>Ga0209566_100310_pt1 | contig 44072 bp, 37 predicted proteins | sample Araplavi_mTSA_r2_2_FD_184287 | JGI IMG/M metagenome (GOLD analysis project Ga0209566, IMG submission 184287) | Arabidopsis root microbial communities from North Carolina, USA - plate scrape CL_Cvi_mTSA_r2 (SPAdes) (version 2) | ecosystem: Host-associated > Plants > Roots > Endosphere | place...
GGCGACCGCAGTCGGAACAGGGGCTTCGTCGTACATATACTTGCCGAGATGATATTCATAGGCAGTCCAAGTAGAGAACCCCATGTCCTGTGCTACCTCGCCGAATTCTTGAAGCCAGCTGCGATCCTTCACCATTGACAGGGTAGAGCCAATATCGGCTTGCACACCTAGTGGGATGTTCGGATGGACGGCACGTATCTGATCCACGAAGTTCTGGTAGCTGCGAATATACTGTGGCGGCAGCTTGCTCTGCGGTTTCATCCAATCTGGCCAATGCGTCTGCAGGAAGTGAAGGTCAGGCTGAACGGCCGAGATCATCGCTGCAGCATCGAGTCCTTGCAGCTCGCGCAGTTTGGCAACAGAGTCAGGTCCGGCGTCTATCGCCAGCGACCAAGTAGCCACTAGGATGTCGCATCTGGCTTCTCGCACGCCTCCTTCTCCGTTCATGACCTCATTCAGGAAGCTATTCACCGCTTTGACGCGAAAATCGATCCAATCCTGATATAGCGCCTTATTGGTCAGATAATAGTCTGGATCGCGTGGATTGGTGAAGTTCGGTATGCGTGGGTGCCCGTACTGTTCCTTGAATGCCGCTTGGGCAAGGGGGCCGACATCGCCGTATACACCACGCTTAATTCCGTCCCATTCAGGGAAATACGGTTCTGCCACCTCGATCCCGTCAAATGGATAATCGCGTACCAATTGAGCGAGCTTCCGCTTCTTCCATTGGACATAGTCCTTACTATGCGGGGAGAAGCGGTAGTAACCGTCATTCACAGGCTTCAGCAGTTCCATCTGCCAGCTCGGCCATTCCGGCGGGAAACCCTCAACGGAGTAAGATCCGTTGCCGAGTACAAGCGCCCATACGTACAACCCTCTTTGTTTGAATGCCTCAATGAGTTCGCGATTGACGTTGTTTTCGTTCACGACGAAATAATGGACGCCCACAAAGCCATTCTGGATAATCTCATCGGCAATGCTGGCTGCAGAGCGATCTTGATAATAGCGGAAAGTCGGATCTACCTGAATCGTAGGCCCTACAAGGGCAGGGGAATGTTGCTTCGCAAGTGGTGAGCAGGGATGAAGCTTCTGCTTGGGCGATGTATTCGTGATCGATGACAGCAAGATGGGAGGAGGTAAGCGATCCGTATGGGAACCGGTTAATCCGAAATTGCGAAACGAACGAAATGAAAACATCACAATACCTCCTCTTATGCCGCTTCTTGCTGCACTGCATCTGCCTCTTGTTGAACCAAGCTATTGCGGCTCAATTATTATTGTTCCTTTATAACGAATTGGTTCATGAAATGCAAATTGTCCATTCCACTCTTCACCTGCATTACGAATGGACAGCAGCGCACGGGAGCTCAATCCATTCATACGGCTGCTGCAATGCTTTCATTCCATTTTCAATAATGGAAATAATCGCAATCGTCTGCTCAGGCGGAACGGTCGCATGACCAGACGCGAAGAAAGCAACCAAGTCGCGGGCGAACAGCTGGAAGAAGTCCGATTCCGCCTTCAAGATGCGGCTGCTGCCAGAGCGATATTTCACCGCCATCGTAAATGGGCATTCGTCGCCAAGATGGCGAATTGTTGCTTGCCTGCCATCCCCGAATTCAATCAGCAGCGCAGGGGCTGTCTTCGTTCCGACAGACATTACTCGCTGCGCGTCTGCACCCATCAGCGAAACAATCGGTTCGATCTGATGGATGGAATAGTTATGAAATGCACCAGGCCCCAAGCTGGCTATTACTTCAATCCCATCACGATCTGTTTCGGTATATTCCGCTGCATAACGCAAGGCCGATGAGGAGTACAGCGGCGTGCCGTGCTTAGCAGCATGTTCGAACAAGCGAATGGCCGCAGCCCGATCAGGGGCGAACGTCTTATCAATATACGTCGGCTTGCCAGAAGCCAGCGGCAGCTCAGCAAGTAATTCGTGCTGCTCTGGATGGTCAGGGGCGAGCACGATTAGGTAATCACTCTGCGCGACAACTTGCTCAATGCTGTCCAATAGCTGAACACCATGCTTCTCCGCCCATGCAGCATTGCTGAGTCCATGTTCCGAATCCTTCAGGCCATAGGCGTAGGCGACCTCCATGGTTCCACCAGAGGCATTGCGAATCCATGCTGGATAATTATTGGCATGCCATTCGTCTAAGTAATAATCGATAAATCCGATCTTCTTCATGCGAATGAACCTTCCTTCGCGAACGAAATTTCCTTTCTTTGCTCGGATGAATCGTAAATAGCTTGCAGCATCTTGGCAGTCAGAATGACCGTGTCAATATGGGAAGGAAGTTTCTCGCCGGATTGGATGCAGGAGATGAAGCTGTCAATCTCGTTCTGGAACATATCTGTCTTATTGAACTTCGGCGTGCTCTCCATCAGAGCTCCATGCTTCGCGCTGTAGATCGTGAAGTCTGCGCCGTACTGCAGGCGGATGCCAGCCTTATCGCCTAGGAAGTCGATGTACATTTCATCCACGCCAATGTTCTGAGCCCAAGCGCCATTGACTGTAATGGAAGGGCCCGAAGTGCGGATCATTGCCGTTACGAAGTCATCTACATCGTACGTGCCTGTATAATTCGGAGGCCCTGCCCACATGTTGATGTAGGAGTAGTTCTCCATATCCTTGCCCAGCTTGCTATAAGCCTGGCCGGTTACGGTCTGCGGATCTGGATCGCCCGTGCAGTACATTACGATATCAAGGAAATGTACGCCCCAATCGATGAGTGCGCCGCCGCCGGCAACAGCCTTGTTCGTGAAGTCCCCGCCAAGACCAGGGATCGAACGCTGGGAGCGGAAGCTGACGTAGACGTGGTACAGTTCGCCCAGATCGCCGTCGGCAATCATCTTTTTAATAATATTCACGCCTGTATTGAACCGATTTACGACCCCGATGTTAAGTGTCATGCCTGTCTCATGCTGTACCTTCTGCATCTCCAATGCCTCTGCATACGTTCTGGCAGCTGGCTTCTCGCACAGCACATGCTTGCCTGCACGCATGCAATCAATCGCGATGGAGGCATGGCAGTAGTTCGGTGTACAGATGGACACAGCTACGACTTCCGGATCATCGAGAATGATATGATAGTCCTCAATTGCTTCCCCACACTCGTACTTCTCGACAGCTTGCTCTGCCCGTTCCTTGCGAATATCGCAGAAATACTTAATCTCCACCTCTGAATTCGCCATATAAGACGGGATGTGGGCACTGTTCGCAATCGTCCCGCAGCCAATAATGGCAACAATCGTTTTACTCATATCGAATCCCTCCAAGGTATGGGGCCAGTAAGGAACTAGGCCGAATTAGTTCTAGTGACTTGCGCAATAAGTACTCCCATGGTAGCATGTATGCGCTTTAATTAATTTGACTTTCGTATATAAAATTGGGATTATCGTTCGATTTTCGAGTAGGGAACGCCTCAATCTACGTCTTCTACAGAGCTACTTCAATGGGCGTGCATATTTTACAGATTTCGGACAAATCCCATATATAGTGGAATCCTTGCCATCTATCCCATATACTTAGAGCTTACTGATTTGAAAATATAGAATGAATGGAGATATGAATAATGTCTAATTTGCCTAACTGCCCTTCCTGCCAATCGGAATATACGTATGAGGATCGCAATATGTTGGTATGCCCGGAATGCGGGCACGAGTGGTCTGCGAATGCAGATGCTAGCCATTCGGAAGATGACAAGGTCATTCGCGATACGAACGGCAATATATTGAACGACGGCGACACGGTATCCGTCATTAAGGATTTGAAGGTAAAGGGGAGCTCTTCCGTAATCAAAATCGGAACTAAGGTGAAAAATATTCGCCTTGTTGACGGCGATCATGATATTGATTGCAAAATCGATGGCTTTGGCGCAATGAAGCTGAAGTCTGAATTTGTGAAAAAGATATAAGCGAGCAACGCCAAAAGGATAAACCCACCTAGATGGTCACAGATGGGTTTTATTGTGTCCGCTATTCAATTTGTATGGGTTGAATTGGACATCGCTGAGCGACGAGTGTGTCACGCTGTCAACGTTGTTCTATATGCTCAGCTTTCAGTCATGATACCTCCATTTACATGAAGCACCTGACCTGTGACATAGGAGGAATCATCGGAAGCTAAATAAATATAAGTCGGTGCAAGTTCAAATGGCTGACCGGCACGTCTCATTGGGGTGTCACGTCCAAAGGTTGAGACATAGTCAGCTGAGTAACTGGATACGGTAAGCGGCGTCCATATCGGGCCCGGAGCGACAGCGTTGACGCGTATGCCTTTATTAACAAGCTGCAGTGACAATGAACGTGTAAAGGATACGACGGCTCCTTTGGTAGAGGAATAATCAACTAACAATGGAGCGCCTGCATATGCGGTTACAGAAGCGGTTGAGATGATGGAGCTTCCCGGCTGTAGATGAGGGAGGGCAGCTCTGGTCAAATAAAACATTGGGAATATGTTCGTGCGGAACGTATTTTCCAGCTGTTCGTCAGAAATGCAGAGCAGACTTTCCTGAGGGAACTGAACACCCTGGTTCAGCACAAGCACATCGAGCCGACCATAGTGTTCGATTGTTCTGCGGACGACCTCTTGGCAGAATGCTGACTGACGGAGATCAACTTCAAGCAGCAAGCATCGCGCTCCATAGCTTTCAACCATTTGGCGGGTTGCCTCTGCATCTATACGTTCGTATAGATAGGCGATCGCAACGTCTGCCCCTTCTTTGGCAAAGCCGATGGCAACAGCACGTCCGATGCCGCTGTCACCACCAGTAATAATTGCTACCTTGCCCGCCAGTTTGCCGCTACCCTTGTAACCTGGATTATCGGATATTGGCTGAGGGTGCATCAAATATTCAAGTCCTGGCTGCACATTCTGATGCTGCGGCGGGAAGGTAAGGGGGACTTGGCGACATTGTGTTTCGTAGCTGTAATAAGGAATCATAGGAATCATGACAAGATCCTCCTGTAACTTTGTAAACTTACAGGCAGGATATTCGCCTACTTCCAGATTGGTGCTTCGGAAGTACGATCGTGACACATGGCGGAGTCTTTATTGCGCAAACGGAATGCGAACAGGTTATACAAATAAGTTTAAGGAACCAGCAATATTCTTCCTGCGGATTGGCGTTGTTCGAAGCGGGAGTGAGCTTCGGCGGCTTCCGATAGCGAGTATTTGCGATCAATTGGGATATCGAGTTTCCCTTCCTGCAACCACTTAATCAGCAAGCTCATGAATTCGGGCCAATGCTGACGATAGGGCAAGCCGTTCGTGCGAGTAATGAACAGGGATCCCTTTTCTTGCAGCATCATAAGGTCTACAGGCGGTATGAAGCCGCTTGCTTGCCCGTAAATAATGAGGTAGCCGCCAAGACCAAGACTATCTAAGTTGGCCTTGAATGTATCTTTGCCGACGCCGTCATATACAACGTGCACACCCCTTCCGTCGGTAATTCTCCTAGCTTCCTCAGCTATATTCGATTCGGATGACACGATGACTTCATCCGCTCCGTATTGTCGGGCAATTTCACCTTTCACCGCTGTTGAGGTAACCGCAATAACACGGCCGCCCCGCAGCTTTATCATTTGCACGAGCAGAAGCCCCAGGCCACCCGCAGCGGCTTGAACAAGGCACCAATCGCCTGGATTGACAGGATAGGCTCTGTGAGTGAAGGCGTAGGCAAGGAAGCCTTGGGTAAGACCGGCTCCAGCCTGATCGTCGTTTAGTTCGCTTGGTATTGGCATAACGCGGTCTGCCTTCGTGACGGCGTGTGTAGCATACGTACCAGTGCCGCCAAAGAGGAGAACCCGATCTCCTACCGTAAGATGAGGAGGACAGTCAGATCCAAGCTGTTCGATTGTCCCGACGCCCTGGCTTCCAAGCGTCAATGGAAGGAAAGTCGTAAGCCCGCCCTTCTCTTGGTAAAACGCTTGATGTACGAGTTCGCCTCGACGATGTTGAACATCAAGGAAATTGACGGAAGCTGCATGAATGCGGACAAGCACTTCACCTGATTCCGGAACTGGTGTTGGAGTTTCTTGAAGCTGCATGACTTCTGGCCCCCCGTAAGCGTGAATACAAATGGCCTTCATAGAAAATCGCTCCTCATTAAACATTATAGTTTCCTGGAAACAATAATAGCGGAACCTGCCTTTCTTTGTCAATATTGTTTCTTGGAAACTTTATTTGTGTTTTGTATATTGCTATACTGAAGAAAAGAATGAAACATAGGTGATTGGAATGGAAATAAATCATAATCAAAGATCAGAAGAAGAGGATAAGCGCCCGCTGATTGAGCAGGTTATGGTACTCGTTGAGCAAGTAGGGAAGCAAATGCAGGCAGAGGATGATGATGAAAGCCGTTGGCTTCAGCAGCATTGCACGAATCCGGAATTAGCTAAGATACTGAAGGAGATGACAGTCATGGAGCTTCATGTCATAGATGCGATTGGCCGTCTAGAGCCTGTAAACGGCATAACCATCTCGAAGCAGTTCGGTATCCTGAAGGGCAGCGTATCCAAAATTACGCGTAGATTAGTCGGGCGTAAGCTGCTGCAGACTGAGTTCCTCCCCAACAACAAGAAAGAAATTCTATATCGTACTACGCCTCTCGGCAAAGAGTTATTTAATCTCCATCATGCAATGCACCAGCAGATTGAGCGAAGCGCGACGCAGTTTTTGCAAAAGTACGAAAGCGGAGAATTGGAGTTCGTGATCCGTATCCTACAGGATGTGTTGGCGACGTCTTGGGTGAATCCTGATCGGAACGATAAAGACTGATTAGAGGCACATTGCCGTATCTTTGGCGATGTATGAATATCTCCTTTATGTAAGCCGTGCTGCGCCATTCTCGTATTTCCTCATTTTCATATACAGGGGGAATACATTTTCAGAGGGCTCTATTACATGGATGAACAAGAGTGAATGAGATAAATGGGATGGATTAATTGAAGAGATAGATTAACGAAAGCGATCAAGAAGATTTTGAAGAACATTGCCAGATAATGATCACACTCAAGCGGGGAGTTCGCATGGGCCTGTCAGGAGGGAGATGGTATAATACGAGGTAGAACAACAGGTTGAGGTGGCTATTATGGCAACGGCAATTTCCTTTTTTGCAGGTGCTGGTGGACTCGATACAGGCATTCACCAGGCAGGCTTCGATATTAAACTATCACTTGAAATAGAATCTGTATTTTGCGAGACGCTTCGGGCAAATTATCCGGATATGAATGTGGTCGAGGGCGATATTTCGGACTATTCTCGGGAACGCATCTATCGAGAGGCGGGCTTGGATGAGGGGCAGGACATTGATCTCATGTTCGGCGGCAGTCCTTGTCAATCATTCAGCACAGCGGGCAAAAGGCAGGCATTTGAAGATCCGCGCGGCAATGCGATGTTGAAGTTCGCGCAGCTGGTGGAGGAGACACGCCCCAAGGTATTTCTATTGGAAAATGTGCGCGGACTGCTGTCAGCTTCTTTGAAACATAGACCGCTGCGCCAGCGGGGAGAGGAGCATGCTCCGCTCGAACCGGAGGAGATGCCCGGCAGTGCACTCGCACATTTGCTCCAGCATTTCCATGAATACAATGTGACCTATGAACTGCTGAAAGCGGCTGATTACGGGGTTCCTCAGTCGAGGGAGCGGGTATTCTTTGTCGGTGTACGCAAGGACTTGAGTACGACGTACGCATTTCCTGCCAAGACACATGACGCTGAGGGTGGCGAAGGGCTGCCGAGATGGGTAACGCTTGGAGATGTTTTGCGCGACATGAACGTAGAAGAGCACCATTACCCTCGGTATTCACCGGAAAGATTGTATTACATGCACATGATTCCGCAGGGTGGAGGCAACTGGCGAAGCTTGCCCGAAGAGTTCGTAGAACTGGCTATGGGCGGCGCCTATGAGTCAGGCGGAGGCAAGGTAGGCTTCTATCGGCGCCTATGGGTCGATCGGCCAGCCCCAACACTGCTGACCTCGCCCATTCAGAAGAGTACGAATCTTGGACACCCGTATGAGGATCGTCCGATAAGCATTGAGGAATACATTGCCCTGCAAGAATTCCCGAAGGAATATCATGTAGCAGGCACATTATCTCAGCAATATACGCAGATTGGAAATGCAGTTCCCGTCCGTCTTGCAAGAGTGCTGGGCAGTTCGATTATGCAGCTGCTTGAGCGCATTACAGAGATACAAGAAGCGAATCCAATGGAAGCAGCAAGCAGGTAACATGGGTTGCTTATAAGAGTACAAGGACTTCAAGGTGCAGAAATCATTTCTGCACTTTTTTTGTGTATCCATACGTGTAGAAGAATAAGTAGAATTATCTTTCGCGGTTAGGACTTTAAGAGGTTTACATGAATCATTCAATTAACCATATAGGCTGAATGACATGCATATGATACAATAGATGGAACCAATAATTAGGAGGTATACTCATTGATCGGACGTAGCGGAAATCCAACGCTTAATGAAAAAACGTTTGCAAATCAGGGTAACTATGAGAATCAAGAACGAATGACGATTGGCGGTACCGTCAATAAATCGTTCATGGCGCTGGCGCTGCTTGTTGGAGCGGCAGTCATATCGTGGACCATGTTCGCGAATGGATACAATATGAATCCATATTTAATAGGTGGAGTAATAGGCGGCGCGATTCTAGCACTTATTATCAGCTTTGTTCCGACAACGGCCCCGTTCCTTACGCCGATTTATGCGATAGCCAAGGGACTTTTCTTAGGTGCTATATCTGCAAGGTTCGAAGCATGGCAAGGAGGAATCACCCTTCAGGCAGTATTGCTGACAATGTGCGTATTCATGGGCATGCTGCTGGTGTACAGACTTGGACTAATCAAGGCGACAGACGGATTCCGTAAAGGTGTCATTACGGCGACTGCAGGGGTTGCCCTTGTCTACTTGTTCAGCTTTATTTTGGGGTTTTTTGGCATCACCATTCCTTATTTGCACGAGAGCTCGCTTATAGGCATTGGAATATCTGTCGTTATCATCATCATTGCAGCATTGAACTTCATTCTTGACTTTAATTTGATTGAAGAAGGTGCGGAACAGGGCGCTCCAAAGTATATGGAGTGGTATGGTGCATTCGGGTTGCTCGTGACGCTTGTATGGCTGTACATTGAGATTATTCGTTTGCTTGCTAAGATCGCTAACCGAGATTAATAGATCTGCATGTATTTTTTAAGCCATTCCTCTCTAGGGATGGCTTATTTCGTTTATCTCTGTAGAGAGAGTAGGCTGACTTAATCATTAACAGCTAATACAGGCTCCATTTTCGCTAAATTTATCCCTCGAGTAGAGGAATTCACCCTTGTTGTGGCATCCTGTATCCCTCTACAATGTAAGCAATTAGACCTAGTAGTTATCGAGCCTGCATCACCAGCCGCGAGTAGTCTCGGTACTACCGCTTATCCATTCCTATACTCACATCCAAATTTACTTTTACCCGAACAGACATTTTCCATTTTCTTATCACCGTGTAACGCAATCATCTTCTTACCTTTTTCGTAAGCGCTTTAATTAATCGAGTCCTCACTCATTTCGAAAGCGCTTTAATTATTGCCATACCACACTTTTATATCTTCTCGGTAGCATTCGCCTACATCATGATCATATTTCATTCCACTTTTGACTCTGGCAAGGAGGTGATCGCTGCCACAATGACTTTGTAACATCCACCGTAATAATTCAAAAGAGGGTTATACCAACAACAGTCAACAAGATACAGCCTCATTTCGCTAACTCCAAGATACGCAGAAGCTTGAATGGTAGGATAGTGCCATTTTTTTTAGGCTTGGACAAATTTGAACATGCGGGAGTGTTATGAGATGAAAAAAAGCTTGATGTTGTTAATGATTATCGCCTTGATGGGCATGATGGCTTTGTCTGGTTGTGGCAGTAAAGATGCGGGAAAACCGGCTGAACCAGCGAAGGAGCAGGCAACAACGACAACACCGCAGGAGCCTGCGAAGCAAGAACCTGATAAAGAGGAGAAGGTTGAAGAATTCTCTATGGTCATTCGTCACATCAACGTCCGTGACACTGCGAAGGCGACGCTGAAGCAGCTGGAGGATGTTGTGGCGAAGACAGAACAGGATGTTCCTGGCTTGAAGTTCAAGTTGGACGGGGTAGAGGATACAGTTAACCGTGACGTGAAGCTGAAGGCGGAAATGTCCGCTGGCACGCAGCCTCCGATCTTCAACCTGTTCGGTGGCGATGACACGGTGAAGTACTCTAAGGCAGGACGTTTGCTTGATTTGACTGGGATTTTGGATGAACTGGGCTTGAAGGATGCATTCTTTAACTTAAGGGAATTTACAGTGGACGGTAAAATTTATGGCCTCCCTGAGGCTGGTTATATCGAAGGCTTCTTCTACAACCAAAAACTGTTCAAGGATGCGGGCGTAGAAGTGCCTAAGACATGGGATGAATTGATCAAAGTGTGTGAAGCCTTGAAAGCAAAAGGTATTACACCAATCGCGTTGGGCTCAGGCGCAGGGGATGGCTGGGCAGCCAACATGCTTGTGAATTCTCTGTTCGTCGGCTTGGGCGGGCCAGAGTTGCAAGAAGGCTTTGCATCCGGAAAGACAAAATGGACAGATCCAGCAATCATCGAGACATTTAAGCGTGTTCAAGACTTCAAAAATAAAGGCTACATTGACCCGAACGTACTTGGTCTCAAGTATCCACAAGGTCAAGCGAATTTCTACACAGGCAAAGCTGCGATGCTGTTCGATGGAAGCTGGGCAGCGAATGCAATTACAGGAGATACCTCTACAGTGAAGGATGTAGCTGGATTCTTCCGCATGCCTGATGTAGGCGGTCCTGGCGACGGCTTGATCAATGGCGGTTGGTCGAACGGTTATGGCTTCTCCGCTACGCTGAAGGACAACGAGCTGAAGGCCGTTAAAGCATTTATTAAAAATTTATACACGATCGAGGAACAAAAGCGCAGCCTCGTTGAATCCAGCCGTATCCCTGCTATGAAGGGTGTGAGCGGTGTCGAGGGTGGTACGGAATTGGTGAAGGCGCTCGGCGAATCACAGGGATCGGCGAAGGGTGCATTCCCGGCATTTGATGCGCTCGTACAGAAGAGCGTGAAGGTAACATTGGAGCAAACGGTACAAGAGGTTCTTGGCGGCAAGCTTACGCCTGAGAAGGCAGCTGAGCGTATGCAGCAAGCACAAGAAAAGGGCAATAAGGAAGGGAAATAATCTCGTCGTATTGCATAGTTGGGGGCCGCAGCAGCGCTGTGGTTCCCCTTTCTTATCAGGGTTGATGCGTACATGCTGGTTCGTTAGGCATTACAGCTCTGACCAGGAAGAAATAGCAGCTGATCAGGCAGCCTTCATCTATGAACGGACTCCAGCAGGTATTTTCCTACATTTTGTCCCGGTTATGGCCCCACGCTCACCGGATAATGGGAGATGTGAATCATGAACAAGATACTCCGGAATCGTGTCGCTTTCTTTCTGTTTGTAGTTCCGGCACTGGCACTTTACATTACGTTCTATTTAGTGCCTTTATTCAAGTCGCTTCAATATTCCGTAACGAGTTGGGACGGCATTACGGAGCCAGTCTTTAACGGATTCGATAACTTCGCCAAGGCATTGTCTGATGAGAAGTTTTGGATCGCGTTCAAGAACAATATTTATTTTGTGTCTTTCTCCGTATTCATTCAGGTACCCATTATTGTGTTCGTCTCCATATTGGTCAGTGGTGTAAGGCGGATGCTTGATTTCTACAAGCTGACTGTATTTATGCCGAGTATCCTCTCGACCGCTTCGATTGCGGTTATTTGGCAGTTCATCTATTCACCCGATGCAGGTCTGCTCAATCAAATCTTGAAAGCAGTCGGCCTCGATACATGGACAAGATTGTGGCTGGGGGATGAGAATACCGCAATGCTGTCTGTACTCGTGACCAATGCTTGGCAATGGACAGGATTCTACATTGTCCTTGTGTTGGCGGGCATATTCGCGATTCCGAAGGAAATGTTGGAGGCTGGAGAAATAGACGGTGCGGTCGGCTGGCGCAAAGCATGGCTGCTAACCATTCCGCTCATTCGCCCAGTCATTGTAGTAACGATGCTGCTCTCCATCACGGGTGCCATGAAGGCGCTGGATATTGTACTCATCATGACTAACGGCGGGCCATTCGGCAGCTCTGAAGTTATGGCGACGTACATGTATCAGCAGGCATATGCGCTTGGCGACTTCGGTTATGCGAATGCCATTGCGATCATCATTACGGTATTTACCGCAATTCTCTCGCTCATTTACCATATCATTAACAAGAAGACGTCGAAGGAGGCGGAATACTAATGAGGGCTTATCGATCCAAGCGTATTCTGTCTCATGCCGTGCTTCTCATCTACGTAGTCATCGTTATTTTCCCTATATTGTTCGTTGTGCTCTCTTCCTTTAAGGACAATACAGAGATCTTCAATAATCCTTGGGGATTGCCAGCGAAGTTAAGCTGGGACAATTATGATAATGCCTTGTCGAGTGCACATATAGGCCGATACTTCGTGAACAGCTTATACATTAGCGTGATCGCGACGACCGCGACCATACTTCTCTCTACAGCGATTGCTTATGCAGTTACACGGATGAGGTTCCCGTCTCTAAGCAAGCTCGTAATGGGGCTCCTGCTACTGTCGATCCTCATTCCACCCGCATCGCTGCTGATACCGCTGTATATGATGATCAAGGACTTCGGCATCTACAACACGCCGTTTGCCCTGATGATTCCTTATGCGGCATTCGGCATCCCGTTAACGACATTCGTCATCGCTGCCTTCCTTAAGTCGATTCCGACAGAGCTTGAAGAAGCAGGGGTTATGGATGGACTATCTACTTACGGATTGCTGCGTCGTATCATTATCCCATTGACGATGCCAACTCTCGTCACGGTCTTTATTTTGAACTTCATCAGCCACTGGAACGAGTATATTATGGCGAACCTGTTCTTGTCCGATCAGGAGCTGCGTACACTGCCGGTTGCAGTCGTATCCTTTGCCGACAAATTCAATATGAACTACGGGGCACTTACTGCGGCAATTACGATCAGCGTCGTGCCTGTCATTGTCATTTATGGTGTTCTGCAAAAGCAAATTATTGAAGGTGTGACAGCAGGAAGCGTTAAGGGGTAAGCAATTTAGGAAATAGCTAGAATTGGGGAATAGGGCTGTCTTCTAGTTATAGAGGACAGCCTTTGTCATGTTGGAAAGAGGCGGTAGGTTGCATGCAATTGTGCTTGTTCGTCATCGCATATCGGTTTCAGTACCTTGAAAGGGATGTTTTGGGGAAGGAGGATGCCCTCTTCCCATACGCGAGAAGGCCTACCCATGAGAGCAGGCCTTTGTTCGACGGAGGATGATACGAGGGTGAATAGGCGTGATTAGATGATGGATAGAGAACCGCTTCTAATCAAGTTCAATGTGGGGGAACCTTCTGTAAGCACAAGCTTCTCTTCCGCATCACGCGCTTCTTGCTTGGGCTCGACAACATATCGATAGTTTACGGCATGTTCAAGCAGATACGGCTCTTCTCCATTCACGTAATCGAGATAGCGTGCACGCAAATTCGTAGTCTGTTCCACGTAGATGACTTTGTACATCCGATTATCCAACTGCTTCGTCAGGAAAACGAATATGCCGATTTCTTCAGGGATAAGCTCCGCTGATTCAGGGGTAAATGGCAGTACTCGCGACCAATCCGCCATCTTCATCGCCTCCATTTCGTTTTAAATTATTCAATATGGTCTATATGGCGTGTAAACAATGCCGTCTGCAGATACCCTCAGGCCTAGCTCAGAATTGATAGCACAAATAGCTGAGCAGTCCCGCATATTCACGGTAGATGACCTTAGCCTCGCGTTCTGGTTCTCCGCTTCCTAGTGCGATCAGGATCGGAACGAAATGCTCCGGTGTAGGCACAGCAAGCTTCGCGTGGGGAGCGTCTTCGGCATAGTTGAATAGAGCATCATAATTCTTGCGTTCAATGTTGTCGATCAGCCAATCGTCGAATTCCAGCGCCCACGATTCTGTTACGTCACTATGCAGGCTCAGATTATGAACGGTCACTCCGCTTCCGATAATGAGCACACCTTCATGCTGCAGCTCCCGAATGGCACGGCCAATCAAGAATTGATCTTTGGCGCTCAGATTCGGATTCACTGACAACTGTACGACAGGAGTGGAAGCGTTCGGATCGAACTGCTTGAGCAAGGACCATGTTCCATGGTCAAGCCCTCGCTCGGCATCCAGATCACTCTGGATATCGTGTTGGTTGAATAGATTGTGGATGCGGATAGCCAGCTCTTTATTTCCCTTAGCAGGATACTGCACAGCGAACATCTCATCCATCCACCACGGACCGAAGTCATGAATAGTGTGGTAGGTATCGTCCGTGTACGTTATTCGCGTGCTGGATTCCACCTCCCAATGCGCAGTAAATACGACGAAGGCAGTTGGCTTTATGGGCAGATCCTTGGAAAATTGAGCTAAAAAGCGGGTATAGTCATTCTCCTGAATGGCGATGAGCGGCGATCCATGTGCAAGAAATAATACAGGCGCCGAAGTCGTTGTAGCGGTGGACATGATTCACACACCTTCCTTTTTTATATCTCTTAGCGTTAAATCACATAATCAGCAGGTCGGCTGACACGGGAGAGGAACTGCTTCGTCCGCTCGTGCTTCGCAGCTCTGAAGATTTCTTTCGGTGATCCTTCTTCCACGATCGAACCCTGATCGAAGAAGATCACTTTATCTGCAATTTCCTGAACAAACCCCATCTCATGAGACACGATAATCATCGTCCGTCCTTCCCTTGCAGCTGCCCGAATAACGGCAAGCACTTCGCCGACCATCTCTGGATCAAGTGCAGAGGTTGGCTCATCGAGCAGAATTACCTTCGGTTGGAGGGCGAGTGCCCGGGCAATGCCCACACGCTGCTGCTGACCGCCTGATAGCTCGCGAGGGTAGTAGTCTTTCCGATCCTGAAGCCCAACACGATCCAAGTAGCTGCTTGCGATGTCATGGGCTTGCTGTGTCTTCATTCCTTGTACCGTCACGAGACCTTCCATAACATTTTCAAGAGCTGTCTTGTACTTCAGTAAATGGAACTGCTGAAATACCATTGCGGTATTGCGGCGCAAGAACAGAATATCGCGCTTCGTCGCCTTGGACATATTAAGCTCGTAGTCGCCCAGTGCAATTGAGCCCGCTTGCGGTGTCTCCAGGAAGTTCAGGCAGCGAAGCAGTGTAGACTTGCCTGAGCCTGAAGGGCCGATGATGGCGACAACCTGACCTTCTTCAACCGTCAGATCCACATGGTGCAGCACGACAAGTTTACCGAATGTTTTGTGTAAGCCCTGGATTCGGATCATCAGCTGCCACCCTCCTCTCGTTAACCTTAAGCCGCTTCTCCCAACGCGCAATTAGGCGCTCTATCACAATTGTCACGAGCCAGTAAATGATCGCAAGCGACACATACACTTCGAAGAAGCGGAAATTGCGGGAAGCCATCAGCTTGCCTGCGGCTGTCATCTCCACAACCGAGCATACAAAGGCAAGTGAAGTGCCCTTAATCAACCCGATTAGAGAATTGCCGAGGGTTGGCAGTGCAACGACGAGAGCTTCGGGCAAAATGATGCGGCGCAGAACCTGCGTTGTCGTCATACCCATAGAATATCCGGCTTCAATGCCACCCTTATCGACAGATTGGATAGCAGCCCGAATACTCTCTGAGTTGTAGGCTCCTTCATTCAAGGCAAAGGTGATGAGCACGAAGATCATCGGCGGAATATGGTTCGTATTGTAGTCCGTCCCGTAATAATAATTGATATACTGCATAGCCATCGGAACCGCATAGAAGGCCAGGTAGAGCTGAACGATAATCGGTGTCCCTCTCATGAAGGAGACATAGAATGCCGACAGAGAGCGGAGCACGGGAATTTGCTTAATCTTGATTAGTGCCGTCGCAAGGCCGATCAGCAGGCTAAGGAGCATGGATGCAAAGGCAATTCCTAGCGTGATCGGCAAGTACGCAAGCAGTTCAGGAATTTGACTGAACACGAGTTCTACATCAAATAAATTGGGCATCGCACATCACTTCTTTATGGATATTTGAAATGGAGCAGGCTTGATTATCTCGTATAGTCGGCTCCTAAATATTGAATGGACAGCTCTTTCAGCTTGCCATTGTCCAGCAGTGTGCGCAGCGCACCATCGAATGCATCACGAATGGCAGGGCCGTCGCCTGTTTTGCTGAATATGAAATAGGCTTTCGGGTTTTGAATCTTTTCGATTTCTTCCTTAGGAAGCTCTACGGTATCGAGCGCAATGCCGTATTCCTTCTCAATGTCTCTCAGCATGACTTTCTCCGCAAAGGTGAAATCGGCTGCTCCATTGACAATGTCTTGATAGGTTTTGATCTGATCTTGCTCGGTGTAAGCAGGCTTAATCTCTTTGTCCGGATGCTCCTTGTTGAATTGTTCGACGAACAGCTGCTCGAATCCACCGCCAGGACTGATTGGGATCGTTTTTCCTGAAAGATCGTTAATGGATGCAATGTCTGTACGGCCTTTCTTCACCACTACCACGGTGCGGTTGAAGTAGTAGTATTCGTTGCCGAACAGATATTTCTCTTCGCGTTCCGGCTTCTTGGTGATGTTATTGGCGCCAATTTGATATCGTCCAGAGTCGATGCCAGCGAATATGCTTGGGAACTCGGTCTTCTCAAACTGAATGTCATATTGCGGCAGCAGCTTGTCAATTTCCTTCAAGACAGCAATGTCGTAGCCATCGAGGTTGTTGTTCGGATCCACATACACATAAGGCTTCGGTCCGCCGCTCGTACCGACTAGCAAGGTCTTGACCTTCTGCTCGCTGGTAGATGATGCTTGATCGGCTGCCTTGCTGCATCCTGTGGCGATCACGGTGAGTGCCACTGCAGCTGTGAAGGTCAGTGCCCAGAGTATTCTTTTCTTCTTGTTCATATACGGCGTTCCTCCCTCGACTTCTATATCCGAGTAATCCTATACGGTTATTTGTTTGCCATCATACGGGATAACGGGGTGTAAATATAGTAAAAATCGGAACAGTGCACTAAATTTGTTGATAGGGACAGATCCCCAGCTGTGGGAGATCCAGAGGAGGTGAGGATTGACAGCACACAGAAGATTTGATTTTAATATAATTAATCCGATAGGATAAATATAATTAATGTGGGGGTGATCATGTCATGAATACACAGCCTGACAACTTGGGATATTTCCCTCATCAGCCATCCTTTGAACGGAAACAGATGAACTATTTCGATAATCGGCTGTCGGCTTACCCCAAACCGATGGGGATTCAGTATTATACGTTTTCACTGAATGAAGCAAGCAGCCATTCGATGATGATACTGCCGGATGGAAGTATTGATATTATGATTTGCTGTGATCAGGATCGCCCAAGCGCTAACGTATGCGGAACGGTGACTTCAGGCAAGCAAGGCGGGTTCCGCCAAGGGAACTGTGATGTGTTTGCGATTCGCTTCTTCCCCGGCTATGGCAGGCATGTGCTTCGCTATCCCGCCCATGAGTTCACTGATCGCGAGATCCCACTAGCTGATGTGATCCGCAATTCCTCCATACTGCTGGAGCAAATTGCGGCAGCGAACAATATGCCGGCAAGAATCGCGATATTCGAATCGTTCTATCGCCAGCTTATCCAAGGGGAGGACGAGACACCGCCCTGGCTGAAGCATGTAACGGAGCAAATCATTAGCAGCAGCGGATCGCGAAGTATGTCCGATTTATCGCAGCATACAGGGTATTCGTCACGATATATTGCGAAGGTATTCCAGGAATATGTAGGCATGTCCCCGAAGCTGTTCAGCCGTATCGTGCGCTTTCAGTATGTATTGGATTCACTGCTGCGTTCGAACTATGAGGGGGTAATGGAGGAGATGATGGAGCTGGGGTATTACGACCAGAATCATTTCATTAAGGAGTTCAAGGAATTCAGTTCGTTTACGCCTAAAAAGTACATGGAACAGCTATGAGTTCATCCGCCGCATCAATTACCCGATAGTTCGAATAGGAATAAGCCAAGACGGAAGATTAGATATTCTGTTCTTCATGCACGGTACTTGGATATATAAAAAGCCCCTCTAACTCGTTGAAGGAGTAGGAGGGGCATAACACGTATACTACTTTTTCAATAATAAATAGACGAAATACGGTGCACCAATCAGTGCGACGACGATGCCGACCGGAATACCATCAGGCTCCAACACGTTGCGTCCAATCGTATCCGCCACCAGCAGCATCCAGCCGCCTAGCAGTATCGCTACCGGAAGGAACAGCTGGTGCCTTGGGCCGACCAATGCTCTGGCAATATGCGGCGCCATCAATCCAATGAAGGCGATTCCGCCAGTCACGGAGACGGCTGCGGCAGCTAGTGCAACGGCAGCAATCAGCAATGTCAGTCGTTCCTTCTCGATGGATACGCCTACTCCGATTGCGACAGGCTCATTGAGTGCCAGCAGGTTCAGACGATTCGCTTTATATAAGGTATAGGGGATCAATACAACCAACCAAGGCAGTATCGCCCAGATAAATGGCCAATCTGCACCCCAGACATTCCCCGCAAGCCACTTCGAGATGAAATCAACCTTGGCTCGTTCCGACGAGGAGATAAGTACGATCATCGTTCCTGACAATGCCATGGAGAAACCGACACCAGTTAGCACCAGCCGTACAGGCTGCAGCCCTGAAGTCCGTTGATACGAAAATAGATAGATAAGAGCTGCTGTAAGCACAGCCCCGATAAAGGCGACAAGAGGCAGCATGTATGCGAATGAGCCCATGTCTATGGGAACGAACAGGAAGAACACCGAAATAGATACACCGGCCCCAGCATTAATTCCAAGTATTCCGGGATCGGCGAGATCATTGCGAGTCACACCCTGCAGAATGGCTCCTGATAAAGCCAGAGCCATGCCGGATAGAAGTGTAATCAGGATGCGAGGCATTCGGATAGAGTACAGCACGAAGTCCTCCTTGAACGTCCCCTGCCCAAGCAGGGTAGGGAGCAGCCGATCATAGGACAATGATGAGTATCCGAGACCCATTCCGACGATGACGGTTAGCAGAATAAGCCCGAGCAGCAATACGAGAATAAGCCGCTGCTTTCTCAACAGAGAGGGTAAGATCATGAGAATGCTTTGCCTCCTTTATGTACAATGAACAGGAAGAAGGGCAGACCCAGCATGGCAACGATGGCTGCTACAGGTGTCTCGTACGGGCTATTGATTGTTCGTCCAAGCGTATCGGCAAGCAGCATGAAGGTAGCGCCCGTAAAGATGGACATTGGCAATATAAATCGATAATCCGTGCCTACCATAGCTCGTACAATATGAGGAATCATGAGTCCGATAAAGGCCATATTGCCAACAAGTGCTACAGATGCGCCGGCAAGCAGAACGATGACGATAAATAGGATGATCTTCACCATGAGTGTTTTCTGGCCTAATCCCACAGCGACCTCTTCATTCAGGCTTAGGATGGTCAGCTGTCTAGAGAAGCCAATGGCAATCAAGATGCCGCCGAGGACCACAGGAACGATAATTTGAAGCTGACTCCAATTGGTACCGATAAGGCCGCCTGCAGTCCATAAGGAAATTTCCCGAGATATCTTAAAATAAAGCCCTGTTCCTTCCGCTACCGCGACGAGGAAAGCAGTGACGGCAGCACCAGCCAGCACGATACGAAGCGGGGAGAATCCCCCCTTCTTCATTGCACCGATGCCGAATACGATAAATGCACCAACCGCTGCACCAATGAAGCAAGCAATCGTAATCGCATAATAGTTGGCGCCAGGAATCAATGCCAGTGTAATGGCCAGCGCTGCATTGGCACCAGCAGTAAGTCCGAGCAGGCCAGGATCAGCAAGCGGATTGCGTGTCATGCCCTGCATAATCGCACCTGCTACAGCTAGGGCAGCACCGACGACCATCGCGCCTATTTCACGTGGAAGACGGATATCTCGTAAAACGGAAATGTTGTCACTTGTAGCATTCGACGTAAGGGCAAGCCACACATCGCGCAGTGAAGTGTCAGCCGCGCCGAATACCATTGCCACGACGAACATTCCTGCACATAAGAGGATTCCGACAATTAATTTGCCTATAAACGGAATCGTACGTTGATTCGAGTTCACCATGCATAATGTCCCTTTCTCATAATGGTGCTTAGAATACAGGAAAAGGAATTCTTAAATATAAGAATTCCTTCTCTAGACGTTACTTGCTTGCCGCGAAATCTTTAATGAATGTCTCCAGTTGGAGGTCCAATGTGAGCGGGTCATTGAAATAGAATTCATTCATATTAACCTCGAACACGCGATTGTTCTTCACGGCAGGGATATTTTTATACGATTCCGTTCCTTGGAATGAATTATCGCCAGCTTTGTTTCTACTGAGAATGACATAGTCGCCTGCGAATTGTGGAAGAACCTCAGTAGAGAGTGCGAAGTAGCCAGGTCCCAACGCTTTTTCTTTGACTTTCTCCGGCATGTTCAGCTTCATCTCTTGGTACAGAATTTCCGTTCCACGGCCCCAGTTGTTGCCGTACACATACAATTGCTTATTGAAATTCTCGATAACCGAGACAGTTGCATTTTCACCGATTTTGGCTTTAATGTCTTTGCCAGCTTGTTCAGCGCGCTTCTTGAAGTCGTCGATCCAAGCCTTCGCTTCAGCTTCTTTGTTCAAAAGCTTGCCGATCTCCAGATGCTGTGTTAAATAATCGACCTTGCCGTAAGTGAATGTAACGGTAGGGGCAATTTGGTTCAGCTTGTCAATATTTTTAATGCCCGACAAACCAATGATCAGGTCCGGATTCAGTTCAATAATTTTCTCCAGGTTCTCATCAGACACTTCAGCAACATCTTTCAATTTCGATTCAAAGCGAGGGTTCTGCTTCGCCCATGTATCTACGCCGACTAGATTCACGTTCAGTGCCATGACATTCCCTGCGAAGGAAGATAATACGACAACGCGCTTCGGATCAGCAGGCACCTTCACTGGCCCATTTTCTGACTGATACGTAATCGTGTCAGCTTTGTTTTCTTTGTTCTCTGCTGCATCTTTCTTCGGCTCGGCAGCAGGGCTTGTGCAGGCGCTAATTGCGAGCACGAATATGAGCATAAAGGGGATGAACCACTTCTTCATGATGCTGTTGCTCCTTTAATTAAGTTATATGTGATACACATCGGCTTGTTCGTTCGAGGATCCCGTCCGATTTCAGCATCGATTTGAAACACCTTTTTCAGTACATCTGAGGTCATAACCTCTTCACAATCGCCAGCCTTAACGATTTCGCCGTTCTTCATTGCGATGATGTAGTCGGCGAATCGTGCTGCTTGATTGAGATCATGGAGAACCATGACAATGGTGCGCTCCTGCTCCTCATTCAGGCGCTGCAGCAGCTCTAATACTTCAAGCTGATGAGCCATGTCCAGATACGTTGTCGGTTCATCGAGGAAGATGATCTCCGTCTCTTGGGCGAGGGCCATTGCAATCCAGACGCGCTGGCGCTGGCCGCCGGAGAGGGCGTCTACAGGGCGATATTTGAAATCAATCGTTCCTGTCACTTCCAATGCCCAGTCGATGACTTCGATATCCTTCTTCGTTAAGCGTCCGAAGCCGCGCTGATAAGGGAATCGGCCATAGGAGACAAGCTCGCCAACCGTTAACCCGCTAGCACTTTCCGGGGTTTGAGGCAGAATGGCCATTTTCTTTGCCAGCAGTTTCGTATTTTCTCTGGCAATATTCTCACCATCGAGGATGACATTCCCGGATTGGTGGGGAATAATGCGAGTAATTGCTTTGAGCAGTGTAGATTTACCGCAGCCATTGGAGCCAATGATCGTTGTGATCTTTTTATCGGGAATAGGTACACTTAGATTTTTGACAATTAAGCGTTCACCGTAACCAATGCTTAAATCATCTGTATATAGGCGAGCCATGCTTCAACCTCCATTTATTTATGGAAAAGAACGAGCGTTATCGACATTAATTGATAATGATTATCAAGATCATTTCTTTCCATAATATAAATTCCTGCATATCGGTTGTCAATAGTAATTTTTGTTGTAAAAGGGTGATGAATCGGATATCATTGATAATGATAATCAATACCAACAAGTTTCTGAGGAGTGAAAGGGAAATGGATCAGGAACAATTATTTGATGTGACGGTCATTGGAGGAGGCCCAGCAGGGCTGTACTCTGCTTTTTATAGTGGACTTCGTGAAATGAAAACAAAGCTGATCGAGTATCAGCCGCAGCTTGGCGGCAAGGTGCATGTATATCCAGAGAAAATGATCTGGGATGTCGGTGGACTAACACCTCTCACTGGAGCACAGTTAATTAAGCAAATGGTGGCGCAGGGTTTGACGTTCGACCCTGAGGTTGTGCTTAATGAGAAGGTCGAATCGATTGCTCGCAACGAGGATGGCATTTTCGTACTGGAAGCAGCCTCCGGTCAGAAGCATTACTCCAAGACGGTCATCGTGGCAGTGGGCGGGGGAATTTTGAACCCGACCAAGCTTGATATTGAGGGCGCGGAGCGCTTCGAAGTATCGAATTTGAATTATACGGTGAAATCACTCCGAAAGTTTAAAGATAAGGTCGTGGTCATTTCGGGCGGCGGAAATTCTGCCATTGACTGGGCGAACGAGCTGGAGCCTGTTGCGAAGAAGGTATACTTGACTTATCGGAAAGATAAGGAGTCTTTGTCTGGTCACGAGGCAACGATTACGCAGTTGATGAACAGCTCTATTGAATGCTTCTTCAATACTTCCATTACGAAGCTGATTGCAGCGGACAACCATGAGACAATTGAGCGAGTAGAACTGACCAATCAAGCGACAGGCGAGAAGGCAGTATTGCCGATTGACGAAGTGATTATTAATCACGGCTATGAGCGGGATTCGAGCCTCATTGGCAACAGTGCATTGAAGATTGAGCAGGTAGAGGATTTCTATGTGGCGGGCAATGCCAGCAGTGAATCTTCGATTCCGGGGTTGTATGCAGCAGGGGATATTTTGCATCATGACGGGAAGCTGCACTTAATTGCAGGCGCCTTCCAGGACGCGGCCAATGCGGTGAACAAGGCGAAGCAATTCATTCAGCCGGATGCAAATAGCTGGGGAATGGTATCTTCCCATAACGATGTGTTCAAGGAGCGCAACCGTGAACTGGTGAAGCAGATGATGAATTCATAAGAAATAAGTATAGGACGCCACGGCTTGCTGCTGCAAGCTATGGGCGTCCCTTTTTGTTCTATATTGGGATATCAATCTTTCAGCTTATTATAAGTGTGTGGATTCTATTTTGCAGGATTATATCTAAGGGATATGATTAAGACTTAACTGCCTGAGGCGAACAAACTCTAGAATTTGTACCAACTCACGGAAATGTTGATTAGAGGTACGGTGGTACTGCGTTTGAATATGGAAGGGATCATGAACCGTTATTTCCTTCGGTGTTCCATTTGGGTGATAGTGGGCATGGAATTTTATAATCAACTGCTGGTTGTGCGCATACCAGTCATACCAATATAATTCGATGTCATTCCCAGCATCGTTTATTATTTCGGTACAGTACATTTTCGATAAATCATGAAAAAGAATTACTTTACGGATTGTGCGTTTATCGCTATATATGGGACACCTACAACATTTCGAATCTCCAAAATAATATCTGAGAAGTTTTGTTCGATAAAAAAATAGTTACTCCTCGGAATTCCTAGGCTCAAGGTTCATCCTCCCCAAAAAGTGTTTCCAAACTTGAGCGTCGGATTGTTCTTCAGGTGATAAATTACTTTTTGCGCCGAGCGTTTGTTCGAATTTCCCTTTATACTTCGTTTCATATATTTCAATTTGACGAGAGTAGTAGGATAGAGAATTTTCTTCGGGAGCTGAGGTCACGAGTTGTTGCTCGCTCTCCCACATATGTACAATATCGCAGACAAGTAGTCTTTTCCCAGCTGGTGTTATATATATCGTGTCTGCGGAAATATGATTGCGTTTGTTATCTCCAGCCAGATCTACACCTTCGAAGCGTTTCTGTTTGATCCAATTATGAATAGTGACCATGCTAACCCCAAAAAATGTAGCCAGCTCTTTGGTCGTATATTCTTTGGCATACCTTGTTGGAGGCGAGATGGGTTCAGGTGAGTCAGTGGCAGAATTGGAATTACACGCCTGTAAAAGGGCGTGGTGCAGCAATACGGAGAATTTCTCTTGAAAAACCTCTGTGTTGTCGAAAATAGACTCATCGAAGGAATCAATAATAGGTTCATTATTCTTTAATGCATGTGCGAGAACTTTAAATAGCAGTACACTATTTTCGTAAGTGTTCATTTCTAGTAATTCGACGGCGATTTCACGGCATTTCATATCAAATATTTTCTTCTCCGCATATGTTATCGACATTAGCATCACCTCACACCTCCATCATATCCCATTACTTACCATGTATCAATTATTCTGATAATATTTCTTTAAGAAACTTAAACTTAGTTAAATCTTATTAATCATTATTACGCATTATTCATCGATTCAACCCTGCTATTAAAGATAAAGATACCACTATTCAAAAGGATTGACGGATACATTTCATAGGCGTACAATCAGTTAAAATTTCAGGGGGGATGGCATGTTGGAATCATGGAGCACAGCGGATGACTTGGTAAATAACCCTTATTTTCAACGGGACGAGGTGCCGTTCAATCTGCTGTACCGCATTTGCGAGCTGGATGGGGCAACTTGTCTCAAGTCGAAGGATGGAATGATGATTTGCGCGCAGTCCCCCGGACAAAATGGATGGTTATGGAAGTCTGTGGAGCTTCGCGACTCGGAACATGACGAGCGTTTGAGGGAGCTTGCAGCAGTGATTGAACTGCATGATCTGCCTGGCATTACGGGATTGCAGCACACAGTGGAACGATTTGCCAATCTGTATGCGAATGCAAGACAGCTGCACTATGACACCCACATGGGGATGGAATCGTATTGCTGTCCGAAAGTGCTCAAGCCACAGCATGTAGGCGGAACAATGGAAAAGGCCTTGGGAAATCATACGGGTATCGTGGCTTCGTTTTTGGCAGGATTTTCGGAAAGTGCATATGGAGTAACCGTCACGCCTGAGAGCCAATTGTCGGCGGCTGAAGGATTGATTGGTCAAGGGAATCTATATTTCTGGATGGTCGATGGTCGGCCGGTATCGATGGCAAATATTGCGCACCGCTCGCCACGCCATGGACGGATTAATGCGGTCTATACACCGCCTGCATCACGGAAACAGGGCTATGCAAGTGCTCTTGTAGCGGAGGTATGTGAGCTGCTGCATAGAGAATCCCTGCAGCCGATGCTGTATGCGGACTTGACTAATCCCGACTCCAATAAGGTTTACCAGCAAATTGGGTTTGTGGACAGCGGCAAAGTGACAGACATTAGATTTAATAGAGGGTAAGCACAACAGGGGCAATCATTAATGCATTTATGATGCACCGAAGAACCGAAGCATTGAAGCTATCAGGCAAGCGTGCCTATAATACATAAGAAGGGAAGCCTTCGGCAGTTCAATCTGATCCGAAGGCTTCTTATTGTTTGCGTAAAGCATACAGCTAGTTGATTAGTCGAGCGCTTGTACTAAGCTTGCACCGAATTGTGCGGCGCCATCCGGGCCGTCGGCGGTAATAATGTCATCATGGGCAACCACATGCTGGGCGATATACGTGACATTGTTATCTTTCAATTGGTCAATTTGGATATCAAGCGGGTAGCATGTCGCTTCTCTGCCTGCAAGCAGTCCAGTACGGGCAACCGTAACAGCGCCTGCGCAAATGCCAGATACAAGCACGCGATCCTGATGCGCCTGCTTCAAGTATTGCTGGAGCTCCATGTTATCCCATAGATAATCATTTGTTCCAGAGCCACCGATTACAGCTACGACGTCATAGTCGGCAGCAGACACATCGGAGAAGATGACTTCTGCCGTGGCTTTCCCTTGGAAGTCGCCTGTGATCTCACCGGTTGTGGTGCTGGCAATGGTGACGTTAACTCCTGCCTGCTCCAGTGCAGCTTTTGGCTGGAACAGCTCGTCTTCATTAAATCGTTCAGGTGGTATAATAAATAAAGCTTTTTTATTCATAAAAATATGGCCTCCTATTCGTGGTACACAGTTAAGTTGGTGCCAGGTACATGCTGCAGCATGTACGGAATCACTTCTGAATATGAAGTGGATTTGATATTGCGATCATCGCTGTAAGATGTGTCTTATTGTACCGACACCTTTCTATGCTGTGAAGAATGCACTTTTTTGTGCGGAGGTTACCTATAGGTTACTTATTGAAGAAATGAGGAGTTTTGAAATCGATGTCAGATACATTGCGAGAAGAAATAAAGAAGAAAATCGTGAACGGTGATTTTAACTGTGAGAAGGAGTTGACGTTGTCCATTATCAGTGGAAAGTGGAAGGTCGTCATTCTCTGGCACTTGGGTGTTGAAGGGCCGCATCGCTTCAGTGATCTCCAACGTTTGTTCCCGAAGGTATCCCATAAAATATTGACCAACCAGCTGCGCGAGCTGATGGAGGATGGAATTGTGCATCGTGAGGTATATCCAGAGGTGCCGCCCAAGGTTGAGTATTCCATGACGGAGCTTGGCATGACGCTGCTGCCTCTCGTGGAAATGATGTATGAGTGGGGAAAAATGCGAATGGATCAAATCAAGCAGGGGCTGGGTATTGCCCATGAGGGCTGTTCGCATGAACAATGCAAGGAGCGGTTCGACTGAATCAGATAGAAGCGTTTGGCCATCGTGGGCTAAAAGCTATCCAATCACCAACGCAAAAATGACACTATTTTAGTGTCATTTTTACCTTTATGCGTTTTTTTCGAGCTGAGGAAACCCCGCGTTCTATAAGTACTGCTGCCAGAACTCCATCATCTTCGTCCAGGCGTCGCGTTCAGCGTGCGCTACATCCCGGAGCTCGACTTGCGGGGATAAGCTGACCGGTGGCAGGTTCGGGATGTGAAAAGAGTGGCCGCCATTCGGATAACGAAGGTGGAACGTCTCATAAGGATACGATTCGCGCTGTAAGATTTGCATGGCCTCCGCGGACATTTCCGACGTTGTTCCTAATTCGTCTTTATCACCGGAGATAAGCAGCAGATGGCATTTCATCCGCTCAACGGGGATTTGCGATTTTTGCTTTGCTTCTGTATTCTCAAATGCCCGATTATGAATATCTCTCAGCTTGGATTTATCGAAATTCATGGCAGTCTCGTAATCATCTGGATACGGGAGGAAATCGAGTGGCTTGCCTTGATACGACCAAGAAGAGCTCTTCTCAGAAGAGCCGATACGAATTCCTTGCAGCACATACAGCGATGGTGCGAATGCAACTACCGCCTTCAGTTCCTCTGGGAACGTGGCGCCAAGCAACAGCACCAGTTCTCCTCCCTTGGAGATGCCGGCTGCGCCGATGCGATTCTCATCGATTTCCTTCCGAGCCTGAAGCCATCGAATGCACTCCGCAAATGTCTCCAACGGAATGTTAGTCAATTCTCTTGATAGACCATAATGTCCGTAAAAATCGAAGTAAGCGACGGCTACCGCTGCAATCCCTCTTGCTGCAAGCAATGCCGCAACCTGTTCCGACCAGAAGAAACCGCCTCCCGATCCGCCGACGACAATGACGGCAGGCAGATTCGAACACTGGCCAGGGAAGAAGTACTTCCCGACGAAGCCTTCGTTGATTTCTTCTACTTGAACCTGATCGGATACGTACTTGGTGGTGAAGGTGGTTTGATCAAGCAAATGACTGTCGTCGTACAACGATATGGTGATCGTTTGCGGCGATATGTTCATTTTCATGAAATAGGGAATGGAATTCGGATTATCGTAAGAAAGCTCACCTGTATCCATTTGCAGTTGCATCGACCAGAGCACGCCGCCAGCATCTACGCCTTGGTATGTTCCCGATTCCGGTGCTTGCTTTGACGTATCGATCGCCCCATGGATGTCGGCTGTAAATACAGCTTCAGAAAGCCACTTCCGCTCCATATCGTCGGGCATTGCAGCAGCTACCTTATACCGACTTCCGGCCTGCAGTCCGTTGACACGAATGGCTATAGGTTCATCCGCCAGCTCTGTTGCTCTTACCATTTCAATGGTTGGCTTCAACATACATCAATCCCTCCATATAATAGTTGAAAATATCACTTTGCAACCGTTCCTGTCATTTTCTTTGCCATTAGAACTTACTTGGAGTTTCCTTTGTTAGAGAATCGGAGGCGGCTATGGGCATTCGCTCTACGCTTTCTCGCAATTTTCGGAGGAACCGCAGCTGAACTTCGTAATGCTCATACATATTTTCGAACGTTAGCAAGATGTATTCTTGAATCGAAGCCGCCTTCTCCTTCTCGACTTGGCCGGCCTTCATATCAGCTAGCTCCTGCTTCAGTAGCTGAATCTGCGCGTCAATGGCTGTAGTCGTTTCCTCTTTAGGCAATAAGTGCAGGAAGGAAACCGCTGTATACAGCGTGGTTGGCAGTTGAACGGAAGATAGTGCGAATGACTCCTTTAGCAAGCGAAGGAATTCCGTTCTGCCTTCTGGGGTAATGCCGTACGTAGCTTTTGTGCGATTCCCTGTCTGTTCTACATTTTCCACGCGAACGAGAGCTTCGCCCTCCATTTTCTTTAGCGCATGATAAATGGAGCCAGGGAGGATTCCCGCCCACTGGTCAGTCCTCGACTGCTGCAAAAACGATTGAATTTCATAGCCGGACATCGATCTCATCATCAATAATCCGAGTACCATTAAGCGGGTCATGTCATGATCTCCTTTTCCAATAGTCAACGTTGAGTATTCATTGTTGTTTATAAGATAGCACGACTTTCCAATCATTGTAAAGGGGAGTTATGGAAATAAATTCAGAGGATCTTTTTGCGCTCTTATGATGGAGGGAGCAATGATCGTGTGATCTAGATCATGTTGATTTTTCCATGCAGAGTGTTTACAATAGGTGGAAATCATGATGATAAGGAGTGGGAGTATGAATTGGAAGCCGAAGACGAACCGTTCATTCGCAAGTTCAATTTCATATTTCCATCCCATAAGAACACTAAGGCATTCGCTGCTTTAGTGTTTTTTTATTTTGCCAATTTCTACGGAGGTGTGGGATGACGAGATACAAGCGAGTTATGATTAAACTTAGCGGCGGTGCTGTTGCAGGAAGCAGTGAATTCGGCTTTGCTCCTGACAGACTAGAGCATATTGCTAGTGAAGTGATGTCCGTCGTGGAGCTGGGTGTCGAGGTGTCGATCGTCATTGGGGGAGGAAATATATTTCGTGGAAATATGGCGGAAAGTTGGGGGATTGAGCGCGCAGAGGCCGATAATATCGGGACGCTGGCGACCGTCATCAACAGTCTTATGCTGCGAGGCGTTCTGAAGGCGAAGACTGATAAGGAGGTTCGCGTCATGACCGCCGTGCCGGTTACTTCTGTTGCAGAGCCGTATATTCGCTTGCGAGCGATTCACCATTTGGAGAAGGGGTATATCGTCATATTTGCAGGGGGCAATGGCCAGCCTTATGTCACCACCGATTATCCCTCCGTGCAGCGGGCAATTGAGGTGAATTGCGACGCTCTGCTCGTGGCGAAGCAAGGCGTTGACGGTGTGCTTGAGGCGGATCCGAGAACGAACAAGGATGCGAGAAAGTTCGCCTCTCTCCATTACAACGATGTAATCCAGCATAATTTGAGGGTGATGGATCAATCCGCATTTATTTTGGCAAGGGACTTCCGTCTGCCCATCCATGTGTTCAACTTCGATCGACCGGGGACGATGCGCGACATATGTGAAGGGCAAAACAATGGCACATTAATTAGCGAAGAATCAATTCTACAGTTTGATTAATACAGACAAGGATCCACAAGCGTGAATCCTTTTTAAGTAGAGAACCGCGTTATAACTGGATTCTCGTCCGTTATAGCTGCTTTAAGTCATCCTATGGGATGGCTTTTTTTTTATTCATTCAAAGCCAAAATTTCTCTTCCGTGCTCTAATGATATGAGAGGGAAGGGAGATAACGATGCCACATGGATATACATAAGCTCGTGAAGAAAGCGCAGAAGGGAAGCGACAAGGCGTTCCTGGAGCTATTCCAGCAGCACGAGGAAGCCATCTACCGGATGGCTTACATGTACGTGAAGAACAAGGAAGATGCGCTCGATATTGTGCAAGAAACTGCGTATCAAGCTTTTAAATCGATCGGCAGCCTGCGGGAACCGCAGTATTTTAAGACTTGGATTCTTAAAATCGCGATTAATCGTTCTCTTTATATATTGAAGCAGCGCAATAAAATCATTCCGTTTTCGCCCGAGTATGCCGAGCAGCAAATAGAAGGCTCCTGCGAGGAGGATATTCCCTTGGCCGTAACTTTGCAGGAGTTGCTCGACGAATTGGATGGCCAAGAGAAGAGCGTCATCCTGCTCAAGTTTTATCAGGGGTATACGTTCCAGGACATCTCGGACATGCTGGAGCTTCCCTTGGGTTCCGCGAAAACGATACTATACCGGGGATTGGGCAAGCTTCGGAAGAGTTTGAAGAGAGGTGAAATCTCATGAGCCAGCGCAATCGAATTATAGAGGAAATAGAGAAAATCGATATACCAGAGGAGCTTCGCGAGCGAAGCATCATGGGTGTGCGGCAAGCGAAGCGAGAGCTTCGGCAAACGGGCGGCGTCATGAAGATTGCGAAGGTGGCGGGAATCACCGCTGCAGGACTTGTTCTGGCCGTCGCGCTGGGTGCAGCTGCCTCTCCTACATTCGCTGAAGTCGTGAAATCATGGTTCTCGTTGAACAAAACGGATGAAGGCTTGAAGAAGGCGGCGGACGAGGGGTTTGCGGTGCCGATCAACCAGCAAGTAACCGATCAGGGAATTACGTTGAAGGTGAAAGAAGCGATTCACGATGTATTGCGCATTTCAATTCTGTACGGCATCGAACAGGGCGGGAAGTCCATGGATTCGGATCGGCTGTTCGATACGTTCATCCCGAACGGATCCGAAGATGATCCGTACGTGAACCGATACGAGATCGTGGACAGCGAGGGGAAGGTGCTTCCGCTTCGGTTGCAGCAGACCCATGCAGGGAACGATCGAATTCTAATCCTATCGCTAGACGATCTTGTGCCCGGCCAAGAGATTTCAGATATGTCAGATCTGCCAAACCAGATTACGGTGCGCTTCGATATCAATCAGATCGGCAAGACGCGGGGGAAATGGCACTTGGACGTACCTATTGATCTGATGAAGGCGAAGGCTTCTACAACTATCGTGCCACTTAACAAGCGATATGAATCACAGATGGGGTTCAGCGTAGATGTTAACCAGCTTCGTCATGGGCCAAGTAAATCAGAGCTATTGCTGCAAGTCAATGAGACACAGGCATGGAGAAGCGTTCAGAAAACAGATCCAATGTTCCGGTATGAAATTAAAGATGGGAAAGGAGATATAGTGGCTGCATATGATGGTTTGGTGCGCAGAGAATTAGCCATCGGAAATAAGAATGTTCTTCAACAGTCCTTGCATGGTCAAGGAACGTTGGGGCATATGAGGTACCGCCATGCGTTCGTTCCTTTTGAGGAGACAAAGGATTTGACCTTGGAAATGACAGCAATCTATACACAGGAACGATTCTCTAAAGGGGATTCTATAGCACTCGATCCAGCGGCGTTGATGAAGGAGCCGTTAAGGAAGGAGGTGAAGGGGAAGAGCATTGTTTTCAAGGCACGAATGAAGACAGAAGAAGTCCCTGAGCAGATGAAGGACGGCTACAAAGCCTTTCAAGGCAAGGGGTGGATACTGGAGGCTGAACAGCAGCTTGGTTCTGACACGCTAGATCTGGAATGGCGCATGATGGACAAGCAGGGGAAGGAAATTAGAGCGGAGTCGGCGACAGAACTGGAGCAGGATTCGCAAGGAAAGTATCGCAATCGTACGCTGTTCTTTTTCGAAGGTCAGTCCGAGATCCCTGGCAGCCTGAACGTATCCTTGGAAAGTTGGACGAAGAAGACACCAATCAGTTGGAGCATTCCGCTCGTGCCGTCGGCTGAACCGCTCCCTCCAGGTACCGATGAACCGATATATGAGATGACAGTAGCGGAGTTAAAGCCTGAAATCGTAAGCAAGGCGGAACAGGCAATGCATGATCTCGCTCCAAACAAGCCAGCCGAACTGTATGGCGTCGCAGATTACAGCGATCGGTGGTTCCTATATGCCAAGGATAACGGCGAGAGCTTTGTCATAATGCTCAAAGAAGCGGCAGAGCCCATTACTGTACAACGTGCCGTTCCATACCATGAATTGAATGACAAACTGCGTCAGACGGTTGAAGATACCTTGCGGCAAATGAAGCCTGAACAACCGATCGCATTCGCGAAGGCTGTCCGTGTGAGATCTAAGGAACTTAATAGCTGGTCGTTCCATAATGACCAAGCTTCCATTACGATTGATGCGGTAACGGGTCAGGTGGAAATGGCAGAACTGCGGTATGAACATGGAAGCTTCAATGAAAAGGCCAAAGCTGCAGCGGAGAAGGCGTATCCACTTTTTGCGGAAGGCAAGGCATTGCGATCCACAACCATGACGCAGAGAATGACTCCAACGGAACATGTATGGGAGATTGGGCGTGATAGGACTCTCTTTGCCAGAGTGGGGGTACGGACGAACCGAGTCTGGTCGGTTCAGCAAAGCTATAAAGATGATTATCCTGGCGATGAGCAAGCTGCACGGAAGAAATACGCAACTTTGCTTTATACGCCAGAACAGGCTATCAGTAAGGTCGATTCGACCGTTAAGCAAGTATTCGGCATCGATATGGAAGGCTACGATGTGAGCGTCAAGCTCAATGAATATACATTCACGAAAGAAGGTTCAATGACGATTAAAGGAACCGTCAATGCAAAGGGTGAGTTCTGGAAGTTGGAGCTGATTCCGATTGAGGGAATACAAGATTAAACGGACTTATACGAGGAGGGTATTTTTCATGAAAATGAATACATTATTGGCGCTTTCACTCGCATGCAGCTTGTTCGCTGCAACTCCGGCTATGGCGGAACAGGCCGGCGGGAATAACGGAGGGACGGGAATTGTTCAGTATAGCGATGTAGATCAAAAGTTGACAGAGTCGGCTGAGAAGGCGATTGAGCAATACGGAAACGGAAAAGCATTTCAATTGGAGGAAGCGTTCAAGGATAGTTATTTTGTAGATAAAAAGAAAAAAGAGAATTGGATCATCCAATCCAAGGATCGGAGTGCCGTTGTATCGGTCGATGCAGTTTCCGGCAAGGTACTTACCATATCGCTGAGCTTCAAAATGGATGAGGTAACTGATGAGTACGCATCGTACCTGAAGGCAGCACAGTCAGCAGCGGAGCAGTTTCGCAAAAATGCGGAGCTGGTCTTTACGGAAGCTCACTTTTTCCAGAACAATATCGCAGACAATAAAACAGAATCGATGACTTTCGGAGCGAAAGACAATCAATTCGTTCAGATCGATACGAAGACAAATAAGCCATTAAATTACCGCTTTACATACAAGGCAGCGGATATGGATCGCAAAATCATAAGCGTGGCAGAGCAGGCTGTAAAAAGTATGGGAATCGATAAGGTTCAACCATTTACGAACATTGAATACGAAAAATATGAAGGAAGAGAAGAATGGAAGCTAGCAAGGAAAATAGAGGTTAAAGGTGATCTCAGGAAAAATGGGGCTGTGATGATAGATGAGAATAACCGGGCGTTCGTGGTCGAGGCTGCTGCCACAATTGAAGCAAAAACGGGCAAGCTTATATCCATAAATGTTAAGCCTACAACGGATAATCAGAAGCGCAAATCATTGACGAAAGAGCAAGGTGTTGCAATCGCTAAGCCGGTCGCGAAGAAATTGTGGGGCGTAGACTTATCTTCCTACGAGGTGAAGGTTAATAAGGACTGGGGCGACTACACGTTTAGCAGAAAAGGTAATGCGTCTATCGTAGCCAAGTTCGATAACTTCGGCAATCTCGTTCGCATGGAACGAAAATAGAATAAATAATATAGAGAGCAGAATGGTTATGTTATATATAATTATGGGTTCTAAATAATAGAAGAGAGGGCGCCGTTCTGGCGCCCCTTTTCCATTTAAGCTAATTATATCTGATGGCATTCGACATCCCTTATGAAAACAATCACTTATTGACTATAACGGGAAAGACTCTTGTTATATTTCAGAAGTTCTGGGACAATAATAATCAGATTATAAGAGGAAGTTCAGTGATTTATAGAAGAACTTATAAGCAAGTAAGACAGAATTTTAACGTGTTGAAAAGAGGGCACTAGATGAATAAGCAATCCATCTATGGATTAACATTGGATCAGTTGGCCGCTTGGTTAGAGGAGCGGGGACATAAGAAGTCACGTGCATCCCAAGTGTGGGATTATTTATATCGCAAGCGGGTCAAGGATTTCGCTGATATGACAGAAGTAAATGAAGCCAGCGTAGCACTGCTGTCCGAACACTTCGTTATTCATACGCTTAACGAGCATGTGAAGCAGCAATCGGCTGACGGCACAATCAAGTTCTTGTTCAAGCTGCAGGATGGAAACCTGATCGAGACAGTGTTGATGAGACACAAATTCGGGCTGTCGGTATGTGTGACGACTCAGGTTGGCTGCAACATCGGCTGTAGCTTCTGTGCGAGCGGACTGCTGGCGAAGAGCCGCGACTTGTCCAGCGGCGAGATTGTGGAGCAGATCATGAAGGTTCAGCACCATTTGGATGCAGTGAGTGAGGGTGACCTGGTCAGCCATATCGTCGTGATGGGTATCGGAGAGCCATTCGATAACTTCGAGAATATCGTAGACTTCTTGCGGGTTGTTACCGACCACAAAGGTCTGGCAGTTGGAGCGAGACGAATTACGGTATCGACTAGCGGATTGGCGAATAAGATTAAAGACTTCGCAGATATTAATCTGCGGGTGAACTTGGCCCTGTCCTTGCATGCGCCGAATGATGAGCTTCGCACGCGCATTATGAAGATTAACCGCGCCATTCCGATTGCGAAGGTGATGGAGGCGATTCGGTACTTCATCAACACGACGAACCAACGGGTGACACTGGAATATATTTTGCTGAAGGACGTGAACGATCAGCAGGAGCACGCGCTTGAGTTGGTGCAGCTGATTCAAGAGTGGAAGATGCAGGACGAGGTCAATGTGAACTTGATTCCGTACAATCCAGTTGATGAGCACAGCCAGTATCAGCGCAGTGAGCAGGAGTCAATTCGCGGCTTCTATGATGTCATGAAGAAAAATGACATTAGCTGCAGTGTACGGTTGGAGCATGGTACAGACATTGATGCTGCTTGCGGCCAGCTTCGCAGCAAGCAGATTAAGAAAGAAAGCAAGTCATAATAGGTACTATGTGATGTTTAATTAAATGTTTGTAAGAAAAACACACTTATTTTAGGTGTGTTTTTCTTTTTATGGATAAATTTGCTTTGTTAAATATTATCACGCTTGTTACAATAATCAGGTAATAAACAATAACATAGTATCAGCTATATGGTGTTGCAAAATAGAGTTGTGAAGCAGCATAATAGGGAAGTTCGATGTGAATTCGACGCGGTCCCGCCACTGTAACGCGGAGCTGGCAATCAAGGAAACATTCCACTGTTATTATTTAACGGGAAGGAAGATTGCCAAGTGATGATGCGAAGCCAGGAGACCTGCCATATAGTTGCTCTAGTTGATCTCACGAGGATGGGAGGGAGATGTTTATTCGTGCCACTAAGATAGGGGTACGATTTATTGGGCTGCTCAGATTTTATCCTGCCACTAAACATCTTTCTGATAACGGAAAGGTGTTTTTTTTTGTTGAGGAGATATTAAACTGGGTATTTTTTGTGACTTTTTTCACAGTCATTTTATACCCTTTATCCTTAATTGTAGCGGCAGATTATTTTTTACTCATTTTTTCTGTTTAGTTTTTATTAGTAAGGTGTTTACCCCTCATTAAGTTCTATTTAACTTAAAAATATGGGTGCTTTTTGGGGGGCTGGGTGTTAATCAAATTTGGAGATCTTGAGATTGGGGGAGAAGGGGTTTTGAGGAAAAACATCATTTTACAGGTAATAATATGTACTATGCTAGCTTGTTCTATTCCGTCTGAATCTTTTGTTCAAGCGAAAGAATTACAAATAGATACGGGCACCTCCATTATTGATGAGAAAGATATCGTAGAAACAAATCAAACCGAGACGGTTAGTGAGACAAGTGCATTTGCAGTCAAGCAATCGACACAGGGTAAAAAACAAATTTTGGATACAGGTTATGATTTCCATGATTATATAAACATTCTATTATATTGGGATAACATGATTAAAAAATCAATTTTTTCCTCAACGAATGATTCACAAAAGGAATATCCTGCTGAGATTACTGAAGAGTACAAATCATTGCTTGAAAGAAGGGACTCTATTTTAAAGAACATTAATAATACAACCGTCACAGATGCAACATATAGTGACCTTTCGTCAATGTCACTGACAGAGGGAGATTTGACGTCAGTAACAAAATCGACTTACGGAGATTTAACAGGGGATAATAAAGAAATTAGACTGCTTATAAATGATTATAAGGATACCTTCAGAAAATACGTGTTAAATATAGATACAAGTATCCAGAAAAAACAAAAACTTAGTTTCGCTAATAAACACTTTCAGAAGATTTTGCCCTCAAGCCCCATAAATCAAAATCTTACTTTTGAATTTGGGAAAGAAATTGAAATATCTGAGCCCAATTCATCCCCAGAGGGTACAGTTATTGGATTCGCCTATTTTCTTCCCCCATACTCTCCGTTTGATACATATGTTGGGGAAGCTATTGTGAAGGATGGTTACTTAAAAATTTCCCTTCCTACAGGATTAGACCAGGATATTAACGAACCCGGTCATTGGCATTTTCGTTTTTTAGAACTTGGTGAAGAACGAATAATAAGCGTCGTATCAAACAAAATTCCATTCAATAAAACGAGTACAGTAAATCTTGCTGTTGGAGATATAACATTTCTAACTTTTGAACCTACTAAAACCGGTGAGTACACATTTAGCATTGATATACCCGAAAATAATTTGAGATTGAAAGTAACGTCGGTTGATGTACGGTCATTTAGCGATAACTATGAGAAGATACCTCTAGTTGGTAAGATTGTTAGGAATCCAATAAGTACAACATTTAGAGTCAATTTAACAGCGGGAGAAGTTTATAAATTTAAGGTGGAAACAGAGAATATAGCTAATGCACCTAAAGACGGTACCGTTAGTTCAGCTGTTTTTGTAGGGGAGAATCCCCGTGTTCGTCATGCTACTTACACCTATGATAATGCCAATAGACTGGTATCAATACGATATGATAATGGATATGAAGTAAGATACAAATATACCAAAAATGGTAATTTAAGAAGTAAAACTTTGCTAAGACCGGATGAACAATAAAGATACGAAACATAAATAATGGAGGCATCATAATAGATGTTTAAGAAGATACTATCAATCGTATTATCTCTATGCATAATCATTTCGACTTACCCGATTGCTTATGCAGATAACAGAACGGTGGAATCAGAAAGAAACAATGATGGGTCGTTGAATTCTGGGGCTCCTCTTAATCAAGGAGGGGATGAGATTACTAGTAGTGGAACTGCGCAACTTGGCAAAGCAGAAAAACCGATTTCGGTAAAAGATAATGAGCAATTCAATGTATTTTCAAGTGAGTTTTCTATTGAAATGAAGCAAATAACAGCATTTTTCCATCCTGAATATGCACAATTCTTAGATAAAAAATTAAAGGATGAAATCATTGATTGGGATATGGACAAAGTAATAAGTCGTATCAATGAGTTACAATCAGAGCAAAGAGAAAAGCTTTACAAGTATGTCCCGATTGCTAAGAACCAGTATTACTATTATACGGATCGAGCCCAATATCTAAAGGACAATCAAATACCGGAAGACAACGAACATGCGAAAGAAATTGAAAAAATTCTAACGATGAAGGAAACAGAACAATCTACTAGACCCTCATCAAAGCGGAGCTTTCTAGCGGCACCATCGAATAATGAGAAATACACTGTGACTGAATTTAAAAACACATATAATTATTCAGTTGATACCGATGAGTTAGTAGATTTAACATATCGGACTTCGAATAGAATGGCTACAGATTTAGAAATAGCGGGTAAACCGGACTTAGATATCGTATTGAAGAGAAAATATAATTCACTTGATAGTAAAATTCTTAAGCCTGAATTGCATATTGAAAGAGGAACTTCGAGTAAGTGGTTTGAACAATACGGAGGCAATCAGGCTAATTCATTTAAGGACGAAGATAGGAAAGGGTTTATTGCAACAGGTTGGACATTAAATATCCCATCTATGGAGAAGTCCGAGATTAAGGCTGAGATTACGAGTTGGAATGAAAAAGTCGAATGTGGGGCTGCGTGGAATGGAACGAATGAGTGTCCTGTAATTAGATATGGATATAAACCATTATCTAATTCATATAATAAGATTGTTTTCACATTAGAAAATGGAATTAGTTATGAATTTCATAATAATGAAATTTTTAATTACCCTTACAAGAACGTAAATCTATCAACGGAAAAGTATAACGAGAATGGAATAACTAAAAATTATTATTACTTAATAATTGATGAGAGAATAAAGTATAAATTTAATGATGAGGGTGAAATTATTAGCAAAACGAATCAATATGGAGATTCGGTATCATATTTATTTAATAAAGGCAAGTCATCTAATGATTATAACATCGTTATAACCGATTCCTACAATAGAGTAATCATAATATATAGAGACTCGAAATTTAGAATAACTGGATTTAAATATCAAGATAACGGAATTCTAGTGAAAGAGGTGTCATATAATGCCTCCGAAACTAAAACAGATCTCACTTATCGAAAATGGATGACCAGTGGATATGGGAATATCACTGATACTGTTACATATTGGAAGTTAAACTCTGTAGAAGAAAAAATAAATGCCAATCAAAATAGAGTCCTAGAGGCTTATAATTATTATGATGTTGATGCAAGTACAGTAGCTGATTTTAACTTTATTGTTGACTCTGAATACTTAACTAACGATGATGGAGAGTTACTTAACATAACGGGGGGCAATATACCCAATTGTTATTTTTCTAATTACGAAGAAAGGATTTGTTATGAATCCAGAAATATAGACTGGAGTAACAGGACATTATATGCAGAAGTTCCATACCTTCTTTTGAGGGATGTTAAATATAATAATGGGTTAACTGCAATATTTTCGTATTCAAAGTATGATACTACTTGGTCAAAACAAACAAATCGTTACCAAGGTGGAGTGACACGATTATTTCAAGATAAATATGCATTAGAGTATATATCATATCATCCAGTAGTTAGACTGGATTTCCGGTATAATGATCTAAAAGATCAGAATGCTAGAACTATAACCAACTACTATTCGAATGTACACCTAGAAAATGGAGTGCAAGTCGATGAGTTCTGGAAAACAAAAAAACAGGATATTCCACGGCTAAGAAAAACGTCGCGATTTGGCGATTCACAGGTTATTGAAGTAAAACAGCCAACTGCAAATGGCAGTTACAATTCTACTTATTATCATTCATCCATAATTAATGATCGGTTTTTAACTGATTATATTATAGTTAACAATCCAGTATCATATGTAATGAGATCAAAGGATGATAATAATAAGTACTCTTTCAAAAAGAACAGCATTACCCAATTTGAATACACTCAAAACCAGCTGAAGCCGACGAAAATTTCTACGTATCAATCGGATTTTTTTGGGTTAAAAAATGTGCAAGTGCTAATGAATCCGAGTTTAATCACGGATTTCACTTCTAAAAAATCAGAAACTTATAATTATGATACATGGGGAGAACTTGTCTCTCAAGTAGATGGTCTTGGAAATACAATAACGAATGAATATAACGGACCGTATCATCAAATTAGTAAATCATCACTCCTTGAACAAGGAAATGTAGTTTCGACAACGGATTATTTTTATTATAGTGGGAATGATGCGAATAGCAGTAATAGAAATAACTTATGGAAAACAATCGAGACATTATCTTACAAAGACACTGGAGATAACAATACATCCAAAACGGATGTAAGAACAACGGAATTCACGCAATATGATTCGAATCATCGTAAACCTGCTCAAATTAGAACTTATAGTGCAGGCGCGCAGTTTGGAATCGAGGACAATTCGAATGAAAAAGATATCATCTATACGGATCACGGATTGATCAAGAAAGAATCGACCCGGGTCAAATTATATGATTCCGCTACGCCAACTGAATTAACTATGCAATATGATTATTATTCAAATGGAAGTTTGAAAAACATTACTTATCCTGATGGCAGTGCTGTATCTTATATAATTGATGACCAAAATAGAATAATTTCTAGTACGGTGAAACCGCCAACAGGGGAAGCAAAAACTACTAATATTGCATACGATGATGGAAATCGGATTGTTACTATAGCATTGCCTGACGGAGAGAAGGTTGAAGAGAACTATTCGCCGTTTGGAGTCAAATTAGATACGAACCGAATCGTGAATGGGGTTTCTAGGAACATAACGCATAATGTATCTCCGAACGGAAGGGATGTTACTGAGATATATGTAGGAAATAAACTCCAAGAAAAAAATGAATTTGACGATAATGGACGTGTTATTAAACGAACCAATGCAATTGGGCAAAGTATACGCTCTAACTATTTTAATGTAGTTGAATTGCCTGATGGCACCCAAATTCCTCAAGATACAGTCAACTCAGAGTATCCGGATGGGAAGAAAGAAACGGCTTATTATGATTCTAATAATCGATTAATTAAACTTGTAGAAGCAACGCCGGGTAGAACTAAAGTCAGAACAAAGACAATGACATATTCCCCATTGGGGAAATTGATAATGGAAAAAGTGGAGTCAAATGGAGATAGCCAAACGACTCATTTTGGTTATGATGGTAGCGGAAACCTGATATATCTAAAAAATAATATTGGCGAAGAAAATCGATATGTATACAATAGCCTTGGTCAACTACTTGAAGTATACACTAACAAACAAAAGGTAAAAACAGTAAAACATAACGAGATAGGTTGGACTCTATCTGAAATAGATGCGAACGGGAATAAAAAAGGACACCAATATAAGATCAATGGTCTTGTTGACAAATCAACCGATAAAATGGGTGATATAACTAGTTATTCTTATACACCGTATAACGAAGTAGAGAGGATACAAATATCAGATTCTCGCGGTTATGAGAAGTATTGGTCGAAAAATACTTATGATCCAAAAACAAGGGCATTAGTAAATCAAGAAAATAGTGAAGGTGAAAGTGTTTCATATCGTTTTGATGAATGGAAAAGAAATAACGAAAAGATTATAGGAGATAGAAAGTATACGTTTGAATATGATGATCTTGACCGAATGGTGAAACTTAGCTATCCAGGAGGAGATTACTCAAAATATTCGTATGACGATCTAAACAGGATTGAAGCAGTATCATATAAAGAAGGCAACTCAAGAGAACTAAAAGTAGGCTCTTACTCTTATAGTACCGAACCAAATGAAAATACTTATACAATTGGAAATAGCGCTCGACATCAAGTGAAAAGGACAAATTCATTTAAAGAAATTACGAGCCATCAGCTAATCACAAGAATTAATACTCCTGTTGTTACCTTTAAAGAGACGTATAATTCAGACGGTCTATCAAATGTCACTTCAATTCAACGTGATGGGAAAACCTACTCTTTTTCTTATGACGGGTTAAATCGTATTGAGCAAGAAAGATTTCCTGGGGGGCAAGTAAGGTATTCATATGATAATCGTGGTAATCGATTAACATTAGAGTCCGATAATATCATCATGGAGTCTAAAGCAAACTACGATTATAATGGGTTAAATCAATTAAAGTCAGTTGAAAAAAATGATAATTATGCTACTTATACTTATTATGGAGACGGATTGCGTGCCACTAAGACGGTAAATAAAAACAAGGTTCGTTACGTATATGTAGACGGCAAAATCGTTGAAGAATTACAGCTGGATGAAAAAGGGGATGTTGTTGGGTTAAATGCACGTAACATATGGGGAAATGAATTATTATATCGCAAGGATTTTCAAAATAACAGGGGAGGATATTATAATTATAACGGGCACGGAGACGTTATAAGTATTGATGACGAAAACCGTGAACCAATAAAATCATATGAATACGATATATGGGGGAACTCTACTGAAGTAAGTTCAGATCCTAATAAGCCGTTTAATAATCCGTTCAAATATGCAGGGGAAGTTGAGGATGAAGAGAGCGGATTGATCTATTTAAGGGCTCGTTACTATGACCCTTCATCAGGTAGGTTTATCACAGAGGATACGTATGAAGGGCAGATAACGAATCCGTTGAGCTTGAATTTATATACGTATGTACTCAATAATCCTTTGTCATACGTGGATCCTACAGGTCATTATTGTCAATCCACTAATGGAAAATATGGTCATTCTGGTGGTTGTAGCGATCCTAAAAATGCGTCACGTTATGTGCCTGATAATATATATAATGCCAATAAAGGTAAGCCGTATGATGAAATAATAAGGATATATAATAGGCAGAAAGAGCAAGCCGTCAAGAAATCGGAAAAAATAGATGGAAGTCCTTTTACAATTGTTACTGGAACTGCGATACCTGTGCCTTCCGCAGGAGGACTAGCCCCACTTGTTAATGCACTTGTTCAAGCAATGGGGATCGCTGGCGCATTAAGTTTAGATAGCGCACCTTCTACAACTTCTAGGCCAAAAAATCCAACCCCCATATTTAGGAGCGGGAATGGAGGGAATGTGAATTTAACACCACGTCCAGGAATAGATGCTAATGGGTTGTCCTATTTCACAAAATCAGGAGAAGGATGGAAGCAAGTCAATGCCACGCTCGTAGAAGCCGTAAAAGAAACAGGTGTATTTAGGGTAGCAACTGATCCAAGAGACCCAACCCATAAGTTCATACTTGCTAAAGATCCTTATGAGCACAGAATATGGATGGCTACGAGGGATGGAGTTAAGAATGGAGATGAACCATATTATTTGACGAAGATTCTCTCTAATATTACAACAAGACTAAAATAGTCCGGTCTATTGTCAAGAACTAAATAGAGGTATAAAGAGCTTTTTGTACTGTCAAATAGGAGAGAATAGTTATGTTTTTATATTCTCTGTACTAATTGCATAAAAACATTTTGAATTTCAGGAGACTAATCATGGGGAATTTAGGGAGTTATTTACCAACCGACAAATGCGATTATGATTGCATTTGCCGATTAAAGACATTGAAGCCAGAAGAACTCCAAATGATAATACCGGAGTTATTAGAGTGGGTTCAAGATATCAACTGGCCGATTGCACCCAAAATCATTGAGATTTTACTTCCGTTGGATAGGATATTATTGCCGCAAATAAAAGGGATATTACTTTCGGGCGATTATGAATGGATTCAAAATTGTTTGTGGCATATGGTGAAGGAATTAAAGACAGAGACTATTATAGAATTAAAAAATGAATTGGTGATGTTAAGTAAAAGCATGGATCCACAGTTTATCGAGTATGAGATCCCTCAAATTTGTAAAGACATCATGTCGGAGCATTCAATTAATTGTGAATAAATAATTTATCCAATTTTGGAGATTAAATTACGATCACAGCTAGGTAATTACACCTTGACCCCTTGCACCTTCTTCGATTAACATAGGATCTATAAAGGGGAGTAGCTGTTACAATAAAGTCGTCATTACGAGGATAATCCTCCGGCTTTGTTGGCAACTTCGATTGTTAGCGAGACCT
>Ga0209566_100311_pt1 | contig 43965 bp, 29 predicted proteins | sample Araplavi_mTSA_r2_2_FD_184287 | JGI IMG/M metagenome (GOLD analysis project Ga0209566, IMG submission 184287) | Arabidopsis root microbial communities from North Carolina, USA - plate scrape CL_Cvi_mTSA_r2 (SPAdes) (version 2) | ecosystem: Host-associated > Plants > Roots > Endosphere | place...
GACGCGGCCCAGTGCCACGTCGTGCCGCCCACCGCACGGATGTACTGCGAGTTGAACTTGTGCTCGCCCTTCAGGATCAGGTAGTCGTTCGGCGGGCCGTATTCCGGATGCGGCGCCCACGCGCTCGACGGGTACGGGGCCATGAAGTCGGTCTTGTCGACCTGGTTGCGGAAGCGCTCGACGATTTCCCAGCGCGGCATGCGCGGGCCGGCTTCCAGCAGGATCACGGACTTGCCCGCCATCGCGAGCTGGTGCGCGACGATCGCGCCTGCGACACCCGAGCCGACGACGACGACGTCGGCCTTTTGCGTATCGGTATCGGCCATCAGGCTTGCCTCTCGATCGGTTTGTCGGCCCAGAAGCCGGGTTTGTTGGGGCAATACGACGGGATCACGAGCGTATCGGACACGACGCTGAACATTAATGCTTCTTCGTAGGTAATCACGACGTTGTCGACGATGCCGAGATACCACGCTTCAAGAATCTTCAGCGCGAGTGTTTCCTGATCGGGATTCAGCGAACCGGACGCGAGTGCGCCGGCGAGTTGCGGCAGGCTGTCGGCGGTCTTGAACGAACCCTTCTGCAAGGCCTGCAGGAAGCGCTGGCCGAGCACGCGGCTCAGCCCCTTCTTGCCTGTCAATGCTTCGGAGAGCGTCATGAACGTATCGAGCGGCGCGGTGCCGGGATCGTCGGCGAGGGCCCGCAACGCCAGCGAGCCCGTGAGGCCCGCCGCCGTCAGCGCCAGCGCGCCCTGCAGCCATTGACGCCGAGTGATGCCTGTTACGGCTGCGTCGCCAGTGCGACGCGAGTGGGGAGTGTTGTCGTTGTGCATGTTTCCTTTTCTCTCGAACACCGGATTCGGGAAAACCACGCTTGATATTTCTCAAACATTGGCGCGGACCTGAAATGTACGCGCACAAATCGGATCGAACAATCTTTTTATAGTCCATTAAATGTTCCGCAATCCGAGACAATCGACATTTCGCTGCTTTTTTGTATCGTCGGCGCGACAAAGTTGCGGCCGACGCACCCATGTCGTACACCGGCGACACACTGACTGCGCGCGACGATGCAGGCGCATGTCGGTCGGTTAGAATCGCGTGCAATCAAACAGAAAGCTTCCCTCCGAGGGCGATCGAGCGATGAAGCAGCACGACAAACAGAACAAAACGGAACGCATCCACCACACCACCCGGCTGCTCTGGCGCCTTGGCGCCGTCGCGGCGCTCGGCGGCGCCACGGCACTGTCGCTGCATGCGGGCGCGGCCCGCACGGTGAGCGTCTCGCCGCAAGGCACCGTCACCGAAGTCCGGCAGAGCGTCGTCAAGTTCGACGAACCGATGGTCGCGTTCGGCTCGGCGTCCGCGCCGAATCCCGCGCGCGTCACCTGCAACGATTCCGCGGCCGCGCGCGGCCAGGGTCACTGGCTCGACGACAAGACCTGGGTTTACGATTTCGAAAACGACCTGCCGCCCGGCGTGCGCTGCTCGGTCGCGCTCAACGACGCGTTGCGTTCGGTCGCCGGCAATGCGGCCAGCGGCCCGCGCCGCTTCACGTTCCAGACGGGCGGCCCGTTCCCGGTGAACGTCCGCCCCGGCTCGCGCGAGATCGAGGAACACCAGGTATTTGTGCTCAAGCTGAACGGCCCGGCCGAGCCGCGTTCGGCGCTCGCGAACATCTGGTGCGAAGCGGCCGGCATCGGCAACCGCATTCCCGTCACGGCCGCCGACGACGATGCGCGCAACGCGCTGCTCGATCACTTCGGGCTGAAGAAGGATGCCGCGCGCGTGCTGACGCTGTCGTGCGCGCAGGCGCTGCCGGCGAGCGCGAAGATGCAGCTCGTGTACGGCAAGGGCGTCACGAGCCCGAGCGGGATCCCGAACGAAACGGAACGGCGCTTCGATTTCACCGTGCGCGCACCGTTCGCCGCGAGCTTCTCGTGCGAACGCGAGAACGCGAAGGCGCCCTGCACGCCGCTGCGCCCGCTCACGCTGTCGTTCAACGCGCCGATCTCGCGCAAGAACGCCGAGGCGATCAAGCTGCGCGGCCCTGACGGTTCGCTGTCGCCGACCTTCGCGGCCGACGACAAGAGCGAGGAAGTCACCACCGTCACGTTCAACCCGCCGCTGCCCGAGCAGGCCGGCCTGACGGTCGAATTGCCGTCGGGCCTGCGCGACGTGACCGACCGGCCGCTGTCGAACGCCGACCTGTTCCCGCTCGCGACGCGCACCGCGCCGATGCCGCCGCTCGCGAAGTTCTCGTCGGGCACCTTCGGGATCGTCGAGCGCTTCGCCGAACCCGATACGCCCGCGCTCGTGCCCGTCACGCTGCGCAACGTCGAAGCCGACCTGCATATCGACGGCCTCAACACCCAGGGCGCGCAGTTCTCGAACCTGAAGGTCGACGACGACACCGCGATTCGTCAGTGGATGCGCACCGTCGACCGCTTCGACAACTGGTCGATGACGGCCGGCTCGATCGACAGCCAGATTCCCGGCCTGCTCGAACGCAAGGGCCAGCACCCCGTCTACGTGCCGCGTGAAGCCGGCGAGAAGGCGCCCGCACCGAAGGATCGCCGCATCGACGTGCGCTCGCTGACCCTGCTCAAGGGCCAGCCCGGCGTGCAGGCGCTGACGCTGCCGAAGGCGGACCCGAAGGCGCTGCGCCCGTTCGAGGTCGTCGGCGTGCCGATCGACAAGCCCGGCTTCTACGTGCTCGAACTCGCGTCGCCCGCGCTCGGCCGCTCGCTGCTCGCGAAGCCGTCGAGCATGTACGTGCGCACCACGGTGCTCGTCACGAACCTCGGCGTGCACCTGAAACAGGGCCGCGAAAACAACCTCGTGTGGGTCACGACGCTCGACAAGGGCAAGCCCGTGCCGAACGCGCAGATCCGCGTGTCGGACTGCAACGGCGACGAAATCGCATCCGGCACGACCGACGCGCAGGGGCTGCTGAAGATCGACGGCGCGTTCGAATCGAAGCGCGCATGCAACTCGTCCGACTCGGAGCAACGCTTCGACGACTACTTCGTGTCGGCCCGCGTGAACGATCCGAAGACGGGCCCCGACATGGCGTTCGTCAGCTCGGGCTGGAACCGCGGGATCGAATCGTGGCGCTTCAACGTGCCGACCGATACCGACAGCGCCCGGACCGTACGCGCACATACGGTGTTCGACCGCACGCTGCTGCGCGCGGGCGAAACCGTGTCGATGAAGCACTTCATCCGGTCCGAGACGCTGCAGAGCCTCGCGTTCCCGTCGCAATACCCGACGCGCGTGACGATCCGCCATCTCGGCACGGGCCAGACCTACAAGCTGCCGCTCACATGGGCGGCCGATCACAGCGCGGACTCGCAGTTCACGCTGCCGGCCGCCGCGAAGCTCGGTGAATACAGCGTCGAGCTCGAAGGCGGCCCGGAAGACTCGCCCACGTCCACCTACTACAGCGGCAGCTTCCGCGTCGAGGCGTTCCGCCTGCCGGTGCTGAAGGGATCGATCGGCGCGCGCGACGCGCAGAAAAGCCCGCTCGTCGCCGTGAAGGAAGCGCCGCTCGCGGTGCAGATCGACTACGTGTCGGGCGGTGGCGCATCGAACCTGCCCGTGCAGGTGTCGGCGCTGATGAAGTGGGCATCGCCGCCGTTCGCCGATCGCTTCGAGGATTTCAGCTTCACGCCGTATCGCCCCGACACGAGCGACGGCAATGCCGACGACGATTCGCAGGACGGCGACAACGCGTCGTCGTCGAACAACGATCCCGACGCGACGAAGCTGATCGCCGACAAGCTGCCGCTGACGCTCGACCGCAACGGTGCGGGCTCGGTCACGCTGAAGGGCCTGCCCGACGTCGACGCACCGAAGCGCATCGCGCTCGAAGCGACGTTCGCGGACCCGAACGGCGAAGTGCAGACGATTCGCGGCGACACGATCCTGTGGCCGGCCGCGGTGGTGGCCGGCATCAAGGCGGGCCGCTGGGTCTCCGTCGGCCAGCGCGTGCCCGTGCAGGCGCTGGCGGTCGACCTGCAAGGCAAGCCGCGCGCGTCGGTGCCGATCGAGATCAAGGGCGTCGCGCGCATCACGACGTCGTCGCGCAAGCGGATGGTCGGCGGCTTCTATGCGTACGACAACAAGAGCGACACCCGCGACCTCGGCGTGCTGTGCTCGGGCAAGACCGACGACAGGGGCCGCATGGCCTGCGACGCGACGCTCGAACAGGCCGGCAACGTGCAGCTGATCGCGGTGGCCAAGGACGGCGACGGCCGCACGTCGAACGCGTCGACCTCGGTATGGGTCACGCGCGAAGACGAACTCTGGTTCGGCGGCGACAACACCGACCGGATCGACGTGATCCCCGAGAAAACCTCGTACGAACCGGGCGAAACCGCCCGCTTCCAGGTACGCATGCCGTTCCGCTACGCGACCGCGCTGGTGGCGGTCGAGCGCGGCGGCGTGATGGAAACGCACATCGTCGAACTGAACGGCAAGAACCCGACGGTCGACCTGAAGGTCGGCGACACGTGGGGGCCGAACGTCTATGTGTCGGTGCTCGCGCTGCGCGGCCGGATTCGCGAGGTGCCGTGGTACTCGTTTTTCACGTGGGGCTGGAAGGCACCGGTCGAATGGGCACGCGCATTCTGGCGCGAGGGCCGTCACTATGAGGCGCCGACCGCGTTCGTCGACCTGTCGAAACCCGCGTTCCGCTATGGCCTCGGCGAGATCAAGGTCGGCACCGGCGTGCACCGTCTCGGCGTGACCGTGACGACCGACGCGACGCGCTACACCGTGCGCAGCAAGGCGCAGGCGCACGTGAAGGTCACGCTGCCGAACGGCCAGCCCGCGCCGGCCGGCACGCAGATCGCGGTCGCGGCCGTCGACGAGGCGCTGCTCGAACTGATGCCGAACAACAGCTGGGACCTGCTCGACGCGATGCTGCGGCGACGCGCGTACGGCGTCGAGACGGCCACCGCGCAGATGGAAATCGTCGGTCGCCGCCACTTCGGCCGCAAGGCCGTGCCGGCCGGCGGCGGCGGCGGCAGCGCGCCGACGCGCGAGCTGTTCGACACGCTGCTGCTGTGGAATCCGCGCGTGACGCTGGACGCCAACGGCAGCGCGACCGTCGAGGTGCCGCTGAACGACGCGCTCACGCGCTTCCGGATCGTCGCGATCGCGGCGGTCGGCCCCGACCGCTTCGGCACCGGCAGCACGTCGATCCGCAGTACGCAGGATCTGCAGCTGATCTCCGGCCTGCCGCCGCTCGTGCGCGAAGGCGACGCGTTCCGCGCGCAGGTCACGCTGCGCAACACGACCGACCGCGCGATGCAGATCGTCGTGACGCCGCGCGTGACGGGCCTCGATGTCGCACCTCAAACCGTGTCGCTGGCGGCCAATACGGCAACCGAAGTCGCATGGACGATCACCGTACCCGAGCAGGCGCTCGACGCGGCCGGTGCGCTGAACTGGCGCATCGAAGCGGCCGAACAAGGCGGCAAGCGCGCGTCCGACGCGCTGGCGGTCGCGCAGAAGGTCGTGCCCGCGCTGCCGGTCACGGTACAGCAGGCGACGCTCGCGCAGGTCGACGGCACGCTGACGGTGCCGGTGGCCTCCCCGGCCGGCGCCGCGAACAACGCGCAAGGCTTGCCGCGCGGCGGCATCGCCGTGTCGCTGCAGTCGAAGCTCGCCGACGGACTGCCCGGCGTGAAGCGCTGGTTCGAGCGCTATCCGTACCGCTGCCTCGAACAGCAGACGTCGCGCGCGATCGGCCTGCGCGATCCCGCGCAATGGCAGGCGCTGATCGCCCGCATGCCCGTCTATCTCGACAGCGACGGGCTCGCGAGCTACTTCCCGCCGTCGTCCGACGATTCGCACGCCGGCAGCGCGACGCTGTCGTCGTACCTGCTCGTGGTGTCCGACGAGGCGAGCCGTCTCGACCCGCGCTTCGCGCTGCCGGAAGACCTTCGCACGCAGCTCGAAGCCGGGCTCGCGCGCTTCGTCGACGGCCGCCTCGAGCGCAACACGTGGGCGCCGCGCCAGGATCGCGACCTCCGCAAGCTCGCCGCGATCGAGGCGCTGTCGCGCTACGGCGCGGCGCAAGGCCGCATGCTCGGCTCGATCGAGATCGCGCCGAACCAGTGGCCGACGTCGGCGGTGATCGACTATCACGCGATCCTCACGCGCGTGAAGGACATCCCGCAACGCGACGAGAAACGCGCGCAGGTCGAGCAGATCCTGCGGGCACGCCTCACGTACCAGGGCACGCAGCTCGTGTTCTCGACCGCGCGCGACGACGACCTGTGGTGGATGATGACCAGCAACGAGACCAACGCGGCCCGCCTCGCGCTGGAATTCGCCGGCGATCCGGCGTGGAAGGACGAGATGCCGCGCGTGACGGCCGGCCTGCTCGCCCTGCAGCGCCAGGGCGCATGGCAGACGACCACGTCGAACGCGCTCGGCCTGCTCGCGGTCGAGCGCTTCTCGCGCACCTACGAGAGCACGCCGGTTGCCGGCGCGACGAAGGTCGCGCTCGGCGGCGACGAGCGCACGATCTCGTGGTCGCAGCCGCCGGCACCCGCGCCCGCCGACCCGGCTGCATCGACCACCCCAGCCACCCCGGCCACCCGCGCCGCCGCGGCCCGCAGCGTGATGCTGCCGTGGCCGCGCGCGTCGCAGGCACCGGCCACGCTGTCCGTCACGCAAGACGGCACCGGCCGCCCGTGGGCCACGATCGAAAGCCTCGCGGCCGTGCCGCTGCGTTCGCCGTTCGCGGCCGGCTACCGGATCACGAAGACCGTCACGCCCGTGTCGCCCGCCGTCAAGGGCGTGCTGACGCGCGGCGACGTCGTGCGCGTGCATCTCGACATCGACGCGCAGAGCGACATGACGTGGGTCGTCGTCAACGATCCGGTTCCGGCCGGTTCGACGATCCTCGGTTCGGGCCTCGGCCGCGACTCCGAAGCCGCGACGCAGGGCGAGAAGACGCCGGACGGCGCCTGGCCGGCGTTCATCGAGCGCGACTTCGACGGCTACCGTGCGTACTACGACTATCTGCCGAAGGGCAAATTCTCGGTCGAGTACACGGTGCGGCTGAACAACGTCGGCACGTTCGGGCTGCCGCCGACGCGTGTCGAGGCGCTGTACGCGCCGTCCGTGTACGGCCTGTGGCCGAACCCGCCGATGACCGTGAAGCCGGCCGACGCGGGCAAGTAACGAGTACGCGATGATCGATCAGGTATTGCCGCGGCCGGCGCGTTTCGCCGGCCGCGTATTCGTCGCCGTCGTGCTGGCCGCGCCGCTCGTCGCGCATGCGCTGCCGGGCTACGACGAAGTGCGCCGCAACTGGCGCAGCTCCGACTGGGTGCTGCTCGCGCGCGACGGCACGCCGCTGCAGCTCACGCGCGTCGACCTCACCGAACGGCGCGGCGACTGGGTGTCGCTCGCGGACGTGTCGCCCGCGTTTCGCGAGGCGATCGTCGTATCGGAAGACAAGCGCTTTTACGAACACAGCGGCGTCGACTGGCGCGGCATCGCCGGCGCCGCGTGGGGCAACCTGTGGAACGAACGCACGCGCGGCGCATCGACCGTCACGATGCAGCTCGCCGGGCTGCTCAGCGATTCGCCGCGCCGGTCGGGCCAGCGCTCGCTGCCGCAGAAGGCCTCGCAGGCCGTCAACGCGCTGCTGCTCGAACGCGGCTGGCGCAAGGACCAGGTGCTCGAGGCATACCTGAACCTCGTGCCGTTCCGCGGCGAGACGATCGGCCTCGCCGCGCTGTCTCAGGTGCTGTTCGGCAAGGCACCGTCGGGCCTCGACGCACGCGAAGCCGCGATCGCGGCCGCGCTCGTGCGTGCGCCCAACGCCACGCCCGCGAAGGTTGCCGAGCGCGCGTGCCGGATCCTGCGCGACATGCACGCGGAGCCGGCCTGCGCTTCGCTCGACGGCTACGTGCAGCTGGTCACCGCGCGGCCGGCCAGCGCCGCGCGCGACGACGGCGCCGCCCTCGCCCCGCACTTCGCGCGACGCATCGCGGCCGAGGTCCGGCCGGCGGCCGGCGCGCAGGTGCGCACGACGCTCGATGCGCCGCTGCAGCGCTTCGCGCGCGACACACTGATGCGCGCGCTGACCGAACTCAACGCGCCCGCGCACCGGCGCAACGTGCAGGACGGTGCGGTCGTCGTGATCGACAACGCGACCGGCGAGATTCGTGCATGGGTCGGCTCGTCCGGCGCGCTGTCGAGCGCGCGCGACGTCGATGCCGTGCTCGCGCCGCGCCAGGCCGGCTCGACGCTCAAGCCGTTCCTGTACGCGCAGGCGATCGACGAGAAACGGCTGACGGCCGCGTCGCTGCTCGACGATGCGCCGATCAACCTCGCCGCCGGCGGCGGCCTGTACATCCCGCAGAACTACGACAAGGATTTCAAGGGCTGGGTGAGCGTGCGCAGCGCGCTCGGCGGCTCGTTGAACGTGCCGGCCGTGCGCACGCTCGTGCTCGTCACGCCGCACCGCTTCGCGCGCACGCTGACCGCGCTCGGCCTGCCGCTCGCGCAGGAAGGCGACTACTACGGCTTCAGCCTCGCGCTCGGCAGTGCGGACGTCACGCTGCTGTCGCTGACCAACGCGTACCGCGCGCTCGCGAACGGCGGCGCCGCCCGCCAGGTCGTCGACCGGCCGGCGCCGGCACCGGCATCCGGCGCATCGGCCGCCTCGCCCGCCCGCGCGGCCGACGGTACGCGCGTGTTCAGCGAGGCGGCCAGCTTCGTCGTGACCGACATCCTCTCAGACAACAACGCGCGCGTGCGCACGTTCGGCTTCGACAATCCGCTCGCGACGCGCTTCTTCTCGGCGGTCAAGACCGGCACGAGCAAGGACATGCGCGACAACTGGACCGTCGGTTTCACGTCGCGCTATACGGTCGGCGTGTGGGTCGGCAATGCGGACGGCTCGCCGATGTGGGACGTGTCGGGTGTCACGGGCGCGTCGCCGGTGTGGTCGGCCGTCGTCGGCTACCTGCACCGCGACGTACCGAGCCGCGCGCCGCGTGCGCCGGCCGGCGTCGAGACGCGCCGCATCACCTTCGAGCGCGACATCGAACCGTCACGCAACGAATGGTTCGTCGCGGGCACGGCGGTCGACACGATCCGGCTCGCCGCGCCCGTCACGCCGGGCAAGGACGGCGCGCGTGCGCCGCTGACGATCGGCACGCCGACCGACGGCACGATCTTCGCGATCGACCCGGACATTCCGCCGAAGAATCAGCGGATCTGGTTCGAGCGCTCGGCCGGGCACGCCGCGAAGTTCGCGTGGCGGCTCGACGACAAGGTGATCGGGCATGCCGACCGCATCGCGTGGATGCCGTGGCCGGGCCGGCACCGGCTCGAACTCGTCGATGCGCGCGGCAATGTTGCCGACGCGATCGGCTTCGAGGTGCGCGGCGCGTTCGCGAAGGCGGCCGCGCGCAAGCCCTGAATGCGCACTTCGGTCGGACGTTTCGACCTGACGCTCCGGCCTTACTCGCCGGCCGTGTTTGCCTTCGCCGGTTGCGGCTGCGACTGCGCGGAGAAATCGAGTGCCGGCGCGGTCGAAACCGCCGCTTCGTTCGCGACGCTGAAATTCGGGCGCGGCTGGTAGCCGAAGATCTTCGCGATCACGACGCCCGGGAACTGGCGGATCTGCACGTTGTAGTGCTGCACCGTCTTGATGTAGCGGCCACGCGCGACCGCGATGCGGTTTTCCGTGCCTTCGAGCTGGGTCTGCAGGTCGCGGAACGCTTCATTCGCCTTCAGCTCCGGATAACGCTCGGACACCACCATCAGCCGGCTCAGCGCCCCGGACAGCTCGCCCTGCCGCTGGTCGAACGCCGCGAGCGCGGCCGGGTCCTTCGCCATCTCCGGCGTCATCTGCATGCTGCCCACGCGCGCACGGGCCGATGCCACCTCGGTCAGCACGCGCGCCTCGTGCGACGCGTAGCCCTTCACCGACGCGGCGAGATTCGGCACGAGGTCCGCGCGGCGCTGATACTGGTTCAGCACTTCGGACCATGCGGCATTGATGTCCTCGTCGGACGACTGGATCGCGTTGTAGCCGCACCCCGCGAGCGGGGCCAGCACGCAGCATACGAGCAGGATTCGAAACCATTTCATCATGGGTTGTTTCCGGTTGAACGCTCCGGGTGGAGCGCCAGGTGAAAGGAATCAGGCGCGCAGGCAGGCTGCGCGCGGACGCTACCAGCGGCCCGATGCGCCGCCACCGCCGCTCGACCCGCCGCCGCCGCGGAACGAATCGGAACTCGATTGCGACCGGGAGCCGGACGAGGATGACGACGAAGACGAGCCGCTGCCCGTCAGCTTCGCCCAGATCACGGCGAGTACGCACAGCACGCCGAAGATGCCGGACAGCACTTCCCCGACCGAATAGTCCATTTCACGCCCGATCGCGACGATCATGAACAGCGTCCCGCCCACGATCGCAGTGATTTTGCGCACGCGCGCCGACAGGAACAGGTTGATGCCAAGCAGGCACGGCCCGACACCGGCGGCCGCCGGAACGAACGCCGCGGCGCCCAGCATGGCTTCGAGATTGCCGTTGAAGATCGCGCCGACCGGCAGCATCACGACCGGCACGACGGCCGCCACGAGCCAGGCGGCCAGGAGCGCCACCCGGCGGCGCAGCTTGCGCCACTGCGCGACCACGCCGAGCACGACGTTGGCAACCCCGAGCAGGAACCAGAACCGCACGCCGCCCGTGTTCGGGCGTTTCCGCTCGGGCAGGCCGTTCGACTGGTATTTTTCGCCGCCGGCTCGCGCGTCGCGGGGCGGCGGGTTCGCGGCATCCGTCGCGGTCGCCGCGGCCGTTTCGTATGCTTCGTCGCGCCCGCCGAACGCCGTGGCGGGTGCAGGCTGCTCCGGCGCGGCGACGTCGGCCGGCATCATTTCGTGCGTCAGCGCGTCCAGCGCATCGCTGATGCCGGCTTCAATGCGGTTCTCGCGGAATGCCGGCACGATCCGCTCGCGAATGATCCGGCCCGCGACGATGTCCGGAATCGTGCCTTCGAGCCCGTAGCCGACTTCGATCCGCACGGTATGGTCGTTGAGCGCGGCGACGAGCAGCAGGCCGTTGTTGACCTTGGCCTTGCCGAGTTTCCATTGGTCGAACACGGTGGTCGCAAACTGTTCGATCGTCGATTGTCCGGTCGACCCGACCAGCAGGATCGCGACCTGTACGCCGAGCCGTTGTTCGAGCGCGGCGAGGCGATCGGTCAGCTCGGAGGCGCAGGCCGCGCTCAGCACGCCCGTCGTGTCCGTCACGCGGCCTTTCAACGGCGGTGCGGCTTCCGGCTTCGGGGCGACCGGATAGGCTGCCGCGGCGGCCACGTGTGTGCAGGCCGACCGGGCCGGGGTGGCAAGCGTGGCGGCCATGGACGCCGCGACGGCAACGCCGCCATCTTCGGCCGGCGCCGCGATGGCCGTGCCGCCGAACAGCAAGATCGCGCCCGCGAGCAAGGCAGCGGCCTTCCGGAAGCCGGACCTGCCGGTCACGCCCCTGGTGCCGCGTGGGTGCCGAATGCCGGTTCGGGCCGTGCCTGCCCGCGATGCCGGATCGCCTTCGCCGCCCGGCGCGCACGGCCGGCCCGTCTGTCGTTTCGAATTCATGTCGGAAACGGCGCGCCGGCTCCATCGGGAACGGCACGTTCTCTCGTCGTTTTTAATCGTCCCGCAGCATAACCAATTGTGAAAGGAACTGAAAGGTTTCCGGCCGACTTCCGGATCTCGTCATTTCAGCGTGCCGCTGCACGACGCGCTCGTCGTCCGGCCGCGTCCGGCCGCAGGCCGGCCAGACGACCGAAACGGGCAAGCAGTGCCCCGCTTCGGGACATAGAATGTGAACGGCGCCGCACCGTCGGCGCCTGCCGGTTGCCCCACTCTCCTCAAGGCCAGCGACCATGAACCTGCACCCCAGGCGTTTCATCCGCCCCGCGCTGGGCACGCTCTGCCTCGCCACCCTCGCAGCGCTTCAGGCGTGCAACGGCGATGCCTGCTTCGGCGTGGATGTCTGCTTCAACAACAACAACACGCAAACCGTCGCGCTGTCGGGCACGGCCGCGACGGGCGACGCGCTCGCGAGCGCGCAGGTGACGGTCAGCTGCGTGACGGGCTCGGCGACGACGCTGACGGACGGCGGCGGCAACTACCGCGTGACGGTCAATGCCGCGCTGCCGTGCGTCGTCACCGTGACGTCGGGCGGCACGAGCCTGCATTCGCTCGCGTACGCGGGCGGCACGTTCAATACGACGCCCGAGACCGAGCTGATGCTGGTCTATCTCGCCGCCCAGCTCGGCACGAACACCGCCACATTGATCGGCAATTTTCAGGGCAATCCGCGCTACCAGCAGGCGATGAACAGCGCGAACACCGTACAGGCCGCGCAATCGGCCGTGGTGACGAACCTGCAGCAGCGCTATTCGGTCACGCTCACGGCGCCGGCGTTCCTGACCACGTCGTTCACGGTCGGGCAACCGGGTGTCGACAGCGATCTCGTCGCGCTCGCGAAAGCCGGCGCGATCGACGCGAACGGGATGCCGGATCCGGCTGCGGTTACGCTGCTCACGCAGGCCGGCGCGACGCATCCGCTTTGACAAGCGGCCGGCGGCGGGAAGAACGTCGCCCGTTACTGCCTGGTATCACGCGTCAGCCGCGCGCTTCGGACGCGTCGTCGGCCAGCAGCGCCCACCGTTCGTGGTCGCGCCATGCGCCGTCGATGCGCAGATAGCGCGGAGAAAACCCCTCTTTCGTGAAGCCGAGCCGCCGAACCAGCGCAATCGACGCATGGTTGCCCGGCTGGATGTTCGCTTCGAGTCGATGCAGCCCGAGTTCGCCGAACGCGACACCGATCGCCGCGCGCATGGCGTCGGTCATCAGCCCCTTGCGGCTGAACGCCACCATCCCGTAGTACCCGAGATACGCGCTCTGGAACACGCCGCCGACGATCTCGTTGAGGTTCACCACGCCGACCACCGCCCCGGACGTGCGCTCGCGCGCGACGAAGCCGACGTTCGGCCCCGTCAGGCAGCGGCCGAACCACTGGTCGAATCCCGCCTGGTCGGTGAACGAGTCGACCCACGGCAGATGATGGCTCCGGCTCGCGCGATTGGCGGCGATCAGGTCGGCGGCGTCGGTTCGAGCGACGCGGTTCAGCAGGATCGGGTTCATGAGGCGGTCGACAGGCGGCATTTACGCGGCCTCCCCACGCCCGCACGCGACGGGCGCGGCCTCGGCCTGCTGCTGCGACAGGTACCGCAGCAGCTTGGTGACCATCCACACGACGATGCAGGACAGCGCGACGAAGAAGACCGCGAGCGGCGTCAGGACATGGATCGACACGAAACCGGCCAGCCCCATCATCGCGGACGACACGAGCAGCAGCGCGCATCCGAGGATCGCGCTCGTCAGGCCGGCGATATGCGGAAACAGCGAATTGCCCTTGGCCATCAGCGTCGGGTACATCGCGCCCGCGCAGAAACCCATCACGAGCACCGGCGTCGCGAGCGTCCACACGCGCAGCCCGACGGTCAGCGCCAGCACCAGCATCGCGACCGACGCCCCCGCCATCACGCGTGCGCCGATACGCAGCCGTTGCTCGGCACTCGGCAGCCCGCGGCCGTGAATGCGGTTCGACAGCCCGCCGAGGAAATACATGAGCCCGATGCCGAGCGCGAGATAACCGAAGAAGGTCGGCGGCTTGTGCAGCGTGGTCTGCACCATGAACGGCCCGACGATGTTGAACACCAGCAGGATGCTGTAGCACAGCCCCTGTGCGAGGAAGCAGCTCTGGAACACCGGGCTCGCCAGCACCTTGCCCGCGTTCGTCATCAGCGTGCGCGGCTCGAGATGCACCGGCTTCGGCAAGGTTTCGCGGTATCGCCACAGCAGCGCCCACATCACCAGCGAGTACACCAGCAGGAACACGAGGCACGCGCGCCAGCCGAACCATTCCTGCAGGTGCGCGCCGATCACCGGCGCGATGATCGGCGCGAGCCCCCACGCGATCGACATGTACGTGAACGCGTGCATCAGCGCCTGGCCGGAGAACGAATCGGTGATGATCGCCTTCGCGAGCAGGTTGGTGGTCGCGATCCCGAAACCCTGCAGGCAGCGCGCCAGCACGAACGTCTCCAGGTTCTGCGCGCCGAGCGACAGCAGACAGCCGATCGTGTAGATCACGAGCCCGAACGCCAGCACGCGCTTGCGCCCGTATGCGTCGGCGACCGGCCCGAAGATGAGCTGGCCGAGCGCGTAGGCGGCCATGTAGCCGGACACGCTCGACTGGATCGCCTGCGGCGTGGTCGCGAACGACCGTGCCATGTCGGGCAGCGCAGGCACGTAGATGTCGATTGCGAGCTGGCCCGCGGACGCGAACAGGCAGATCAGGAACAACAGGAAACGCGGCGAGTTCGACTCGCGCGCGGGAGTGAGCGTGGCGTTCATGACGACTGGGGAGGATGTCGGACAGCGGTGACGCGGTCGTGCGATGTTCGAACCGCGAACACCCGTGCGTCATGTCGAATGCCGTATTGTGCCTGTTGTCGCGTCATGCCGCCGGATTCCCCTGGCACGGACGAGGTTGAATGCCGATTGCGGCATACCCGGAAATCCGCTACGGGCATTGCAGCGGCCGCTTCGGGCCGCTTCGGCCGCTCGAATCCTGACTTGGGCCGGTACCTCGAGCGTCCCCGGCGACACCGGTCGCGCGCGGCCCGGAGATCAAGACCTGATGCTGTTCCAGCCACTTGCCTTCCACACCGCAACCGCCGGCACGCACCGGCGGTTCTTCATTACCGAATGTCGATCAGCACCGCATCCGGTCAATACTGCGCCTGATCCGTCGGATTCCTGAACAGCTGCTTCATCTCCGCCGACAGCGGATAGTTGAGGCTCACGCCCTTCGGCGGGATCGGCTGCGTGAACCATTGGTCGTAGAGCTTCTCGGCCGCGCCCGACGTCTGCATCTTCGCAATCACGCCGTCGACCACGCGCTTGAACGCCGGATCGTCCCTGCGCATCATGCACGCGTAATTCTCGTGAACCAGCGGCGTGCCCGTCACCGTATACGCGCCCGGGTTGCGGTCCTTCGCGATCTCGCCGTACAGCAACGGCTCGTCCATCACGAACGCCACCGCGCGCCCGGTCGTGACGTTCATGAACGCTTCGGCGTGATCCTTGGCGCTGATGATCGTCATGTTCATCGCCTTCTCTTCGTTGAGCTTGCGCAGCAGGCGCTCGTCCGACGTGCCGGCCGTCGTCGCGACCGTCTTGCCGGCCAGGTCCGCGAAATCCTTCACGCCCGAATCCTTGCGCGTGCTGAAGCGGATGCCGTAGAGAAAGATGCTGTTCGAGAACGCGGCCTGCTTCTGCCGTTCGAGCGTGTTCGTCGTCGATCCGCATTCGAAATCGATCGTCCCGTTCTGCAGCAGCGGAATCCGGTTCTGCGACGTGATCGGGATCTCCTTCACCGAGAGGTTCGGCAGGTTCAATTCCGTCTTCAGCTGGTCGACGATGCGCGATGCGATGTCGCGCGAGTAGCCGATGTTCTTCTGCTGGTTGTCCGAATACGAGAACGGCACCGACGATTCGCGAATGCCGAGCGACACGACGCCCGTGTCCTTGATCTTCTTCAGCGTGCCGGTGAGGGCCTGCGCGTGCGCGGTACCCGCCAGCGCACAGGACAGCGCGACGGCCAGCCAGCATAAGCGGCGATCCATGCTTTTCTCCTGACGAAACGTTGATCGAATCGCGATCCTACGCCCGACAAAATTCGCGTCGCATCAGGGAAAGCGTAAGCAACCTTCCACCGTGGCCGTGCATTGAAAGACGTTTGCCGTGCCGCGCAAACCGGCCCCCGCCGCACATTTCGCCCGACCGGCCGCACGCGGGCTCACCCCGCCTTCTGTGCCATACGTTCCAAACACGTGTTCGTGCTGCGGCGCAGCAACGTAATCGTTTGCGCCAGCCCCGGTTTTTCTCGTGAAACGCACTCAAGAAGCCGCCGCGCCAGCCGTTACCCAGTGCATGGCGCGTCGCAGCAAGCTTGCCGCGGCCGCCAGACAAAAACGACAAGGTCCGGGTCAGCCGGACCAGCGCCACCGCCGGCACGACGGTTATCTACGAGGATCGAGTTTCAACATGAGAACCAAGCGTTTCAATCTTGCGCTGGCGCGCTCCGCACATGCGCGCATGCTCGCCGGCATGCTGTCCGCCGCCGCCCTTCTGCCCCTCGCCGGTTGCGGCGGCGGAGGCGGCGGCGACGGCAGCAACCCGTCTTCTTCCAACGCGGCGCCGGCACCGGCACCTGCCCCCGCCCCGACGCCCGCTCCCGGCACTCCGACGACCCCGCCCGCCTCGGCCGGCAACAATGCATGCGCGACGCAGCAGGCCGCCGTGCAGATGGCGGCGCAGGCCGCGCCGGCAGAAGCGCCGATCGATCACCTGATCGTCAAGCTGAAGACGCTGACGGCCACGCGTGCGATGGCGGCCATCGACAACGGGACGCGGCTCGACGCGGTCATCCAGCGCTCGATGACGCGCTGGACGGCACCGGTCGCCGGCAGTGCACGTGCCTATGCGAGCACGGTCGGACAAGCCCCGGTGAACGTACAGGTCGAACGGACGATCTCGAACGGCGCGGCCGTGCTGTCGCTCGGCCAGCGCATGGCAGCCACCGACGCAGCCGCGCTCGCGCAGGCATTCGCGGCCGATTCGGACGTCGACTACGCGGAACCGGATCACCCGATGCAGATCCGCGACACGCCGAGCGATCCGCTCTACAACCAGCAGTGGTACCTGTCCGACCCGACCGCCGGCATCGACCTGCCGCCCGCATGGAACGTGACCAAGGGTTCGCCGACCGTCGTCACGGCCGTGCTCGACACCGGCTACCGGCCGCATGCCGACCTCATGGGCAACGTGCTGTCCGGCTACAGCTTCATCAGCAACGTCAACACCAGCAACAACGGCCTGACGCGCAACCCTGACGCAACCGATCCGGGCGACTGGGTCACGCAACAGGAACTCGACAACGCAAACGGCCCGTACTATCACTGCGCGAGCCAGCCGAGCGACAGCAGCTGGCACGGCACGCGCGTGATGGGCGTGATCGGCGCGACCGCCAACAACGGCACCGGCATCGCCGGCGTGTCGTGGCTCAGCCAGATCCTGCCGGTGCGCGTGCTCGGCAAGTGCGGCGGCGTGACGAGCGACATCGCCGACGGGATGCGCTGGGCAGCCGGCATCCCGGTGAACGGCGTGCCGACGAACCCGCGCCCCGCGAAGGTCATCAACCTGAGCCTCGGCGGTGTCGGCGCGTGCAGCACGACGTTCCAGCAGGCCATCGACGACGTGACCGCGAAGGGTGTGACCGTCGTCGTCGCAGCCGGCAACGACGGCTTGTCGACCGGGCTCGACCAGCCTGCGAACTGCCGCGGCGTGATCAGCGTCGGCGCCACCGATGCGACCGGCCGCCGTGCGTCGTTCAGCAACTTCGGCGCCGATGTCTCGCTGAGCGCGCCGGGCGTCAACATCCTGTCGACGTCGAACACCGGCACCACGACGCCGGGCTCGGACACCTACGGCCTCGCGAACGGCACCAGCCTTGCGACGCCGCAGGTGTCGGGCGTCGCCGCGCTGATGCTGTCGGTGAACGGCACCCTCACGCCCGCGCAGATCCAGCAGAAGCTGCAAGGCGGCGCGCGCACGACCAAGCTCGCGGCCGGCACGTCGTGCACCGCGATGCCGGCAGGCTCGGGCATTGTCGACGCAGGGGCCGCCATCGCGGCAGCCGGCCAGTAACCCGCCCCTGCTTCCACGCGGCCGCGCGCATGCCGATCACGCATGCGCGCGGCCGTTTCATTCGCGGCAATCCGGGGCTGCGCCACGCACACATCACCCCGATCATGTTTCCCGAAATAACGACCGACAAAAAGGTTGACGCTTCGCACAGCGACCCATTACCATCGCTCCCGTCTAATTACATGGAGTGTTCTGTGAACACCGATGCGAGTTGTAGTTGGTGCCTGACCAACTTGACTGCTGCCTGAGGAAAACGCGCAGAGCCTCGTCTTCTGCCGCATCCCGGGAAGCAGGATGCGGCGCCCTTCCGGCCTGACCGGCCAGATCTCCCGCCGAATTTTCGATGTTGTCGAACGCACGCGCCGCGCCGTCGCGCGCGTGCGTTCGTGTTGCGCGCAGCGTCAGCCGCGTGCGCCTTCCGTTCGCGTGCCGTCCGGCCGCGCGCCTTCGTGCGCGCGTCGCCTTCGATCGCCCGTGCCGATTACCCGCAACCGACAGGAGTGCAGATGAACTCGGACGACAGTAGTCGATTACCGCTCGCCGGTGCGACGCCGCGCATCGCCCCTCCGGCCGCACCGCACGCGCCGGCGAGCGTTCCCGCCATCACCGATCCACAGCCGATCGCGCCTGACGCGACGCGGCGGGGAGCGCTCGTGCGTCGATAACGTCACGGTCGCTCCCCGCCCGCCGCCTCGTGCGCAAGGAGCGACTCATGACAACACGACACAACACCTCGCACAAGAAACAACGCGGCTTCATCAAGGCCGGCGCCGGCCCGCAGAACGAACCGCGCATCATGCGCGCCGCGCAGGAAGCGGCCCGTCCGCTCGAAGACACGCTGAAGTCGCTGAACACCAGCACGCGCGGCCTCACCTACGACCAGGCCGCCGGCCGCCTGCAGCACGACGGCCCGAACGAAATCGCGCACGACAAGCCGCCGCACTGGACCCGCCAGCTGCTGCTCTCGTTCCACAACCCGTTCGTCTACGTGCTGCTGGTGCTGGCCGCCATCAGCTTCTTCACCGACGTCTACTTCGCCGCACCCGACGATCGCGACTACGTCGGCATGACGATCCTGCTGACGATGGTCACGATCAGCGCGCTGCTGCGTTTCGTGCAGGAATTCCGCTCGCTGCGCGCGGCCGAGAAGCTGAAGGCGATGGTCCGCACGACCGCGACCGTGCAGCGCGCGGTGACCGACACGTCCGAGCCGTCCCGCCGCGAGGTGCCGATGCGCGAAGTCGTGACCGGCGACATCGTGCACCTGTCGGCCGGCGACATGATCCCGGCGGACGTGCGCCTGCTCGCGTCGCGCGACCTGTTCATCAGCCAGGCCGTGCTGACCGGCGAGGCGCTGCCGGTCGAGAAGTACGACACGCTCGGCGCGGTCGCGGGCAAATCCGCCGGCACGCGCGCGGCCGGTGCGGCGACCGATACGTCGGCATCGTTGCTCGATCTCGAGAACGTCTGCTTCATGGGCACCAACGTCGTCAGCGGCACGGCGACGGCCGTCGTCGTCGCGACCGGCGAGGACACCTACTTCGGCTCGCTCGCGCGCAACGTCGTGAGCCACAAGCGCATCGAGACGAGCTTCGACCGCGGCGTCGCGAGCGTGAGCTGGCTGCTGATCAAGTTCATGTTCGTGATGGTGCCGATCGTGTTCATGATCAACGGGCTGACCAAGGGCGACTGGCTGAGCGCGCTCACGTTCGCGCTCGCGGTGGCCGTGGGCCTCACGCCCGAGATGCTGCCGATGATCGTCAGCGCGAACCTCGCGCGCGGCGCGGTCGCGATGGCGCGCCGCAAGGTCGTCGTGAAACGCCTGAATTCGGTGCAGAACTTCGGCGCGATGGACGTGCTGTGCACCGACAAGACCGGCACGCTCACGCAGGACAAGATCATCCTCGAGCATCACCTCGACCTGTCGGGCCACAAGAACGAGGACATCCTGCGGCTCGGCTGGCTGAACAGCTTCCACCAGAGCGGCCAGAAAAACCTGATCGACATCGCGGTCGTCGCACGTGCCGACGAGATCGGCGAGCGCGTGAAGCCGCAGGGCTACAAGAAGATCGACGAACTGCCGTTCGACTTCGTACGGCGCCGCCTGTCGGTCGTCGTCGAGGATACGCGCGGCACGCACCTGCTGATCTGCAAGGGCGCGGTCGAGGAGATGCTGGCCGTCTCCACGCACGTGCAAGATGAAGATGGCGTGCGTCCGCTCGACTTCGTCGCGCGCAAGCGGCTGCTCGAACAGGCGAGCGCGTACAACGAGGACGGCTTCCGCGTGCTCGTGCTCGCGACGCGCACGATCCCGCGCGGCGACGAGCGCCAGCAGTACCGCACCGCCGACGAACACGACCTCGTCGTGCGCGGCTTCCTGACCTTCCTCGACCCGCCGAAGGAATCGGCCGCGCCGGCGCTCGCCGCGCTGCGCGAAAACGGTGTCGCGGTGAAGGTGCTGACGGGCGACAACCCGATCGTCACGATGAAGGTGTGCCGCCAGGTCGGCCTCGAACCCGGCAAGCCGATCCTCGGCACGGAGATCGAAGCGCTCGACGACGCGACGCTCGCGCAGGTCGTCGAACGCACGACCGTGTTCGCGAAACTGACGCCGCTGCAGAAGGCTCGCATCGTCAAGGCGCTGCAGGCGAACGGCCACACGGTCGGCTTCCTCGGCGACGGCATCAACGACGCCCCCGCGCTGCGCGACGCCGACGTCGGCATCTCGGTCGACAGCGGCGCCGACATCGCGAAGGAAACCGCCGACATCATCCTGCTCGAAAAGAGCCTGATGGTGCTCGAGGAAGGCGTGATCAAGGGCCGCGAGACGTTCGGCAACATCCTGAAGTACCTGAACATGACCGCGAGCTCGAACTTCGGCAACGTGTTCTCGGTGCTCGTCGCGAGCGCATTCCTGCCGTGGGAGCCGATGCTCGCGACGCAGCTGCTCGTGCTGAACCTGATCTACGACACGTCGCAGATGCTGCTGCCGTGGGACAAGATGGACCCCGAGTTCCTGAAGAAGCCGCGCAAGTGGGAAGCCGGCAACATCAGCCGCTTCATGCTGTGGGTCGGGCCGACGTCGTCGGTGTTCGACATCACGACGTACATCCTGATGTGGACGGTATTCGGCGCGGGTGCGATGTATCACCTGAACGGCGGTGCGGGCGGCCAGATCGTGATGAACTCGGGCTGGTTCATCGAGAGCCTCGTGTCGCAGACGCTCGTCGTGCACCTGCTGCGCACGCAGAAGATCCCGTTCCTGCAGAGCACGGCCGCGCTGCCGGTGCTGCTGTCGACGTTCACCGCGATCGCGATCGGCTGCTGGCTGCCGTTCTCGCCGTTCGCGGAGTCGCTCGGCTTCATGCACCTGCCGGGCACCTTCTGGCTGTGGCTCGCCGCGACGATGGTCGGCTATATCCTGCTCGCGCAAATCGTCAAGACGATCTACGTGCGCCGCTACAAGCAGTGGTTCTGATGGTCCCGGCCTGAAGCCGGCCGGCCCGCGCGCTGCGCCGTGGGCCGGCCTGCTCGCCATGCACGACACAGGTGATGCAATGAAGAGAATGCTTCCGCTCGCAGCCGCGAGCGCCCTCCTCGCGCCGTTCGACGCCCTCGCCACCCATCCGCTCGTCAGCGACGACACGGGCACGCAGGGCAACGCGAACTGGCAGTTCGAGTTCAACGCCGAGGAAACCTCGAAACAGGAAGAAAACGGCCGCCACCAGCTGTGGAACGCGACGCTCACGCGCGGGTTCGGCGAACGCGTCGATCTCTACGTGAACGTGCCTTACACGCATCTGCAAACGCGGACCGACGAGAACGGTGCGGGAATCGGCGATGTCGAGATCGGCATGAAATGGCGGTTCGTCGAACGCGGCCCGCTGTCGATCGCGCTGAAGCCGAAACTGACGACGCCGACCGGCAACGACCGGCGCGGGCTCGGCACCGGCCGCGCCGGTGCCGGCGCAACGCTGCTCGCACAGCTCGACGTCGCGCGGTTTTCGTTCCTCGCGAATGCGGGCATGACGTACCAGCCGAATCGCCAGGGCGACCTGACGTCGATCTGGGCCGTGTCGGGCGCGGCGATCTACAAGGCGACCGACAAGCTGCAGATCGTGGCCGACATCGGCACGTCGCGCAACACGGAGCGCGGCGCCGGCGCGAATCCCGCGTTCGCGATCGCGGGCGCGATCTATTCGCCGAAGCCGTGGCTCGATCTCGACATCGGCTATCGGCGCGGGCTGAACGACCAGACCTACGATCATTCGGTGATGGGCGGCGTCACGGTGCGGTGGTGACACGCAGGTGTGCGGCATCGAACCGCATACCGAACCGCCAGACGACGGGCCGCTTCCAGCGGCCCGTTTTTCATTGCGTGCCGTTCGCGCCGAACAGTTGCGCGCACACGGCGCGCCCTTCGTCGGTCAGCGCAGCGCTGCCGGTGCCGTCTTCGTTCAGCGTCGTCGTACTCAGGCCCGCGGCGTCGAGCTGCGTCAGCACGCGGCGCAGCGTGCTCATCGGCAGTTGCGTGCGTTTCGCTATCTTCGGCAACGACCAGGTCTTGCCGGCCGGATCGCTCGCGGCGTCGTTCAGCGTTGCGAGCGTCGCGACGAGTGCGGGATCGAGCGGGGATTCGTCGGATTCTGAGGTCATCGGTTCGGTCCGTAGCAGACAGGAGATTCATTCGCGCATTCAGCGCCGATTGCGGAGACTATATCGCTTCGCCCGTCAGGCGTCCTTGATCGCGGCGCGCATGAACGACACGAAGCGCGTGGTCACGGGATCGTCGCGATCCGACCGCCACGCCAGCCCGACGCGCCACTTTGCGTCCCGGCCATCGAGCGGCAGCACTGTCGCATCGCGCAGCAGGTACTGCGCGCGCGACGGAATGAACGCGACGCCGACACCGGCCGCGACCGACGTCAGCACCGACTGCACGTCCTCGGCCTGCTGTGTCACGTGCGGCACGAAGCGGCGCTCGACGCACCATCGATCGATCTGCGCGGCGAGCCCCGGGCCCCGCGCACGCTGCAGTGCGATGAAGCCGATCTCGTTGAGCACGTCGAGATCGGCCGGCACGCGCTTGAAGCCGAGATGCGGCGGCACCGCCAGCGCGAGCCCCTCGTCGATCACCTTGAACGACGACAAGCCTTCGTCGGCCGGCAGGCGCAGAAACCCGGCATCGAGCTTGCCCGCGCGCAGCCGGCGTGTCTGCTCGGACGACGACAGGTCGCTCAACGTGACCGCAATGCCCGGATTGCGGCGACGAAACTCCGCGACCCGCTTCGGCACGATCGTCAGCACCGACAGGCAAACGCCGAGCCGCAGATGCCCGCGCTGCCCGCTGGTCGCCTCCCGCGCGCGCGCGAGGATCTCGTCGGCATCGCGCACGAGCGCCTGCGCATCGGGCAGGAAACGCTCGCCGAACGGCGTCAGCTCCGCGCCGTGCCGTCCGCGCTCGAACAGCTTGCCGCCGAGGCTCGCCTCCAGCGCGCCGATCTGCTTGCTCAGTGCCGGCTGGCTCATGTGCAGCGCATCGGCCGCACGGCTGAAATGGCACAGCTCGGTGACGGTCAGGAACGTACGCAGCAGTTTCAATTCCATTCTTAAAAGGAATCGTAACGATTGAAACATTCATTTTACCGATCGAATGCAATGACGTTCAATACGGGCATGCCCTTCCCGGAACCGACTGTCATGCCCCTCGATCATGCCGCCGACTGCGTGGCCGACCAGCCGTGCGATACGGCCGTCGCGAACGAACGCACCGCCGCGGCCGATACGCGCGCGCCGAAACGTCGTGCCGAACGCAGCCGCCGTTCTCGCTTCGGCGATGCGCTCGACGACCCGCCGCCGCGCGTGGTAACAGGGTCGATCGCGATCAGTTTCGCGGTCGTGTCGCGGCGGAACTGGCCGCGTTAAGCGGCACCGGCCGCGAAAAGTCCCGCCATGTCGATCCGATACACGTTGCCGTCCGTGCCGACAACGTACAGCACACGACCACGGCCGACCGCGCGTGCCACACCCACAGGCACCGAGCCGCCATTCAGCATGCGATACGCGCGTACCACCCGTACCTGGCCATCGGTGCCCGGACGCACAAGCTGCAACACGTCGCGATCGCCGTATGCCCCGCACAACAGCGCCACGAACCCGCCGTGTCGAGCTTGGTCTTCCATCACCGCGAACGCGTGACTGCCCTTGACCGGAATACGCCATGACGCAACAGGCTGCCGGTCGTGCAAGTGGACGAGCGCGAATTCGCTGTAGTAATACAGCCAGACGTCGTGGTCACCTTGAACGTTGAGCGCATAACAATCGTCGATCGGGCCCAGCCCCTCGGGCGGCGAGAACGCATGAAGCTGCTCGCCGCGCCGGCTCCAGGCGGCCAGTCCGGACGCCCCGACCGGCGCCCCCCAACCGAAATTGCCGAAGACACCCTCGTCGAAATAGGATGTCCAGATTTCCCCCGTGCCCGTGACCTGCACGGACCGGATGCCGTCGCCCAGCAGTATTTCTCCGCAACGCGTGCCGTCGCGCCGATAGAGGCGGCCGTTCAGGTCGAAGTCGTCCGGCCCGCGATAGCAGGATCGACAGCAAACCAGCAGCAGATCGTCTCCCACCGGCTGGATCTCGTGAATATCGAACGGTTCGTTGTCGACGACGAGATCGAGCAGCGTTTCGCCGTCCCGCCACGCAATCAAGCGATAGCGCCGCGCAGCCGACGGTGTCGTGATCGCGAACGAAGCGCCGTCGGAGCGTGTCCGGTCGTCGAGCGGTTCCAGTGCAAATGCCGTGTACAACACATCGTCCGCGCCGACGTTGAAGGCAACCAGTTCACCTGTCGCGGACAGGCTGCCGATCGATGCAAGCGGCAGCACGGGCAGCGCGTGCGGTTGGCGGGACATGGGTTCTCCTGACGATGGGCTCGCCATCTTGCCGGCCGTACCATCGTTTGTCACGCCGGCGCGACATATCGACGCAAAACGCGGCGCACCGCAGCGGCAGCCGGCAAAACAGCGCGCCGACGGCCGGCTGCTATCGTCATCCTCCCGCGATCGACCTTATAATTTCCCGCACCCGCTGACCGCCCATGCATTCCGCGCCGCCACCTCGCGCGTGGAAAGGAGACTTTCGCTTGACCGGCCTCATCGCGCGCGTGCCTCGCGCCCGGACCACGCTGATCCTCGCTCTCTCGTTCCTGCTGCTCGCGTTCGCCGCGAACGCGTCCGCGCAGCGCGCGCAGCCGCATCGCACCGCGCAGGCCCACGCGCATCCGCACAAGAAAGCCGTCAAGAAGAAACCCCACCGCAAGCACAAGGCGGTCAAGCATCGTCGCCCGAGTGCGAAGCATCAGACGATCAAGCGTCACGCCGCCCCGGCCCCGCATCGCCGCGCGAAGCGCACGACCGCCGTCCGCCCGCGCCCGGCCGCCGCGAAACCGCGCCTGATGGCAAGCTGCGGCTACACCCCGCGCGCGGTCAATGCCCTGCATTCACGCGCGGCCTACGTGCTCGACGTCGACTCCGGCACGCCGCTGCTGGCGCGCAACGCACGTTCGGTGCGGCCGATCGCGTCGATCTCGAAGCTGATGACGGCCGTCGTCGCGCGCGACGCCGACCGTCCGCTGAACGGCGTGCTGCGCGTCACCGCGCGCGACCGCGACACGATCAAGTTCACCGGCTCGCGCCTGCAGGTGGGCTCGGAACTGTCGCGCCGCGAGATGTTCCATATCGCGCTGATGTCGTCGGAAAACCGCGCGGCCGCCGCGCTGAGCCGCGACTATCCGGGCGGGCGCGCCGCGTTCGTCAACGCGATGAATCGCGAAGCGCGCCGGCTCGGCATGCACCATACGCACTTCCGCGAGCCGACCGGCCTGTCGCCGCACAACGTGTCGACGGCCGAGGATCTCGCGAAGCTCGTCGGCGCGGCGGCGCAGGACCCGCTGATCCGTTATTTCTCGACGGATACGTCCACCACCGTGCGCCCCGGCGACGGCGAGCTGGTGTACGTGAATTCCGACCCGCTCGTCCGCTACCGCCGCCTGCCGATCCGGCTGCAGAAAACCGGCTTCATCAACGAGTCGGGGCACGGCGTCGTGATGCGCATGCGTGTGAAGGGCCGCCGCGAAACGGTCGTGCTGCTCGGCGCACCGACGCGTGCGGGCGTCTCGAGCGATGCCATCAAGATCCATCGCTGGCTGTCCTGCTCGATCCAGTGAGCGCGCGGGCGGCCGGCGCATTCACCTACGGGGGCGCAGCCATGCAGGACGAATACCGCTTCAACGCATTTGGCCGTCGACTCGCCGTCGTGCGCAAGGACGACCGCTGGGCCGTGTTCGATCTCGGCACCGAAGGCAAGCGACGCGCGGCCAACCTGCACATTCCGTCCGCGCTCGCCGCCGACGAACTCGCGCAATACCTCGGCGACCTGCTGCACGAGAGCGCGACCCCGAGATACAACGAGGTCGTACCGGTCCCGCTCCGCCGCGCGTAACCGCACACCCGGCCGTACCTCGAACCGGCGGTCAATTCGACAGTTAAACTTGCAAGTTTAACTGTCGTGTTCTATGATCCGCCGCATGAACCCTCCACGCAAATCCGGCGTTTCCGCCGATATCGTCGCTGCCGACCTGACCCTCGCGGTCGGCCAGCTGGTCCGCCGGCTCCGCTCCGAGATCGAATCCGACGGGCTCGGCATGTCTCAGACGAGCGCGCTCGCGCGACTCCAGCGGCACGGGCCGATGACGACCGCCGATCTCGCGCGCGCCGAAGCGATGAAACCTCAATCGATGAAGGCGATTCTCGCGAGCCTTGAGGAAGACGGTCTCGTCGAGCGCGAACCGCATCCGACCGACGGACGCCAGATCCTGTTCCGGCTGACCGCGGCCGGCCTCGACGCACGGCTCAAGCGCAACGCCGCCAAGCACAAGTGGCTCGGCGCCGCGATCGAGCAGCTCGACCCCGCAGACATCGACACGCTCGCCGCCGCAATCCCGCTGATCCGCCGCATCGGCGAGCAGTGAACCCGGCCCGCGCGCCTCGCGGCATTCGCGCGCACGGCTTTTCTCGTCCCTTCCACGGAGCCCCCATCATGAGCGCAACCCGTCTCGACACGAACACGGCACTCGTCGTCATCGACCTGCAGAAAGGCATCGTCGCCCTCCCCACCGCGCACCCGGTCGAGCCGGTGGTCGCACACACCCGCACGCTGCTCGACGCATTCCGCAGCCGCGGCCTGCCGGTCGTGCTCGTCAACGTCGCCGGCGTTGCGCCGGGCCGCACGCAGCAGCAGGCGCGCGCCGGTGCGCTGCCCGCCGACTGGGCCGAGCTCGTCCCCGAACTGAACCGCCAGCCCGGCGACCACGTCGTGACGAAAAAGACCTGGGGCGCGTTTACCGGCACCGGCCTCGACGCGCACCTGAAGGCCGCCGGCGTCACGCAGATCGTGCTGGCCGGCGTCGCGACGAGCATCGGCGTCGAGTCGACCGCACGGCAGGCGCACGAACTCGGCTACAACGTCACGCTCGCCATCGACGCGATGACCGACCTCAACGCGGACGCGCATGCGAACAGCGTCGAGCGCCTGTTCCCGCGCCTCGGCGAGACGGGCACGACGCAGGACATCGTCGCGCTGCTCGACCGGCGCGGCGCGTGAGCGGCGAACGCGCGCAGCCGGCGCCGCGCCGCGCGGCCGGCCGGCTCGATCCGTCGATCTGGAAGGTCGGCGCGGTCGCCACGCTCGGCTCGCTGCTGTCGCAGCTCGACGCGACGATCGTCAACGTGTCGCTGTCGAGCCTCGCGACCGACCTGCACGCGAGCCTCGCGACGATCCAGTGGGTGACGAGCGGCTACCTGCTCGCGCTGACGCTGGTGCTGCCGCTGAACGGCTGGCTCGTCGACCGGATCGGCGCAAAGGCGCTGTATCTGTGGTGCTTCTCGGCGTTCACGCTCACGTCCGCCCTGTGCGGGCTCGCATGGTCCGCGCCGTCGCTGATCGCCTTCCGCGTGCTGCAAGGGGTCAGCGGCGGGCTGCTCGCGCCGATGGCGCAGATGATGATCGCGCGTGTCGCCGGCCAGCAGATGGCGCGCGTGATCGGCTACGCGGCCGTGCCCGTGCTGCTCGCGCCAATCCTCGGCCCGGTCGTGGCCGGCGCGATCCTGCAACACGCGTCGTGGCGCTGGCTGTTTCTCGTGAACCTGCCCGTCGGCGTGCTGGCGCTCGCGCTGGCCGCGCGGTTCCTGCCCGCCGACCGCGACGACGCGCAACGGCGCACGCTCGACTGGGTCGGCCTCGCCCTGCTGTCGCCGGGGCTCGTGCTGTTCCTGTACGGCATCGAGCGGATCAACGAAGCGCCCGGCATCGCGGCGATCGTCGTGTCGGCGCTGTTGCTCGCCGCGTTCCTGCGGGTCGAGACGCGCAACGGCGACGATGCGCTGATCGACCTTGCGCTGTTTCGCGGCAAGGTGTTCGGCGCGGCCGCGTCGACGCAGTTCCTGTCGAACGGCGCGCTGTTCGCGGGCCAGATGCTGATTCCGGTGTTCCTGATCCAGGCGTGCGGGCGCACGCCCGGCGAAATGGGCTGGCTGCTCGCGCCGATGGGCCTCGGCATGCTCGTCACGTATCCGTCGATGGGCGCACTGACGAGCCGGTTCGGCGTGCGCCGGCTGGCCTCGGCCGGCGCGTTGCTCGCACTCCTCGCGACGCTGCCGCTCGTGTTCCTCGCGCTGACCGGCTACGATCCTTACCTGCTCGTGCCGGCGCTGTTCCTGCGCGGCATGGGCCAGAGCGCGATCGGCGCACCGTCGATCGCCGCCGCGTATGCGTCGGTCGAGCGCCGCAACCTGCCGATGGCGACGACCTCGCTCAATATCGTGCAGCGTCTCGGCGGCCCGACGTTCACCACCGTGTGCACGCTGTTCCTCGCATGGCGGCTGCAGGTCGAATCGGCGGCGGGCGGCGGCACGCCGGCAAACGCTTATGCGTGGGCGTTCGGCCTGCTTTGCGTGCTGCACGCGGCAAGCGTCGTCACGACGCTGCGCCTGCCGTTGTGGTCGGCCGGTGCGGGCGGGCAGCCGGCCGGCACCGCGCGCGCCGGTTCGCGCTGACCTTCGGTCGGCCGCACGACACGTGCGGCCGACCCGCTACGGCAGCCACATCGGCACGATCGAGATCACGAGCAGCACGCCGAGCGCCGCATTCAGGCAGTGCCACTGCCGCTCCGTGCGCAACACCCGCGCGAACAGCAGCCCGGCGAAACACCAGAGCGACAGCGACGCCATCGCGGCCACGCCGAACGCCAGCCCGAGCAATATGCCGAGCCGGGCCGGGCCGGACGCGAGCGCGGCGAACGACGCGGCCGCGCCGAGCGTCATCGCCCAGCCTTTCGGGTTATGCCAGAGCATCCAGACGCCGCTGAGGAAACCCTGCGGCCGGTGCACCTCGGCATCCAGCCGCGGCTTGCCGCCGCGCCCGATGCGCACGGCCAGCCACACGAGGTACACCGAACCGACCGCCTTCATCACGAGTTGCAACGCGGGCAGCGCAAGCAGCACGCCGCCGAGCCCGGCCGCCGCCGCCGCGGCCATCGACGCCAGGCCGGCCGCGATGCCCGCCATCATCGGCAGCGAACGCCGATAGCCGAAATGCGCGCCCGACGCAGTGGCGAGCGTCGTCGCGCCGCCCGGCGTCACGGTGGACACGATCACGAACAGCATCAGCGGCAGGTAGTCTCGGAACGGCACGGAAGCTCCCGGTTGGCGTCGTCGAAGCCCTGTTTTACGCGCGATCCCGCCATTACGACAGCGAAAGCTTTTTATGCCTGTCATTAGCGTTCATAATGCGCCGCATGGCACGTCATCTCGACATCGCGCTGCTGCGCGCCTTCGTCACGGTCGCCGATCATCGCAGCATGACGGCGGCCAGCCGCGCGCTGCACCTGACGCAAGGCGCGATCAGCCAACAGGTCGCCCGGCTCGAAACGCTGTCCGGCCCGCTGTTCGTCCGCGAGCACCGCAACCTGCTGCTCACGGCGGACGGCGAGCGGTTGCTCGGGCAGGCGCGCCGGCTGCTCGCCGTGCACGATGCGCTGCTGGCCGACATGACGGCCGGCGCGGTCGACGGCACCGTGCGCCTCGGCGCGCCGCAGGATCTCGTCGGCAGCTGCCTCGCGCCGATCCTGAAGGGCTATGCGCAGGCGCATCCGCAGGTCGCGCTCACGCTCGTGTGTGAGGCGTCGCCGGAGCTGCACCGGGGGCTCGCGCAGGGCGAACTCGACGTCGCGCTGATCGAGGCGCCGGTCGGGCCGTCACGCGGCGAGTGCATCGCCGTCGACCGCCTGGTCTGGGTCGGTGCAAAAGGCGGCACCGCGTACCGGAACACGCCGCTGCCCGTATCGATGGTCGCGCCGACCTGCGCGTTCCGCCCGACGGTGCTCGACGCGCTGCGCGGCTGCGATCGCGCGTGGCGCACCGTGTTCGAGAACGGCAGCATCGACGCCACCACCGCGACCGTGCGCTCCGACCTCGCCGTCACCGCGTGGCTCGCGTCGACCGTGCCGGGCGACCTCGACATCCTGCCGGCCGGCAGCGGCCTGCCCGCGCTGCCGAACTTCGCGATCAACCTTCATCTGCCGCGCGGCCAGCACACGCCGGCCGCGACGGAACTCGCGCGCCACCTGCGCAACGGCTTCGCGCGCCTGCGCGCGGCCGCATAGGGCCGACGCTACACGGTGCCCGGCTCCTGCGGCGCCGGCGTCGTGCCGGCGGCCTCGAGCGCCTGGTGCAGCGTCGGGAAGATGCACGACGCGCCGACGATCTCCGTGATCCGGTGGCGATCCATGTCCGCGCGCAGGTAGCGGTTGACACGCCCGAACAGCACGCCGATCCCGCGCGCGTGCAGCATCCTGACGAGATCGGTCAGCGTGCGCGCGGCCGAATAATCGATGTCGGTGACCGCCCCCGCATCGATGACGAACCAGCGCGGCGGCACCGGCGCCGCATCGACGAGCTCGGTCACTTCGGCGGCGAACAGGTGATCGTTCGCGAAAAACAGGTCGGAGCCGAACCGGTAGACGATCAGCCCCGGCGCCGTCATCGCGCCCCGCCGCGTGGGCACCGGCTGCCACCTGCCGTTCCCTTCGACCGGTTCGAGCACCATCGTGTGCGGCTGGTAGCTGTGGCGCACGTGCCGCATCAGCGACAGCGCGACGGCCAGCAGGATGCCGTGCTCGACGCCGACCGTCACGACGGCCACGGCCGTGACCAGCGCAAGCGTGAACTCGCCGGGGCTTTCCTTGCGGATCGCGGCGAGGCTGCGCACGTTGATCAACCCGAGCGCGATCGTGAACACGATGCCGGCCAGCACCGCATGCGGCAGATACTGCAGCGTCGTGCTGAAGAACAGCAGGACCACCGCCACCACCGCCGCAAACGCGAGATGCCCGATCTGGCTGCGCACGCCCGCGCCGTCGGCCATCGCCGTCTGCGTCGGGCTGCCGTTGACGACGAACGCGCCGCCCACCGCCGCCGCGGCGTTCGCGGCCGCGAGGCCGAGGATGTCGGCATTGGTATCGACGTCCTCGCGATACTGCTGCGCAAACACGCGCGCGGCGGCCGCGCTCTGCGCAATGATCATCACGAAACACGACGCGGCGACCGGCACGAGATCGAGGAACTGCTGCCACGTGACGGACGGCCAGCGCAACGGCGGCAGCCCGCCCGCGACCGGCCCGAGCACCGCGATGCCGTGCGCGGCGAATCCGAACATGCCGCTCGCCGCGATGCTGCCCGCGACCGCGATCATCGGCATCGGCACGCGCGGCAGGAACCGCTTGCCGGCGAGAATCGCGACGACGACGAGCGCCGCGAGCGCGAACGTCGGCCGGTTCGTGTGGACGAGATGCGTGACGACGTAGTCGAGCTGCGCCAGGCTGCGCGACGCCGGGTACGGTACGGCCAGCCCGAGCATGTCGCCGAGCATCGCGATCGACACCTGCACGCCGACGCCGGCGAGAAAGCCGACCAGCACCGTGCGCGACAGGAAATCGGCGAGAAAACCGAGCTTGAAGATGCGTGCGAGCAGCAGCATCGCGGCGGTCAGCAGCGCGACCATGCCGGCCAGCGCCGCGTATTCGGCACTGCCGGCCGGCGCCATCGACGACAGCCGGCTCGCGAAGATCGTCGCGGTCGCGGAATCGGCGGCCACCACCAGATGCCGCGACGCGCCGAAGATCGCGAACGCGACGAGCGGCAGGCACACCGTGTAGAGGCCGGTGACGGCCGGCATGCCGGCGATGCGCGCGTAGCCGAGCACCTGCGGGATGTCCATCGACGCGAGCGAAATGCCCGCGAGAATGTCGCGGACGGCCCCTCCACGGCGGATCGGGAGGATGCCTTTCAGCAGCCGCACGCCTGACGGGCGGCTTTCGTTGGAATCTTGCATGCGTGAAGTGCGTGAATACGGGGTGACGTGGTTCGCGAAGTCGTTCGCGCATCGTGCCCCCGGCAGGCTTCGCATGGCAAGTGCGCGAAGGCGGCACGTGTCGCTCACCGCCGACGGATGGCCCGCGCGCAACGGCGAACGGCAGGTCGACAACCCTGCGACGCCCGCATGATTGCATGGATCGCCGTGCACGCGCATTGAAGCGCGCAGGCCCGCCGCAGCGGCGTCGCGCCGATTCCGGACGAACCGGCGGCGCATCCGGCAAGCCGCGCGCGCACCGGCTTGCGGTGACGCGCTTTCGTCACCCGCCCTCACCCGATTGCAGAGGAGACCTGCGCAATGGTGAGCCGATCCGGGAGCCGCGCGCCGCGCGTTCACGGCGACGTGCCTGGAACCCGATGGCACAATCACGGTCCCTTTCATGCGCCCTTCACCGGGCGCGCGCCGCGTCGCGGCGCCGATTCAACGCACGAGAAGGCCCCTGTTTGCCCCTATGACCCTGAACGAATCCTGGTTTGCGCCGCTCGTCGGCATCCTCATCCTGCTCGCCGCCGCCGGCGCGATCACCGCCGTCGTCCATTTCCTGCTGTTCCGCGTGGTCGCGCGGCTCGCGCGGCTTTCCGCCACGCGCGTCGACGACGCGCTGTTCGAGTTCGGCGCATTCAAGTGGCTGAACCGCATCGTCCCGTTCGTCGTGATCAAGCTCGGGCTCGGCGCGGTGCCCGGCATTCCCGATACGGCCGTGCAGGTCGCCGACAAGGTGCTGTTCGCGCTGATCGTGTTCCTCGTGACGATGACCGTGAGCGCGACGCTTTCGGCGCTCGAACACGCGCATCGCACGTACCAGCGCGACCAGCCGCGCCTGTCGCTGAAAGGCGCGATGCAGCTCGTCAAGCTCGTGATGTTCATCACGGCCGCGCTCGTCGTGATCGGCGACGCAACCGGCAAGCAGATCGGCCTGCTGCTGTCCGGCATCGGTGCGATGTCGGCGGTGCTGATGCTGATCTTCAAGGACACGCTGCTCGGCCTCGTCGCGGGCGTGCAGCTGTCGTCGAACGACATGCTGCGGATCGGCGACTGGATCACGATGCCGTCGGCCGGTGCGGACGGCACGGTCATCGACATCACGCTGAACACCGTCAAGGTCGCGAACTTCGATCACACGATCATCACGGTGCCCACGTGGAAACTGATCACCGAGAGCTACCAGAACTGGCGCGGGATGACCGAGGCAGGCGGGCGCCGCATCAAGCGCGCGCTGTTCGTCGACGCGACGAGCGTGCGTTTTCTTTCGAACGACGAGATCGAACGGCTCGAACGCCTGACGCTGCTGAAGGACTATCTCGAGGACAAGGTCGACGCGATCGAGCAATGGAACGGCACGCTCGGCGCAGCCGGCGACTGCCCGGCGAACCGCCGCCAGCTGACGAATCTCGGCACGTTCCGCGCGTATGTCGCGAACTACCTGAAGGGCCATCCGCGCATCCGCCGCGACATGACCTGCATGGCGCGGCAACTGCCGCTCACGGCCGAAGGCATTCCGCTCGAACTGTACTGCTTCACCGACACGACGACCTGGGTCGACTATGAAGCCATCCAGTCCGACCTGTTCGATCACCTGATCGCGGTGCTGCCGGAATTCGGGCTGCGCGTGTACCAGCACCCGTCGGGCTTCGACATGCGGCAGATGGCCGGCGTCGTGCAAGCCGGGCAAGCCGGGCTGCAGGCGCCGCACGCGGGATGACGCGCGACACGGCGGCCGGCCATCGGCCGCCTGCCGCCGGGCATGGCGGCACTCACCGCGCCGCGCACTCCGACGCGAGCCGCCCGAGCACCTTCAGCGCATCCTCGATCTGCCGCGACCACGGATAGCTGTAGTTGAGCCGGATGAAATGCCGGTAATCGGTGCCCGCCGAGAACATGTGCCCGGGCCCGACCGTGATCCGCTCCGCGAGGGCCAGCGCATACAGCTTCATCGCGTCGACCTGCTTCGGCAGCTCGACCCACAGCACATACCCGCCCTGCGGCTGCGACAGCCGCGTACCCTCCGGAAAGAAGCGCCGCACCATCGCGCTCATCAGGCTCGCCTGCTGCGCATACAGCTTGCGCATGCGCCGCAGGTGAAAGTCGTAGCCGTCGTGCTTCAGGTACTCGGCGATCGCGAGCTGCTCGATCGCGGGCGTCGCGAGCGTGTTCAGGAATTTCAGCTTCTCGACCTGGTCGCGGTAGCGGCCAGGCATCGCCCAGCCGATCCGGTAGCGCGGCGACAGGCTCTTCGTGAACGACGCGCAATGCAGCACGAGCCCGTCGCGGTCGAACGACTTCAGTGCGCTCGGTGTCGTGTCGCCGAAATGCAGCTCGTGATAGACATCGCTCTCGATCGCCGGCACGTCGTGCTTCGCCAACAGCTCGACGAGCGCGCGCTTGCGCGCGTCGGGCATCTGGAAGCCGAGCGGATTCTGGAAATTCGGCATCACCATGCACGCGGCGATGCGCTCGCGTTCGAGGATTCGTTCGAGCGCGTCGAGATCGATGCCGTCACCCGGGTGCGTCGCGACTTCCAGCGCACGCATGCCCATCCGCTCGATCGCGTGCAGCATCGCGTAGAACGTCGGCGACTCCACCGCGATCGTGTCGCCCGGCCGCGCGACGGCCTGCAGGCACAGGTTGATCGCCTCGGTCGCGCCGATCGTCACCACGATCTCGCCGGGTTCGACTGCGATCCCGCGCTCCGCGTAGCGCCGCGCGATCTGGCGGATCAGCTCCTGGTTGCCGGGCGGCAGATCGTCGATCACGCCCCAGCGGGTGCGGCGGCGGCCGATCGTCTGCGCATAGCGCGCGAGACGCTGCACCGGAAACTGCGACGCATCGGGATACGGCGAGCCGAGCGGCACCGCGTCGTCGCGCGCGATCGAACGCAGCGTCGACAGCACGAGCCGGCTCACGTCCACGGCCGACGGTTCCGCCGCCGGCGCCGACATGTGCAGCTCGGCCTCGGCGGGCGCCGACGCGCGCGCGCGGACGAAGTAGCCCGATTGCGGCCGGCTCTCGATCAGGCCGCGGCTTTCCAGCACGAGGTACGCGCGCAGCACGGTCGTGACGCTGAGCTGCTGCTGCCGGCTCGCCTGCCGCACCGACGGAATCCGCTCGCCGGGCCGGTATACGCCACGCTCGATCTGCGCCTGGAGATCGTCGGCCAGTTGTTCGTAACGCTTCACGCGCCTCCCTTTCAACTTCCCTTCAACAACACAGTTGCGATCCGCACTGCCTGAATGGCCGAAACTGTACTCTTTTTTGAAGCGAACAGGTGTACACACAGCCGAACAGGGGCCGCGCGTACTCTGCGGCCATCGACCCCGACACCCGTTGCATCATGAAAAAGAAATCCGCTACCGCGCGCATCGAACCGTACACCCACCCGGCCGCTGGCTGGGGGGCGCTGAAGGCCGTCACGATCAACCTGATCAAGGAAAAAGTCGCCGGCGGCAACTACCGCACGCTGCTGCGCCAGAACCAGCCGGACGGCTTCGACTGCCCGGGCTGCGCATGGCCCGACCGCCAGCACGCATCGACGTTCGAATTCTGCGAAAACGGCGTGAAGGCCGTGGCCGCCGAAGCGACCAGCAAGCGCGTGACGCCCGAATTCTTCGCCGCGCACACGGTCACCGAGCTGCTCGAACAGACGGACTTCGAACTCGAGCAGCACGGCCGGCTCACCGACCCGATGGTGTACGACGCGCAGACCGACCGCTACGTGCCGATCGCATGGGACGACGCGTTCGAGCTGATCGCGCGCCACCTGCGCGCGCTGCCCGATCCGAACCAGGCCGCGTTCTACACGTCCGGGCGCGCGAGCAACGAAGCGGCGTTCCTGTACCAGCTGCTCGTGCGGCTGTACGGCACGAACAACTTCCCCGACTGCTCGAACATGTGCCACGAGGCGACGAGCCGCGGGCTGCCGCCGTCGGTCGGCGTCGGCAAGGGTACCGTCACGCTCGACGATTTCGAGCACGCCGACACGCTGCTGATCTTCGGCCAGAACCCGGCCACCAACCACCCGCGGATGATGGGCGAGCTGCGCGAATGCGCGAAGCGCGGCGCGACGATCGTGTCGATCAACCCGCTCAAGGAGCGCGGCCTCGAACGCTTCGCCGATCCGCAAAGCCCGATCGAGATGCTGACGATGTCGGGCACGAAGATCGCATCGACGTTCATCCAGCCGACGATCGGCGGCGATTTCGCGCTGATCAAGGGGATCGCGAAGCGCGTGCTCGAACTCGACGACGCCGCGCGCGCCGCCGGTACGCCGCGCGTGCTCGACACCGCGTTCATCGGCGAGCACACGGCCGGCTTCGACGCGTTTGCCGACGATCTTCGCAACGAAAGCTGGTCCGCGCTGACCGCCGAAAGCGGCGTGCCGTACGAACAGATCGACAGCCTCGGGCAGCTCTACGCGCGCAGCGAACGCGTGATCGCGACGTGGGGGATGGGCATCACGCAGCACAAGCATTCGGTCGCGACCGTGCAGATGCTGACGAACCTGATGCTGATGCGCGGCAACATCGGCCGCCCCGGCGCCGGCCTGTGCCCGGTGCGCGGCCACTCGAACGTGCAGGGCAACCGCACGGTCGGGATCGAGGAAAAGCCCTCGCAGGCGTTCCTCGACCGGCTCGGCCACGTGTTCGATTTCGAACCGCCGCGCCACCACGGCTACGACGTCGTCGAGACGATCGAAGGCATGCTCGAAGGCCACGTGAAGGTGCTGATCGGCCTCGGCGGCAACTTCGCAATGGCGACGCCCGACACGCCGCGCACGTGGGAAGGCATGCGCCGCTGCGATCTTTCCGTGCACATCACGACGAAGCTGAACCGCAGCCACCTGATCCACGGCCGCGACGCGCTGATCCTGCCGACGCTCGGCCGCACCGAGATCGACCTGCAGGACAACGTCGCGCAAGGCGTGACGGTCGAAGATTCGATGAGCATGGTCCACGTGTCGTACGGGATGAACAAGCCGGCCTCGCCGAACCTGATGTCGGAGCCCGCGATCGTCGCGCACATCGGTCATGCGCTGTTCGGCAGCGGCAAGGTCGACTGGCTCGCCTACAAGGACGATTACGCGAAGATCCGCGACGCGATCGAGGCCACCCTCGACGGCTTCTACGACTACAACACGCGCATCGCGCGGCCGGGCGGCTTCCACCTGCGCGTCGCGTCGCGCGACCGCGAATGGCTCACGCCGACGGGCAAGGCGAACTTCATCGCGCACCCGCTGCCCGCCGACACGCCGATCCAGCGCGCCCGCGCGCTGCACGGCGAACGCCTGATGACGCTGATGACGACGCGCTCGCACGACCAGTACAACACGACCGTCTACGGGCTCGACGACCGCTATCGCGGCGTGTTCGGCCAGCGCCGCGTGGTGTTCGCCAACCGCGATGATCTCGCGATGCTCGGCCTGAAGGCCGGCGAATGGGTCGACATGGAAACCGTGTGGCACGACGGCATCGAGCGGCGCGCGGACGGTTTCCTGCTCGTCGAGTACGACATCCCGCGCGGCTGCATCGGCGCGTACTACCCGGAAACCAACCCGCTGGTGCCGCTCGACAGCGTCGGCGACGTGTGCAACACGCCGACGTCGAAGTCGGTACCCGTGCTGCTGCATCGCGCGGCCGCGCCGGCATCGATCGCCGCCTGACGGAGCACGGCGATGATCGTTCGTCCGCGCGAGCACTGGCTGCGGATGCTGCTCGTCTGGAACGGGTCGGTGCTGCCGACCATCCTGCCGCAACTCGTGCTGACGCTCGCGATCAGCGTCGTCGCGGTGTGGGGCGGCGGCCGCGTGCTCGGCGAGAAGGTGCCGCTGAACCCGACGCCGTTCACGCTGATCGGCCTCACGCTCGCGATCTTCGCCGGGTTTCGCAACAATGCGAGCTACGAACGCTACCGCGAGGGCCGTCAGCTGTGGGGCGGCGTGCTGACCGCCACGCGCACGCTGGTATCGCAGGCGCTCTGCTACGGCGCGATCGACGATGACGACGCGTCACGGCAGGCGTTCGTGCGCAAGGTCGTCGCGTTCGTCTACGCGCTGAAGCATCAGCTGCGCGGCACCGATCCGTCGGCCGACCTGCGCACGCTGCTCGACGGCGCCGCCTGTACGCGCATCGCCGCCGCCCGGTATGCGCCGGTCGCGATCGTTCACGAACTGCGCGAGGCATTCGCCGCGCGCGCCGACGCCGGGCGTCTCGCCGATACGCGACTGTGGATGCTCGACGCACGCCTCGACGATCTCGTCGCGATGGTGAGCGGCTGCGAACGCATCGCGTCGACGCCGATCCCGTTCTCGTACGACGTGCTGCTGCACCGGACGATCTATGCGTACTGCGTGCTGCTGCCGTTCGGCCTCGTCGATTCGATCGGCGCGGCAACGCCGTTCGTCACCGTGTTCGTCGCCTATACGCTGATCGCGCTCGACGCGATCGCGCACGCGATCGCCGAACCGTTCGGCGACGGGCCGAATCATCTCGCGCTCGATGCCATGACGCGGACAATCGAGCGCACGCTGCTCGAACTGAACCGCGAGCCGCTACCGGCGGAAGTGACGCCCGGCAAGGCCTATCGCCTCAGTTGACGCGCGGGCCGCCGCTCGCGCGCCCCGCTGCCCCTCCACCCGTCAGCCCGTCAATCCCGACGGCCGCGCAGGAAGCCGTCATGCGCGGCCGCCGTCTCCGCGATCGTCCGCAGCAGCACGACACCGCGCAGCAGCGCGCGCCCGTCGTCGCTGTCGACCTCGGTCACGCGCCGCAGCAGCACGCGGGCCGCCGCGCCGCAAGCCCGCTCGAGCCGGGCGAAATCCGCGAGCCCGACCCGCCCCCGCACCAACGCGACCGCACGGCGCGCCGCCGGCTCGCGCGCCGCCAGTTCGGCCAGCGCCAACAGGCTGTCGCCGATCGTCCAGGCCGCGAGCAAGTCGCGCAGGTCGCGCTCGATGAGGGTGGCCGGCAGACGGCCCGCGAAGCCGAGCTCGCGCCCGAGACGGTCGGCCGTGCGGCTCAGCCACGCGCTCGCCGGCCACGCCCGTGGATTGCGTGCGATGCGTGCGAGGTCGGCGCGCACCGCGCAATGCAGGCGCCGCCGGCTCGCGCCGGGATCGCCGGGGAACACGAGCGCGAACACCATCGCGCCGAACGCGATACCGAGCAGCGTGGCAAGCGCCGAATTGAGAAAGGCGGCGTCGCCGATGCGCGCCGTATTGTCCGGCGACGTGAAATTCCAGAAGAAGATCGAGAAGCCGCTGCCGATGCCGGCCGCGCGCGGATGGCGCATCGCGATGCCCGCGCCGATCGTGAACACGCCGAGGATGTATGCGAGCATCTCGAAGCCCGACACCGCCGGCAGCAGCACGAAGTTGCAAAGGGCGCCCGCGACCGCCGCGCAGGCGGCTCCTTTCAGGAAGCCGACGGTGGCGCCCACCGAGTTCGGGCGCGTCGAGAACAGCGCGCAGACCACCCCCGTGATCGCGACGAACCCGGCGCCCGACGGCCACGCCGTCACGATCCAGAACGCCGCGGCGATCAGCACCGCGATGAACGCGCGCATCCCGTTGTGCCACGCGAGCACCGGGTCGTGGTGGAACGCATAGCGCACCCGCGACGCCGGCGGATTCGGCAGGTCCAGCCGCGCCTTGCCCGCAAAAGCGGCGTCGAACCCGGCAAGCAGCGCCGCCAGCCGGTCGAGCGTGAGCAGGCGCGACGGGTCCGAGCCGGCCGGCTCCGCGGCCTCGGCGCGCACCGCGTCGTCCACGCGCGCCCGCAATGCGGTGAGCGCGGCGCCCGCTTCGCCCGACGCCGCCACGCCGTCGAGTACCTGCGCGGCATCGGCGACCAGCGGGTCCGGCGTGCCGCCGCTGCGCGCCGCGTGATCGTGCAGCGCCTGCCCCGCAGCCTGCGCGGACAGCACGCCCAGCACCGCCGTGCGCAGATGGCCGATCGCGTTGCGCACCGGCGGCGCGCCGGTGGCCGCATATTCGGCCGCCGTGTCGAGTTCGAGTGCATCCGCGAACAGCCGGTGCACGGCCGCGACGTTCGGCTCGCGGCGCAGCGCACCCGCGCCAACCGCCGCCGCGCGGTCGAGATAGCGCTTGAGGCGCGTACGGACATCGTCCAGCGGCGCGCCCGGCGCGAAGACCGTATCGAACAGCGCGCCGCACAGGATGCCGACCACCACGTAGAGGAACCGCGCGACCGCGATGTCGAACGCGTGCAGCGGCGCGGATACCGCATCCATCGCGACGATCGCGGCCGTGTAGCCGGCGAGCACCGCCGCATAGGCGCGGAAATTCCGCTGGAACGTCGCGATGCCCGCGCACAGGCCGATCCAGGCGGCGAGCGCCGGCAGGAACAGTTCGGGGGTCTGCGCGAATGCACCGGTCAGCACGAGCGCGACGACCGCGCCGATCGCGGTGCCGAGAATCCGGTACTGGCTCTTCGACAAGCCCATCCCGCGGCTGCCCTGCGCGACGATCCACACCGTCGATGCGGCCCATTTCGGGTCGTCGAGATTCATCCGGAAGGCAATGTAGAGCGCGAGCAGCGACGCGGCCGTGTTGCGCAACGCGAAGGCGAGCGCACCGGGCGGCAGCGTGGGCCGTGCGTCGCGCAGCACGGTGCGGAAGGCCGCGCGCGGCGGCAGATCGGGCAAGGCGAATTTCATGCGGCGAGCATACGGGGGCGCGCCGCCGCCACTAAGAGGCGCGGACAGGATGCGTTATTGCACCGGGCAGGATAATCGCCGCCGCACGGAGCGATCCGGCCGGCGAAGGTAAGATGCGCGCAGGTCGAACACGGAAGCACCCCGTATGAACTTCGAAAGCATCCGCATATTCCTGCGCGTGGTCGAGCGCGGCAACTTCACCGCCGCCGCCACGCAACTCGACATGCCGCTCAGCCGCGTGAGCCGCAAGGTCAAGCAGCTCGAGGACGATCTCGGCGTCCAGCTGCTGTACCGGACCACGCGCCGCGTGTCCGTCACCGAGGCCGGACGCGACTACTACGAGCGCTGCCTGCGCGCCGAGGACATCCTGCTCGACGCGGACCGCCAGGCCCGCGCGCTGCGCATGGCGCCGGAGGGCACGCTGCGCGTGCTGGTGCCCTACTCGATCGGCCTGTTCGAACTGGAGCCGGCGCTCGCCGAGTTTCGCCGGCGCTACCCGCTCGTCCAGCTCGTGCTGATCTACGACAACAACCCGCTCGATCTCGTCGAGCACGGCTTCGACGTCGCGCTGCGCGCGGGCGTGCTGACCGACTCCAGCTACATCGCACGCTCGCTCGGCTGGTCGCAGGCGAAGCTCGCGGCGAGCCCCGCCTATCTCGACCGCGTCGGCCGGCCCGCCACGCCGCAGGACCTCGCGCGGCACGACCTGCTGCTCGTCGGCCGCGACGCGCCCGGCCTGACGCTGCGGCTCACCAATACGGCCGGCGAAGTCGCCGACGTGCCGGTGCGGCCGGTGCTGATCACCAACGAATCGGTGACGGTGCTGCGCCAGGCCGCGAGCGGCGGCGGCATCGCGCTGGCCTCGACGCACTACACGGCCCGCCGGCTCGAACGGAACGAACTCGAAATCGTGCTGCCCGACTGGCACCGGGCCGACGACGTCGAGCTGCACGTGCTGTACCCGCGGCGCGCGACGCTCGACAGCAAGGTGCGCGCGTTCGTCGATTTCCTCGCGGAACTGTTCACCGCATGGCGAACCGCACCGTAACCGGCTCGGTTCGGCACGGTTCGCACACCGATTATTGCGCGGCGCGAAATCGATTAATGAGCCGGCCCGTGTTGATGGCGGCTCGCCGCATCGTTAGCCTGTCGCGATGCACAACGACTCCACCGGCGACGCCAGCCGCCTGACCGCTGCCCGCAGACGCGTCACGCGCGTCCCGCCTTCCTGACCGGCAGCATCCCGCCTTCCGAAGCCCGTCACGGCTTCGTGCATCCGATCGAGCCGCACATCGCACGCGTCGGCCCCGGCTACCGGGCCGCATCGCGCGCCGTGCGCCTTTCCGTTCAGCAGCCGCGCCGCGCCTGCGTCGCCTTCGCGCGCGTCCGTGCGCGGTGGCGCGTGCCCGCCGCGACGGGCCGCAACCGTCAAGCACCTTACGCTTCTTACGCAGGAAACCCATGTCCACTCCGTCATCTCCAGCCCCGCTGTCGGGCGGCAAGCTCGCGATCGGCACGATCGCGGTGTCGCTCGCGATGTTCATGAACGTGCTCGACTCGTCGATCGCGAACGTCGCCATTCCGACCATCTCGGGCGACCTCGGCGTGTCGGTCGACGAAGGCACGTGGGTCATCACGATCTTTGCGGCCGCGAACGCGGTGTCGATTCCGTTGACGGGCTGGCTCACGCAGCGCTTCGGCCAGGTACGCCTGTTCGTCACGTCGATCCTGCTGTTCGTGTTCGCGTCGTGGCTGTGCGGGATCGCGCCGAACCTGCCGACGCTGCTCGCCGCGCGGATCCTGCAGGGCGCGGTCGCCGGGCCGCTCGCGCCGCTGTCGCAGGCGCTGCTGCTCGGCGCGTGGCCGCGGCAGAAATCGTCGAGCGCGCTGGCGCTGTGGTCGATGACGGCGCTCGTCGGCCCGATCGCTGGGCCGTCGCTCGGCGGCTGGATCACGTACGACTACAACTGGTCGTGGATCTTCTACATCAACATCCCGGTGGGCTTCTTCGCGGCCGCCGTCACGTGGATCGTGTTCCGTGATCGCGAATCGGCCACGCGCCGCCTGCCGATCGATACGGTCGGCCTGCTGCTGCTCGTGCTGTGGGTCGCATCGCTGCAGATCATGCTCGACAAGGGCAAGGATCTCGACTGGTTCAACTCGCCCGTCGTCGTCGCGCTCGGCATCGTCGCGCTGATCGGCTTCGCGTTCTTCCTCGTGTGGGAGCTGCACGAGGCCAACCCGATCGTCGACCTGCGGCTCTTCACGCAGCGCAATTTCGCGGGCGGCACGATCGCGATCTCGGTCGCGTACGGCATGTTCTTCGGCACGCTCGTGCTGCTGCCGCAGTGGATGCAGGGCTATCTCGGCTACCGCGCGGTCGATTCGGGGCTCGCCACCGCGCCGCTCGGGGTGTTCGCGATCCTGCTCACGCCGGTCATGGGGCGCCTGCTGCCGCGCACCGATCCGCGCTACATCGCGACGCTCGCGTTCGTCGGCTTCGCGGTCGTGTTCATGATGCGCACGACCTTCTACACCGACGTGTCGCGCTGGGACCTCGTGCTGCCGACGCTGCTTCAAGGCATCCCGATGGCGATGTTCTTCGTGCCGCTGACGTCGATCATCCTGTCCGGGCTGCCGCCGGAAAAGATTCCGGCCGCCGCCGGCCTGTCGAATTTCGGCCGCACGTTCTGCGGCGCCGTCGGCACGTCGCTGATCAGCAACGCCTGGAACGACCGCACGATCCTGCATCATGCGCGGCTCACCGAACAGGCGAGCATCGACAACCCGACCTTCGCGCAACACGTCGACACGACGCGCTCGCTGCTGCACCTGAGCCCCGATTCGGCGCTCGCGCTCTTCAACTCGTCGGTCGATTCGCAAGCGGCCGTGATGGGGCTGAACGACATCTTCTATGTATCGGCGATCATCTTCGTCGCGATCATTCCGCTGATCTGGATCACGAAACCGTCGCGCTCGGGCG
>Ga0209566_100314_pt1 | contig 43901 bp, 37 predicted proteins | sample Araplavi_mTSA_r2_2_FD_184287 | JGI IMG/M metagenome (GOLD analysis project Ga0209566, IMG submission 184287) | Arabidopsis root microbial communities from North Carolina, USA - plate scrape CL_Cvi_mTSA_r2 (SPAdes) (version 2) | ecosystem: Host-associated > Plants > Roots > Endosphere | place...
GATTGCAGTTCATGCCGTTCAATACGATCTATCAGCTCTACGCGATGAGCAAAGCCGGCTCGCCCAAGCTCGCAGCGGCCAAGACGCTGCTGCTGACGCCCGATCTGCTCGCCTATCTGCTGACCGGCGTCCCTTCCTGCGAGTTCACGATGGCGACGACGACGCAGCTGTTCGACCCGCGTACGCGGCGCTGGAACGAGCCGTTGATGCGCGAGCTCGGCATTCCGGAAGCGCTGTTCCTGACTCCCGTCGATCCCGGCAGCCGTATCGGCACGCTGTCGGAGGAGGTGCTGGAGGAGCTGCGCATTCCTCCTGTGGACGCGGTGTCCGTCGGTTCGCACGATACCGCTTCCGCAATTGCGGCCGTGCCGGCGGGCGACGAGCCGTTTGCGTATCTCGTGTGCGGCACGTGGTCGTTGCTCGGTACGGAGCTTGCGGAGCCCGTGCTTAATCCCGAGACGCTCGCGTTTTCCTTTTCCAACGAAGGCGGCGTCGGCGGCACCTATCAACTGCTTAAAAACATTATGGGACTTTGGATTCTGCAGGAATGCAAGCGGGAGTGGGATGAGGAAGGGGAGGCGCTCGGCTATCCGGAGCTTGTCGGCCTGGCCGAAGCTTCCGAGCCGCTGAGGAGCTTGATCGACCCCGACGACGCGAGATTTTACGGACCGTCCGACATGGTCGCCAAGATTCGCGCCTACTGCGCGGAGACGGGGCAACCGCAGCCGGAGACGAAGGGAGCCGTCGTCCGCTGTATTCTGGAGAGTCTGGCGCTGCGTTATCGGCAGGCGCTTGAGCAGGCCGAGCGGCTTACGGGCCGCGCGTTCGGCGGGCTTCATATGGTCGGAGGCGGCATTCAGAACCGGCTGCTGTGCCGAATGTCGGCGAACGCGATCGGCCGGCCCGTATGGGCGGGTCCCGCCGAGGCGAGCGCGATCGGCAATTTGCTGCTGCAGTTCATCGCGCAGGGCGCCTGCGTGGATCTGGCGGAAGCAAGACGTCTCGTCGCAGATTCATTCCCTGTGGAGAAGTACGAGCCGGCAGACGGAGAAGCGTGGGAAGCTGCATATTTGCGCTTTATCGCACTGCGTCCCTTGTGATAGGATAATATTAGATAGGAAAAAGAGTTCCGCAGCGAAAGGAGCCGCTTTTCATGAACGGTCTCCCGATTTGATCGTAGACCCCTGCGCTAATGCCGCAGACATCGTCGGATTGCCGCCTCGTTCCAGGTAAACGGCAAAGGGGATTCTACATTGATAAAAAATCGAATGTTCATGCTGCTTTGGGCCGGCCAATCGCTGGCCCTTCTTAGCGATGCTTTTTACATCATGGCACTCGTGACGATGCTTTACGCTGCGACCGGAACCGCGACGGCGGCCGCGCTCGTGCCGATCGTCCGCGTCGCCGCGCTATTTACCGGAGGCGTGCTTGCCCCGGTCGCACTGGGCCGCTACCCGCTGCTTGCCGTCATGCAATTGGCGCAGGCGGCCCAATGGCTTTTTCTGCTGCTCGCGACTGCTCTCTCCATGACTGACCTGGCGATCGCTTGGCTCTTGGTGCCGCTCGCGCTGTCGTCGCTGGCGGACGGCTGGATCGCGCCCGCACGCCAGTCGTTAGTGCCCAGACTCGTGCCTTCGTCGCTGCTCGTTCGTGCGAATGGCTGGCTGGCCGCTACCGACCAAGGCGCGCAGTTGGCCGGCTGGGCAGCCGGCGGGGCGCTGGTCGCGCTGATGGGCGGCGAGCGTCTGCTCTGGTTTTCGCTTGTCCTTCAAGGGATATCGTCGGCGTCCGCGTTTTTGCTTCGCGAGGATCCAAAAGGAACGACTGTCGCGACTTCTGTCCGGGGATGGGCGGCGTCCATCGCGCTCGGATGGAAGACGATCATCGCATCCAGGGGGCTGCGGACCGTCGCCGTCTCCGATTTTGTCGAAGGCATCGCGGGCGGTGTGTGGGCAGGCGCGATCATGCTCGCATTCGTCCGAGAGCGGCTCGGCCGCGGCGAAGATTGGTGGGGGTATCTGAACGCCGCCTATCTGGTCGGGACGCTGGCAGGCAGCATGCTCGTGCTGACGTGGGCGTCCCGAATCGAGCGGTCCGCATCGTCCGTCATCGTCTGGAGCGCGGCGGCAGCCGGCCTGTGCACGGCGGCATTCGGGTGGTCCGCGAACCCGTGGATCGCGGCATCGCTGTGCCTCGTGCTCGGCCCGCCCACGCAAGCGATGGAAATTTCCAAGCGCACGCTCGTTCAACGGGCCTCGGAAGCGGAGATGCTGCCTGCCGTATTGTCGGCTTCGGGCTGCGTCGCCTATGCCTCGTTCGGGCTGTCGGTCCTAGCGATGGGGGCGGTCAGCGATCGCTTCGGCGCCGTCAGCGCGTACGGCCTCGCGTCCGTACTGCTCGTATGCTCCGCGCTTTATAGCTTTTTGAATCGGTCCGCGCTCCGGCTATAATAACGGGCCTCCCCGTAGGATCCTGCCTAGGATTTTACGGGGATTTCTTATGCGTAAATGCTTCTTTATTCGACATGATGGGACATTTTTTTCTATTTCCGACTAATTATTTTCGATTTTTAGCGAATTGTTAAGTTTTCTTTAACGCCCTACCGATATGATTAGTGAATCATACATACAAAGAGCCGGACGTGCGGCAGGAGGCGGTCGACAGATGAAATGGACGGTCGGCAAAAAATTGGTAAGTGCGATTACCGCAATATTGATTGCGCTTGCGGCGCTGGGCTTCGTCAGCCTGGTTACGATGTCAAAAATGAACGATCAGGCGCAGGAGATCGGCAACGATTGGCTTAGCGGCGTCGAAACGATGAGCATGATCAAAATCGACCTTCAGGAAATTACGAATCTGTATTACCAAACGCTGTTGACGACGGATGCGGCGGCCAAGAAAAAGGCCAACGACGATATGGCCGCTTTGTTCCCGGAGATCGAGAGCAGCGTAAACGGATATAAACAGTCAGTGTCGAACGCGGAAGACCAGGCGCTCTACGATACCTTGAAGAAGGATTGGGATCTGTTCAACGAAGCGTTCGCAGCGGCGGGGAAACCTGGCTCCGATGCGAATGTCGCCAAAAAAGTAGGCGACACGTTCGCGGCGTTGGAAAAGGACGTCGATCAATTGATCGACTTCAACCACGAAGGCGCGCAGGCGAGCGTAAAAGACAGCAGCGATCTGTTCCGCAGCAGCGCTTCGCTCGTCTTCTACCTGGGCATCGCGATCGTGCTGCTGGCGGCGGCGCTGTCGTGGCTGCTTATCCGCAACATTACGAAGCCGCTGAAAATAACGACCGATGCGTTAACCCGCGTCGCGGCCGGCGATCTCTCGATCGCCGCGTTCGAGACGAAGCGAGGCGACGAATTCGGCACGCTGCTGCAAAAGCTGAACGATACGGTCGGCAATCTGCGGCTGTCGGTCCGGAAGATGCAGGACAGCGCGTCCGTGCTTGCGGGCTCCGCTACGCAGCTGTCGGGGGGCTCCGAGCAGAACAGAGGGGCGGCGACGCAGATCGCCGAGTCCGTCTCCCTGGTCGCATCCAACTCCGAGAGCCAGGCCAAATCCGCTGCGGAATGCGATCGGGTGATGGAGGAAATGGCGGAAGGCGTAGGCCGAATCGCCGAGACGACGTCCGATGTGGCGGAAATCTCCGCAGGCGCAGCCGCCGCCGCCGCTACGGGCACGCAGCGGATCGCCCATTTGAGTGATCGCATGTCCTCGCTAGAGCGGACGATGGGACAAGCGGGCCGGAAAATCTCGGAACTGGTGGAAAAATCCCATCAGATTGGCGAAGTGACAGGCATCATCGGAGAGATCGCCTCCCGCACCAATCTGCTCGCACTGAATGCGGCGATCGAGGCGGCGCGCGCCGGCGAGCACGGTTCAGGCTTCGCGGTCGTCGCCGGAGAGGTGCGCAAGCTCGCCACCCAGACGAACGATTCCGTCGGGAAGGTCTACGCGCTCATCACCGAGGTGCGCGAGCAGGTCGAATCGATGTCAGGGCTCATGCACTCGAGCATCGCCGAGGTTCAGGCAGGAAGCTCCGCCGTGACCGAAGCTGCCGCCGCATTCGAACAGATCGCAAGCTCTTCTTACGAGGTGTCGTCGCGCGTGCAGGAAGCGGCTGCAGCCGCCGAGCAGCTCGCCGCAAGCTCCGAGGAGGTTTCGGCATCGGTGTCGAACATCGGCCACATGGCGTCGATGACCGCTTCGATGACCCAGGAGGCCGCCGCTTCGACGGAGGAGCAGCTGGCCTTCAGCGAGGAGCTCGCTTCCTCGTCGTCGAAGCTGGCGGGCATTGCTTCGGAGCTGAAGCAAGCCGTGAGCACGTTCAAGCTGTAGCTAAAGAAATAAAACAAAAAGCTGCCGATCGCTTATGCGAAAGGCAGCTTTTTTACGTTCCGGCGGAACAGGGCGGGGCGCCTACGACTGAACGAGCGGAAGCTCGACCGTAGCGCGCGCGCCGGTGACGAGCTTATTTTCGAGCGATACGTCGCCATGATGCATCTGAACGATCCGCTGGACGATGGACAGGCCGAGCCCGCTGCCGCCTGCCGCGCGATTGCGCGCTTTGTCCGCCTTGTAGAAGCGTTCGAACAGGCGGGGAAGATGCTCCGGCGCGACGCCCGGACCGCTGTCCTCGACGTGGACGAGCGCGCGGTCTCCCGTGACGGTCAGCGCGATGCCGAGCGTGCCGCCGTCCGGCGAGAACTTGATCGCGTTGTGCAGCAGATTCACCCACACCTGGCGCAGCAGCTCTTCGTCGCCCTCGAGCTCGCATTCTGCGAGCCGAATGTCGAGCTCGAGACTTTTCGCCTGCCACAGCGGCTCGGCGGCCAGGACGACCTGGCGCAGCTGCTTGTCGAGACGATAAAAGCGCGGCTGATAGGGCGGACGCTTCGATTCGAGCGTCGTCAGCTTGAGCAGATTGTCGCTGAGCCGGGACAGGCGCCCGCTCTCCGCTTCAATGATATCGAGATAGTGATTGCGCTGGTCGTCGGTCAACCGGTCGGAACGGAGCGCTTGCGCGAAGCCTTTGATGGAGGTGAGCGGCGATTGGATCTCGTGGGAGACGTTGGCGACGAACTGCTGGCGCATATCCTCGATCTGCCCGAGATCGGCGGCCATCTTTTTAAAGTTCTCGACGACCTCGTAATATTGACCCGCGTACCTCGGATTCACTTCCACGTTGACGTTAAAATCGCCTTTGCCCATCCGCGCCATCGCGTCGGTCAGCGTGTTCACCAGCTGCATCGCCTTGGCTTCGGGGCGAAACAAATAGCGAATCAGCACGATGGTCGTGCCGAACAGAAAGAAGGTAAAGATCAGCGTCAAGTACTCGCGGAGCGTCGAAGGCATGGGCCAAACGCGATCGACGGCCCGAAGCAAAAAATGCGCGGTAGCCCAAAGGACCGAATAGCCGGAAATAAAGACCGTCCAGCCGACGAGAAGATGAATGGGCGTCGGCAAACTTTCGAACCACGCCCTTACGCCGCCACCGGCCAGGGCTTCCCGTTTTCGCTGGTCGCGCATGCGCGCCTCGAATGCCTTTTGCAGCTTGCGATATTCCCGATGACTCTCGACGAATCGACGCCACCAACCGGGCGATCCCGACTCGCGGCGCATCAAGCGAGCACCTCCAGCCTGTAGCCAAGGCCGCGAATCGTCGCGATGCGGAAGCCGCAGTCGTCCGTGAACCGCTCCCGCAGCCTGCGAATATGCACGTCGACCGTCCGCTCGTCGCCTTCGTAGTCGAAGCCCCAGATCTGCTCGATGAGCTGATCGCGGGAAAAGGTCTGCCCCGGATGGCCCGCGAGCTTGAACAGCAGCTCGAATTCCTTGAGCGGGAGCGTGAGCGGCTGGCCGTCCAGCTGCAGCTCGAACGTCTGACGGTTCATCTGCACGCGGCCGATCTGAATCTGATGCGATACGGCGATCTTGTATCTGCGCATCAGCGCCTTGACGCGGACGACGAGCTCGGCGGGCTCGAACGGCTTGACCATATAATCGTCCGTGCCGAGCTGGAAGCCCTTGACCTTCTGCGCGGTCTCGCCCATCGCGGTCAGCATGAGAACCGGAAGGTCATAATGACTGCGCAGTTCCTTGCACAGCTCCCACCCGTCCATATTCGGCATCATGATATCGAGAATGACCAGGTCGAAGGATGTATCGGTCAATAATTTGAGCGCCTCCGCGCCGTCGCCGGCTTCCTGGATCTCGAGGCCTTCGCGGATCAGGAAGTGCCCGAGCAGCTCGCGGATATGCGGATCATCGTCTACAATAAGGATGCGTGCCATCGGATCGGCCACCTTTAAGATCGTTGGAATCGGAAGGCGAACATTGTCGCCTCCCGTTCATTTTGCGCGCGGATTGTGAACTCAATATGAATCCGGCTATGCTACAAGTATTATGCAACAAGATCTCCCCAAGCGGAAAGGAGTAGAGGGGCAGATGCATTCAACACATAAAGCGCCGCGGGGACGATTTGCGCCGACGCCGTCGGGGCGGCTGCATCTGGGCAATGCGATGACGGCGCTTCTCGCCTGGCTGCAGATGCGTTCGTCCGGCGGAGAGATCGTCCTGCGCATGGAAGACCTGGACCGGCAGCGGTGCAAGCCGGAGCTCGCCGACCTTTTGCTTGCCGAGCTGAGATGGCTCGGACTCGATTGGGACGAGGGGCCGGATATCGGCGGACCTCATGCGCTCTATGAACAGAGCCGGCGAACGGAGCGTTATGAAGCGGCGCTGGACGAGCTTCGGCGGCAGGGTCGGCTCTATCCTTGCTATTGCAGCCGCGCGGACCTGCTGGCAGCCGTCCATGCGCCGCACGGCCTCGATTCCGAGGGACCTGTCTATCCCGGCACCTGCCGCGCCCTGACGGCGGAAGAGCAAGCGGTGAGGGCGGCGCGCAAGACGCCGTCGCTCCGCTTCGCGATGGATGGCGGGAAGACGTACCGCTTCCAGGATCGGATTGCCGGCGAGCTCGCTTATGCGGGCAGTGCCGGAGGCGATTTTGTCGTCGTCCGGGCGGATGGCATCGTCGCATATCAGCTGGCCGTCGTCGCCGACGATATCGAGATGGGCATCACAGACGTGTTGCGGGGCTGGGACTTGCTCGATTCCACGCCGAGGCAGCTGGCTCTCTATGAAGCATTGGGCAGTCCGCCGCCACGCTTCGCGCATGCGCCGCTTCTGCTCGGCGCCGACGGGAGCCGGCTGTCCAAAAGGCACGGCTCTGTATCGCTATCGGAGCTGCGCGAAGGGCACGGCATACGTCCGCAGCGAATTATAGGGTTCGTCGCTTGGCTCGCCGGGCTCAACGATCGGCCCGAAGATGCGGAGCCCCGGGACTTGATCTCGACTTTTGACATCGAATTCGTTCGCCGCCAAGCCGTTACGCTTCCCGACGATTGGATGTCTCTATTGCTCGGATGACCCGCGACTGTCTATAAAATGGAAGCTTTAACATGGAAGGAGTACCGTCCTATGCCTCATATTATCGGATCCAGGGTACGTCTGCGCGAATACCGTCACGAGGATCTCATCCCGATCCGGCAGTGGGTGAACGATGCGGAGATTACCGGATATTTGTCGGACATTTTTTTGTTCCCTCATGGCCTCGAATCGACGGAGAGCTTCCTGGCAGACATGATGGACCCGAAGCCCGACAGCCGCGGCTTCGTCATCGCCGAAGTCGATACGGAGCTGTATATCGGCCAGATTGGTCTTGACCTGATCGATTGGAAAAACCGGTTTGCGCGGATCGGAATCGTCATTGGAAGTTCGGCGCGATGCGGAATGGGGCTGGGTACGGAGGCGATGAAGCTGCTCTGCCGTTACGCCTTCCTGGAGCTGAATCTGAACCGGCTCGAGCTTGAAGTGTACGATTTTAACGTGCGCGCCTACCGCAGCTACCTGAAGTGCGGCTTCGTCGAAGAGGGGAGGCTGCGCCAGAAGCTGTACCGGAACGGACAGTACGTCGACATCATCCAAATGGGATTATTGAGGTCGGAATGGACCGAATAATAAAAGTCGTCATAAAATAAATTATGTAAACTATATGTGATAAAATTGCCCCGTTATGCATCATGCGCACGTTTTTAGTATCAAGGTTGAGGTAAGTCATCGATTGAAATAAGTCATCGTTTGAAGTTGTTGTCGATCAATTTTGCAACTCCTTTTCTTCCAGTGCGTCTAATGAAGAGATTCATAGAATAATTGGAAGAAGAAGGAGAGTCGCAGATGATAGGAAGAGCGATTCATAGAAAGTGGCTGCCGGCTATGCTGGCTGCATCGATGCTGTTGCCGGTCAGCGCGCAAGGCGCGCATGCCGCGTCCGCACCCGCCGTCACGATCATCCTGGACGACGTGAAGCTGCCGGTGACAGTGCCGCCCATCAACAGCAAGGGGACCATTCTGCTGCCGTTCCGTTCGCTGGTAGAAGCGATTGACATTCAAGCCGTATGGGTACCGGCTTCCAAGTCCGTTGTTGCAAAGGGAAAGGACGCGGCGGGCAATCCCGTGGAAGTGAAGCTGACGCTTGGTCAAAAATCAGCTACGATTAATGGCGTTAAACATGCCCTGAACGCGGCTCCTGTTAAATCCGGGGATTCCGTGCTCGTGCCGCTTGCTTTCTTCAGTCAGGCGTTCGGCGCCAACGTCGTGTGGGACGGTCCTTCCAAAACTGTGTTCGTCAAGTCGCCGAAGCGACAGATGCGCCTGATGAGCTTCTATGCGACATCTTCGTACGATCAGCTGTCGATCGCCAGCGACATGAACGATATCGCATTCGGCTGGACGCAGGTCGATTACGACGGTCAGATCACGCTGACCGATCCGACCGGCAGCAGATGGTACTGGCCGAAGGCCGCTGGAGACGTGACGCCGGAGAGCATCGTGGCGCAGACGAACAAGAGCGGCTCCGGCAGCTATCTCGCCGTATTGGGCAAGGACGGCAAGGGCCAGCTCATGAAGATGCTGACGGACCAAGCGCTCCGGGACGCCTCGATCGAGCGGCTGCACGCGTTGGCCAAGGACAACGAATTCGGCGGCATTATGCTCGACTTCGAGGGACTCGGCTGGCACGACGATCCGAAGATGGCCCAGTCTGTGCTGAACGCCTATGTGAAGCAGTTGGTCGCTGCCGTCAAGCCCGACGGCATCAAGGTGTCGCTCGCGGTGCCTCCGCTCAACAGCGAATACAAAGGCTACGACTACGCTGCCCTGGCCAAGATGGCGGACGAGCTCGTCATTATGGCTTACGATTACGGCTCCGACAAGGAGCCCCAACCTAACGCGAAAGTCGACGAAGCGATCGACAAGGCGATCGCGACCGGTGCGCCGCGGGAGAAGCTGCTGCTGGCCGTAAATCTGGATGCAGAAAACGAAAGCACGGTAGATGACAAGCTCGGTCTGGCGAAGCGGTACGGACTCGGAGGCGCGGCGTTCTGGCGCCTGGGCCTGTTCACTGAAGCTGAGCGGACCGCGATCGGTCGAACGGTGACGAAGATCGGAGGATAAAGATGCCGTTCAAGGAAATCCTAAGCCGCTACGATGCCCGCGCCGAATGGCGCGTGTCCGAAGGCGCGAGCGGCTGGAACAACACGACCCGGATCGCCGAGACGAGTCGAGGCGTGAAGCGGGTGCTGCGCATCTACGAGACGCATCAGGATGCGGACAAGATCTTATTTGAGCACAATGTGCTAGGCAAACTGTCGGCATGCGGCCTGCCGTTCGACGTACCTCAGCCAATCGTGGCGGCCGATGGAGCGACGTTCGTACGGCTCGAAGACGGATCGGGGCGATATGCCGCGCTTTTCACGCATACGGAGGGCCATCGACCGAACGGGCGCGATCCTGTGGTTGCGCTTGCGATCGGCGAAGCGGTGGGCCGGCTCTCGTTGGCATTGCGAGACATACGGCCTGACGCCGATCCCGCATATTTTCCGTGCTACGAGCTCGAGCTTACGCATCCAGCCTGCACGGGAGAAACGATCGCTGCCTTTTGCGCGCAGCCGCCGGCCTCATTCGCGGATATGCAAGAGGCATTCCGGCGGGTCGGAAGCGCAATGGAACGGTTTGCGGCCAACCTGCCGGACATCCGATCGCTGCCGCATCAGCTCGTCCACGGCGATATTAACGACTCGAACCTGCTTGCGCATCCGGACGTCGGTTCGCGTATTGCGGCCGTGCTCGACTTTGAATTTTGCACGATCGAGCTTCGCGCCATGGAGCCTGCCGTCGTGCTGGCGGGACTGTTGGACGAGGACCCGAATCTTGAAGCAGCCGCCGCCTTTTTGGCGGGATACACGCTTTTCGTCAAGCTGACGGATGCGGAGTTTGAAGCGCTGCCGCAGCTTATGCAGCTTCGCAGACTGGACGTATTCGTCCATTTTTTAGGCCGTTATCTAAGCGGCGTGGATGAAGCTTCCGTCCTGCGTCAGCAGGCGCGGGAGGCGGATGAGGGACTGGCAGCGCTTGATCGCGCAGAGGCCGGTATTCGGGCCATATGTCAGCCCTTCATGCAAGCGAATCGAAGATAGGAGGCGGATGGCATGGCGATTGTACAAGTGACCATCGTACCAATCGGGACGGGTTCGACCAGCGTAAGCGATTATGTCGCGGACGTCGAACGCGTGCTGATCGAAGCCGGGAGCAACGTCAAGCATCAGATGACGCCGATGAGCACGATCATCGAGGGAGAGCTGGACGAGGTGCTGGCCGTCGTCCGGAAAATGCACGAAACGCCTTTTGCTAACGGCGCACTAAGGGTGTCGACCTCGATCACCATCGATGACCGGAGAGACAAGAAGGGGACGATGCAGCAAAAGATGGATGCCGTGGCGGAAAAGCTGCAGAGGCCGCGATCGTCGTAGAGCTGGAGTGGCGGCGATAGCTGAAAAAGTTGGCTACCGGCCGCGAGATTGGTGCTGGAGTGGCGGAGATAGCCAAAAAAGTTGGCTATCGGTCGCGAGAATGGCGCTGGAGTGGCGGAGATAGCCGAAAAAGTTGGTTATCGGCCCCGAGAATGGTGCTGGAGTGGCGGAGATAGCCGAAAAAGTTGGTTATCAGCTGCGAGATTGGTGCTGGAGTGGTGGAGATAGCCATATAAGTTGGTTATCGGCCCCGAGAATGTTGCTGGAGTGACGGAGATAGCCAAAAAAGTCGTTTATCGGTACGAGGCTTGAAGGTGCGTGAGAGAAGGCGGCCTTAAAGGCCGCCACGCTTTGTGCTACATTTCAATGCCTCTTTTGCGATTCGTGAAATGTTTCTTTTTAATTGCGCACCTGAAACAGCAAGGGTTGTCTCAAAACGTTCATCATCTGACCTAAGAAATCAAAATAGCTTTTCAGATCAACTTCTGAGGCGTTAGGGACAACGTTTAGGAAATGTTCGATCTGTCTAACCTTCCGATGCGCGTCGCTTGTCGATCGCTTCTTCCATCGTCTTGTCCGTCAGGTGGGCGTAGATCTGGGTCGTTTCGGGCGAAGCATGTCCCAGCTGCTCCTGCGTCTTGTACAGGTCGTTGGACAAGTAGTAGTCGGTCGCGAACGAATGGCGCAGCTTATGAACCGAGAGGTAGGGCTTGCCGAATCGCTTCGCATATTTGATGACCATTTCCTGTACCGCCCGCTTCGTCATGCGCGAGCCTTCATTCTTGCCGTTAGCCAGGGCAAGGAAGAGGGCTTTTTCCCGTTTGGGCGCTTTGTAACGCGTCTCGCGCTGTTGCAGGTAGGCTTCCAGGTCGGATAGCGCATCCTGGCGAAAAAATACCGGCGTTTTGAACGTATCGTCGTTGCTGCCCTTGCGGTAGACGTACACGAGCTTCTTTTTCAAATCGATATCGTCCACATTGAGGTTCACCAGCTCCGACACGCGAAGCCCGGAATTTAGAATGAGGCTGACGATGCATGCGTCCCGCGTATGATTCAACTCGTGGGCGTAGAGCGCCTGCTTGTTGCCCGCGACATCCGCGGCATAATGCTCGGAGATATAGGCGATGAACTCGCCGATTTCTTGCTCCTGGAGCAGCTTGCCTTCCAGCTTGGCCGCCGTGTCCTTGGGCTTATGCGTGCGCTTGATCGATACTTTGGCCATCACATTGCGCTTCAGCAGCGGGTAGAACTCGTCGTCCTCCGCGATCTGGCTTAAATAGTGGAATAGCGAGCGGAGGGAGGAGAGCTTGCGCGAGATCGTCGTGCGCGTATTCGCATGCTCGCGGCGCGTCGACAGCTCCATGCGGAAGCTGTCGATCTCGTCCATTTTAAGACGCTCCAGCACCTCGATCGGGATATCCGACATTTTCTGAGCCTCCGTCAATCCCTCGCGCATAAGCCAGCTGAAAAAAGTCTCATAGTCCCTGACGTATTCGAGCAGGGAGGAGGGGGAGAGGTCGGGCAGCTTGTAGTTGATGAACTTCTCGACGTACCAAGGCATAGACGGTACGCGCTTGTCCAGTTCCTCGCGGTCTTTGACTTTTTGCAGGTTCATGCGATCGCGCTCCATACTGGTTTATTTAGCATTATTATACCAGACGCCGGCATGGGGGTGCGCTTTAGCTTTTCAATGAAGTAGTCGTAAAAATAATTATGTAAACAATATCCGATTAACTGCAATATGTGCAGTTAAAAGGGAGAGGGGACGCCCAACATTTAACGACAATAATATAATGAATTCGACAAATTAATGCTCAAAATCTTCGCTTAAAATCTCTTTAATTCCTCTCCGAATAATCTCGCAGCGCAGCATCTGAATAAATTCGGCATCTAAACGGAGCGATCTGGCTTCAAAGTAGCTGCTTGTCAGATGATCGTCCTGCAGATGTGCCAAGATGAACCTCATTTGGGGAATCACCTTTCCGGATGGGGTTTTCACCGTTTCGGCCGCTTCCTTGAAGCGAAGCGTTTCGATTTGAACTTCTTCCGCTAAATTCAATATTTCAAGTCGATTCAAGCTGACTTCGGTCAATTGCTCCTGCAGTACAGTCTGAACCGCGAGGGATACGTACCAAGCGTCGTCGCTTTCCTTAGGTACCTTCATCGTAATCACCTGCAAACCTCGTTTACTTTAGTAGGATTGGAATAGAAATCTTTTGAATGCATTGCTCTTATATGTTAAAGTTTACCTGTAATTTATTGGTGTTGTCAGTGCAATTTGAGTGCGCGAAGATGCAAATAAAACTGCATATAATTGCAAAAAAAAGACCTGCACAAATTGCTTTGTACAAGTCTCAAAAACTTCGATTAGTACCAGTTGTTACCAGAAGTCGAATCGTTAGTTGTATATGCTTTTAAATATGTAAGCTTTAGAGATTTCAATTCTGTTTGGCTTAGAGTTAAAGATTCTATGTATGCACTACGTTCTGATTGATCCATGTTAGCTAAACTTTTAGATGCAGCACGCAAATTCTCAGAATAAGAAATATGCATTTTAATAACCTCCTGAAAGTTATAATTTTCTAATATAGTTTATCATAATTTGTGGTAAAAGGGTGTGTTTTGTTGAAAAATTGGGTTATAAGGTCCTTTTTATTCCTTTTTTTAGTTTGTCAGGGATGGTTCATTTATACAATTCTTCATCAGCCATATTTAAATTTTAGCGTTACTGAATCAAACGGGAACTGGATTGTGTCAGAAATTGACGAAAGAAGTTTAATCAACAAAACGAATTTAGAGATCGGGGACATTATACTTCAAATTGACGGTAACCAAGTTTCTGATTTAGAGTCAGTTCGTAGATGGGGAACTGTCGATCAAGCCAAGAGTATCATAATCAAAAAAAATAATGTGCTCTTTACCATAGATACAACTAGTCTTAATGAATTAACATCGCAAGATCTTTCATCGCTTTGCGGAGGAATATTTTGTTTCGTCATTTGTTATTTCATTTTTTTTGGGATTAAAAAATCACAATCTTCGAAATGCCTTTCACTTGTCTTCCTTAATATTGGTCTTACATTTATGAGTTTAGGGGCATCTATTCGGGGAGATTTAGCCGGTAAAATAGTGATCGGCACTAGTTTAGCAATGATTCCAGCAACGCTCTTGCATTTTCTAATAGTCTTTCTAAAGGAAAAAGGAAACATCACATTAAATTACTCATTCATGAGATTTGTTTACATATTCATTTTCATAACTGTTTTGCCTCAATTTAGCTACTTTTCAAATTGGAAGTATAACAGAGTGGTACATGATTTTACTGCCAATTTCGAATTGACTTTATTTTCTTGTGGAATCGCATGTAACATCCTTTTACTTGCAGGGGTGTTTATAAAGTTTAGGAAGATGAATTCATATGTATCAATAATGTTAAAAACGATTGGCATATTTTTTGCCGTATCAACTTTGCCAATTGTCTGCCTTACGTTTTTGTCGAAAATATTATTTGGATTCGAGTATATCAATTCTAACTATACTAGTTGGATTGTTCTTCTATTTCCTCTGTCTTTTACGTATTTGCTTGCCACGAAAAAGATCTATGATATTGATTTGGTTGTAAGAAGATTTATCTTAACAACTACGCTATCAATAATTCCAAGTTTTATTGTTGTTGCAATAACATATGTAATTTCTTCCGGAAAGGAAAAAGTGACTTATTTCGTCTTAGCCCTCATGTTTACAATTCTACTCTTTTCCATCACTTTGTATTCAGTAGAATATTTATCAACTCGTTTAGAAAAAATATTGTTTCCAAGACGACATTTCCTGCAAAAATCTCTAAATAATATATCTAGTAAATTAGGGTTAATCTCAAGTTATAGGGAACTCAAAAGTTTGGTGCTGGTTGATATAGTGGATGTTCTCCAAATTTTTGGTGGAGCAATTGTGTTTAAATATAGTGGTAATGACGATATGGAGATTATAAGTGAGGGAAATATCTCCGTTGAAAAAATTAAAAACAAAATTAATAGAGTAGATGAAGCAATAGATGATTTATACTGTTTTGAATTAACTCGAAATGAACAATATTTTAGCGTATTGGTATTGTCAGGTAAGAAAAGCAATACTCATTTCGGTTCCGAAGAATTACATTGGCTCAGCTTAGTTACATCTTATCTATCGGTTAGCATGGAAAACCTTTACTTAATTAGGCAGTTAAGTCTAAAACTTGAGAAGCTTGCCATGCAAATTCCAGATGGTCACTCGGTCCAAGAAATTGCTTGGTTTAGGAAATTGATGTTTGAGTTGCAAGAAAAAGAACGTTATCGGATTGCTACTGACCTGCATGATACAACTATGCAAGATTTATTCTTTTTAAAGAGGAAACTATCTATGTTAACCGATAATATACACAGCCAAGATCCTCCTTCATTACAGGGAATACTGGATTATATTGACATCATCAATATGAACTTAAGACAAAGTTGCTTTGAACTTCATCCATATATGCTAAATGAGCTCGGGTTAATTGTAACTATAGAGAAATTAATGCATCTTGAAAGAAATGGTCATAATTTTGAGTTGGAATTCAGTTATAACAATCCTGAGGTAATTGAAAAATGCAATATGGAAATGAAGCGGCACATTTTTAGAGTTATTCAAGAGTTAATCAATAATGCTAAGAAGCACTCTAACGCATCTTTTATATCTATTAAGCTATCGGTAAAAAAAGAAATGCTCCATCTCATGTATCGAGACAATGGCGTTGGTTTATATACAAATACGATTTCTTTGGACAGTGAAAATTCTAAAATGGGATTAGAGCAACTAAAGAGTCGAATATTGTCTCTAAATGGATATTCCAAAATTTATTCGGAAAAGGACAAGGGTTTTTACTTTGCAGCATCTATTCCACTGTCGGAAGGAATGACTGCATGAGACGAAAATTTAGAACGATCGTCGTAGACGACCATCCGCTAATGGCGCAGGCGACGCTGCAGTTGCTTAGTCAAATGGAGAGGATCGAGACGGCGGGTGTGGCCAAGAGCGGGGAAGAGGCGATTCAGCTGTGCGCAGCCGTCAACCCCGATCTGGTAATGCTTGACTATCAATTGCCCGGTCTGAGCGGCACGCAGGTCGCTGAGCAGTTGAAGGCGGCATACCCGAACCTTAAGATCATCATTTTCACCGGCGTGGACGTATCGGATTTGCTTCCATTTTTGCTATCCAACCTGATTAGCGGCATTATCTCCAAAGGCGTCACCGAGTCGACGATGAAGCATATCATCGCTTGCGTGCTGGACAATCATATCGTCTTGCCGCAGAGCATGCTCCAGCAGCTGAAGAGCGTGTCGGGCAAAGACGCCGTCAATCAGCTGTTATCGGAGGAAGAGGTGCTGCTCATGACGCTGATCATCAAGGGCGATACGTACGAAAAAATCGCCGAGCGGATGTTCATCAGCAAGCGGTCGGTCGACAACTATCTCCGCCGCATCTACGAGAAGCTGGGCGTCCAGACACGTGCGCAAGCGATCGAGAAATTCGTGCAGAGTTCGCAATATCAGAGCTGAGAGGGAGACGGGCATGGACGACATTTTGCTAGCTGAGCTCTTCCCCATAGTGGACGAATACGCGCGGGACGCGACGCTGAACGCGACGCTGCGCAGCTTTATCGCCGAGAAGGCGGCGGAAAAGACATCCTGGTCCGAGATGACCCGCTGTACGCATCGGATGCTGGGGGGACAGTCGCCGGACCTGGAACGTCACGCAGCGCTGACGGAGCTCATCATCCTGCTGCTTGACATCGTGGACGATCTGCAGGACCGGGACAGTCCAGGCCGGCCTTGGATGACTTGCGAACCGGCCGTCACGCTGAATGCGGTGCTGGCGATGTTCGCCGCGATCATCGGCCTTTGCGGCAGGTCCGAGATCGGCGGCGCCGTAGGCGGGCTGCTGGCGCGGTCCATTCAAGGGCAGCAGGCGGACATCACCGACCAGGTACAAACGGAAGAGGATTATTTTCACATGGTCGCGGACAAGTCCGGCGCCTTGATGCAGCTGGCGGTGTATATGGGCTATTCGCTCGTCGAAGGGATCGATTCCGATACGGTGAAGACGCTCGATCAACTGGCCGTATGCGCGGGCATCATCTCCCAGATCGAGAACGACGCAAGAGACGTACTGAGGCTCGACATCAAGAACGATCTGCTGCACAAAAAGCGTACGCTGCCCGTGCTGTTCATGCTTGAAGACAGCCACAAAGAATTCCCTGCGCTTAACGCGTATTACGAAGGCTTGCTGTCGCGCGAGCAGTTCATCGAGAGACAGCAACAATTCGTGCAGTACGTTCGCGACTCGGGCTGCATCGAATACTGCAAGGTCGTTCAAGCGCTCTACAAGGACAAAGCGAACGAACTATACGATCTGCTGCCTCCGATGCTAGAACCTTGGGCCGGGAAGTTTAGAGAAATATTTGTCCCAGACTATGAGGTTCGGTATAATGCAAGTTGAGAGGGGGGCGGTAGAGGATGGCAAATCACTTTGCCGGGATGAGCTTCACTCATGCAAAGCCTGCTACAGGGGCGATACTTTGCATGGGGCCGGACTTTCAGATTTAACAGATCGCCCAACCCGCCAAGATCGTTTCTAATGGCAGGCTTTGCACCTTAATGAGGTTCTAATCTTAATAAGGGGCTGAGCAAGCATGCATCCATTCATTAGAAACCATCAATATAATTTGATCCGTAAAGAAATCGGTCTGCTGCAGCGCGCATGCGGCACCGTCGCCGACCCGAAGGTCGTGGAGTCGGTCCGATCCAATATGCAATTCAAGATCGCGGAGGCCTTTCCGGAGACCGCCGGTGCGGAGCGGGAACTGCTCGATCGCGCATCGTCGCTGAATACGGTGCCGGAGTTCACGCAATATCTGGCGTCTCTCGAGCCATACCGCATCGCGTTCGAACCGGGGACGGAGCAGCAGCTGAAAAAGCTGTTCCCTAAGATCAAGAAGCTTAAGCTGCCCGTTCTGGCGGCCGTGAACCTGCGGGAGATCACCTATCTCGGATGGACGGATATCGCAGCGAACAAGCTGTTCATCGTCTATCCGCTGGACGGCCGGCTTGTCGGCGTCGAGGGACGTCTGACGCCGACGAACAAGAAGAGCACTTGCTTCGTCTGCAACCGGCATACGGAGGTGGCGCTGTTTACCGCGATCACGAAGGCCAGGCCGGCTAACGCCTCGCCGGATTATTACAAAGCGATCGGCAATTATATGTGTATGGACAGCCAGATCTGCAACAGCAACGTGACGGACTTGACGGCGCTCGAGCAGTTTCTGCAGAACGTCGTGAAGTGACGGCATGAGAAAGCCGGCGGGCTGCGATCCGCCGGCTTTTTGGCGTTCAGAAGAACGTTGATTTGTCGATCGGATGGCCGACCTCGCCCCGAAGCAAAGCGATCTCGTGCTTATAAGGCGGATTCACGTATTTTTTCAACCCGATCGACGGCGTCTCGAGTAATTTGGGAATGTGTCGAAGCTGAGGGTGGCGTGCGACATAGCAAAGGGCATTCAATCCGATGAAGCCATGTCCGATATTCTCATGCCGGTCCTTGCGGGACCCTCTTGGATGCTTGGAATCGTTGATATGAAGGACCTTGAGCCGTTCAAGACCGACGATACGGTCGAATTCGTCCAAGACGCCGTCGAAGTCGGCCGCGACGTCATAGCCCGCATCGTGCGCGTGACAAGTGTCCAGGCATACGGACAAGCGCTCGTTAGGAACGACGCCTTCGATGATGCGAGCCAGCTCCTCGAAGCTGCGTCCGCATTCGGTGCCTTTGCCTGCCATCGTCTCGAGCGATATCTGGACGTCGCTACGATCGGACAGCACCTCGTTTAAGCCTTCGACGATGCGTGCGATGCCCGCGTCCGCTCCTGCGCCGACATGGGCGCCTGGATGCAGGACAAGCTGCCGCGATCCGAGCGCCTCCGTACGCTCGAGCTCCGACCGGAGAAGCTCGATGCTGAATGCGAAGGTTTGCGTCGAGATGGTATTGCCCAGATTGATGATGAAAGGCGCATGGACCACGATATTCGAGATCCCGTGTTTTCTCATATGAGCGCTTCCGAGCTCGATGTTCAGATCGGCGATCGGCTTGCGTTTGGAGTTGTGCGGCGCTCCCGTATAGATCAGGAAGGTATTCGCGCCGTAAGAGGCCGCTTCTTCGCTCGCTTGCAGCAGCATTTTTCGGCCCGTCATGGACACGTGGGAACCGATCAAGCAGGTCATGTCCAAAGTCCTCCTATCGGAATAAGGTGGGGGACGGCCGGCAAGTTCTAGATTTTCATTTTACGCGTGCCGGTGCAGGACGGTCCAATGGTAATTCAATCATGGAGCGGTAGACTTTGCTTCAAGAAGAGGGAGTGCATGCGAATGAACGACAGAATGACGCTGGCAGAAGCTTTTAAACATTGTGCGTATCCGGTCGTCGGGCACGGCAAGCGAGATGTGCGGGTGCTGCTGGAGGCGCTGAGCGGCCTGGAGGGCGACGAAGCGAGCGATATGTACGGTAAAGGCGAGCTGATCGAGCGCTTCGAATCGAAAATGGCGGACTATCTGGGCAAGCCGTCGGCGGTGTTCTTCCCGAGCGGCACGATGGCCCAGCAGATCGCGCTTCGGATATGGTGCGACGAGCAGGACATGGCGAAGGTCGCCTACCATCCGCTAAGCCATCTGGAAATACACGAACAGGACGGCCTGAAGGAGCTTCACCGGATCGAGACCGTGCTGCTGGGGGAAGCGGACCGGTTGATCCGGCTCGAGGACGTGATGGAGCTGGGTGAGGATGTCGCTTGCCTGCTGCTCGAGCTGCCGCAGCGGGAGATCGGGGGGCAACTGCCGGCGTACGAGGTGCTCGAAGCCATCGTCGCGCACTGCCGGAGCCGTGGGATCAAGCTTCATCTAGACGGCGCTCGACTGTTCGAGATCTTGCCCTGTTACGGCAAGACGGCGGCCGAGATCTGCGCGCTGTTCGACAGCGTGTACGTATCGTTTTACAAGGGGCTCGGCGGCGTGGCCGGTGCGATTCTGGCCGGGGACACGACGTTCATGGAGCGCTCCAAGGTTTGGAAACGCCGGCATGGCGGCGATCTGATCAGCCTGTACCCGTATATCGTCAGCTCGGATTATTACTTCGATCGGCGGATCGGGAAGATGGCGCAGTATTACGAGGAGGCAAGAGAACTGGCGGACTTGTATAACGGCAGCGGAGATAAGATCCGTACCGTGCCTGAAGAGCCTGTGTCCAATATGTTCCATGTGCATGCAGATGTACCGAAGCCGGTGCTTGAAGAAGCGCTGTCCGCGGTCGCCCAGGCGACCGGCGTGGGCCTGTCGGCCTGGGTCAAGAAACTGGACGAAGGGAGCAGCGCCTATGAAGTGAACGTCGGCGACCGATACGCGGAGGTGCCAAAGGACAAGCTAAACGAAGCGTTCAGGGTGCTGCGCGCCAAACTGCTGGAACAATAAATGCATAGCCCAAACAATAAATGCAAAGCCCAACGAAAGCGCCGGCGGCGAGATTCAGTTCTCGCCGCCGGCGCTTTTTGTCGTGGCGTCTGGGTGAACCGTATGATCCGCTTAATCGACGACTTCGACCATGACTTCGAGACCCAATTCCGCGATTTCGTTCAGCTGCTGCTCCGTGATGTGGCTGTCCGTGATCATCAGGTCGATCTCGCTCGGCTCGGCGAACTGCACGAACGCGTTTTTGCCGATCTTGGCGCTGTCGCACAGCAGCACGACCTGGGTAGCGATTTGAATCATCGTTCGCTTGACCTCGGCCTGGTTCATATCGGGCGTCGTGCAGCCCTTGCGCACGCTGAACGCATTGGTTCCGAGGAACGCTTTGTCCACATTGAGCTCCGACAGCAGCTTCACGGCAAAAGGGCCGACCGTACAGTGAAAATTGCGCCGCAGCAGGCCTCCGATGAGGACGACGTTCATCTCTTCGAACTTTTCCAGAATCGCCGCAATCTCGATGTCGTTGACGATGACGGTCACGTTTTTTTTCGTTTGCAGATGCTTGCTCATCTCTTTGGTCGTCGTGCCTGCGTCCAACAGGATGACGTCACCGTCCTCGACGAGGCCGACCGCTTTTTTTGCGATCGCTTCCTTCAGTCGAAGGTCCTTGACCGTCTTCCCGGTGTTGTCCGGCTCATAGCCGACCTTGGCGTAATCGATCGGGATCGCGCCGCCGTGCGTCCGCTTCAACCGCCCGCGCGCCTCCAGGTCGCGCAGGTCGTTGCGGATCGTGGCGGGAGACATTTTAAAGCGGCTGACCAGATCGGGCACGAGTACCTTGCCTTTTTCGTTCACCAGCATGGCGATCGCCGCCTGCCGCTCTTCGGCGAACAGGATGTCCGCATTGCCGTGACTCATCGCACTCTTCCTTTGACTTGAAGGATTATCGTGAATTATAGCATTCGATCGCAAAAATGATCAATCGAAAGACAGTTTGGCTTACATTACAATAAATGATAACGGAGACAGCCGTTTTTGTATAAAATCAGCCTTTGAAAGTCGGTGAATGCAATAAAATAACTTGTAAACGATAATAAACGAGAATAAATGAAACAACGGAAAATGGGATTAACACCATAGCGGATAGGGGGCTGTCAGATGAAGCAGGGGAACATCGGCGTATGCATCGTCGGAGCGGGAAGAGCCGGCATGATTCACGCCCATAACTTCAGACGGAACGTGTCGCATGCGAGGCTCGTCGCCGTCGTCGACCCGAACAGGGAGGCGGCGGAGCGGGCGGCGAAGGAGCTCGGGATCGAGCGATACTATACCGACTATAAGCAGGCGCTGGAGGACCGCGATATACAGGCCGTCGTCGTCGTGACGCCGACCATCTATCATCGCGATATCGTCGTCGCTGCGGCCGGCGCCGGCAAGCATGTGCTCTGCGAAAAGCCGATGGCCATGAATGAGCGCGAATGCGACGAGATGATCGCGGCATGCGAAGCGGCAGGCGTGACGCTGCAGATCGCCTTCATGCGGCGCTTCGACGAGAGCTTCGTCGAGGCGAAGCGAGCGATCGACGAGGGGGCGATCGGAGAGGTCGTGCTCGTGAAGTCGCTCACGCGGGGACCTAGCCAGCCGATGCCTTGGATGTACGATCTGGCGAAAAGCAACGGTCCGCTCGCGGAGGTCAACAGCCACGACATCGACACGATCCGCTGGTTCGCCGGCGCCGAGGTGTCGGAGGTGTACGCGATCGGCGGAAACTTCCGCAGCCGCGAGATCGCAGCGGCTTACCCCGACTTTTACGACAATGTGACGATGACGGCCCGGTTCGCGAACGGCAGACAGGCCAGCATCGACGGCGCGCTGGCGGTCCGGTACGGCTACGACAGCCGCGTAGAGATCCTCGGCACGGAAGGCGTCGTCTTCCTCGGTCAGACGCACGAGAAGACGACGATCGTCGCCGGTCCGGACCGGCTGCTCCGCCGCCCATTCATGAACAGCTGGCGTTCCTTGTTCAAGGAAGCTTATCTGGCGGAGGACACCGATTTTATCGCATCGATCCTGGAAAACCGGCCGCCCCGCGTGACCGGGCACGACGGCAAGATGGCGGTACGCGTCGTCGAAGCCGGCAATGCGTCGATCAAGGCCGGAACGCCGGTCAAGCTCTGAAGGAGGCGGCATGAAAATGAAGGCGGCAAGATTATTCGGCCCGAACGATATTCGCCTGTGCGAGGTCCCGAAGCCCGCGATCTCCGAACGGGAGATGCTCGTGCGCGTCAGGCGCGCAGGCATCTGCGGCACGGACATGCGAATGATTCGGGGCGGCTACCCGGGCATATCGCCCGACACGCCAAGGACGCTCGGCCATGAACTGAGCGGAGAGATCGCCGAGGTCGGCCCGCTCGTGACGGGCTACCGAGCCGGCATGCGCGTCGGCATCGCGCCCAATATCGGCTGCGGCATTTGCGATGCCTGCATCCGGGGCGATCAGCACCTGTGCCCGAACTACGAAGCGCTCGGCGTCCAGACGGACGGCGGCTTCGCCGAATTCGTGAAGGTGCCGGAGCAGGCGATCCGGTTCGGCAATGTCGTCGAGCTGCCCGACCACGTCTCGTTCGACTACGCGGCCGTCAACGAGCCGCTGTCGTGCGTGTACAACGGCATCGAGCAGTGCCCGATCCGCGCCGGGGACGACGTCCTGATCATAGGCGCCGGCCCGATCGGCATCATGTACGCGCAGCTTGCCAAGCTGGCGGGCGCCGGCAGGGTATTCCTGAGCAACAGGTCTGCCGGGCGGCTCGCGCTCGGCCGCGAGATCGACCCTTCATTCATCGCGCTGCCGGCGGACGGCTTGAAGGAGCGGATACTCGAGCAGACAGGCGGAAAGGGCGCCGACGTCGTCGTCACGGCGAATCCTTCGCCGGAAGCGCAGCAGGTCGCGGTTGAGGTTGCGGCGATAAACGGCCGGATCAACTTTTTCGGCGGTCTTCCCAAGGATGCGCAGATCGTCCCGCTCAACACGAATCTGATCCACTACAAGCAGCTCATCGTCACGGGCAGCACGAAGGCGAACAACCGCCATTTTCGCAAAACGCTTCAGTTCATCTCGACCGGTATCCTCGACGTCGGCAAGCTGGTATCCGCCCGCTTCGATATCGACCGCTTCGACGAAGCGCTGCGGTATGCAGGCAGCTCGCAAGGCATCAAGACGCTGATCGCGTTCGATTAGGAGGTGGTGAGCTTGCGCGAGAGGGAAGCCCGCAGCCTGAACTATGTCATGGCCGTCGACATCGGTACGCAAGGGACGAAGGCTGCGCTCGTCTCGTCCGAGGGGAAGTTGAGCGGGCAATCGTTCGTACCTTCCCGTCTGATCCGTCCTGCTGCCGGCCAAGTCGAGCAGGATCCGGACGAGATGTTCGATTCCGTCGTGCGCGCCATCCGGACCGCGATGGACTTTGGCGGGGTACCGCCCGAGCGCGTCGTCTCAATCGGCATCGACGGTCAAATGGCTGGCTTGCTTGGCATCGACGAGGCTTGGAACGCGGTGACGCCCTACGATTCGTGGCTCGACAGCCGCTGCGAATCCGCCATGCCCCTCATCCGCGACTGGGGCGAGGAAAGGTTCACCCAAGTGACGGGATGTCCCGTTACCTACGCGCACGGACCGAAGGCGATCTGGTGGCGCGGAGAGCGGCCCGAGACGTACGCGCGGATCGCCAAGTTTGTCGTGCCCAGCGCCTTTATCGCCGGGAGGCTGGCCGGGCTGCGCGCCGCGGACGCCTTTATCGACCATACGCACCTGCACTTCGCTGGCTTCGCGGACGTGAACGCGGGCGCGTGGTCGGACGAATTGCTGCGCGCCTTCCGAATCGACGCGGACAAGATGCCCGCCATCGTCCATCCCTGGCATATCGTCGGGGGCCTGCAGAAGCGCTACGCGGGCGTGGCCGGTCTGCTGCCGGGAACGCCGATCGCGGCGGGCTGCGGCGATACGGCCGCAGCCACGCTCGGCGCCGGCATTACGAAGCCCGGCAGGCTGTTCGATGTCGCAGGCACCGCGTCCGTGCTGTCCTGCTGCGTCGGCGATTACCGGCCGGATACGGCGGGCAAGACGCTGCTGTACGCCCGGTCGGCGCTCCCCGGCTTGTGGACGCCGCTCGCGTACATCAATGGCGGCGGGCAGTGCCTGGCCTGGTACAAACGGCTCACCGGAGCCGGGTACGACGAGCTGAACGCGCTCGCGGCGCAGATAGAGCCCGGCTGCGACGGCTTGACGTTCATTCCGCACTTCGGCGGCAGGGGATGCCCGAACACGCCGGCGCTGCGCGGGAGCTGGACGGGAATGGCCTGGTCGCACGAACGCGGGCATCTGTACCGGGCGATCCTGGAGTCGGTGGCCTACGAATACAAGCATTATCTGCTGGCGTTGGAGCGCCTCGTCGGAAAAGGCGCCTATGACGCCGTCCGCGTGACGGGCGGCGGGTCGCGAAGCGGCACGTTCAACCGGATCAAGGCGGATGCGCTCGGCATTCTGTACTGTCCGCTGCTCGTTGAGGACGCTGCGCTCATCGGCGCCGCGCTCGTCGCCGGTCATGGCGTCGGACTTTTCCCGGATATGGCCGCCTCCGCGGACGCGTTCGCGACACTCGGGGACATCGTCCAGCCGGACGCGGACAGACACCGTCAGTACGGGGCGGCTGCCGACCGGTACCGGGAGACGCTCGAAGGCCTGCAAGCGTTGTATGAGAAGCTGTGAGCCGAAGTTAATCCAGGCGCGGATCCCTTTATAAAGCAATCATTTGCCATTATACCTAGCAAAGCCGGCCGCTCGATGGAGCCGGCGCTACGAGAGGAGCCTACTATGAAGCTGCCCGCAAGCGCGGCATCGCCGACGATGTATTTTATCGGCGTGACGACGGGACAATCGTCCATCATGAAGCTGTTTCCATTATGGGCGGAAGCGCTGGGACTCGGCGGGCCGAAAATCGTCGGCATCGATATCGAGATCCATGCGCAGCCCGAGGTCTACCGGGATTGCGTCCAATTCATTAAGGACGACCCGCTGTCGCTCGGAGCGCTCGTCACGACGCATAAGATCGATCTGTACCAGGCGGCAAGCGACCTGTTCGACACGCTGGACCCTTACGCCGAGACGTTCGAGGAGATCTCCTCGATCTCCAAGGCGGGCGGTCGGCTGGCAGGCCATGCCAAAGACCCGATCTCCAGCGGCCTGTCCCTGGAGGCGTTCGTTCCGCCGGGTCACTGGAAGCGCACCGGGGGGCGCGCCATGATCATGGGCGCCGGCGGAAGCGCGCTCGCCATCTGCAGCTATCTGGCGCACCCGGACCGGGGCGACGATAAGCCGGATACGATCGTGCTTACGAACCGAAGCCCGCAGCGTCTGGACGCCGCGCGCGAATTGCTCGGCCGCATCGATACGCCTGTGGCGTTCGAATACCGGCTCTGTCCCTCGCCGGAGGACAACGACGCGGTGCTGGCCGGGATGCCGCCCGGATCGCTGATCGTCAATGCAACCGGCCTCGGCAAAGACCGTCCGGGTTCGCCGCTCACGGACGGCGCCACATTCCCGCAGGGCGGTCTCGTCTGGGAGCTCAACTACCGGGGCGAGCTCGACTTCATGCATCAGGCGATCCGTCAGAAGGAAGAGAAGCGGCTGCACGTGGAAGACGGCTGGATCTACTTTATTCACGGGTGGACGCAGGTCATCGCCGAGGTGTTCCATATCCCGATTGAAGGCGAGACGTTCGATAGGCTTGAGAAAATCGCGATGGCACAGCGCAAATAGCGCCTCGAAAAGGAGAAACACAATGAACCCTCATGCAGCCGCCTCTGCGCTTACCGATCCACTGTCGCCTTTCGCCGTTTATTTCAGCCTGAACAATGGCTTGTCCGACACGGCGTCATCCCTGAAGCGCCATCTGTCCAAAATGAAAGGCATGTATGCGGACGAGGCCGCATTCGGCCGTCTGCTCGAAGAGCAGGGCGATCCGCTCGTTTACGAGTTCCATGAGCTCGGTCTTCCGGAATCTGAAGGAAACGTGGCGTTCGGCACAAGCATCGTGTATCCCGGCAAGGTCGGCGACGAGTACTACATGACCAAAGGGCATTTTCATACGTTTCTGAACACGGCTGAGGTGTATTACTGCATCGGAGGCAAAGGGCTGATGCTGATGGAAAACCCGGAAGGCGACTGGGACGTGAAGGCGTTCGCGCCGGGCCAAGCTGTCTATGTGCCGGGCCGCTATGCGCACCGCAGCATCAATACCGGCCGCGAGCCGCTGATTACGTTCTACGCGTTCAGAGCGGACGCCGGTCACGATTACGGCACGATCGAGTCGAAGGGCTACCGCAAGATCGTCGTGGAGCGGGACGGCGCGCCCGTCGTACTCGACAATCCCAAGTGGAAATAAGATGTCCGCAAGGCGCAAAGGAGGCCCCGACATGGGAACCGGCAAAAAAGTCGTCGTCACGCCGCGCTCGTTCGGCAAGACGGACCCGGCGCCGTTCGAGCTGCTGAAGTCGCGCGGCTACGATGTCGTCTGCAATCCGTTCGGACGCATTCTGACGAAGGATGAGATGAAGGCGCTGCTGGCCGATGCCGACGGGATCATCGTAGGCGTCGATCCGCTCGACCGGGAGGTGTTGACGGCGGCTCCAAGGCTTAAGGCGATCTCCAAGTACGGCGTCGGGACGGACAACATCGATATGAATTGCGCCGCAGAGCGGGGGATCACCGTCTCTCTCGCCAGAGGCTCGAACACCGAGGCGGTCGCGGACTATGCCTTCGCGCTCATGATGGCCGTCGCCCGGAAGGTCGCCGCGATCGACCGGGCCTGTCGGGAGGGCATCTGGAAGGCGGAGCCGACGATCGACATTTATGGCAAGACATTGGGCTTGCTCGGCCTCGGCGCCATCGGCCGGGCCGTCGCCCGAAGGGCTTCCGGCTTCGGGATGAAGGTGATGGCTTACGATCTTTTCCGCGACGAGGCGGCCGCAGCCGCACTTGGAATCGCGTACGTGGACTCGCTCGACACGCTTCTGTGCGAGGCGGACTTCATCAGCCTGCATGTGCCGCTCGACGAGAACACTGCCGGCATCGTGGGAGGGGCGCAATTCGAGCGGATGAAGCCGACCGCCGTGCTCGTGAACACCGCGCGCGGCGGCTTGATCGATGAGGCCGCGCTCCTGGAGGCGTTGCGGACCGGACGGATCTGGGGCGCGGGCATCGACGTCTTCGAGCAGGAACCGCCGGACAATCCGGAGCTGCTCGCGATGGACAATCTGGTCGCGGGTTCCCACTGCGCGGCATCGACGCGGGGAGCCATCGGCCAGATGGGCCTGATCGCGTCGCGCAATCTTATCGAACAGCTGGAGGTGTCCGTCTCATGAAGCTCGGCATTCACGCGTATGCCTGGTGCTCCCAGTGGAGCAATGAAACGCTTGGTCTGATCGACCGTGTCAAAAGCCTTGGCCTCGACTTTATCGAGATTCCGCTCATGACGCTCGATACGTTCGACGCTGCCGCCGTGAAGCGACGGCTTGCGGACGCAGGTCTTGACGCCGTCACTTCGACGGTGCTGCTCCAAGGCACGGATATCACGAGCGCCGATCCGGCGGTTCGCGCGCGCGGCATCGCTTATCTGAAGGACTGCGTGCAGGCGACCGCCGCCATCGGCAAGACCAACCTGTCCGGCATCGTATATTCGCAGCACGTCAAGGCGGCGAATGCGCGCCCGACGGAGCGGGAATGGACCTGGGCAGCCGAAGGACTCCGCGAAGCGGCCGTCTATGCGCGCGAGCTTGGGGTGCAGATCGGGCTCGAGCCGGTCAATCGCTACGAGTCCAATCTGGTGAACACTTGCGAGCAGGCGCTGCGGCTGAAGGAGATGGTCGGCGAGCCGAACATCAAGATTCATCTCGACACGTACCACATGAACATCGAGGAGAAGAGCTTCTACGATGCGACGAAGGCGGCGGGCTCCGAGCTGATTCACTATCATCTCTGTGAAAACGACCGCGGCATCCCGGGGACGGGGCTCGTCGACTGGGATGCGATCTTCCGCGCGTTGGCCGAGATGAACTATACCGGGTACGCGGCGCTCGAATCGTTCGTCGACGTCACCGACAACATGAACACCTGGGTATGGCGACAGCTGGCGCCAAGCGGCGACGTGCTGGTCGAGCATGGCGTACGCTTCATCCGAGGCAAGATGGCCGAGTACGGCCTGACATCCTAAATTCAAGGGCATAGGAGCGAAAGGCATGGCAGATCTGGCGCACCGATACGAGAGCGGGTTCCCGAAGATCGGCATAAGGCCGATCATCGACCGCCGCAAGCTGGTGAAAGCGGCGACGAAAGACATGACGATGGAACTGGCGCAGGAGGCCGCGCGCCTGCTGTCCGCCAATTTACGATACCCCGACGGCTCTCCCGTCGTCTGCGTCGTGAACGACGTCTGCATATCCGGCGTCAAGGAGGCGGCCGCATGCGCCGCTCGCTTCGCAAAGGAAGGCGTCGGCGTGCTGCTGACCGTCGCCTCGGGTTGGTGTTATCCGCTCGAGACGATGGAGACGAATCCGCAGCTGCCGCACGCGGTGTGGGGCTTCAACGGGACGGAGCGGCCGGGCGCGGTCTATATGGGCGCGCTTCACGCGGCGCACAACCAGAAGGGGCTCCCGGTATTCAAAATCTATGGTCGGCATATCCAGGATATCGACGAACGTGCGATTCCGGGCGACGCGGCGGAGAAGCTGCTGCGGTTCGCCCGTGCGGGACTGGCCGTCGCGCTGCTGCGGGGTAAGTCCTATCTATCGATCGGCTCGGTCTCGATGGGGATTGCAGGCTGCATCGTAGACGACGCGTTCTATCAGCGATACCTTGGCATGAAAACCGCATATGTCGATATGACGGAGGTGAGCCGGCGCATCGACCGCGGCATATTTGACGAAGCGGAATTCGCGCGCGCGCTTGCGTGGGTGCGCGAAAAGTGTGCCGTCGGCACCGATCCGAATCCGGCGGAGCTGGTCCTCCCCGATGCGCAAAAGGATAAGAACTGGGAGACCGTCGTCAAAATGGCTTTGGTCGTCCGCGATCTCATGATCGGCAACCCCAAGCTCGCGGAACTCGGCTTCGAGGAGGAAGCGTACGGCTACAACGCGATCGCTTCCGGTTTTCAGGGACAGCGGGAATGGACGGACCATCATCCGAGCGCGGACTTTCTCGAAGCGATTCTGAACAGCTCGTTCGACTGGAACGGTATGCGCGAGCCGTATATCGTCGCGACCGAAAACGATAACCTGAACGCCGTGACGATGCTGTTCCAGCATTACTTGACGAACACGGCGCAAATATTCGCGGACGTGCGCGCCTTCTGGAGCCCCGAGGCCGTCGAACGCGTGACGGGGCATCGTCTTGCGGGCAGCGCGGCGAACGGCATCCTGCACCTCATCAACTCGGGACCGGCGGCGCTGGACGGCACCGGGGAGATGAAGCGCGACGGCTTACCGGCGATGAAGCCGCATTGGGAGATCTCGGACGAGGAAGCGGACCGCTGTCTGGCGGCGACCTCCTGGCGGCCGACCTACATGGACCAGTTCGCGGGCGGCGGCTATTCGACGGATTACTTAACGCGAGGCGGCATGCCCGTTACGATCGCAAGGCTCAATCTGGTCTGGGGCGTCGGTCCCGTGCTCCAGCTGGCGGAAGGGTATACGGTGGAGCTGCCCGGGGACGTGCACGACATGCTGGATGCGCGCACGACGCCGACCTGGCCGACGACCTGGTTCGCGCCGAATCTCGTACCGGGCGATCCGGTATTCGACGACGTCTACGCGGTCATGGAGCATTGGGGCTCCAACCATTGCGTCATCAGCTGCGGCCACATCGGCGAAGACCTGATTACGCTCGCCAGCATGCTTCGCATCCCGGTCAACATGCACAACGTGGACGCCAAGAGGCTGTTCCGACCGAGCGCGTGGAGCGCGCGCGGCACGAAGGACCCGGAGGGCGCCGACTTCCGCGCATGCGCGGCATTTGGTCCACTGTATGGCTAAGCGGGAGCCGCAGCCGTAGAAGTATTGCCTAATCTCATCCCGCTCGCTCAACGAATTGCAAGAATCGGAAGCTCGAACGCTCAGGCGTACGACTTTCCGATTCTTTTGTTTTTCAAGGACTAGCTTCATCAATTGTTAAGAAAGGCTGGATAAAATAGATGCAGCTGCAAATCGGTGATGAGAGGGTGAGCTAAGTAAAAGATCGGCCTCTTTTCGCGCAATGGTTGCTAGTGGCCGGCTTAATCGGTTATGCTTCTGCAGGCTCGATCTCAATCGGAATCGGGCGGTAATCGTTTTGCATAAGGGAATTCGGAAAAGCTTAGGAAAGAACGTTTAGAAAGGAAAGCACGGCAGCATAGATCCTGAAAAGAGGCACTTCATATGCGATTAACATATCGGCTTAGTATCGGACTGCTTATCACACTCGTTTTCGCCGCCGGATTCGCCTTGATTGCGCTGCTCGTCGGCCGTCACCATATCGCGGCGTTCGATCGCACGATCACGAACGGCGTACAAGAATTCGAGGCGCCGGGGCTTACGCGTATCATGGTTTTCATTACGAACCTGGGCTCGGGCTGGCCCGTCATCGTCATTACGCTCGTTTGCATGCTGTTTTTGTACTTCGTACTGAAGCACAGGCACGAGCTGCTCCTGTTCCTGTTCGCCATTCTCGGTTCCAGTCTGTTTAACGTCGTGCTGAAGTCGATCTTCCATCGGCGGCGTCCCGATCTTCACCGATTGATTCAGGAGACGGGATTCAGCTTCCCGAGCGGGCATTCGATGGGGGCTTTTGCGCTGTACGGAATCTTGACGTATCTGCTTTGGCGGCATATTCCATCGTGGCAAGGCCGTGCTACACTCATCCTCGTCAGCTGCGCGTTTATTCTGGCGATCGGCATCAGCCGCATTTACCTGGGAGTCCATTACCCGAGCGACGTCCTCGGCGGTTATCTGGCCAGCGGGTTCTGGCTCAGCGTATCGATCGGAATCTATCGGAGATACGAGCGGCGCAGGGCGGGATTCAGGACACACTGAATGAGGGGCACCAGACCTCCTTCTCTCGATAAAAGAAAAACGTCTCTCGCATCAAGCGAAGAGACGTTCCATATGAACATGCGTTATTGCCTTAGGAAGTCGTCGTGCCCGGCTTGGGTAATATGAGCGGACAGGCGCACACAAAAACCAAAAATTGAACGTACTGCTTCCGCTGCGAATCGCGATGCTGCGTTCATTGACAAGCTGGACTGAACGACGCTATCATAGATCTAAAATATCCACAATAAGAGGAGAGTTACGCGATGCGCAACGAATCGACCGGGCATCTCCAACACGCCGTCCCGACACCGCAGGCAGAAATCGTATCCATCCTTCAGCCCCGCCCGGGGGAGCGAATCCTTGACGTTGGGTGCGGGAACGGTGCGATGACTGCCAGACTTGCGGCAGCCGGCGCCCGTACGACGGGAATCGACCGCTCGGAGGAGATGCTGCGCAAAGCTCGGCTTAGCTATCCCGAAGTGGATTTTCAGGTGGCGGACGCCCGTCATTTTCGTACGGATACTCGTTTCGACGCCGTTTTTTCCCATGCCGCGCTGCATTGGATTCCGGATGCCGAGGTCGTCGCGCGCACGGTCTGGCTGGCGCTGAGCGAAGGCGGACGGTTCGTCGCCGAGTTCGCCGGGCACGGCAATGTCGCCGTGCTGACCGATGCCATGCGGCAAGCGTTAGCGTCGCGCGGATACGATTGGAAGGGGAGAAGTCCATGGTATTTGCCTACCATCGGCGAATATGCCAGCCTGCTGGAGGCGGCCGGCTTCAATGTCACGATGGCGCAGCACTTCGGACAGCTGTCGCCGCTTAGAGGCGAGAAGGGCATACGCGGCTGGCTGGACAGCTTTGCGGAATACTTTTTCCATGATGTCCCCGATACGGACAAGCGGGAGATGTTCGAAGATATCGAAGAGGCGGTTCGGCCCAGGCTTCTAAAGGATGGGCAGTGGGCAGTGGACACCTGCCGATTGCGGATCGTGGCGGTCAAGCCGCGAGGCGAAGGCGTTAGCCGATCACTTTAAGCCACAGGTAGAGTCCGGACAGCGTGACGAACAGGACCGGTATGGTGAGGACGATACCCGTTTTGAAGTAAGCGCCCCACGTAATTTTCACACCCTTGCCCGACAGCACGTGCAGCCACAGCAGCGTAGCCAACGACCCGATCGGCGTCATCTTGGGACCCAGGTCTGAGCCGATGACATTGGCATAGATGAAGGCCTCTCTGACGATCCCGGACGGATTCGCATCGTGAATGGCAAGCGCGTTAATCATGACAGTGGGCAGGTTGTTCATGACCGAGGAGAGGATGGCGGCGACGAAACCAGCTCCGACCGATGCGGCGAACAAGCCCCGATCCCCGATCCAGGTGAAGATCGATCCCAGCTCGTCGGTAAGACCGGCATTGCGCAGCCCGTATACGACGACGTACATGCCGATGGAGAATACGACGATGGTCCAAGGCGCGCCGCGGACGAGCTTCCGTGTATGCACCTCTTTGCTTCGTCCTGCGAAAATTAAGAACAGGATGGCGGCGGCACTCCCGATGACGGATACCGGCACTTCGATGAATTCGCTGATCAGATACGCAACAAAAAGGACCGCGAGGATCGCCCAGGAGATTTTGAACATCCGAAGGTCTTTGATCGCGTCGCTCGGATTTTTGAGCTGCATCGGGTCGTATCGCGAGGGGATGCTGCGACGATAATACATAAAGAGGACGAGCAAGCTGGCACCGACGGAAAACAGTGTAGGAACGATCATATGGCCTGCATATTCCGCGAAGCCGATGCCGAAGTAGTCGGCCGATACGATGTTGACCAGATTGCTGATCACAAGCGGCAAAGAGGCAGTGTCGGATATAAAACCGCTCGCCATAATAAAGGGAAGGACCATGCGTTCGTCGAGCTTCAGCGCCCGGACCATCGCCAGGACGATCGGCGTCAGAATCAAGGCGGCGCCGTCGTTGGCGAAGAAGAAGGCGACCGCGGCGCCCAGCAGGATGACGTAGACGAACATCGCGGTGCCGTTCCCCCGGGCGAATCGGGCCATATGCAGGGCGGCCCACTCGAAAAAGCCGATCTCGTCGAGCACGAGCGAGATGAGAATGATGGCAACGAAAGTAATGGTGGCATTCCAGACGATTTGAGTAACGGCCCAGACGTCGCTCAGGTCGACGACCCCGCAGAGCAGGGCGATGGTCGCTCCGCCGCAGGCGGACCAGCCGATGCTAAGGCCCCTTGGCTGCCAGATGACGAATACGAGCGTAATGATAAAGACTGCGATGGCGATGAACGACATAAATCCTCCTTGTGCTTGCACGACTGCGGCCGGGATGCGTCGCACCGATCTCATGACGATGTAGTATTATAGGAACACGTTAGCCCATAAGTAAATATTTATATTGAGGCCGGATCAGGGGATTGGTAAGAAAATGTTACAATGGCATGGACATTTATTTTAATCTATCAACATTAGTGATAAACTATGATAGGCTATTATGATACAGAATCGATGTGCGACTACGTCGCGCCGGTCGGCCGTGACGCCTAAGCAGAATTGAATGCATCCTTTCTGCAAATCGTTAGATATAAGGAAGGTAATTATGAGCAACAGACAAACGAAAACGGACGTCATCTTAATCGGAGCAGGCGTCATGAGCGCAACGCTCGGCACCCTGCTGAAGGAATTGGTTCCGGAATGGAACATTACGGTGCTCGAGAAGCTTGGCCAAGCGGGGGAAGAAAGCTCCAACGAATGGAACAATGCCGGTACGGGGCACGCCGCGCTGTGCGAACTTAATTACACCGTCGAGAAGCCGGACGGTTCCATAGATATCAGCAAGGCCGTTACGGTCAACGAGCAGTTCCAGGTATCCATGCAATTCTGGTCCTACCTTGTAGGCAGCCGTCTGATTCGCAATCCGCAGGACTTTATTATGCCGCTGCCTCATATGAGTCTGGTGCACGGCGAGAAGAACGTCGCATTTTTGAAAAAGCGGTTCGAAGCCATGTCCAACAACCCGCTGTTCCACGGGATGGAGTTCTCCGACGATGCGGCCAAGCTGGCGCAATGGATCCCGCTCATCATGCAAAACCGTCCATCGAACGAACCTATAGCCGCCACCAAAGTCGATTCCGGTACGGACGTGAACTTTGGCTCTTTGACGCGCATGCTGTTCGACCACTTGAAGTCGAAGAACGTCAAGATTCAATACAAGCGCAACGTCGACGACATCAAGCGGAAAAGCGACGGCTCGTGGGATTTGAAGGTGCGTAATCTCGAAAACGGAAGCGTGGAGCGACTGGGCGCGCAATTCGTGTTCATCGGCGGCGGGGGCGGAAGCCTTCATCTGCTGCAAAAATCCGGCATTCCGGAAGGCAAGCATATCGGAGGCTTCCCGGTCAGCGGCTTGTTCATGGTCTGCAAAAACCCCGAGGTGGTCGCGCAGCACCACGCGAAGGTATACGGGAAGGCGAAAGTCGGCGCGCCGCCGATGTCGGTTCCCCACTTGGACACCCGCTTCATCGACAACAAAAAATCGCTGCTCTTCGGACCGTTCGCCGGATTCTCGCCGAAGTTCCTGAAGACGGGCTCCATGTTCGATCTGCTAACGTCCATCAAGCCGCACAACCTCGTGACGATGATGGCCGCGGGCGCCAAGAATATGTCGCTCACCAAGTACCTGATCCAGCAGGTCATGCTGTCCAAGGAACAACGTATGCAAGAGCTGAGAGAATTTGTTCCGAACGCCAAGAGCGAGGATTGGGATCTGGTCGTCGCCGGGCAGCGCGTGCAGGTGATCAAGGACACGGCTGCAGGTGGGAAGGGGACGCTGCAGTTCGGTACGGAAGTCGTCACCGGGGCCGACGGCTCGATTGCCGCGTTGCTTGGGGCTTCGCCTGGGGCTTCTACCGCCGTTTCGGTCATGCTGGAGATCATCGAGAAGTGCTTCCCGCAGCATCTTAAAGCGTGGGAGCCGAAGATCAAAGAGATGATTCCGTCCTACGGACAGTCGCTGCTGAAAAATCCGGAGCTCATTCGGGAGATTCACGCATCGACATCGCGCACGCTCGGTCTGAACGAAAATGAGAAGACGCGGTCGGCACGCCAAACCGTTTCGTCTTAAATAGGAAGAAGTTAAGACACCGCGCATGCAGCGCGGTGTCTTTTTTTTGTTGCGCAAAGCGCTTGGAATTGCCCGAGGGAGCGGCTAATTAGCCTCTGCGGTTCGGGATCTTGGAGACGTTGCCCGCGCCTTGGGTGCCTTGGGAGCCGGTAGCCGTGTCGGACGCGAATTCCGTGTCGCTTTGACCGGCGCCAAGGTTTTGGTTCACGTTCAGGTTTGCGCCTTTGCGCGTCGTTTGGTTTTGCTGCTTTTCGTAAGACATTTGATACACCTCCATGGAGTGGGTGAACAGCACGTCTAATGTCCCTCGCGCAAGAACCGAATATTCGTATCAACGGTCTTGCCGCGTCCGTTTAATTTTACCAACGTCGTCTTTGGTCGCTTGTTATAGGGCGTATCAAAATTACTTATACGAGCCGATGTACTGTAAAAGCCGCGCGTGTGGTATAGTTTTCATCAGATTCAATTATTCCAGCGGGAGAGGTTGGAATTAGACCCGTCTGGCCATCATTTGTCATTCGAATTCCGTGAGGTGGATAGCGTTGCAACTGCAGGTAACGAACAGTCCTTTTAACCAGGAACAGGTCGATCTCCTGAATCGGCTTCTTCCGGGTCTGACAGACACGCAGAAAATATGGTTCAGCGGGTATCTCGTCGCTTCGGTGCCGGCTCAGGGCGCGGTTGCGGGCATCGCGAATGCATCGCTCGCGGCGCCAAGCGCGGCCCCGGCCGCGACGAAGGAAATCACGATCTTGTATGGCTCGCAGAGCGGCAACGGTCAAGGGCTCTCGAAGAAAGCGGCGAAGCTGCTTGAAGAGAGCGGCTTTCAAGTGACGCTGTCGTCGATGAGCGACTTCAAGACGAACCAGCTTAAGCGGGTGGAGCGCCTGCTCATCGTCGTGAGCACCCACGGGGAAGGCGATCCGCCGGACAATGCAATCTCCTTCCACGAATTCCTGCACAGCAAGCGGGCGCCTAAGCTCGACGGCCTGAAATTCTCGGTGCTGTCGCTCGGCGACAGCTCCTACGAGCAGTACTGCAAGACCGGCAAAGACTTCGATACGCGCCTGGAAGCGCTTGGCGCCACAAGGTTCTACGATCGCGTCGATTGCGACGTCGATTATGAGGAGCCTGCGTCCGCTTGGCTGCAAGGCGTATTGAACCGCTTGAAGGAAGAACAGGGCGGAGCGGCGGCGCCTGCTGCGGCTGGCGTCCAGGTGACGGCCGACGTGGCTGCGGCCGAATCGTCCTATTCCAGGACGAATCCGTTCCAAGCCGAAGTACTGGCGAATATCAACTTGAACGGACGCGGCTCGAACAAAGAGACGCGCCATCTCGAGCTGTCGCTCGAAGGTTCGGGGCTTGTATACCGGCCGGGCGACGCGCTCGGCATCTATCCGCACAACGATCCCGAGCTCGTCGATCTGCTGCTGGCGGAGACGAAGTGGGACCCTCAGGCGGAAGTCGTCGTCAACAAGCAGGGCGAGACCCGTCCGCTGCGCGAGGCGCTGATCGAAGTGTTCGAGATTACCGTCTCTACGAAGTCGCTGCTCGACAAGCTGGCGCCGCATGCGACGAACAAAGAAGTGGAGCAGCTGCTCGCGCCGGGCAACGAAGCCGCTTGCAAGGCCTATCTTAAGGGACGGGACCTGCTGGATTTCATTCGCGACTACGGCCCGCTGCAAGGCAGCGTTCAGGATATCGTGACCCATCTGCGTAAAATTCCGGTGCGTTTGTATTCGATCGCCAGCTCGCAAGCGGCTAATCCGGACGAAGTGCATCTTACGATCGGAGCGGTCCGATACGAAGCGCACGGCCGCGACCGCAAGGGCGTCTGCTCGACGTACTGCGCGGAACGGCTATTGCCGGGGGACAAAGCTTCTGTCTATGTACAGCCGAATACGCACTTCAAGCTTCCTGAGGATCCGGGCACGCCGATCATTATGGTCGGACCGGGCACGGGGATCGCGCCATTCCGCAGCTTCATGCAGGAACGCGAAGAGATCAGAGCGAGCGGTCCGTCCTGGCTGTTCTTCGGCGATCAGCACTTCGTGACCGATTTCCTGTACCAGACCGAATGGCAGCGCTGGATCAAGGACGGCGTGCTGACGCGTATGGACGTCGCGTTCTCGCGCGACACGGAGGAGAAGGTGTACGTTCAGCACCGCATGCAGCAGCACGCCAAGGAGCTGTTCCAATGGCTGGAGCAGGGAGCCGTCTTCTACGTCTGCGGCGATATGAAAAACATGGCGAAGGACGTCCACCGCACGCTGGCGGAGATTATCTCGGTCGAAGGCGGCATGAGCCTCGAGCAAGCCGAGGCCTACCTCGCAGAGATGAAGAAAAACAAACGATACCAGCGAGACGTGTATTGATCGCAGAGAGAGGAGTACCGAAAGCATGGCAAACACGAAATTAAGCGCGCCCGAAGGGAAGCCCAGCGACGTCGAACGCATTAAGCGGGAGAGCAACTATTTGCGGGGCACGCTGGCGGCTTCGATGCTCGAACCGCTGAGCTCCGGCATATCCGACGACGACAACCGGCTTATGAAATTCCACGGCAGCTACCTGCAGGACGACCGGGACCTGCGCAACGAGCGGCAGAAGCAGAAGCTCGAGCCGGCTTACCAGTTCATGCTTCGCGTCCGCATGCCGGGAGGCGTCGCGCAGCCGGGGCAATGGCTGGTCATGGACGAGCTCGCCCAGAAATACGGGAACGGCACCTTGAAGCTAACGACCCGCCAAACCTTTCAAATGCACGGCATCTTGAAATGGAACATGAAAAAAACGATTCAATCGATCCATCAGGCGCTACTCGATACGATCGCCGCCTGCGGCGACGTCAACCGGAACGTCATGTGCAATCCCAATCCGTACCAATCCGACGTTCATGCGGAAGTGTACGAATGGTCGAAGCGCCTCAGCAACGATCTGCTCCCGCGCACGCGCGCCTATCACGAGCTGTGGCTGGACGAGGAGCTGGTATCGTCTACCCCGGAGCAGGAAGAAGTCGAGCCGATGTACGGCCCGCTCTACCTGCCGCGCAAATTCAAGATCGGCATCGCGGTGCCGCCGTCCAACGACATCGACGTATTCTCGCAGGATCTGGGCTTCATCGCGATCGTGGAGGAGGGCAAGCTGGTCGGCTTCAACATTGCGATCGGCGGCGGGATGGGCATGTCCCATGGCGACAAAGAGACGTATCCGCAGCTCGCCAAGGTGATCGGATACTGCAGGCCGGAGCAGATCTACGACGTCGCCGAGAAAGTCATCACAATCCAACGCGACTACGGCAACCGGTCCCAGCGCAAAAACGCGCGCTTCAAATACACGGTCGACCGCCTTGGACTGGACACGGTCAAAGCAGAACTGGAGAGCCGTCTCGGATGGAAGCTGGAAGCGGCGAAGCCGTATCACTTCAACGATAACGGCGACCGTTACGGCTGGGTTCAGGGCGTCGGGGACAAATGGCACTTTACGATGTTCGTGCAAGGCGGCCGGGTCGCCGATTACGACGGTTTCCCGCTCATGACGGGGCTGCGCGAGATCGCCAAGGTGCATACAGGCGACTTCCGCCTGACGGCGAACCAGAACCTGATCGTCGCCAATGTGACGCCGCAGAAAAAAGAAGAGATCACCGAGCTGCTCGAGCGCTACGGACTGGCCGACGTTCAGCAATATTCGGGGCTCCGCCGGAGTTCGATGGCGTGCGTAGCGCTTCCGACCTGCGGTCTGGCCATGGCCGAAGCCGAACGCTACCTGCCGGTGCTGATCGACAAGATCGAAGGCATCCTCGACGCGAACGGGCTGCGGAACGAAGAGATCACGATCCGGATGACCGGCTGCCCGAACGGCTGCGCGCGCCATGCGCTTGCCGAGATCGGCTTTATCGGCAAAGGCCCGGGGAAATACAATATGTATCTGGGCGCCGCATTCGACGGCAGCCGCTTAAGCAAGATGTACCGGGAAAATATCGGCGAGGAAGAGATTCTGCGCGAGCTCGGGGAACTGCTCCCACGATATGCGAAGGAAAGAGAGAGCGGGGAGCACTTCGGCAACTTCGTCGTGCGCGCCGGCATCATCGCCGCGACGACGGACGGTACGAACTTCCACGCGTGATTGCGATCGAACCGATGTGATTGGACTTGCGCGATGGGGCAGGTCAAGGAATGCAAAGTGAAGAAGCCGCCGGGGACGTGCCCGGCGGCTTCTTCGCGATTAAGGATTAGCTTCATCGCCGGTTCTGCCTTGGTAAGCATGAGCGTGGGGATGGGACCCGTTCACTGTCGTGTAGCCTTCGAAATAGTGATAATGACCTCCGCCGAGCAGGGGCACTGCGGGTCCTGTAACGCCTCTGATGGCATGCACATGACCGTTCGCGACCGAAGTGACGGACGCGTATTCGTGAACATGAGGCACGCCGGTCGAGGCGGCTTCCGTCCACCCCGCATAAGCGTGCGAGTGTCCGTCGTCATATGATGTTTCCCCCTGGAAAGCATGCACATGAACGGGAGTTCCGTTCCAGGAAGTAATATAGAGTTTATGGGCATGGCTGGATCCGGAGTCGCCCGAATCGATGATGAATCCCGAGATTGGTATTTCCATTATCCGCCGATCACGCTCCATGGATAAATTTTAGTGTTCCAGCTGATGCATATTCACTTTGTTGCCCAACAGATGCTGCTCGAACATATCGATAATATGAAGGAATCGATCGGCTTCGCGGAAAACGTGGTCCGCTAGCAGCGGGTGGATGATGCTTTTGATTTTGCAGGCAGCGATCAGGTCCCGGGCGGTCTGCTTAAAATCCCGCAACGACTTTACAGACACACGATTCTGATCAAGGAATTGATCGAGCAAAGGCACAGTTTGCGATTGAGGGCGCATCGATTCTATGTCCTTTGCTTGAAATAGCAATTGATCGAAGTCTTGGCTGAACTCATTGGCTTGCTCCACCAGTTTTCGTTCGGACGGGTCTAACAAATGACTAATAAACTTGGCATGATCCGCCATGATCCGCAGAAAAAATACATTCTCGTCGATGATGGCATCCGGCAAAGGCTCAAGGTTTCCTGCATTCAATTCTGACAGTCGATTGCGGAAATAATTAGCTTCTCTGCTTACATGATCGACTAGGAGCGGGAAATTGTTCCCGCCTGGCAGCTGGCACCTTAATATTAAACCCAATACTTTTCTTTTGAATGCCCAGATATGCGAGGCTGCGTTTTGCACTTCGACATTGAACCGCATAATGATTTGAGGGTCGGAATCTAACGGCAGCATATGCGATCTGTTTTCGATCGCCTCGAACACGGCGTAGAAATGATTGGCCTCGTTGATCAGCTGCGTGTCCTCGCATCGGAAGCCCAGCTTCAGGAAGAAGGAGTGTTCTTTCATGATGCGCGACCAGAATTGTATTTCATCCAGCGAACGCGTTACGAATGCATCCGGCAATGGAGCACCTCCCGATTACTCTTCGTGAAAACTGTATTCGGAAGGCTTATTCAATTATTCGGATTTTGCGTAACGCTGTAGACAGGATGAAGGAGACGGCGCCGCAATTGCTTTCATGAAGCGCAATCAGTTACGATGGGTGTAGTAAAGAACTTGATAGGTTGTGTTGAAAGGATGACGACAGACATGAGCACAAACGAAGTCATTAAGCTGACCTCGCTATCCAGCAAAGGCGGCTGCGGATGCAAAATCGGCCCGGCCGATCTGTCGCAGGTTATCAGCAGTCTGCCGCGTCCGGCGCACGATCCGAATCTGCTGGTCGGTATCGATACGAGCGACGATGCCGGCGTGTACAGGCTCAGCGACGAACTGGCACTCGTGCAGACCGTCGATTTTTTCACGCCGATCGTGGACGATCCTTATTCCTTCGGTCAGATTGCGGCTGCCAATGCGATCAGCGATATTTATGCGATGGGCGGCAAGCCTTTAACGGTGTTAAATATCGTCGCCTTTCCGATCGCCACGCTGGACAAGCAGGTGCTTAGCGATATTCTGAGAGGCGCAGCGGACAAAGTGCAGGAAGCGGGAGCGACGCTCGTGGGCGGCCACTCCATCGAAGACAAGGAGCCGAAGTTCGGCCTTGCCGTCACCGGACTTATCCATCCGGACCGGGTGAAGACTAATGCAGGGGCCAAAGCGGGCAACAAGCTTATCCTTACGAAGCCGATCGGCGTCGGCATTATGACGACCTCCATTAAGAAGGATCAATTGAGCGAAGAGGAGATTGCCCGCGTCACGCAGGTGATGTCCACGCTCAACAAGAAGGCGGCCGAGATCATGAGCGGTTACGCCGTACAGGCATGCACGGACGTGACGGGCTTCGGATTGATCGGACATGCACTGGAAATGGCGCGGGGCAGCGGCGTCGGCATCCGGTTAAATAGCAGCGAAGTTCCGGTGCTTCCGCGCGCGCGCGAACTGGCGGAAGCCGGATTCGTGCCAGGCGGAACGAAGAAAAATTATGAGCATGTGAAGCCGCATGTCTCGTTCCCGGATGAGATGAGCCAAATCGATCGTTACGTCCTCTGCGACGCGGTGACCTCCGGCGGACTGCTGATCGCTGTCGACGGTGATCAAGCGGAGGCACTGCTGGAGGAACTCGTTCGAGGCGGCGTGGAAGCCCGGCTAATCGGCGAAACGACTGACGAGCATCCCGGACGTATCACGGTTCAGTAAGAGAGAGGTTGCCTACATGTTTAAAGACATTAACTGGCCGGATTGCTCGCAGCTTCGCACTGAAAAGGACGTCGTCATTATTGACGTGAGATCTCCCGGCGAGTACGAACAAGCATCTATCCCCGGCAGCATCAACATCCCTTTATTCGATAATGAAGAAAGGGCGGAAATCGGAACGCTGTATACGCAAGTCGGCGTTGAAGCGGCTAAAGAGAGGGGGCTGGAGATCGTCTCGGCCAAGCTCCCGGCTTTCGTCAAGCAATTCGCCGGAATCCCTCAGGAGAAGGTCGTCTATTGCTGGCGCGGAGGGATGAGAAGCCGTACGACGGCGACCGTCTTGTCGCTGATGGGTATCTATACTAGGCGATTGGCCGGCGGATACAGGGCTTATCGGCAATGGGTCGTGGAGCAGCTCGAGACGATGGACTTCCATCCGCGATCGATCGTGCTGCAGGGCCATACGGGCACGGGGAAGACGGACATTTTGCTCCGGCTGAAGCAAGACGGGTATCCCGTCCTTGATCTGGAAGGGATGGCTGGGCATCGCGGATCCATATTCGGGGGGATCGGCACCAGGTCGAACAATCAGAAAACCTTCGATGCGCTGCTGCTCCAAGACCTGATCGCATACAAAGATTCTCCATACGTATTATTTGAGGCAGAGAGCAAGCGGATCGGCAAGATCGTCGTTCCCGACCTACTGTATGCAAAAAGGAATACGGGCTCCCGAATCGTAATCGACCTGCCGATCGAAGCTCGCGTCGGGCAGATTTTGAAGGATTACCGTCCTTGGGAAAATGCCGAAGCGTGCCTGAGGGCCTTCCAACAAATCCGTTCGCGCATTCATACGCCGATCGCGGCCGAGATTGACGGCTGCCTGAAAACCGAACGCTACGCGCCTGCGGTCGAAATGCTTCTTCAGTATTATTACGATCCGTTGTACGCCCATTCGTCCAATCTGTACGAGGGCGAAGAATCCGACAGTGTGACCATTCAAGCGGACTCCGTCGATCAAGCCTACATGTCCGTCAAAGCGTTGCTTTCCGCGGAGCGATAGAGATTGTTCCGTACGCTTATACGTGCGCAGCGCCGGCCGACGCAGCAGCCGAGAGCGGGAGCTCGCTGCTGCGTCGGCCGGCGCTTTATCGATAGGGAATAGGGACCGCCGTATGGATAATTTTATGCATTGCTCTAAACGACTGCAGGGTGTATTCTATAACTCCTGCCGCTGATTGAGACATACGGCGCAGGCGATCAACTTGAACGAACAAGTTGATGGAAGAAACAAACAGTTGCAAGATGGTAGGCGGACATGCTATTATCTAATTCCGGCCGCAAAACGGTTGGACATGCAACGAAACAAGTTGTTCCTTGAAAACTGAACAATGAGCGAACCTGTCAAAAGGTTTTAAAGTCAGTACGAAATGAGCAAGTCGAACTACCCTTTATGGAGAGTTTGATCCTGGCTCAGGACGAACGCTGGCGGCGTGCCTAATACATGCAAGTCGAGCGGATCTCGATGGAAGCTTGCTTCCATCTTGATTAGCGGCG
>Ga0209566_100315_pt1 | contig 43770 bp, 37 predicted proteins | sample Araplavi_mTSA_r2_2_FD_184287 | JGI IMG/M metagenome (GOLD analysis project Ga0209566, IMG submission 184287) | Arabidopsis root microbial communities from North Carolina, USA - plate scrape CL_Cvi_mTSA_r2 (SPAdes) (version 2) | ecosystem: Host-associated > Plants > Roots > Endosphere | place...
GAGCGGCCCTTGCACGGAGAAGTGCTTGCCTTGATGGTTCACGGTGTGGACCTTCTCCGGCTGCGCAAAAACACCTGACGCTTTGTCGGCGACTACGGCATCTTCTTCCCAGCTGTCCCACAGCGCCGTCACGACATCGACGAATTCCTTCGCCCGCTCATAGCGCAGGGCGTGATCGAGATGGAAATCCCGGCCGTAATTTTGCGCCGTAATTTCCATGCTCGTCGTCACCGCGTTCCACGCTGCCCGGCCGCCGCTCAAATGATCCAGCGAGGCGAACTTGCGCGCCACGTGGAAAGGCTCGCTGTACGTCGTCGACACCGTCCCGGCAAGCCCGATCCGCTTCGTCACCGACGCCAGCGCAGACAGCAGCGTCAGCGGCTCGGCTCGCACCGGCACTGTATGCCGGACAGCCGTGTCCAGCTTCTCCGGCAACGTCGGAATATCCTCGACGAAAATCATATCGAACTTGCCCCGCTCCGCCGTCTGGGCAAATTTGCGGTAAAACTCAAACTTCAGCAGGCCGTTCGTATCCGTATCCGGATGGCGCCAGGCGGCTACATGGTGGCCTACGCCAAAAATAAAGGCTCCCAAATGAAGCTGTCTCTTCTGTTTATAATCGCTCATCGCTAGGTCTCCCTCCAGCTCAGTGAATGATGGTTGAGGCTTCCGCATTTCCGCTGCGGTAACGACTCAAGGGTCGCGCCAGACCCAAATGGTCGCGCAGCGTCGATCCGCGATATTCCGTGCGGAACAGCCCGCGTCGCTGCAGCTCGGGAATGACGAGATCGACGAATTCCTCCAGCCCCCCCGGCAAGTACGGTGGCATAATGTTGAAACCGTCGCACGCGCCCTCGACGAACCATTGTTCCAACTGGTCAGCGATTTGCACAGGCGTGCCATAAATTGTGCGGTGCCCGCGCGCGCCGGTCACCCGGTACATCAGCTGACGGATCGTCAGCCCTTCCCGGCGCGCCATGTCGGCGACAAGCTGGAAGCGGCTCTTGCCGCCGTTGATTTGCTCCACGTCCGGCAGCTCCGGCAGCGGGCCGTCGAGCGGGTAGCTGCTGAGATCCACGCCCAGCGACGCCGTCAGCATCGACAGGCCGACCTCCGGCACGACGAGCTCCTGCAGCAGCGCCTCCTTCTCGCGGGCCTCCTCTTCGGTGGTGCCGATGACCGGGAAGATGCCCGGCATGATCTTGATGTCATCCGGCGAGCGTCCATACTGCAAGGCGAGCGATTTCACGCTGTTATAGAAATGCTTCGCTTCCTTGATCGTCTGCCAGGCCGTAAAGACGACCTCCGCCGTTTCCGCAGCCAGATGCTGCCCCGTAGACGATGCGCCCGCTTGAATGACGACCGGCCGGCCTTGCGGCGAACGCGGAAGATTGAGCGGGCCCCTCACGGCGAAATGCGCTCCACGGTGCTGGATCTCGTGCACCTTCTGCGGGTCCGCGAAGTCGCCGGACGCTTTATCGCAGGCGATCGCTTCATCTTCCCAGCTGTCCCATAGCGCCGTGGCGACGCCGACGAACTCGCGCGCCCGCTCATAGCGGTTCTCGTGCTCCGGATGCTTCGCGTGGCTGAAATTGCGGGCTTCGTCGTCACGCCCTGACGTCACGACATTCCAGGCGGCGCGCCCTCCGCTCAAATGATCCAGCGTGGAGAACTCCCGGGCGAGATTGTAAGGCTCGTTGTACGTGGTGGATACCGTTGCAGCGAGGCCGATTTTTTCCGTTACCCCCGATAAATAGGAAAGCAATGTGATTGGCTCCGGACGAACCGTCACCGTATGCTTGATGCCGCTCCCCGCCCGGTTCACGACCGCCAGCGTATCTGCGAGGAAAATCATATCGAATTTGCCCCGTTCCGCTGTCTGCGCAAAGTGCTCGTAAAATTCATGGCCCAAGAGCCCCGAAGTATCGGTATCCGGGTATCGCCATGCTGCAATGTGATGACCTACCTGAAAGAGAAAAGCGCCGAGATGCATTTGCTTGTTTTTCAACTCACTCATTCATATCCCCCTCTCGCCGGACACCCTGCTGAATGCAAAAAGGCTCCCGCTTGCATGCCCAAAATCTCTTGAGCAGGCTGGGGAGCCTTTGGTGTACCAATCGGCTGTAAAGCTGTTGAATTGGATACTAACACAATTATTCCGACTATTCAAGTATGAAATGTAAGAATTATTCCCCTGAAGCGTATTGACGCCTTTGCTTTGGCAATGTTATGCTTTTTCCAGATTCATTTCCTAGTAAAAAGGTGTGAATTCATCCAATTGCTTGCATCCCGCAAGTCTACCAGATCACTGGAGACTTCCCGAACGTTTCTTAAGAAACGCTGAAGGAAGTCTTTTTTGTTTATTTGGATGTGCCAGTCAATCAACCCGTTGGAGAGGAGAAATTAACTATGAGTGTGTATGCCTTAGACATCGATCTGCCGCACAAATGGTTTCAGACGCCGCAAGGCACTCGGATTGAAGCGCTTCATAACATTCAGCTGAAAATTAAACAAGGGGAGTTCATCACGGTCATTGGCCCGAGCGGATGCGGCAAAAGCACCTTGCTCAAAATTATCGCCGGCCTTGATACCGACCATCAAGGGACGGTGCTGCTTGAACAAACGCAGGTCGTGCAGCCGGGGATCGATAAAGGCTTCATTTTTCAGGAGCACCGCTTATTTCCATGGTTAACTGTTGAGAAAAATATTGCCGCCGATCTCAGCCTAAAGGATCCTGACGTTCGCCGGCGCGTTGCGGAGCTGATCGAGCTCGTCAAGCTGCAGGGCTTCGAGAAAGCTTACCCGCGCGAGCTGTCAGGCGGCATGTCGCAGCGCGTCGCCATCGCCCGCGCTCTGCTGCGCAATCCGAAGGTACTGCTGCTGGATGAGCCGTTCGGCGCGCTGGACGCTTTTACCCGATCGCATCTGCAGGAAGTCGCCTTGAACATCTGGGAGCAAAATCGCACGACGATGATTCTCGTCACCCATGATATCGATGAGGCGGTGTTTCTGGCGACGCGCGTCGTCGTGATGAATGCGCGACCGGGAACGATCCGCAAGATCGTACCGGTCGATCTCCCTTATCCGCGGAAGAAGGCATCCTCTTCCTTTCTGGAGCTGCGCAAGCTCGTGTTAAGCGAGTTCGAACGCGTGGAAGAACTGGAGCTGATCGACAGCTCCGGCATTTAATTTTATATATGGAAATGAGGGATTCCTGTGAGTCAAGTGGATGTGATTACTCCGGGCAGTCAAGCCCGATCCGCAGTTAAGCCTGGCGAAGCGCCGCCGGAATCGCAAGCGGTTCAGAAGCCTAAAAAAGAAAGCAAGCTGCAGCTGTTCATCCGAGGCGCCATCCTGCCTGTCGCGGTCTTAACCATCTGGCAGGTACTGGGATCTCTAGGGCTTGTTTCAAAAACATTGCTGCCCACCCCTTTTGAAATTTGGCTGGCGTTCTACGATCTGCTCATCAGCGGCGAACTGCTCCGGCACCTGGAAATCAGCGTATGGCGGGCAGCCGTCGGCTTCCTGCTCGGTGGCACGTTAGGACTTGGCTTCGGCCTGTTGGTCGGCCTCTTCCGCAAATTCGAGCATTCGGTTGACCCGTCGATTCAGATGCTGCGCACGATTCCTCACTTAGCGATTACGCCGCTTTTTATTTTATGGTTCGGATTCGGGGAGTTTTCGAAAATATTGCTAATCGCCAAAGGGGCTTTTTTCCCGCTCTATGTACAAACGTTCCTCGGCATCCGCAGCGTCGATTCCAAGCTGTTTGATGTCGCACGTGTGCTGGAATTCAGCCGGTTCAAGCAAATTACGAAGCTCGTCCTGCCGGCAGCGCTGCCCAACATTTTGCTCGGGCTGCGGTTATCGATCGGCGTCGCCTGGCTCGGGCTCGTTGTCGCTGAGCTCATGGGCTCAAGCGAAGGGGTCGGCTATCTGATTCTCGATGCCAGACAGTTCTCCCAGACGGCGGTCGTGTTCGTCGGTATCGTCATTTTCGCCTTAGTCGGCAAAGGCTCGGACTCGCTCGTCCGCGTACTGGAGAAGAAGCTGCTGAAATGGCGCGACAGCTTTAACGGATAACAAAAAGTGTGCATGCTGCAGCCGAATCCGGCCCAGAAATGCACACTTTTTCATTTATTTAGCTGCAGGTTGAGCGGCTGACATGGCGTCAGCGACACTTGCAATGCTTGGATCGATGTCAGCGAACTTGCGGAAATTTTGCGCGAAGCGCATCGCCAGCGCTCTTGCCGCCTCTTCGTACATTGCGGCATCCTGCCACGTATGCTTAGGCTGCAGCACTTCACTCGGCACACCCTCTACCGCATCCGGGCATTTCAGACCGAAAATCGGCTCCTGTGTGAATCCCGCTTCTTCAATAGCCCCGTTCAAGGCAGCTGTCACCATGGCTCTTGTCAAAGCTAACGGCATCCGCTTGCCGACACCGACCGGCCCCCCGGTCCAACCGGTGTTGACAAGATATACTTTGGCTTCGTGACGGTCAATTTGCTCACCGAGCAGATTCGCGTAAACAGCCGGCGGAAGCGGCAGGAACGGTGCCCCAAAGCATGTCGAGAACGTCGCTTCCGGTGCGGTCACGCCTCTTTCGGTGCCAGCCAGCTTCGACGTGTAGCCTGACAAGAAGTGGTACATCGCTTGTTCCTTCGTCAGCTTGGCAATAGGCGGCAATACCCCGAAAGCATCAGCCGTCAGAAAAATAATGACCTTCGGGTGCCCCGCCACGCCAGGAATGACCGCATTCGGGATCGCCTCGATCGGATAAGCCGCACGTGTGTTCTCCGTCAAGCTGGTATCACTATAATTTTCTTTACCTGTTTCCGGATCGATGACGACATTCTCCAGAACCGTGCCGTGGCCGATCGCCTGCCAGATTTGCGGTTCTTTCTCCGGTGACAGGTTTGCGCATTTGGCATAGCAGCCGCCTTCGAAGTTGTATACCCCTTGATCCGTCCAGCCGTGCTCGTCATCGCCGATCAGGCGGCGGTTCGGATCTGCGGACAGCGTCGTTTTGCCCGTACCGGACAGTCCGAAAAATAACGCAACATCGCCTGCTTCCCCTACGTTAGCCGAACAGTGCATTGGCAATTTCCCCTGCAGCGGCAGCAAATAATTCAGCACGGAGAAGATCGACTTCTTCATCTCGCCGGCATACTCCGTCCCACCGATCAGCACCACCTTCTTCTCAAAAGAGAGGCAAATGAACGTCTCCGAGTTCGTGCCGTGCAGCGCTGGATCCGCCTTCAGCCCCGGGAGCGCGATGACGGTGAACTCCGCGTTATGCCCCTCCAGCTCCTCTGCAGTCGGCCGGATAAACAATTGTTTCACGAACAAGTTGTGCCACGCGTATTCATTGATGATGCGAATCGGCAGCCTGTACGCTTCATCCGCTCCCGCAAAGCCGTCAAAAACAAACAGCTCCTTGTCTTGCATATACGTCATGGCCAGCTCGTACAGTCGGTCAAAATGTTCCGTGGACATAGGCTGATTCACCTGCCCCCAATCCACCTTGTCCATCACCGACGGTTCCGTGACGATAAATTTATCTTTCGGGGAACGGCCGGTATAGGCGCCCGTAAACACTTGGAAAGCCCCAGTAGCCGTAACGTTCCCTTCCTTACGCGCCAATGCTCTTTCAATCAGTTCTGGAACTGTCAATTGAAATTGCATATTGCCTTGTGTGTGATTCTGAACGTCTGCCTTCATGGCCGTTTCATCCCCTTTTATGATATTTGACTATTTGAAACCTGTACATTTAATGCGTACTATTTACTAATTAGTGTATACTTTATTCGCGGTTTTGTACACACAAAAACATTTATCGGGCACAAAAAGAAGTTTTATCAAGCGATTAAAGACATTTATGACACACTATAAAAATTTTTATAGCACGCAAAAAGACACCGTATCTGCTGCATTCAGCAGTGCGGTGTCTTGTCGGTTTCTTTTAGCTATTCGTTGAAAATGATTCCAGCCTGCGCACCTGCTCCAAGCCCGTCTCCGCTTCGTGCTCCGGGAAATATTCAAGACCTACAGCCCCGGAGAATCCCGCTTCGGCAATCGCTTGAAAAATGCGGTCATACGCCAGCTCGCCGCTGCTAAGCTCCTTCCGGCCCGGTACGCCTGCGGCATGGAAGTGTCCGATCCACGCGATGTTAGCTTGTATCGTCGACAGAAGGTTGCCTTCCGTTATTTGCTGGTGATAAAGATCATAAAGCACTCGCACATGTGGACTGTTCACCTGCTTGATGATATCGAACGCTTCTGCCGAGGAGGATAAAAAATAGCCCTGATGATCGACTAACGTATTGAGCGGCTCCACGAGCAGCGTAATCCCCGCCTCTTCCAGCAGCGGCACGCAGATCTGCAGCCCTTCGACGAGCGATTGCCGCTGATCCTCGCGCGACACGCCCGCGAGCTCCTGCCCGACCTGCGTGATCAACTGCCGGCAGTTCAGCCGCTTTGCTGCCTGGATGGAGGCTCGCAGGCCTTCGAGGTAGTCGTCTCTTCGGGCCTCATCCACCAAGCTGATGAACTTCGTGCAAAAAGCCGCAATCGTCACCCCGGTCTCTTTGACAGCGCTCTCAACTTGATCCAAATCTTTATCCCACCATGACCAGAATTCAATGGTATCACAGCCAACTGACTTAATTCTGCGAACACTCGCCGCAAAATCCTCTTTCCTATACAACGCATCCACACAAACGGATAGCTTCATCGTCTCGCTTCCCCCTTCACAGCTTGCTCGTTTAAAGTCTATTGTCGCACACTACCGACCCGGCTCGTCAAGAGGAAATTTGGAATATCGGGCTGCCAGGTGAGCCGGTTAACCATCTCGCAGCGCGGCACGGGCCGCGGCAGTGCGGGAGTGCGCACCCCTCCTTTCCAGAGCGCGGGTGCGGCGGGGTTACCGCGGTTTTACAGCGGTAACTTGTGGGACGCGTGGACAGCGGTCGGGCTAGCGCTGTCTGGCAGCAATATGTAACTTGCGGGCGCACATTCAATGTCCCACACATTTATCGTTACTTGGGAGGTGGAAGGTACCTTCTCGCATGAATGCGGGGGGTAGCTGGTTGTTCGACGAATGAACGAATAAAGGCTTAAGCGGATTTCTTGCTTTAGCGGGTGGAATACACGCTGCTCCACCTTTCTAACGCAACTTTTCCGCTTTAGCGACAAGATTCCACGCTGCCCCTCGCCTCTAGCGCAACTTTTCCGCGCTAGAGGCGAGGGGCGTTCCGCAAAGCAGCACCGCTAATGCGGCTTTCCCGCCTTACAGCCAGCCGGAACTCGCGGGAACCCGCATACAGCGCCGCTGCATACAAAATGAGGCCCCTTAAGGGGCCTCATTTTGTATACGGCTCGTTATTACGAGATCAGGCCGAACTCGCGGCCAACCTTTTGCAGGCAGTCCAGCGCGAACGCCAGATCCTCTTTCGTATGCTGCGCCGTTACGATCAGGCGCACGCGGCCTTTATCCATCGCCACCGTCGGAAAGACGATCCCTTGCGCGAAGACACCTTCCTCCAGCAGTCGGTCGGAGAAACGCATCGTCTTCGCCGGGTCACCGATGATGATCGGGATGATCGGCGTTTCACTCGCGCCAGTGTCGAAGCCGAGGCGCTGAAGATCCGCCCGGAAACCGTTCGCATTGTCCCACAGCCGTGTGACCAGTTCCGAACTGTCGCGCAGCACTTGAATCGCAGCCAGACACGTAGCAGCCACAGCCGGCGTCTGCGATGTGCTGAACAAGAACGGCCGCGCCGAGTGGATGAGATGCTCTTTCAGCAGCTGCGCGCCAGCGACATAACCGCCTACGCAGCCGACCGCTTTGGAAAGCGTGCCGATCTGAATATGCACGCGTCCGTGAAGGTCGAAATGGTCGGTCGACCCTTTACCATTTTTACCCAAAACCCCACTGGCATGAGCATCATCGACATACACGATGGCGTCGTATGCTTCAGCCAGCTGAACGATATCCGGCAGCGGCGCAATGTCGCCGTCCATGCTAAACACGCCATCCGTGACAACGACCCGCTTGCGGTAGTGCTGCGTCTCTTTCAGCACGGCTTCGAGCTGATCCATATCTTTGTGCGCGAAAATTTTGCGTGCGGCTTTCGTCAAGCGAATACCATCAATAATGCTGGCGTGGTTGAGCTCATCACTGATAACGGCATCATCAGGACCGAGCACAGCCGACAGCGCTCCCTGGTTCGTCGTAAAACCGGATTGGAACACGAGCGCCGCTTCCGTTCCTTTGAATTTCGCCAGCTCGATTTCCAACTCTTCATGGATATCCAGCGTACCCGTGATCGTGCGTACCGAACCGCTGCCGACGCCGTATTTTTCAATCGCCTCAATCGCCGCTTGCTTAAGTTTGGGATGATTCGTCAGCCCGAGGTAATTGTTCGAAGACATTTGCAAAATTTTGCGTCCGTTCAAAACCATCCAGGTGTCGGAACCGCTCTCCCATACTTTCAGCGTGCGGTAGCGCCCCTCGTTCTTCAAGCCTTCCAAATAAGCAGCCAAATCGTTCAAATAATTCATAGGATCCTCCCAGGTTCGCTTAGTGAATAAAAACAATCTTACCGCATTGGCCTTCCGCCATCAGACGAAACGCTTCTTCGTATTGATCCAGTGTGAAGCGGTGCGTGATGACTGAGCCCAGATCGATGCGTTTTTGATTCAGCAGCCCCTTCATCTGGTACCAGGTTTCGTACATTTTCCGTCCGGTAATTCCTTCCACGCGAAGCCCTTTGAAAATAATATGATTCGTCACGTCGATACTGACCTCCCGCGTCGGGATGCCCAGCAGCGAGACCCGGCCTGCGTTCGCCGCCGCCGCAAACCCGTCCGCGATCGCTTGCGGATTGCCGGACATCTCCAGCACAACATCGACGCCTTCGCCGCCCGTCAGCTCCCGCAATGCATCGGCTGTACGCGTTTCCATCGCATTGATCGTCACGTCTGCGCCCATCTTCACGGCCATTTCCAAGCGGCTCGGGTTAATATCCACGGCGTAGATCGTGCCGGCTCCGCAAGCTTTGGCGACCATAATCGCCATCATGCCGATCGGCCCGACGCCGATAACCGCAACCGATTTGCCGACGATATCGCCGGACAGCACGGTTTGCACCGCGTTGCCGAGCGGATCTTGCAAGCAAGCGATTTCATAAGAAAGATGGGGATCGTTATGAATCACATTACTTCCCTTCACTACCGCATACTCGGCAAAACAGCCCGGCGCCGTAATTCCGAAGCTCTTCGTATTCGGGCATACATGCGCATTGCCCGTCCGGCAAGCTTTGCATGTTCCGCAAACCATATGACCCTCGGCGGATACATGATCCCCGATGCCAACTCCCGTCACACGCTCTCCGACTTCAACCACAATACCGGCGAACTCATGACCGAACACATTCGGCGTCAGAACGGTCTTCTCTGCCCATGCGTCCCATTTATAGATGTGTACGTCCGTTCCACAGATGGAAGTCGCTTTGATTTTCACCAGCACTTCGTCCGGCCCGCAGGTCGGAATAGGAACTTCTTTTAAGATGGCACCTGGTCCTCTATGTTCTTTAACCAGTCCGATCATGGTCGCGCTCATCGATTAATACCCCCAAGATGAAAGTTTACTATATTACACAAATGTGCGTTTTATCATTTATATTTACGATATTACACGAATGTATGTTATATTGTAAATAGGCGTTTTTCGATGACGGAAACAATTTTTCAGGAGGGATTCTATGAACGAACCGATTCATAAAATGGTAGGCAGAAAGCTGCTGAATATCCGCAAGACGAGGGGCTTAAGCCTCGATCAAGTGGCGGAACTAACAGGCGTCAGCAAGGCGATGCTGGGGCAAATTGAGCGCGGCGACTCCAATCCGACGATTTCCGTTTTATGGAAAATTGTCAGCGGGCTGCAAATTTCTTTCACAAGCCTTATCGAAGATGATGAGCCGAAAGTAACGCTGGTCCGCGCCGAGGAGCTGTCTCCTTTTGAGGAAGAGGACGGACAATATCGCGCATATCCGGTGTTCCCTTTTCATCCGCAAAAAAACTTTGAAGTCTACACAGTCGAGATTGAGTCTGATTGCCGTCACATCTCCGAGCCGCACAACTTCGGTGTGGAGGAGTATATTCTCATGGTAGCCGGCAGGCTCGAATTAAGCATCGGTCAGGATCTCTACATCCTGAACCCTGGCGATGCGATTCATTTCTCCGCAGACCGCCAGCATACGTACCGCAACGTCTCTGACGACAAAGCGATCTACAAAACGATCATTTACTATCCGCCTGCCTGATAAACCGGAACATTTTTCCACATGGCTTCATCCGTTAGATTAACCATTCAACCGCAGATCATACGGACATTGTCTTCATACAAAATGCGAGCAGTCTTTTATAGACTGCTCGCATTTTGTATGCTTCCTTCCGCTGTTCTTCGCTTCAACTACCCTCTTCTCACACGTTCAGCGAACTCCGCGATTTCAATCGATTTCCCTTTGTTCAGGCGTGATTCCTCAGCAGCAAAAGCCATCAGATGGCTGCGCACCGAAGCCGAAGCCGAGGTCAGGCTCTCGCCGCCGTTATAATGGCGGACTTCGTTCAGGAAGCTGCGCATCACGCCGGCATCGCCGCCGCCATGACCGCTGCTCGGCACATGTACCGTGATGTCATTCTTCTCTTTGGTCACGAAGTCATACAGCGTGATCTTGTCGTCATGTCCGCTGATCTGCCCTTTCGTGCCCATAATCTGAATGATGCGCTCCTGCTCCATCGTGAAGCCGCACATGCTGAAGGTCGCCGTGGCCCCGTTGGCAAACTCCATATTGACCACTTGATGATCGACGACATTATTGTCGGATTTGTACACGCAGCGGCCGTACGGCGACGTTTTCAACCCTTCAACGATCGCTTCCCGGGAACCGTCTTGCGTGAAATGCCATGCCCAGTTTCTTCCATCACCCAAATAAAATTTCGGCGCCGAATACGGGCAGGTTGCTTCCACCGCACAGCCGTCCAAGCAGCGGCTGGTCGAGCCTTGCGGCGCATTGCCCTCGTGGAAATGCATCAACGAACCATACGAGCTGACGCGGGTGCAAGGCTGATCCATCAGCCAGGACAGGACGTCCATATCGTGGCACGATTTGGATAAGATCATCGGGCTCGATGTGTCCGAGTTGTTCCAGTTGCCTCGGACAAAGCTGTGCGCGATATGCCAGTAGCCTACATTTTCGTTCAATTGGATCGAAACCACGTCACCGATGCGCCCTTCATCGATCAACCGCTTGATCGTCGACCAGAACGGCGTGTAGCGCAGCACGTGGCAGATCGTCAGCAGCCGTTCGTTGTCTTTGGCCGCCTGCTCCATCTCCATGCACTCCTTCGGATCCGGCGACATCGGCTTCTCCAGCAGCACATGGTAGCCTTGGTTCAGCGCCTGCAAGGTCGGCGCATGGTGCATGCGGTCCTGCGTGCAGATGATCATGATGTCAGCCAGCTTCGGCTGCTCCATCACTTGCTCCCAGCTTGCGTAGACTTGCTCTTGCGGAATGTTGTGCTCACGGGCAAAATGATCCCGGCGTTCTGCATCCGGCTCTGCAACCGCAACGAATTTCAATTCATGCGGGTAATCCAAGGCATACGGCGCATAGCTTCTTGCCCCCCTGGACCCCGCCCCCAATAGAACAGCTGTCAATATACTCATCCTGGTTTCTCCTTTATCCATAACGATATCTCTTCTTTATCCTTTTGTACCTGTAAGCGCAATTCCTTCTATAAACGAACGCTGGAACAAAATAAACATTACGATCATCGGCCAAATTGCCAGAATCGATCCCGCCATCAGCACCGGATAGTTCGTAAAATGCTCGCCTTGCAAATAAGCAAGTCCGGCGGACAGCGTCATCTTCGTCAACGATTTGTTGACAATCAGCGGCCAGAGCAAATCGTTCCATGACCACAAGATGGTCATAATCGCCAGCGCCGTCAGGCCGGACTTCGACAACGGCAGCATGATGCGCCAGTAGATGCCGAAGTAGCTGCAGCCGTCCAGCGTCGCCGCTTCTTCCAGTTCTTTGGGAATCGTCATAAAAAATTGACGCAGCAAGAACGTCCCGAACACACTGAATAATCCCGGTACGATTAACGCCGCCAGCGTATTCAGCCAGTGAAAATCTTTCATAATCAAATACTGCGGAATGATGTACACTTGCCCGGGAATCATCAGCACGGATAAGGAGATCATAAAGATCGCATCGCGCCCCGGAAACCGCAGTCTGGCGAACGCGAACGAGGCCATAGAGCAGAAGAGCAGCTGCCCGACTACTTTGGCCAGCGTCGTAAACGATGTGTTGAAGTAGAACGTCATGAACGGCAGCGATACAATCGCCTTAGCGTAATTGTCCCAATGGAAGGTGGGAGGAATAATGACAGGCGGCACCTGCGACGCTTCGCCGAGTGACTTGACCGAAGTCAACAGCATCCAGACGAATGGCGTTACCATGAGCAGCGCTCCGATGATCAGCAAGGTATGGACAAGAAGCTTTCTATTCATAATGCACCCACTTCTTCTGCAGCTTCATTTGGACAGCGGTAATCAGCATAATTATGACCAGCAAAAATATGCCGACTGCGGACGCATAGCCTTTATCGTTATTTTCGAATGCGTATTTATAGAACAAATACACCACCGATTGCGTATTTTCCACCATCAAGCTTTTGCTGCCAATCATCATATAGATCAGATCAAATACTTGAAAAGCGCCGATCAACGAGATCACGGTCACAAAGAAAATGGTCGGAGTCAATAGCGGCAGCGTAATGACGTAAAACTTACGGAAGGGTCCAGCGCCATCAATGGACGCCGCCTCGTAATAGGACGATGAGATGCCCTGTAACCCTGACAAAAAAATGATCATATTGTTGCCGATGGAAGACCAGACAGCCACGACGACAATCGCGAACAACGCCCACTTGGGATCCGTCAGCCAGTTCTGCGCTTTGATGGCGAACAGGCTGAGCACATAGTTGATCAACCCGTAATCCCCGTTGTACAGCCATTTCCACACCATGGCAACCGCTGCCGGCATCGTGACGACAGGCAGGAAAAACAGCGTGCGATAAATGGCGAGTCCGCGAATTTTTTGATTGAGCAGCGTCGCTACTATAATAGAAAGAATAATGCTCATCGGCACGAACATTACGACATAGGTGACCGTGTTGCGCAAGGCATGCAGCAGGCTCACATCCTGCACAAGCCGTTTGTAATTATCCAGTCCGGCCCAGGAGTACGTATTGAAGGCTTCCCACTTCGTGAAGCTGAAATAGAACGTTTGAATAATTGGCCAAATGTAAAAACCGAGCAATCCCAGAAAAAAGGGGGCTATCATCAGATATCCCCATAACCATTGGGATCGGGCCAAATTACTGCGTTTATGGGTTGTTGCATGAATATGCGGGCTTGGGCTCACAACGCCTTGAGACTCCATCTGCCAATCCCCCTCGCCATGTTATTTCTCTGCTGCCAGCGCTTCGTTCATTTTCGCCGCCAGCTGTTTCGCCGCTTCCTTGGCGGACACTTGACCTGCCCATGCTTTATTCAAAATCTCAGGCTCCAGGGAAGACCACTTGGACGTATATTTCGAAACGGGATAAGGCTTCGCATACTTCACTTCATCGATAAAAATTTGCAGCTTCATGTTCGGGAACGACTTCACCCAAGTATCTTGCGTGCCGTTATAGGCTGGAATGGCGACGCCGGTCTTGGCGTGAATGTCCATCGCTTCCTTCGAGCCCAGGAACTTGAGCAGCTCCCACGCTTCTTTCGGATGCTGGGACTTGGCCGACATCGCATAGCCTAAGCCGTGAATCACAACAGATTGCTGTTTATTTTTCGGCAGTGGAGCCACGTCGACTTTATCTTTCAAATAATCGTTTTTAGCAAAAGTCGTCGCGTTCCAAGAGCCTTCCCACAGCATCGCCACCTTGCCGGACTGGAACATATCAAGCGGCTCGGTATCTGTCATCTGCGCGAGCGTTGGCGAGACCTTGTGGACATTGATCAGATCCGTCCAAAATTTAATGCCGGCTATTCCTTCCGGCGAATCGTAGCCGGATTTTTTCTTATCATCCGAAATGACGCTGCCACCGCTTTGATAAATTGTATTATAATAGCCGCCTTGCGAATCCAGCGCAGCTGCAACACCCCATACGCCCTTGGCCGGGTCCGTCAGCTTCTTGGCCGTATCCACGAATTGATCCCAATTCCAGGAACCATCCGGGTATGGCACGCCTTTGGCATCGAATAATGCCTTATTGTACCAGACGCCAATCGTATCAAAGTCTTTCGGAATCGCGTACTGCTTGCCGTTATAGTTGTACAGCTTCACCAGCGACTCGGGATAGTTGTTCAGGTCGACCTTATCCTGCTTGATCAAGTCGTCGAGCGGCTGCAGCATACCGTTAGCGGCGTAAGATGCGAACCGCGGCCCGTTCATCCAGAAGACGTCCGGTAAATTTTCTCCGCTTGCGGCGGCCTCCATCTTTTGCCAATATTGCTTGTTCGGCGTATCCTCGATTTTAATCTTGATATTCGGATGTTTGGCGGTAAACGCTTGAATCAACAGATCGTTCGTTTCTTTGTATGCGCTTCCACCCCAGCTGCTAAAAGAGAGCTCCACTGTTTCCGTGCTGGTGGCATTTCCTTGGCCTTGTGCCGGTGCGGTTTCATTCGGGCTGCTGGAGCAGCCTGCTGCAGCAATGACAGTGGTGATCGCTAACATGGAAATCAACATTTTTTTCATCGCATTTTTCCCCCTAGATGGTGATTTGTCATCATGATCTTTGAAAATCAACTGCTCAGTCATTGAAAAAATGTAGCTGCCTGAATGCTTATGCTGGAGCGATCTCCGTGCTATCACCTCCCTGATGGAATCAAGTGGAGTTTGCGGCAAATCGTGGATAACGTTTTCCACAAGTGTAAAAAAATAATTACTTACGAACCATGGCCGTAAATAATTAAAAATTAAGAGAGCTGCGAAGACTGCCGGATAATCAACTGATAAGGCAGTTGAACCCTCATCGGCATATTCAGAGTGCCGTTCATGTATTGCACTAACAATCTGGCTGTTGTCGTGCCGATTTCGTATTTGGGTACGGCGATCGTGGACAGCGGCGGGTTCGTGTACTCCGACAGCTCAATGTTATCGACGCCGATGAAGCTGATGTCCTCCGGTATGCGCAGCCCCTTCTCGGTCACAGCCCGCATCGCGGCGATGGCCAGCGTGTCGCTTGCCGCAAACATCGCGGTCGGCCGCTCAGACGCCTGCGACTCCAGTAGCTCCAGCATCCCGCTGTAGCTGCACTCCACCTTCCAGTCCGTGTCGATCACCCAATTCGGATTGACCTCCAGACCGGCGCAGTGCATGGCATACTTGAAGCCGGTATAACGCTTCTCTTCAGGCGCGCCGCTCGACGCAGTGTCGCCGCCGATAAAGCCGATGTTCCGGTGACCCTGCTCGATCAAGTGATCGACAGCGGATTTCACCGCAGCTATCCGGTCATAATCCACAAGCGTTACGCTTTGCACATCTTCTTCCAAATCAATACCAATCACGGCAGGAATGTGCTTCTTGATATACGCGACGAACTCGGCATCGACGGCTCCGATCAGAATGATGCCGTCCAGCTGCGTCTCTCTAACCGCTTTATGCAGCTGCTGCTCGTTTTGAAGCTCATCAATCGAATGTATGTAAGCCAGTGTGTAGCCCAAATCTTGAAGCTGCTCGCTAACGCCCGACAAAATCGGCGAAAAATACGGATGCTGGCCGCGAAATTGCGGCTTCATCACAATGCAGCCAACCAGCATGGAAGGCTTCGCTTCTTCCCGTTTGTTCTGTACCAGGTTGCGCGCAGATTCATTGGGCTTATAGCCGATTTCCTCGACAACTTCCCATATTTTCTTCTTCGTCTCGGGATTAATATGCCGGCTTGTATCGTTGTTAATGACCCGAGAAATCGTGGAAACGGACACACCAACTTGTTTCGCAATATCTTTCAAAGTGGGCAAGACCTTGTTGCTCCTTATCGTATAGTTTGGCGCCAAACGTTTTCCAACTTCATAGTAATACGCTTTCATTCCCGCGTCAATACATCTTTTTACAGAAAAACGCTGCCGTTCTTAGTCACATGCACAAAAGTCTGATCAATCTCTTCAGATCGCTCAGACTCTTTAGTGTTTTGTCCTTTATTTGCTTGTTTCTTCGACTGTCACATGGTGCTGGTTTTGCTCCACGATGATGACCGCGCTCATCAATTCTTTTAAAATATCCGATTGAAGCTGTGTGTTTAAATATAAACTTTTGACGAAAAGTTGTCCTCTTTCACTAGACGTGTATTTGGGAGGAATCCGGTTTAAGACAATCGCTTGAATATCTTCCTTGCATTGGTCGCACACGCATTTTAGCTCGTAGCTCTTCTGAAATTCCTCAAATGAATGGCTGACAATGGCTTCGACGGCATTAATGAGTCCCATGGGGGTGCTTCCTCCTCTATATGTATATCCCCATTGTAACATTTTCTCAATTCAAATTAAATTATTGTTAACAAAAATAAAAAAAGGGAGCGCTTCATCAAGAAGCGAGCCCTTAACAGGTGGTTAAGCCAAAGCAAACTCAACGCTTTCTTCAGCATGAATACGAGTCGTGTCAAATAACGGAATGCCAGTGTCTTCCTGCTGCACGAGCAGCGGAATTTCCGTACAACCGAGAATGATGCCTTCCGCCCCTTGCGCGTGCAGCCGCTCGATAATCTCGATAAATTTTGCCTTGGATTCCGGTGTGCATACACCTTTAAACAGCTCATTGCGCAGCACGCTGTGAACGACTTCACGTTCGTTATCTTGCGGAATAACCGCTTCGATACCCTGGCGCTGCAGCCGTTCGCGGTAAAACTCCTGCTCCATCGTATAGCGCGTCCCCATAAGACCAACCTTGCGCAAGCCCTGCTGCTTGATGCGCTCGGCGGTCACATCAATGATATGCAGCAGCGGGATGCTCACCGCCGCTTGAACCTCATCCGCCATACGGTGCATCGTATTGGTGCAGATCACAATCACGTCCGCTCCGCCGGCTTCCAGCCGCTGTGCCGCTTCCACCATCACCTTCGTCGCTTCGTCCCATTCGCCTGCTTCCTGAAGCTTGACCACCTCTTCAAAATCCATCGAATACAGCATGCATTTGGCGGAATGCAGTTTCCCCATGCGCTCGTTCATGATGCGATTGATATGGCGGTAGTATTCTGTCGTGGATTCCCAGCTTAGACCGCCGATTAGTCCGATTGTTTTCATCTAGATAGCCCCCAATTCTTCTGATCGTCTATAGCGACTTTCATTCGTCGTCTTTTCTTGATATCATCATAATACTTCGTGATCTGGTTTAAAAAGATCCACGTTTTCATCATTTTAATAGTACCAGATGGATGGTATGGAAGGAGGGAGCATCTATGCTCCTCACGGTCGACCGCGGGAAACCGCAAACGTTGACGATTCAAGTTTATGAACAAATCCGCGACGCGATTTGGAAAGAAGTGCTGCGCGAGGGCATCAAGCTGCCCTCTTCGCGGGAGCTTGCGCAGCAGAGCGGCGTGTCGCGCAACATTATTATGGAAGCCTACGACCAGCTGCTGGCGGAGGGCTATTTGGAGGTGCGGCCGCGCTCCGGCACCTATGTCGCTGACGGCGCATCGCTGCGCCACCGGCCGGGGTCTGCCGGCAGCGGGGGCGGAGTTGGTGCCGGAGCGAGCGGCGCGGCGGGCGGAGTTGGCGCCGGCCAGCCGGATGGGATGACGTCCGCGCATGCGGAGCGCGCATGGATCGATTTCCATGCGAGCCGTCCGGCGACAGATTATTTTCCGCGCCACCTGTGGGGCAGGTTGGCCAAAGAAGCTTGCTACGAATCGCCGGAGCATTCGTTTGGGTATTTGGAGCCGGAAGGCGCGCTGGAATTAAGGCGCGTTCTGGCTCCATATTTGCGGCAAGTGCGCGGTGTTCATTGCCAGCCCGGGCAAATTCTGATTACGGGCGGCGCCACGCAAGCGCTATACCTCATCACGAAGCTGCTCACCGACAGCCACGGGTATATTGCCGCGGAGGATCCGACCGCCAGCGAAATGCGCTCGATTTTCACCTACGCCGGCGCTGAAGTGCGGCCGATCCAAGTGGACGATAAAGGTATCCTCCCCGACCGCCTGTCTCGCAGCGACAGTCCACGCTTCGTGTTCGTCACGCCGTCGCATCAATTTCCGCTCGGCGGCACGCTGCCGATTCAACGGCGCATTCAGCTCATCGACTATGCTCGGGAGATGAAATGCTACATCGTCGAAGACGACTACGACAGCGAATTCACCTACGACGGTGTTCCGATCCACGCCATGCAGGGCCTCGACCCGGAGCGAGTCATTTATGTCGGTACCTTCAGCAAAATATTGTCGCCATCGCTCCGCATCGGCTACGTCGTGCTGCCGCCTGCGCTGCTGTCCGCTTTTCGCACGAGCAAATGGTACCTTGACCGGCACACCTCCGCCTTGGAGCAGCTCATCCTTGCCCGCTTCATTGAGCATGGGCATCTGGATCGGCACATCCGCAGAATGCGGAAAGTGTACAGGAAGCGCCGAGAAGTGCTGATCAGGAGCCTGACCACGCATTTTGGCGATGTGGATATTTTAGGCCATGCTGCGGGCATGCACCTGGTTGTGCGCTTCAAACAGGTCAGCTTCGGCGAAGAGCTGCTGGAGCGGATTAAACAAGCCGGTGTCCTAGTCTATCCGGTTGAACAATTCGCCTTGCATAAAGGCGCGTACACGAACAGCATCGTGCTGGGCTATGGCGGCTTGACGACAGAATTGATCAAGGAAGGCGTCAAGCGGATGAAAGCAGTGATGGCGGGGATAGAGCCGAGGCCAGCTGATGGGAAGAATGATTAATGGAGGGATTTTCTTATGCGACTTGATTCTCCCGACCGCTGTGCACTGTACGTCGGTTGTCAAGCCTGGGGGACTAGGAGGGTGCGGCGAGTTCATATTCGAGGATTTGAAATAAAGTTACTGCGGAGGGCATGGTGTTGGACAAGTGATAGTAGTGAAGGTGCGCGGGCTGGTGCCAAGTGAGATAATTTGTTGCTGCTGAGTTGAAAGGGTGGTCCTAAGGGTATTTAACTGGTTGAGGACGGTCGAGGAGGGTTAGTTGCTTGGCCTGCAGCTGTAGTTTGAAAATGTTAGGCAGGTTGAAAACCCTAGCTAGTTGAAGCTCTTTCTGTACCAGTTATGACTCTGCCTACTCTACCTCACCTCCCCCCCCTTGCCTATGCTGCAGTCCGATTTTGCCCACTTACAGCGCCCTTTCCGTGGCCTAGTGGCCGAGAAACCGGCTGCAGCCCGGTTTTTCCGGACTACAGCGACCTAAATGCCGCCCCATGCAAAAAAAGAAGCACTCGGCCTCAGCCCCATGCTTCTTTCCGTTTACGTCGATCCCAGCACCTTCTTGCCGCGCGGCTGGCTGCCGTTGGGATCGGGCTCCAGCGTGACTCCAATGGAGTCGATATTTAACTCTTTGACATGCACGTCATAAGAGAGGACACCCGACCCTTTTTCATTCACGCGCAGCGTCCCGCAATTATATTTCTTGCCATTATGGTTCAGCCATACTTGATACGTCCAATCCCCCTGCGTTGTCTGTAGGCCGGAAAGGTTCACCACCACGTTATGCACATCACCTTGCTGCACAACCCAGGCCGTCCCCGATGCCTGCGGCATGGAACTGTCGGCGGCTTTCAACTCATACGTTTTCACCAGCTGAGCCGGTTTATTCAGAAGCTGCCCTGCCGCCTGATTCGCAGGCGCAGCGCTGTAGCTCCACCACGCCCCGACGAGGATGCCGAGGACGATCACTGCCGCCGCTCCGTACATCCATCTGTGCGGGCGCCGTCTTTTCGGCTTGGGCGTCTTCGTAACAGCCTTCATCACTTGCTCCTTCAGATCAGGAGGCACTTCCATTTCTTCCATTTGAAAAGGGAGTGTATGCCACACGGTTTGTAATTCCCCCAATTCCTCTCTGCATACCGCGCAAGTTCGCAGATGCCGTTCGAAAGCCGCGCGTTCCCATTCGGTGCTCTCGCCTGTCAAATAATTCATTATGAAGCCGCAGTCAATAGGCTCTTGCTCTTTCATCGTCATCCCTCCCTCAGCGCCGTCAAATGTTTGCGGAGTATTTTCAAGCATTGATGCAGCCGGCTTTTTATGGTGCCAACCGGTTCATTTTTTTGCGTAGCGATCTCGCTTAACGAGTAGCCTTCCCAATACATCAATTCAATCAGCTCAATCTGGTTGGTTGACAAGTGTACGTACGCTTGCTGAATTTGTTCCCCCATCCACTTGCGGGAAACGACCGATTCCGGCCCCTCATCCCCTGATATCAGCGACTGCTCCCAATCTTTCGGCTCGTACCTGACAACCGCTTGCTGTTTGCGGTTTTTGCGGATGTAATCGATCGTCATATTGCGTGTAATCGTAATGATCCAATTGACGAACCCGCCTTTTGATGCGTCATACCCCCGCTCCGTCGTCCAAAGCCGGGTGAACACCAGCTGCACGATTTCCCGGGCGGCCTGCTCATCCTTCATCGATTTCATGGCAAAGGAATAGACCAGCTTGGCATAACGGTCGTAGAGCTCTTCCAGAGCCAGTGGCTCCTTGGCCATCACCAGCTTCATGAGCTCTCCATCAGTTCGATTTCGCATAATTCGGCACTCCCCGAGTCGAAATTGAAAAATACAAATGCTCCAACCGTGCTGCGCCTCTCGGCACATCAGGTTGGAGCTGTTAAACGGCTTATCGATAAGCCGTCCTATCTGTTTTCGGTATTGGCGGGATCGAGAACGAACCACACTTTCCCGACATTTTGACCTGTCGTATCGCCAGGATTTTTATCCTTGAACCAATAGTACAAAGGCCAGCCTTTGTAGGTTGTTTGCTTCGTACCGTCATCTCGGGTCAGCACACCAAAATCATTCGCGTTCAAATCCGCTGAAACCGTTAAATTGGCATCGTAATAAATCGGCCATTGCACGAGGCAGTTTCCTTTGCAGGAATTCGGATCCGCCTTATCCTTCGTAAACAAATACAGTGCCATGCCGTTCGAATCGACCAAATAGGTACCCAGCTTATCCGACTTGGCTGTCTTCACCGAGCTGTTCGCGGCACTCGTGCCGGTGAATTTGGCAGGATCGACCACGAACCATACGCTGCCTACATTTTGACCCGTCGTATCGCCCATTTGTTTATCGTTTACCCAATAGTACAACGGAAAGCCTTTGTAAGTCGACTGTTTCTTGCCGTCCGCACGCACTAACGTACCGAAGTCAGCAGCATTCATGCCTGCAGGCGCTGTGATGTGATCAGCGTAGAAAGCCGGCCAGTTTTCCAAACATTTTCCAGAACAGTTGCTGACGCCTTTCGTATCCTTATCGTAGTAATAGAGCGCCATGCCTTTATCATCAGTCAAGAAGTTGCCCAGATCCGCTTTCGTGCCGACAGCCATACCATTACCGGGATGAATCACTTACCAAACCTTGCCCACGCCTTCGCCGAACGTATCACCAGGCTTCTGATCTTTGGCGAAATAGTACAGCGGCCAGCCCTTGTACGTGACTTGCTTTTTACCGTCCTTGCGCACGAAGGAGCTGAAATCAGCACCCTTGAAGCCTGCAGGCACAAGCAGTTGATCATCGGAGTAAACCGGCCAGTTCGCCAGGCAATCACCCGTGCAAGAGTTCATATCAGCGACGTCCTTGGTGAAATAATAAAGCGTCATCCCCTTGGCGTCGGCCAGGTAGCTGCCCGCTGAAGCGTTTTGTTTGACCTGCAAAGCCGGGTATGTAAGCACATCCAGCTTGCCTGACGGGATGATTCCTTTCGCCGCCAATTGGGCGGAGAGCGTCATGCCCGAGCCTTTCAACTGCGCATGCAGCGCTTCGATTGTGGCCGTTGCAATATTCAAGTTAGCGACTTCTTCGACGCCTGCGATTTTGGATAAACCGTGATCGGCCGCAAATTTCAGCACTTGATCATACTCAAAATCGGTCCCCTGCTTGTAGCCAAGCGATTCCAGCAGCACTTTGTAGTAAGCCTGCGGGGTAATGCCGGCTAAGGGCTCGAACATGTCGCCGCCTGTACCTTGCCAGCCCAATTCCGGATGCGCTTTCAAATAGGCCAATACCGATTGTCCTTCCTTATACACGAGGCCTGCATCCTGAAATGGCACTGTGTTGCCTGTGTAAGCAAGCGCTTCGGATTCTAGGCCCTTCAAGCGAAGATACATAATAGCAGCTTGCAGTCTGGTCGTCGGCTTATTCAAATATTCCGGGGTAAGCCCGCTCCCATCGCCTTGCAGAATACCGAGGCTGCCCGCCACATCCGTCTCTGATTGCACGTCCATCGGATCGGCGGCGGCTGCAGTCATAGCCGTTAACCCCGTTACCATCCCCAGCATCACTGAGGCTGAGATAATTAATTTTTTGAGCTTTTTCATCTGATCCCACATCTCCTTAAATAGAGTGAAGTTGCTGACACTTCCGAAACTATTTAAGGTAACGCACAACTCTGCGAAGCGGTTTGACAGCAGCCCAATTTTTTTATTCACCACTTGGAACTGAAACCGGAGGACAACAAATCCGTACAAAAAAGCAAACCCATGAAGGAGGAATGTCACATGTTCAAGCATCTGCTTCAAAAGCTCATCGGCTCTGTGCTCCATTCCAAAAAATACCGCCATCAGCGCAGCAGCAGCCATTTCAACCGTCCCTACGGCAACGGTTACCATAACCGTCATTCATCCGACCACCGCGGCGGATACGGACAGCAGCAGCAAGGACACGGCTACTATAAAAACAAATATGGAAGCTCCAGTTAAATAACAGCCGCAGCAAGCGGCTTTTTTCTTTACGCTTGCAAGCTTGCGTCCAGATCATGAATAAAGGCGCGCGCATCCGTGTACGGCTGGTCGAGCAGCAGCAATTTGCGCAGCATCCTTTTTACCCCTGGCGTCACGTTTAACTCATCTTCCCAGCTTGCGTTTGCGCGCGCTTCCTTCGCTTCCGGATCATAACCTGAATATAGCATGAACAGTAAAAAATGGCCGACAGCGTACAAATCGCTCACTGCTTCCGGCGTTCTTCGCCGCCTGGTCTCTTCATCCGCTTCCGGCTCTACGCGCGCAGGCTCCCCGATTCGCGAGGCCAGACCGAAGTCGATCAAGCTGATTCTCTCCCCTTGGAGAATCACATTCGGGATGCGGATGTCCAGATGCACAATCCCCTGCTCATGAATGGCGGATACGATTGTCATCAGGCTGCGGATGAAGCGCAGCGCGTCTGTTTCGGCAAATTCGGCTCCCCGTTCGAAAATAAGCTTCTCAACGGTCTGTCCGTGCCTGTATTCGCTGACCAAAAAAAGCTGCTTCTCCGCCTCAAACAAGCCGTAGCATGCAGGAATGTCCGGCAGCTTCAGCGTTTCCATGATCTCGCGCTCCCTGCACAGCAGCGACCTGCCGAGCTGCCTCTTGCCAGGCTTCGCTTGCTTGACGACGACGACATGCTCACCTTTCTGCAGATCGCTGCACACATACGTCAGCCCATAGCTTCCCATCCCAAGAAAGCGCTCGATCCGGTAGCGGCCTGCAAGCAGCTTGCCGGAGCGCTGAGGATAATCGATCCAGGCTTCATAGACGCCTTTCAAATAAGCGAGTAACGGCATTTGACCTCCTTTGCGAACAATCTGTCACGGTCTTTTTTCCTTATTGTAGCATGGAATAAAAAAGAAAATCAGTCCAGAGACTGATTTCGCGCTCAACTTAGGTAGGAAGACATGCCGCGGTCTGCATGGTACCATGTGGATAGTCCAGTAACCCGCAAACATAAAGGAGAGGAATCATGAACATCAACCGCAGTGCTTTTATCGGACCCATTTTGATTGTATTCGGGATCTTTTTGTTTCTCAAAGGCGACGTATTGTTCCACACAAGTTCCATATTCAAGTATTTCTGGCCCACATTGTTCGTCATCCCGCTAGGCGTATTCTTCCAGTGGCTATACTTCTTCGTTTTGAATCGCCGCGGCGTCGGCTTACTTGTCCCAGGTGGCATTCTGCTGACAGCCGGCATCGTCTCCCAGATCGCCATGCTCTTGGATAGCTGGGGAACGATGTGGCCCGGCTTTATCTTTGCCGTCGTCGTCGGCTTGTTCCAATTGTATTGGTTTGGCGGCAGAAATAAGTGGCTGCTCATTCCCATCAATATTTTAGGCGTGCTGTCGCTCCTGTTTTTTGCCGTCTTCTCGATCGGTGCCTTCTTTGGCAGCTTATTCGGCAGTCAGCCGATCATCGCCGGCGCCCTTATTTTTGCCGGTCTGGTCATAATGTTCATGCGCCGGAATCACAGCCTGTAACCAAAGCCGCAGCATGCGGCTTTTTGTTTTTTACAAATAAGTCACCTCACAGAGCGATCCGACAGGAATCATTTCCGCTAAATAGCTGTGCAGCAGCTCCCGCTCGCCCGGACTAATCGGAGATGGTGACTCACATTCAAAATGGATCGTACCTGTAGAAGTATCATATCGGATAAACGAGAGTTTTCCACTCGGAAATAATTGATCCATCACAGCGATGATGCGATGCTGGCTCAAGCTTCGGCTTAATGCTGCTTTGAGCAAAGCTTGCGGCAGCTCCTGCTCTGAAACTTGCGGAACCGAGTCGGTTTGCACCATGTTGTACGCTTTGACCTGAAAGCAGACGTAAGGGTAAAGATATTCGCCGGCAAACTGCCGCAAATTACGCATTTCGTTGTCCTGCAGCTGCAAATCCTCATTCCACGCGTAGATCGTGGCCGCATGATTCCCGTGCGTATGCACTCTAACATATCTTAAATTCGGAAAATGACGCTTAATGAAGTGCTCGGTTAGCAAACGTGTACCCATCATCATCACCTCACCATCATGCTAACGCTTACATATATTCCTATTCTATTAAACTACGCGTCAAAATAATACGGAATATTGCCCGGATGATGAGAAAAGCAGTCCCGCTGTTTTGCGGGACTGCTTGAGTTCATTGACGATTACAGTTTACGGGATCTCAGTTTTGCTTGTGTAAAGAGCAGCAAGTAGTCGTAGCCGCCTGCTTTGGAGTCTGTACCGGACATATTGAATCCGCCGAACGGATGTACGCCGACAAGCGCGCCTGTACATTTACGGTTGATATACAAGTTGCCGCAGTGTACAGTTTCCAACGCCTCAGCAATGCGCTCCTCGTTCGTAGAGTAGTAAGAACCTGTTAAACCGAACTCCGTATCATTGTACATCGTGATAGCTTCTTGCCAATCCTTCGCTTTAGCCAACACCAGCACCGGTCCGAAAATTTCCTCCTGCATAATCCGCGCTTTGCCGCTAACATCGCCGAACACCGTGGGCTGGATGTAATAGCCGTTACCTTCTGCTTTGCCGCCTCCAGCAAGCAATGTGCCTTCTTGTTTACCAACTTCGATATAGTCCAAAATCCGATGATAAGACGTGCTGTCGATGACCGGACCAGATGCAAAATTGTTCTCTGGCAAGCCCACAGCCAGCTTATTTGTCAATGCGACGACTTTTTCAGCTACTTCGTCGTAGACGGATTCAACAATAATCGCTCTGGAGCCTGCGGAGCATTTCTGGCCTTGGAAGCCGAACGCCGACGCGACAATCGCTGCAGCCGCTGCATCCAGATCTGCCGTTTCGTCGACGACAATGCCGTCTTTTCCGCCCATCTCCGCGACGACGCGCTTGATCCAGATTTGGCCTGGTGCTGTGTCCGCGGCCAATTTGTTAATGCGCAGACCCACTTCTTTGGAGCCGGTGAAGCTGATGAACCGGGTTTTCGGGTGGGTCGTCAAGTAGTCGCCAACTTCCGCGCCGCTGCCCGGGATGAAGTTGATGACGCCTGCCGGGAGGCCGACTTCTTGCATCAAGGCAACAAACTTGTGTGCAATGATCGGAGTCGTCGACGCCGGCTTGAGCAATACGGTGTTGCCGGAAACGACGGCCGCCGTTGTCATCCCTACGCAGATCGCCAGAGGGAAGTTCCATGGTGGAATAATGACGCCTACGCCAAGCGGGATGTAGGAGATGCTGTTGTCTTCGCCGGCGATTTTGGCAAGCGGCTGCGTTTCGTTGACTTCGCTTAAGCGGATCATTTCACGCGCGTAGAACTCCATGAAGTCGATCGCTTCCGCCGTATCGACATCGGCTTCCACATAGTTTTTGCCGGACTCCATAATCATTAGGGCTGAGAACTCGTGCTTGCGCTCGCGCATCAGCTTCGCCGCTTTGATCAAATATTCCGCGCGCTCTCTTGCGGGGACTTTTTTCCACGTCTCGAACGTCTCGAGAGCGACTTGCATAGCCTTTTCCGCCAAAGCTTGGTCGGCTTTGCTGACATAACCGATCACTTCATCGACATTCCCTGGGTTGATGGAAGTAATTTTCGCTTCTGTAACGACTTTCTCCGCTCCAATATAAAGCGGGTACTCGCGGCCTGATTCCGCTTTCACTTTAGCGATTGCAGCTTGCATCGCGGTTATGTTTTCTTCTTTTGTGAAATCTGTGAAAGGCTCGTTCGCATATGGGCTGATTTTTGTAAAAGTTGTCATGGTATTGCTCCTCTCGAGTTCCGGAATTTTATTTAAACATATTTTTAAGAACAAACCAGACATTCGCTGGACGTTCTGCTAACCGTCTCATGAAATACCCAAACCAATCCACGCCGTAAGGTACGTAGACACGTACGCGGTAACCTTCCTGGACCAGTTGCTTTTGCAGCTCCTCGCAGATCCCGTACAGCATTTGAAATTCGAACCGGTCTTTGGCAATACCCTTCGCTTTTACGAATTGCTTCGTAAAATTAATGATAGCTTCATCATGACTGGCTACTGCTGTGTAATTGCCATTAAGCAAATGCATTTCGATAATCTTTTTATAGTTCTCGTCAACATCTTTCTTCTCAGGGTATGCGACTTGAGGAGACTCTTTGTACGCCCCCTTGACCAAACGAAGGTTGGCTTTAAGATTGTTCAAATCCTCAATATCTTGAACAGTTCTGTACAAGTAAGCTTGAATGACGATCCCAACATTGTCATAGTCCTGGCGAAGCTCACGATAAATGTCCAGAGAAATCTGACAGTGAGCGTAATCTTCCATATCGATACGGACAAAATTACCGTATTGGCGCGCCCGGTCCAAAATACGTCGCATATTGCTCATGCACAGTTCTTTGCTTATATCGAGCCCCAGTGAGGTCATCTTCAAAGAGAGATTCGATGTAACTCCCGAGCTTGCGATCGCATCCAGCGTCTGGATGCACATATCGGCGGATTCTCGGGCCTCAGCTTCACTGAACACAAATTCGCCCAAGTGATCCAGCGTGGCGATCCGGCCGTCTGCATTGAGCCCGCGAACCGCGTCAATTGACTGTTTAATGGTTTCCCCGGCTACGAAGCGCGCTGCGCCAAATCGTAATCCGTATTTTTTAGCCAACCGATTGGCTGACCGGCTTTTGCCTAATGCCTGAAACATGTTTCTCAGCATCATTTCCATATGATTGATTCCCCCATCGGAGTTGTACAATGTTGTTTAATTTATGACTTAATAATACACTATGAATTTTATTTTGAACAGTAGTTGTTTATAAAACACCTAATTCGGACAAAATAAACATGAAAACCTTTTCACACCTTGTACAATTCTTTGAACAATCCCCATCAAGCGCATTCCTGATTATCTTCCTAGGATATTCGCCATGCACTTGAATCGTGTTGAATCCCCTAATCTTTCATGGTAAATTAAAACGAACGAATGCTAAGTGGGCGAGGTTAAAATATGTTCAAACAAGAACAATTCCCGTTGAACACCGGTTTCGCTCAGATCTCGGTTGAGGCAACTCTGGATGAACTTTTTTCTACGATTGAAATAGAACATGCTGTGCTTGCTGCAACAGGCCGCGGAGTCTGCTTATTTACAAAAGAAGACTTGACTATCCTGCCGCGGGAAGCCATGACTACTGTCGGCTCGTTTTTAGACACGCATTCGTACTGGCTATCGCCAATTGTTCCATATATGTCAGGGCTGAGCGATATGGAGGCGATCTTGCAGCACATGCCGGCTCACACGAACCGCCCGCTTCTATTCAAGGATGAGGCCGGTAAGCTTTGCGGGTTTAGTTACCTGTCCGCGGTTCTCCAGTATGTGATTAGAGAACAGCAACGATGGGAATCGTACTTCACTGCATTAGCGGAGACCGTCACGGATGCGGTTACCGTCGTCGATCGCAATGGTGAAGTGATTTGCTGGAACCAAGTGGCCGAGGACCTGTATAATTTGCCTCAGAGCGAAATCCTTGGCCGACGCATCGGCGAACATTTCGAACAGGAGACGCTCATGGTGCTCAAGATCCTCGACGAAGGCCGCATGATCCGCAACACGTACCACCGTCCTCGGCCCGAGACGCACGTGCTGATCAATGCATCGCCGATTCGGGATGCGCAAGGGCATATTATCGGTGGAATTGCGACCGAGCAAGATATTACTCAACTAGTCCGATTAAATGAACAATTAACGACCACCCAAACGTTTGATGGCCATGTGAAGGCGAACATAGAAGATTTGTTTTCTTTTATAAAAGGCAAAGGGCCTGCAATCGGTAAAGTCGTCCAATGGGCCAAAAAAGCAGCTGCCACCGAAACGCCTATCCTCTTAATTGGTGAAACTGGCGCAGGAAAAGAACAGCTTGCACAAATTATTCATAATGCCAGCCCCCGAGCGGAACGACCGTTTTTATCAGTGAATTGCGGCATTGTTCCCGCCGGTTTGTTGGAAACCGAGCTGTTCGGCTTTCAGGGCGGCGCATTCACAGGCAATTCATCCGGTCAGCCTGGTAAATTGGAGCAGGCGAAGGATGGTACCCTCTTTTTAAACGAAATTGACAGACTGTCCCTGGATCTTCAAGCGAAGCTGTACGACTATATGAATCAACAATTAGTGGTGCGTACTGGCGGGAACACGCCCATTGCCGTCCGCACCCGCTTGATCGCAGCATCTACACAGGATCTGGCAGCCTTGGTGGAAAAGCAAGAATTCCGTCCTGATCTATTCTACGCGCTGAACGTGATCTCTCTTCGGATTCCGCCATTACGCGAGCGGATTGAAGACATTCCGGCCATGCTGCAAATGTACTTAAAACAGCTGTCCTTGCAATACCAAAAACCGCTTCCGACGCTCTCGCCGGAAGTGATCCTGGCCTTTACGAATTACGACTGGCCAGGCAATCTGCAGGAGCTGCGCAACGTCGTGGAGCGCTGTGTCATCTTGAGCGACGACGATATGATCACGCTCGATCACCTGCCTCCCGCTTTGCAGGAACAGCAGCCGCATCTGCTTTACCCTGAAACCGCTTCGGGTGAAAACAACGCTAGGCCAAAAGTTTCGGATGACGACGAAGTCGGCCTCATTCAAGAGGCGCTCGCCAAAACCGCAGGCAACAAAAGCGCAGCCGCAAAGCTGCTTGGCATATCCCGCGGGACGCTTTACAACAAGATGAAAGAGTATCAAATAGAGTAGAGCGAGCTCAACTAAGAAGGGTGCATTCCTCGGAATGCACCCTTTTGACTTATATCCCGCGGCTTAGGTGCGGCGGAGATTTACTCTGACCACTATCCCCTTCGCTCAGTATCGGCAATGCTCACACTCTGACCACTTTCCCCTTAGCTCAGATTAAGCAATGCTCCCGCTCTGACCACTATCCCTTTCGCTCAGACAAATCAGCCCTTGCCACTTAAAAAAATGTAAATGTCTGAATAAACGATATCGTGGACTGATTCACCAAATTTCTGAGCCGTTGGGATAGCTTAGAAAGCGCTGTCAATTTTACCCAACTTCTGAGTCAATGGGATCGTGTACAGAGTACCTTCCTATTTTACATAACTTCCTGAGCCGACGGGATAGTGAACAGAACACCTCTCCACTTCTACCCCAGCATCTGACCAATGGGAGAGGGCATAGATCGCCTCCACCTTAACCTATCCTGAGCCAACGGGATAGTGAACATAGTACCTTCCACTTCTACCAACCTCCTTAAACCAATGGGAAAGTGCGCAGAGTACCTCTCCACCGTTACCTCGCTTCCTGAGCCGACGGTATTGTGCACTGAAAAAGGAGCCGCCAAAAAGGCAAGCTCCGTCTATCGCGCAAAACCACCATCACACCATGAAGTTATAAGATTCGCTTGCCGAGCAGGGAAGCTATGAGGCCGACAGCAAGGCGCGCCGTGCGGCGGCTTTCGTCCAGCAGAGAGTTGACTTCCACCATGTCGATGGATGTAATTTTGCCCGACTCCGCCAGCAGCTCACAAGCAAAATGCGCCTCGCGGTAAGTCAAGCCACCAGGAACCGGCATGCCAACGCCAGGCGCTTCCAGCGGGTCAAGACAGTCCGCATCAAAGCTGACATGGATGCCGTCAGTCCCATTGCCGGCGATGTCCAGCGCCTTTTTCATCACGTTCTCAATGCCCATCCGATCGATTTCATGCATGGTGAAGCAGCTAATACCTTCTGCCAACAACAATTCGCGCTCAGCCGGCTCGACATCGCGAACCCCGATCAGCACGATCTTCTCCTTGTTAACCGAGGTCGCTTGCTCGGCGATATCACTCAGCTGTAAGCGGGTTTTGCCGAGCGCTACGGCCAGCGGCATTCCATTCCAGTTGCCCGTAGGGCTTGTTTCTTCGGTACTAAGTCCTGCATGCGCATCAAAATAAATGACGCCTACGTTCCGATAGTTTGCCGTGAGTCCCGCTAAGACGCCAATCGTTACACAGTGATCACCGCCCAAAACAACCGGCACTGCGCCGCTCCCTACAGCATGCGATACGTGCCTGGCGACATGTGTGCTCATTTCCAGAACTTCAGGCAGGTGTTTCGAAGAGTTATCATTTCCATTCACCGCGGATAGCCGCGGACTCTTCACTTTATGGTCGCCTGAGATGCTGTAGGCCGTTTTCCTCAACTGACGAAGCAGCCCGGCCTGCATCAAACTGTCCGGCCCCGTTTCCGTACCTGGGCGACCCGTTCCAAGTCCGAATGGGACCTGAATGATGTTGACTTGTTTATCGTTCGGCATATTCCCGTTCAACCTCCTAAAATATGTGCTGGATACGACCAACCGCCCAATCCAGCTGTTCCTTGGTTATTATAAGCGGAGGTGCAAAACGAATCGTTGTATCATGGGTCTCCTTGCACAAGATACCTAGTTCTTTCAGCTTTTCGCAGTATGGACGTGCCATGGTTTGCAGTTCGACGCCAATAAACAAACCGCGCCCGCGTACCTCTTTGATTTGCGGACTGTCCAACTCTCTCAGCTTGTCGATGAAATATGCCCCGAGCTCTAGCGAGCGCTCCGTCAACTTCTCTTCCTCCAACACCTCTAATGCTGCGATGGCAACTGCACAACCTAGGGGGTTGCCTCCGAACGTCGAACCGTGCGACCCAGGATTAAAAACGCCTAAAATTTCTTCGTCCGCTGCCACCGCAGAGATGGGAAATACGCCGCCGCCCAGCGCCTTGCCCATGATATAGACGTCAGGACGCACAGCCTCCCAATCGCAGGCGAATACTTTGCCGGTTCTCCCGAATCCCGTCTGAATCTCGTCTGCCACAAAAAGCACATTGTTCGCCCTGCACAACTGATACGCCTCTTTCAGAAATCCGTCCGATGGAATGACAATGCCTGCCTCACCTTGAATCGGCTCCACTAAGAAAGCGGCCGTGTCCGGCGTAATCGCTTGCTTCAATGCTTCCAGATCGCCGTAAGGAATGATTTTGAACCCGGGTGTGAAAGGCCCGAAGCCCATCTTATACTCATCCGAGGACGAGAACGATGTGACAGTAAGGGTCCGACCGTGAAAATTCCCTTCACATACTATGATCTCCGCTTGATCTGCAGGGACGCCTTTCACCTGATACGCCCAGCGTCGAACCGCTTTAAGCGCAGTCTCTACGGCTTCAGCCCCGGTGTTCATCGGCAGAATCATGCTTTTGCCCGTTAAAGCGGACAGCTTCTCATAAAATTCGCCGAGCTGGTCATTATGAAATGCGCGCGATGTCAGGGTGACTTTATCCGCTTGGTCTTTGAGCGCCTGGATGATTCTAGGATGACGATGTCCGTGATTAAGCGCTGAATAAGCGCTCAGCATATCCATGAAGCGGTTGCCCTCAGGGTCTTCCACCCACACACCTTCAGCCCTCGAAATAACGATGGGTAGCGGATGATAGTTATGGGCTCCTAATCGTTCTGTTTGTTCAATAATTTTAGTCGTTCCGTTCATAGTGCCACTCTCCCCCAATTATAAAATCCGTTCGCCGAACACGGAGCCAATCAGCTCCACTGCCGTTTTTGCCGTTTTGTTGTTCTGATCGAGCATCGGGTTCACTTCGACGAATTCCGCTGATACGAGACAATCGCGTTCATACAGCATTTCCATAGCAAAATGGCTTTCCCGGTATGACATGCCTCCCGAAACCGGCGTGCCTACACCAGGAGCTTCATTCGGGTCCATGCCATCCAGATCAAGACTCAGATGGACGCCGTCAGTTCCGTTCGTGACGATTCCCAGTGCTTCCTCCATGACCAGCTTCATGCCATAACGGTCAATGTCGTGCATGGTGAAGACGCGAATCCCTTTTTCCTTCAAAAATGTCCGTTCGCCCTGATCGATGGAACGTGCGCCGATGATGACCACGTTTTCCGGTCTCAATTTCGCTTCAAGCCCGCCGATAGACACGAGATCCGGGTGTCCGAATCCGAGCGCGACCGCTAGCGACATGCCGTGAATATTGCCTGAGAAAGTCGTCTCATGCGTGTTCACGTCCGTATGGGCGTCAAACCAGATCACCCCAAGCTTGTTGACGTGCTGCAGCACGCCTTTGATCGTGCCAATCGCAATGCTGTGATCGCCGCCGAGAACGAGCGGGAATCGCCCTTTTGCCATTTCGGCAGAAACCTTTTCGCATAATTGAGTGTTAACAGAGTTAATTTCTTTTAAAAACTTCAACTTCTCGCCGGTTTGATAAGGCTCTATCGTTCTATTTACATGTATATCGCCTAAATCATCAATTTGATACCCAAGAGATGCCAGTCTGGACAGGACATTCGAGCCGCGAATTGCATTCGGCCCCATATCGACACCCATGCGGTCTGCTCCGTATTGTAAAGGGACGCCGATCATCGAAATCTGGTTGCTTTTAAGCGCTTTCATCCACCGCACCTCTTTCTATCTCTTGTGATACCGCCATTGTATCATGACGATTTTCGAAGCAAAAATTGAAAGTTCCAATCATAACAATTGAAAAATATAATACTGAAGATTCAATCATCACTATCAAAAGTCAGAAAAAAACGCCCCTCCGCTGCAGCGAAGGAACGTTTCTTACATTTCAGTCCATATGCGTTTGACAATTTCGGCGAAGGAGTGGATGTTTTGTTCCTCCAGCCGGTTTTTGAGAATGACCATGGAAGTTTCGATGATGCCTGGAAAACGGTGAATCTCGGCTAATTTACCTTTGCGCAGTTCCTCTTCAACAAGCGCGGAGCCGAGAAGGGCGATGCCGGTATGATGAAGCACCGTCCGTTTGATCGTTTCATCCGACACGCACTCGATGCAATGCTCCGGAAGGAATCCGTATTCCTCCAAGCAATCATTGACAAGCCGTTGAATGTTAGAGCCGGATTTGTAAGTGATAAAAGGATACTTTGCGAGCAGCGTTCCCGTATCATGGGCCTCGTAGAGCTGCTGCGTCGTTACCAAGACAAGATCCTCTTTGCCCAGCGGCAAAGATTCCATAATCGGCGAATCGCAGGGACCTGCAATGATCGCCAGATCGGCTTCATTCGACGCCACCTTTTTCATCGCCTCGTTGCTGTCACAGGAAAAAAGCTGCAGTTTCACTTGCGGATTCTGGGAAATATACGAATGAATAATGAGCGACAAATATTGGGTACAGTAAAATTCAGGAGCTGCCACCGTCAACAGACCGTGCGGACTATCCAATTTCCTGAGCTCCTGCTCCATCTCCTCCAGCAGCGAGAAGGTTTGGTCAATGTAACCTTTGACCAGCTTGCCTGCAGGCGTCAAAAACGTCTTTTTGCCGACGCGGTTAAATAAGGTGACGCCTAGCTCGCTTTCCAGCGACTGCAGTTGAAGAGTGATCGTCGGCTGCGAATAGCCAAGCTGATCAGCGGCCCGGGTCAAATTCAATGTATCTGCGACTACCTGGAATGTTTTATACTTCTTGAAGTCCATGTGCGGTGTCCCCTCGATTGGCTCGTTGTTAACGTATCATAAACCAATTTGCCTATTTACTCAACTTGGGTACGTCCTGCACTTGTATGTAATCGTTTACTCAAATCACCTGAACCCTACACCTTGATCTGCACTTTGAATTCCCCCGGGTCCCTCGGACCTTGTAAAAATGCGATCGTCTCCTCCAACGTTATTTCCCTGGAAATAAGAGGCTTGACGTCGATTCTACCCGATTGGATCCATTGATATGCCGGTAAAAAAGTGTTATTAATCGCCATCGAGCCAAGCAGCGTCCAGTCTTTATTGTAAAGCTGAAAAGGGTCTACCCTAATTTCGGCATCCTTCGGCGTCACGCCGAACTGCAAGTACTTGGCCCCACGGCCCATGAACGTCAGCGCGAGCTCAATAACAGCAGGGATACCCGTAGCGTCGACCACAATATCATAGCCCTGCGGATGCAGTAAACGGTCGGCGGCTAAATCCGCTTCCTGGCTCAGAATGCACCGCGTCGCACCGCGCTTAAGCGCCATCTCCAGCTTCGTGGGAGAGACATCGACGACCACGAGCTCGGATACGCCTGAGTGTGCGAGCGTTTGGATCAGCTGCTGCCCCATTGCGCCGGCGCCAAACAAAATCGCCGTATCTCCAGCTTTGACCTGAAGTCTGTTCATCGCGTGGACCACACAGGCCATCGGCTCGATAAAGGCTGCTTCCGCGAAGGACATACTGTCCGGTATTTTCACTACGTTGGCGGCTGGCACGCGAACATATTCGGCCATACTGCCGTCAACCGTGTTGCCCAGCGCTCCCCAGCGGGCGCACTGATTGCCTTTGCCCGTCTTGCAGTACGGACAGCTGCCGCAAAACAGCGACGGATCCGCGCTGACGCGATCTCCTTCGCTAAAATCCTCAACCCCTTCTCCAACCGAATGAATCACGCCGGAAAATTCATGTCCGGGCACGATCGGATATGGCGAAATAAATTCACCGCGATAAATGTGAATGTCTGTCCCGCATATTCCGATGCTGCGTACGGCAATGGTCACTTCACCCGGCCTGGGAACCGGATACGGAATATCTTTAATTTGCGCTTGAAAAGGTGCTTCAATCACCAGAGCTTTCATCGTCTTCGTCCTCCTCTGAATGGGCAATGTTGAAATATGTTATCGTTTACATATTTCTCAATAAACAAGCTGCCACTTGTTTTAAGGCGACAGCTGTATGAGACGCGGCATCAGGATCCGGTTTTGCGGCGCCTCCTCTTCTTCCCCGCCGCTTAAACGACGAATTAACAAATCTCCCGCCGTATCACCGAGCTCTTGAGGATTTTGCATGATTACCGTGAGTTGATGATCAAAAAGTGAGGAGAATTCGAGATTGCCAAAAGACACAATCTCTATGCTGTCAAGCGGAATGCCCATTTCCTGCAGGCCCAAATAAATGCCGAAGGTCATCTCGTTGTTCGTGGAGAAGATGGCGCTTGGGCGCTCCGGCAATTGACAAAAATGGCGAATGGCCGCGATTCCCGATTCGCGGGAATAATCGCCTTCGAAGACAAGCTCCGGCGCCAGTGTGATGCCCGCTTCCTGGAGAGCCAGCGTCGCGCCTTGCTTTCGTTCCTTCGCAGTGCTGATCGACTGCGGACCGTGAATCATGCCGATGCGCTGATGGTTCCTCTCCAACAGGAACTCGATGGCGGACTTGGCAGCATAGATGTTATCTTCCGTGACCGTATCGAGCTTCAGATTCGAGAAGCGGCGGTCAATGAGAATGACATGAATGCCCGAGTCGCTGATTGCCTGGATTTGATCCCGGTTCGCGCCGGTGCCGGCAAGGATCAGCGCTTCGATCCTTTTTTCCGTCAGAAAGTCCAGCGCTTCTCGTTCCTTATCAGGATTCTCTTCGGTGTCTACAAAAAGCAAATGGTAGCCTTCCTGGAAGCAGCGATGCTGAATAGCACGGGCGATCTTCATGAAATAAGGGTTCGTCATATCCGGTAGAACAATGCCGATGCTTCGGGACTTTTCTTGTTTCAAGCTTCTCGCGATGGCATTGGGCTGATAATTGAATTTACGGATGACCTCGAGCACCTGCTGTTTGACATCCTGACTGACATAGCCGGAATTGTTCAAAACGCGCGATATCGTCGCCGTGGAAACGCCTGCTTCCCTGGCGATATCTTTGATGGTCAATCTGGACAAAAGTGAGCCTCCCATGACTTGAAATCATTGACGTGGTTCATATGTTAACGTTATCACATTAATTTTATCCCGCGCGAGGTGATTCGTCAATGACAGGCATACGGGGAAAAAGCATGGGGGCCGGCTTGGTACCTCTTGCTCGCTTGTGGGCGGCGCGAGCGCGAAAAACAGCGCTGTAGTCCGGCTTTGGCCGCTTGCAGCGCACTTTTCGGCGCAGTAGCGCACTTTTCGGCGCAGTAGCGCAAAAACAGTGCAGTAGTCCGGCAATTTCGGACTACTGCACTGGTATGCGCCCAGCCCCCGCCTGCAAGTCGGTTATTCCGGACTACAGCGGGATGCTGTCCGCGCCGGTGGCCGCCTGATCAATAATCAAAGCAAGTTTTAAAATCTTCAGCTTTGAACGGCAAAATATCAGGCAACGGCAAGCGCTGCACCACCGGCAAAATGATCGGATGATCTTTATGCGGCTCGGTTTGATACCAGTACGCCGTACTGGAGTAATCATCGCTGCGGTTATTGTTATGTCCATGTTCAATCGTCACCCGGATGGACGTATCAAACATGACCGGATCCTCGATGTGGAAGCGGTAGGCGGAGATTTTGCCTGACCAGTTCGGTCCACCACCGAGAATGATGCCATGGTAGGGAGAATGGTATTCCTGCTGCGGGCACCAAGCTGTATTGAAGTAGTCCTCCATCCCCGTGCCATGCAGCGAAGGCGGCCATGGCTCGCCGTCAATGAAGATCATGTCGTCGCCTTCGCCGTACCAATTCCACTCACGCGTCATGCGCAGGTTATGGATGTTGAGGTTGCAGCCGACATAGTGACCCTTACCGACCGCATCAAGCATAACGTAGTTGCCGTCTCCGGTCGTATTTTTGCCCCCGAACTCAAACAGCGCATTCGAAATGCTATCCTCAATTCCATCGGTCAACTCGCGACGCCAGATGGCATGGAAACGGAGCTCACTGTCAATCGGAAACGCATACTGCTCATAGTCCACGTAGTAGTAAAATTTGATCGGCTGATCCGCGTTCGATTCCACTTCAATTCTCGCTTTGCTGCCAAAAGGCATCGGGAAAAAGCAGTTGAGCGCTCTTCCATCCTCCGGACTCATAGCAAGTGGGGCGGAGCTGTAATTTTTCGTGATGCCGTGGCCCATGCCGAAGAAATCGCCGATCGGCGCCTGCACGCTCGGATTTTCCTCGCCGTCCCAATACATCCGAAGCACAACTTTGCGGTGCAGAAACTCTTCTACGGCAGCGTCACTGAGCGGGGCCATCGTCATCCATATGTGCGTAATACATCCGGAACCCTCGACGTCAAAAATATCGACTGTAGTCCCTGGCTGCACCGTCAAATAATCGCGGTTGCCACCTGTTGTGTCATAGCTGGAGGCTCTTTTGCGCTTGCCTTGTCGTGTACGGTACAAATCTCTTAAAGATGATCCTAGCATGTAAAAAGTCAGCTCCTTATAGTCCATTTGTCAGTGAATGGTTTTCGTCAACGTTAATTCAGTATTTAATCCATATTAAGTCAGTCTTGCTCGACACCTGCGTTTTAACTAGCGCCTAAGCCAGCTCTCAACCACTTTCCACCTCAGCCTTACTTAATCCCCGTCATCTTAATCCCCTCGACCAGATACCGCTGCATGAAAAAGAAAAGCAGGAACGTTGGCAGAGCGGCAATAACCGCTGCGGCCAGCACCACATTCCATGGGGTGACATAACCGCCGCCGACCAGGTTGGCGAGCTGTACTTGGATCACCCACATCGTCTCTTTTTGTGTAATGATCAACGGCCAGATATAAGAGTTCCAATTGGCAAGGAAAAATCCGATCGTTAACGGGGCAATAATTGGCATGGAAAGCGGCAGCGCAATCCGGAAAAACGTTCCCGCAAGCGAAAGCCCCTCTATGTAGGCTGCCTCTTCCAGCTCTTTTGGAAAGTCCCGGTAAAACTGACGGAACAGGAAGATCCCATAAGCGTTAAAAATGGCAGGAATGATCAAGCCGGAGAAAGAGTTCGTCATACCCAGGTTTTTCGTAATCAAGTATAAAGGAAGCATAATGACGGCGAATGGAATCATCAGCGTGCTCAGCATCCAGGCGAAAATCAGTTTTTCTCCAGGAAACTGGAATCGCGCCAAGGCGTAACCGGACATCGCATGGAAGAGCATCGCGACAACAGTCACTGTTGTCGAGACAAGCACCGAGTTCAGAATGGACCTCAACAGGTGCGAAGACGTGATCGCTTCCGTAAAGTTCGCGAGCGCAAATTCAGTCGGCCAGATCTGGATGTCAAAGATATGGGCTTCCGAGCGGAAAGAGCTGATAAACAGCATATACACCGGAAAAATCAGCGCGATCCCGATCAGAACCGAGACCGACGGGAGGACGAATCGATTCATTATTTTCATAGTCACACCGCCTAATCGTTAGAAGAGAAAAATTTGAGCTGGATCATGGATAACACAAAAATAATGATGAATAGCACAAAAGCCAGAGCTGATGAATAGCCCATGTTCAGCATTTGGAAAGCTTGCTTAAAGATGTACAAGACGCTGACTTCCGTGGAATCCATCGGACCGCCCTTGGTCATCACCATAATCTGGTCGAAAATCTGGAAGGACGCGATCGTCGTCACGATGAGAATAAACGTATTGGTTTCGCGCAGCAGCGGAAACGTAATGTGCCGGTAGCGCTGGAAGCCGGTAGCGCCGTCAATATGCGCAGCCTCAAAATAATCGCTCGGTATTTCTTTGATCGCAGAAACAAAGATGGTCATGTTATAGCCCAAGTTAATCCACAATAGCGTGAAAATTACACAATAGATCGCTTGCGTAGGTGAACCAAGAAACTGCTGTGTTCCGATGCCAACCGCTGCAAGCACTTGATTTGCCAAACCGTTGCGTGGATCGAGCAGGAACATCGCAATGATCGCGGAGATAACCGAGGTAATGGCAAACGGCAGCAAAAACATGGTGCGCACCGCCCCCACCGATCTCCCCCGCAACGCGCTCACCAGCAGCGCCGACAACAGCGCCAGGCAAAAGAGCAGCGGTACGTACACGACGCTGAACAGCAAGGTTCGCGATACGGAGTGCCACCAATCGGCGTCCGACATCAGGGTCACATAGTTTTGGAACCCGACGAACACTTTCGGCGACAGCGCGTTCCAATCGTGCAAGCTGACATAGAACGCATACACAATCGGTATAAACACAAATGTCATCAATCCCAGAATGTTGGGAAGTAAAAAACTGTAGGCAGTGAGCCACTCTTGCGTTCTGCGGGCATTGCTTTGTCTTGAAGCCACAGTATACCCCTCCCCGGTATATAAAAAGGGGGACGAAGCTGCAGTTACGGAGCTAGCCGTCCCCTTGTTCGATCGTTATTTCTGCTTGCTTAGAAGATCGTTGATTTTGGCATCGGCCGCTTTGGCAGCGTCCGCACCGGACATTTTGCCGTACATGACGTATTGCATCGCGTCGCCTACAGCGTCAACCACTTCAGACGGGTAGCGAGGTTCCGGAATCGCCGAGTTGTAGATTTCTTCCGTGAACACTTTGCGCAGCCCTTTGGTATAAATATCCTTGCCCTTCTCAACGACAGACTTACGTGGGGAGTAGGCGAATTTCACTTCTGTCGCCCATTTCAAAGCGTGGGAAAGATCGTTGGAGCCGAAGGCCCACATGACGAACTTCGCTGCTTCATCTGCATGCTTGCTTTGACCGTTGACCGCCATCTTCCAGCCGCCTGCGTCTGTCGCCGGTTTGCCTCCTGGCGGAGTCGGCAGTGGAGCCAGACCGATCGGCACATCTTTGAATTTGTCTTCGGTGGCGTTGATCGCCCATGTGCCGACGATTTGCATAGCCGCCGTTTTATTGCCTAAGTTCTCGATTTCCCAAGGGCCGAGCTGCAGCTTTTTCGGTGACAAGCCTTCTTTGAAGAAGCTGCCCCAGAAATCCAATGCTTTAGCGGTCTCAGGTGTGTTGAACGTCGATTTCGTGCCGTCAGCCGTCAAGACGTTGCCGCCTTGCTGCCAGAGCAGCGGATACCAGATGAAGTTCAAGTATGGCCCTTTATCCGGCGGAATGATCAAACCTGCCACTTTATCCGCTGTCAGCTTTTTGGCAGCATCATGCAGCTCATCCCAAGTTTTTGGCACTTGCACACCGGCTTTATCCAGCATTTCTTTGTTGTAATACAGACCCAACAGCTCCAGCTCAAAAGGCAGCGCCATAATCTTGCCATTGTAGGTCACCGCATCGAGCGAGGCCGGCAAGAAATCGTCCTTAACCCCTGCCGGGAAGTCGGGTGTCAAATCTTTCATCAGGCCGGATTTCGCGAACTTCATGAAGTCTCCAGGACTGATCATATAAATATCCGGACCTTCACCGCTGGCGAAGCCTGTAGGCAGCTTCGTCGTCGTGTAAGAGCCTTGATCATACGTCGAATACTCGATTTGCACGTTCTCCTGCGATTTGTTGTACGCGTCAACCAAATCTTTGAAGAACTTGCTCTCGGCATCGGAGTGCATATCCCAGAACGCCAGCTTCACTTTATCTTTCTTAGCGGCTGTCGTCTCCTTGGATGTGTCCTTCGCCGCTTCCGATGCTTTCGGCGCCGCACTGCTTGAGGCTGTATTCGTCGTCGTCGCCGATCCGCAACCTAGCTGCAGCACCAGCGCTGCACTAACTGCCGCAACTCCTGCTGTTTTCATTCTCAGTTTCATCCGTTGTATCCCCTTTCATTTTGTGTACAACGTTAGTATAAAGGGGGGGATGACCTCGACATAACGAGAAATAATTTAGCAGGGGGGACTATTTTTGGATTCTGGAGAAAAAGTGCTCGATCTTATCATCCATGCTCTGAACAATCTCTTTACCGGATTGCTGGCCGTAGAGCAAGCTTTGCAGCGACTGGTTGAACGTCCGGTTGATCTCTTCCGGAAACTGCGGCTCAGCCCGCTCCGTACCGAAAATCTCATTCGTAAACACAGATCGCAGACCGAGCCGGTAATAATCTTTGCCCGCTTCCATCACCGATTTACGCGGAGAATAAGCGAACTTCACATCGCTGCACCAGCGAAGCGGAATGCTCGGATCGCCGGAGAAAGCCCACATGACGAATTTGGCGGCCTCACTCGTATAATCGCTGCGCGAATTGACGGCAATTTTCCAGCCGCCGGCAATCGTGACATGATTCCCGCCATCAGGCGTCGGCAGCGGAACAACGCCAATCGGCTGGTTGGCGTACTGCGTCTCCAGCATGCGGATATTCCACGTGCCGCTAACCTGCATGGCCGTCTCCCCGCTTGCCAGAATGCCGATATCCGTCGCCGGGCGAGACGGCTGCATATTGATCAGCCCTTGATTCACCATGCTGCGATAGAAATCAAACATCGACTCGCTCTTCGAACCCTTAAGCCCAGAATGCTTGCCGTCCTCGGAGATCAAGTCTGCCCCCGTCTGCCATAAAAAAGGAAGCCAGGAGAAGTTCTGGTACACGCCGCCGAACGTTTCAATGGTAAGCCCGCTTACACGCGAAGATTTCAGCCTTTTGGCAGCTTGCATCATCTCGTTCCACGTTTTTGGCGGCTGCACATGCTCTTGCTCGAACATCGATTTATTATAAAATAATCCCATTAGCTCCGTCTCGATCGGAACGGCATAAATGTTGTTGTACAGCGTCACCGCATCCAAGGCTGAAGGGTAGAAGTCGTCCTTCATCTGCGGCGTGAAATACGAGGTGAGCGGCATGAGCATATTCACATCGACGAGACGCTTGATCATCGGCGAAGAGACGAAAAAAAGATCCGGCCCCGTACCGGATGCAAACGAAGAGAGCAGCCTCTCTCCGGTAAAATAATCATCGCTGGATACATATTGCACCTTAATCTCGATATCCGGATGCAGCTGCTGATATTGATTGGCCAGTTCCTGCCAGAACTCGAACTCCTTGGAGATATGAAACGACCACAGCCTTAGCACCTTTTTGGGCGCATAAGGCTTGCCTGCCTGATCATCCGATGCGTGAAAAAGCTTGTCCAGCTCCGGTGTGCTCGGCTCCGGCTGATTCGAGCAGGAAACCAGCATGCTGCCCATACAGATGCATAACAGCAGCTTGCCGATGAAGACGCCTTTCTTTTTCGCTGATACTGACATCATGTCGAATCAATCCTCTTTTCGAAAGAAAAACTGCCGGTATTCCACAGGCGTAACGCCCATTTTTTTCTTAAATAAACGCGAAAAATATTTCACTTCCTGATAGCCGACCATTTGCGCAATTTCATAAAGCCTTAGTTGGGCGTCCATCATCAGCGTCTTCGCCTTCTCCATCCTAAGTCCTGTCAAATACTCGACGAATGAGCTGCCGGTTTCTAATTTAAAATAAGAGCTGAAATAGCTCGGATTCATCTGAACCGACTTGGCTGCATCCTCAAGCGATATATCCTGCGCATAGTTCGTTTGCATATACGCGATCGCTTTCTCAATCGTGCGATTCTGCTTTTGCGTCCGGTTCCATTCGGCCGAAAGGATGCACGATTCCATCAAACTGCGCATAAAATCAACGTACTCCTCGAGCGTAAAATTGCGGTCAAATAAATCGATTGGCCGGTCCAGATGCTCCAGCACCAAATCATAAATTTTCAGCTCATACGTCAAGCGGATCACCGAGGACACAAGCTGCAGGCAAAACCTGCGAAACAGGCGGAACGAAACGTTCTTTTGCTTGACGGTATGGACGAACTGCTCCAGTTTGAACGCAGCAGCTTGATGCTGGCCGGTACGCAAAGCTTTAATCAGCTCCGTCTCCAAGCTGTCCGGATAACCGACATCGATGATATCTTCCAGCTTCAAATCGTCGTAATCACTGACCGTTCCACAGCCGTATATCCATTTATTTTGCAGCGCGAGGCGTGCATGCTGTAGAATTTCGGGCAGCTCCGTAAAGCAGGCAGTCTCGTCGCTGATGCCGATTGAAATGGATATTTTCAGCCACTTCAGGACCTCCTCGATGCATGCCTTGGCCAGCTGCCTGATGTCCGCCTGCCGCATCGTCAAAAAGAACAGCTGCGCGCCGTGGACGAATAAAAAATGCGCCCCCGC
>Ga0209566_100316_pt1 | contig 43754 bp, 39 predicted proteins | sample Araplavi_mTSA_r2_2_FD_184287 | JGI IMG/M metagenome (GOLD analysis project Ga0209566, IMG submission 184287) | Arabidopsis root microbial communities from North Carolina, USA - plate scrape CL_Cvi_mTSA_r2 (SPAdes) (version 2) | ecosystem: Host-associated > Plants > Roots > Endosphere | place...
TGATGATTTCTTCCTCGGTTATGGAATCCGGCACAGCTTCTGCTTCTGCCATCACTTCATCAGGGAACGCCTCCGGAAGCTGATGCTTACGGATGACGGACAAAATATCAACGCCAGGATCATCCTTATGACCGAGAATTTCGGCCACCATGCCTTGCGCTGCTGCTCTTCCTTCCGGATAGCTTACAATATGGACAACGACCTTCTGCCCGGTAACCGCGCCATGCATATCTTCCTTCGGAATGAAGATGTCGCGATTGATCCGCTTGTCGTCTGGAATGACAAATCCATACGATTCGTAATTTTGAAAAAGGCCGACAACACGCTCCACTGCACGCTTCACAATGCGCACAACTTCGCCTTCCAATCGAGCGCCGTCAAAGCCTTTATTCGTCACGCGTACAAGCACGGTATCCCCATGCATCGCAGTCTTCAAATCATTCGCGTGAATGTATACATCGGGGTGCCCCGTTTCTTCCGGAATCAAGAATGCGAAGCCTTTGGCATGCGCCTGCAAGCGACCACGCAGCAAGTTCATACGCTCCGGCACACCGTAGCGGTCTGTACGAGTGCGCAGCACCTTACCCTCTTCTTCCATTTGATTCAACATTTTCAGAAATGCCTTGAACTCTGAAGCGCCTTCAATATCGAAATGCTGCTCCAGCTCTTGATAGGTCATCGGCTTATAAGCGGTTTCACGCATAAAGTCCAACAACTGTTGTTCTGTTACCATTCCTTCACCTCACCTTGCCATGACCTGCATGATACAGTATAACAATATATAACCTAGTATACACGAAATAAAATCGTTACATCCCGGCGCTTTTCCTACATTTTTTCCGTTCGATCCACATCGTAACAAGTTTCTTGTCTTCGCCGGAAAAATGGGTACAAAAAAAGCGAGGAGCATGTCCTCGCTTTGCTTACGAATGGGAATTAACCTTTAAGGAAATAAGCTACGATCAGTGACAAGATAAAGAATCCTCCTGCCAATACAACCGTTGCACGTTGCAGGAACAAGTCCAGACCGCGTGCCTTCTGCTTTCCGAATAGATGTTCCGCACCGCCGGAGATGGCACCTGACAAGCCGGCACTTTTCCCTTTCTGCAGAAGCACAATGCTAATCAAACCGATAGAAAAAATGACAAGCAAAATTTTCAAGAAAATTTCCACAGTTACACCTCCTAATGCGTGATACACGTTCGAAAAGCCAAAAACAGTACTTTTATTGTATCACACGAATAAGAAGCAGGCAAGGCTTATCCTCTCTCCCTTTCCTTTCTCTTCCGGAAAGCTACCTCAGGTTACCAGGCATTCTTACATGAATACGTCGCTTACTTATTCTTCGCCATGCTGCAGCAAGCGCAGAGCATTATGGCGCACAGGTCCAACATACTGATTAAGTGGGAAGGAATGACGGATCGCTTCCGTAATGAAGCTCTTCGCCTTATGGACGCTCTCACGTACATCATTCCCTTTCGCCAGTTCTGCTGCTACTGCTGCTGAATACGTACAGCCAGCGCCATGCGTATAGGTTGTATCGATCAGATCAGCATCCAATATTTCGAAGGATTTGCCATCATACAATACATCGACGGAAGTAGGCAATCCAATCTTGGAGCCGCCTTTCACCAACACGTACTTCGCTCCCTGCTCTTGAATGCGGGCAGCAGCTTCCTTCATATCTTCGAGCGTACGGATTGGAGCTGTTCCTGCCAACTGTGAAGCCTCGAACAAGTTCGGTGTTACCACAACAGCCTTCGGTACGAGTATGTCCCGCAAAGCATCGTTCGTCTCTGGGTGAAGTGCCTCGTCAGCACCCTTGCACACCATAACCGGGTCAACAACGACGTTCGGAATGTTATGCTTCTCAATGGTGCGTGCTGCCAGCTCAATAATATCGATAGAACCCAGCATACCGGTCTTCATGCCTGAAATACCGACACTCATGATTGTCTTCAATTGCTCTTCTATCGTGGAGAGCGCGATTGGGAACACCCGGTGCGCCCAACCTTCTTCCGGATCCATCGTTACAATGGTCGTCAATGCGGTCATGCCGTACACACCGCGTTCTTGGAATGTTTTTAGGTCAGCTTGAATGCCAGCTCCACCGCTCGTATCCGAGCCAGCTAATGTCAGCACTTTATGAATCGGTTTCATGTACCTTACCCCTTTACCTGATATCAACAATTTAAGATAAGTACATTATAACCGATTCACATGAATCTTCCGAGAAGCCGATACTATTTTTCGACAATCTTTATACTGCCCGCTTCTGTCCGCACCTTTATAACCATATCGCTTCCATGTTTCTCATTCGGTGCGGAGACGCTTCCTAACTCTGTTTTCAAATCAAACTTCCCGTTGTATTCAGGAACAACACGGATATTCACGCTTCCAAGCTGGCCTTCCGCATCAATCGGATGTGCAGCAGCTTGAACAATGGAGATGGAACCTGCATCGGCTGAAGCCTGAACATGCTTCTTCGTCTGATTCAAGTCAACACTTCCCAGTGAAGAGCTTGCTTCGATCTCTGCATCGACATTATCTGCTACCACTTGACCCGAGTCCGACCTAAGCTTAACGAAATCCCCTGTTACGTTCTTTACTTTTACCCTTCCCAGATTACTTAATGCTTCAAGTTGCTTAATATGTCCACCTGTCATTTCGAACGTCCCAGCAGACACCTTTGATGACATATTGTCGAGCACAAAATCCTCCGATGTATGGATGATAACTTCATGATAACGGCGTTGCGTATTGCCAATATTAATATTTAACCACCCTGCACTGTCAGTGTCTTCAAAATTCAACTCTAGCGTTCCATTCTCCGCCTGTACATTACGGATTCGATTAATAACCGCTTCTGGCGCCTGTCCCTTCAACTCAATCATATTCTTGTTATCATTGATCCAACTTACCTTAACATCCCCATAATCCGCATTGATTGCTATACTCTCAAGTTCCCTTACATCAATGCGAGATTCGTAATCAGATGTCTTATCTGCCCCTTTTTCCTGACCAGATGCATTCTGTGATCCTTCCGCAGAGATACGGTACTCATAAGAAGGCAATTGTGACTTAAATAACTGACTTGGTCCGTAATACATCAAGCCCGCAGCGCCTGCCACGATACACACAATTCCGACCATGTTCATAGTTGCACGATTCCAATTCATCTAACCTCGCTCCTTCCTTCATAGGCGACCCAGTGGAAATAGATTCGGTTCCATTTCATATATGCACGTCCTACAGCAACTATCGCCTGTATTAAAAATATTCCGATGCCGAACGCAATCGCTACGATCGACAACTCTGCACGATAAAACTCTCCGCCAAACCCAATTTTGAATGCGAACAAAAGAGGAGTTGCCAATAACGCTATTGCCGCTACACCAAGCCCAAACCACGTTGCCCATAGTCCGAACATAACAGGGACAACCATAATGCTAATAAAGATCGTACCTGCGTAAGCGATAGCTGAACGGGGACGTCGTCCTTCGGACTGCTGATATGGTGGGTAAGCAGTATTCGGTATTCCGCCGTACTCTTGAGAATATCGATTTGGTTCCCCATAATGCTGATTCAAATCCAACGGCTGTTCAGCATTCTTCAGGAAGCTAGGATCCTCGAAGAGTGGAGGTACTTGTGAAGCTTGACCTTGTTGACTAGGAATAAACGGTTCTGTCACCGGCTCCCGTTCAACCTCTTTATCCCCTCGTTCACCTAACAGCAGCTCGGCCGCAAGCTCCTCCGGATCGCCAAGCTCTCTAGCAATCTCTTCTTCTGTTCGTCCCTGCTGCTTGCTGAATTCAAAGTGTGCATCATACTCTGCTAATATTTCATTGCGCTCCGCCTCTGGAAGCGACAGTAGGCCCATTTTCAATTGCAGCATAAATAACTGCTTATGCATGTTGTTCACCTCTCTCACTTCTCCTTGGATTCTTCATCTTCCGCTTCGGTAAGCAGATTGGCTACTCCCGACACAAATTTATCCCACTCGGTCACGAGCTCATTCATATAATCCTTGCCTACTGAAGTAAGCTTATAATATTTCCGTGGCGGTCCCTCGGTAGATTCTTGCAAATAGGTTGTACAGTGACCATCCGCAACCATCCGCCGCAGAACTGGATATAGAGCACCTTCGGCAACCTCCACATGCTTGGATATCTGCTGGGCCAGCTCGAAGCCGTAACGGTCTCTCTGGTTAATGAGAACCATGACACACAGTCCGAGCACCCCTTTTTTAAATTGAACGATTTCCTTCAATCGAGTCACCCCCACTCCATAACGTGATGAATTATAATTTATGATTCAGTATTGTATATTGATTAGTAGTACACGATGATTATATCCTCTGGAATAGTGTTCCACAATAGGTTATTTCCAAAACTAGCCTCAGGTCTAGGTAAAACCCATCTCTAGTCGGAGCGAATCGATGAAGAATACTTTCACAAGGATCAGAACTGGGGAAGAACAAAGAGAAATAAGGGAAGACAAGAAGGACAAGTACGAAAGGCAAGCAAGAGTAAAAGGTAGATTAAAGGAAGAACACAGTATGCCTACCTCACATATGGATATGGGGTCATAAAAAAGAAGCCAGACCCCTTCAAGGGAGTCTGGCTTCTATCAAATCAGCAAGCCGCTTGTGCGGCAAGCCAATTATTTTTTCAAGTTGTAGAAGGATTTCAAGCCGTCGTAACGAGCTGTGCTTCCCAAGTTGTCTTCGATGCGAAGCAATTGGTTGTACTTCGCAACGCGGTCTGTACGGGAAGGAGCACCTGTCTTGATTTGGCCAGCGTTTGTTGCAACCGCGATGTCAGCGATCGTGCTGTCTTCGGACTCACCAGAACGGTGGGAGATAACAGCTGTGTAGCCAGCGCGTTTTGCCATTTCGATTGCTTCGAATGTTTCAGTAAGCGTACCGATTTGGTTAACTTTAACCAAGATGGAGTTACCGATTCCTTTTTCGATACCTTGAGCAAGACGCTCCGTGTTTGTAACGAACAAGTCGTCACCAACGAGTTGCACTTTGCCGCCCAATTTTTCAGTGAGCAACTTCCAGCCATCCCAGTCGTCTTCGGACATGCCGTCTTCGATTGTGATGATAGGGTATTTATCAACCCAAGAAGCAAGAAGGTCAACATACTCAGCAGATGTGTAGGACTTGCCTTCGCCTGCCAATGTGTATTTACCGTCTTTGTAGAACTCAGTGGACGCAACGTCCATACCCAAGAATACTTCTTCGCCTGGCTTGTAGCCAGCTTTTTCGATTGCTTCGATGATAACTTGAAGCGCTTCTTCGTTGGAACCAAGGTTAGGAGCGAATCCACCTTCGTCACCTACTGCAGTGTTCAAGCCTTTGCCCTTCAATACGGACTTCAGGTTGTGGAAGATTTCAGCACCCATGCGAAGTGCTTCTTTGAAGTTAGGTGCGCCTACTGGCAATACCATGAACTCTTGAACGTCGATGTTGTTGTCAGCATGCTCACCACCGTTGATGATGTTCATCATTGGTACTGGCAATTGCTTCGCGTTAAATCCGCCAAGGTATGTGTACAAAGGCATATCCAATGCATGTGCAGCAGCGCGAGCTACAGCCATGGATACAGCCAAGATTGCGTTAGCACCCAATTTGCCTTTGTTAGGCGTGCCATCAAGCTCGATCATCGCTTTATCGATTGCAACTTGGTCAAGAGCATCGTAACCGATGATTTCTGGAGCGATAATTTCGTTTACGTTTTTAACAGCGTTCTCTACGCCTTTACCAACGTAACGGCCTTTGTCGCCATCGCGAAGCTCAACTGCTTCGTGGGCACCAGTGGATGCACCGGAAGGTACGATTGCACGGCCGAAGCCGCCGGATTCCAATTTTACTTCTACTTCTACCGTAGGGTTACCACGGGAGTCAAGCACTTCGCGTGCGTATACGTCCATAATCATTGTCATGGTGTGTACAACTCCTTTTTTGATTGTTTATATATAAATTACTATATATCTAAGTAAGTTGTAAAACTTACTTCTTAATCATGCTTTGTCCAGTCATCTCTGCTGGCTGAGGAACGTTCATCAAGTCAAGAATCGTCGGAGCGATGTCTGCCAAGATGCCGCCTTCGCGCAATTCCACGTCATTCGAAGTAACGATGAATGGAACCGGGTTCGTCGTATGTGCAGTGAATGGACGGCCTTGCTCGTCGAATACCATATCCGCGTTGCCGTGATCCGCCGTAATGAGGCAGACGCCGCCTTTCGCCAATACCGCTTCAACTACCTTGCCCATGCACTCATCCGTAGCTTCTACGGCCTTGATTGTTGGTTCCAGCATACCGGAGTGACCAACCATATCAGGGTTCGCGAAGTTCAGGATAATCGTATCGAACTGGTCAGAGTTGATTTCGTTCACTGCTGCTTCTGCAACTTCGTAAGCACTCATTTCAGGCTGCAGGTCGTAAGTTGCTACCTTAGGCGAGTTGATAAGCACACGCTTCTCACCAGGAAGTTCAACGTCACGGCCGCCGCTGAAGAAGAACGTTACGTGCGGATACTTCTCAGTTTCCGCAATGCGAAGCTGCTTCTTGCCATGCTGCACGAGCACTTCACCAAGCGTGTTGTCCAACTCTTTTGGAGAGTAAGCAACATATCCGCCAACTGTTTCTGCGAACAGCGTAAGCGCAACGAAATGCAAGTTCTTAGGGAACTTGTCGCCACGATCGAAGCCGCGGAAATCATCGTTGGTGAACACTTGGCCAAGCTGGATCGCACGGTCTGGGCGGAAGTTCATGAATACGACGGAGTCGCCTTCTTTAACCAAGCCAACCGGCTGATCGTTCTCATCCACAATTACCGTAGGCATAACGAACTCGTCATATACGGATTGGGAATAAGATTCTTCAACTGCAGCAATTGGATCGCGGTATTTCGGGCCTTCGCCGTATACCATTGCGCGGTACGATTTCTCAACACGTTCCCAGCGCTTGTCGCGATCCATCGCATAGTAGCGGCCTTGAACCGTAGCGATACGGCCTATGCCAACTTCAGCGATTTTGGCTTGCAGCTTTTCGATATATCCGCGGGAGCTATCAGGCGCAACGTCACGGCCATCCAAGAATGCGTGAATGTATACGTCCTTTAAGCCTTCACGCGCACAGAGATCGAGCATCGCAAGCGCGTGGTCGATATGGCTGTGTACGCCACCATCAGACAACAATCCGTAAATGTGAAGCGCCTTATTGTTCTCCTTCGCAGTCTTCACTGCTGCAAGCAGTGTTTCGTTCGAGAAGAAGTCGCCTTCACGGATCGATTTTGTAATACGAGTCAGGTCTTGATATACGATGCGGCCTGCACCGATGTTCAAGTGACCTACCTCGGAGTTCCCCATTTGACCTTCTGGCAAGCCTACCGCTTCGCCGCAAGCTGTCAGTGTCGTATGAGGGAATTGGCTCATGTAACGGTCGTAGTTTGGCTTGTTCGCTTGCGCGACTGCGTTGCCAACTAGTGTATCGCGAAGTCCGAATCCGTCCATGATGATAAGTGCTACCGGTCTAGGTGCGGACATCTTACTTCGCCCCTTCCACCAAGGAGATGAAGGAAGCTGGTTGCAAGCTTGCGCCACCTACCAATGCGCCGTCAATATCACTTTCTGCCATGTATTCACGTACATTTTCCGGTTTTACGCTTCCGCCGTATTGAATGCGAACAGCAGCAGCAACTTCATCATTGTACAAGCCCTTCACAACGCTGCGGATGTAGCTGATAACTTCATTCGCGTCTTTTGCTGTGGAGGATTTTCCTGTACCGATCGCCCAGATTGGCTCATAAGCGATGACAGCTTCTTTTGCTTGTTCAGCAGACAATCCTTGGAATGCTGCTTCTGTTTGCACTTTGCACACGTCGTTCGTTTTGCCGGATTCACGCTCTTCAAGCGATTCACCTACGCATACGATTGGCGTCAAACCATGACGGAATGCTGCATGCATTTTTTTGTTTACTGTTTCATCAGTTTCCGCGAAGTATGCACGACGCTCAGAATGACCGATAATGACGTAGTCTACGCCAAGGTCTTTCAACATAGCGCCGGAAATTTCGCCTGTGAATGCACCGGAATCTTCAAAGTGAAGGTTTTGCGCACCAATCTTGATGCTCGTGCCTTTCACTGCTTCAACCAATGCTGGCAAGTTTGTAAATGGTGCGCAGAGTACGCTCTCTACGCCTTCCACTTCTGCTTTGCCTTTCACTTCGGATACGAAAGCGACAGCTTCCGATACCGTTTTGAACATTTTCCAGTTCCCTGCGATAATCGGTTGTCTCACACGATTCACTCCTTTACGCATAAGGGAGCGGCCGAAGCCGCCATCCCCTTACTTGCTCTCTTACTTATCGTTCAATGCAACCACGCCTGGCAATGCTTTGCCTTCCATGAATTCAAGGGAAGCGCCGCCGCCTGTGGAGATGTGGTCCATTTTATCTTTCAGCTTGAACTTCTCAACCGCTGCTGCAGAGTCGCCGCCGCCGATGATTGTGTAACCAGCAGTTTCCGCACATGCTTCTGCTACCGCACGCGTACCATGAGAGAACGGCTCGATTTCGAATACGCCCATAGGCCCGTTCCATACAACAAGCTTGGAATTCTTGATAACGTCAGCATAGATTTCACGAGTTTTCGGACCGATGTCAATGCCTTCCCATTCAGCAGGAATGCTGTCGATCGCTACCACTTGTGTGTTTGCATCTGCACTGAAGTCATCTGTAACTACGATATCTACTGGCAAGTAGAGGTTTTTGCCAAGTTCTTTGGCTTTCTCGATGAAGCCTAAAGCAACATCAAGCTTCTCGTTGTCGACAAGCGACTTCCCGATTTCGTTGCCTTGTGCTTTGAAGAATGTGTATGTCAGGCCGCCACCGATCACGATATTGTCGGCGATTTCCAACATTTTGTTGATAACGTCGATCTTATCTTTAACCTTGGAACCACCTACGATTGCCGTAAATGGACGCTCAGGGTTTGTCAGCGCTTTGCTAAGTACATTCAATTCTTTCTCCATCAACAGACCGGACACGGCTGGCAAGTGATGTGCGATGCCTTCAGTGGATGCATGTGCACGGTGAGCCGCGCCGAACGCGTCGTTCACAAACAAGTCCGCAAGTTCTGCGAAGGCTTTAGCCAATTCTGGATCGTTCTTCTCTTCGCCTTTGTGGAAACGAACGTTTTCAAGCACGACAACGTCGCCGTTTTCCATTTTTGCAATTTCAGCTTTTACGTTTTCACCAATTGACTCGTCAAGCTTCTTAACGGGCTTACCAAGCAGTTCGCCAAGACGTACTGCTGCAGGTGTCAGACGCATGGAATCCACAACTTCGCCCTTCGGACGACCCATGTGGCTTGCCAAAATAACTTTCGCACCTTGTTCCACCAAATAGTTAATTGTCGGCAGCGTTTCGCGTACACGTGTATCATCCGTAATCACACCATTTTCCAATGGAACGTTGAAATCTACACGTACAAATACGCGCTTACCCTTAACTTCTACATCACGCACACTTTTCTTGTTCATCCCCGTGTTCCTCCTATCGTCGATTACACCGGCACACGCCTCTCTCTGGTGTGTTGTTCGGTATGTTCTGTGTTCTTGTTCTGTATGGGTTCCATCTAAATCTTTCTCTCTATATATCGTATATCGTTCGTTAGTATGTTCTGGTTTCTCTCTGTACTCTCTATCTCTGTATATCTAAAAATCTGTGTCCGCACTGGTTCTCGATATGCTCTAGGCACTATAAGGATCAAAAGAGGAGGCCTGAACGGTCACTCCTCTTTGATTGTAAGTGCTATGCGATTACAGACCTTTTTTTGCGATGAAAGCTGCCAAGTCTACAACGCGGTTGGAGTAGCCCCACTCGTTGTCGTACCAGGATACAACTTTAACCAAGTTTCCGCCGATTACCATCGTTGTCAAAGCATCGATAGTGGAGGAAGCTGGGTCGCCGTTGAAGTCGCTGGATACCAATGGCTCTTCAGTGTAGTTCAAGATGCCTTTCAATGGGCCTTCAGCTGCTTCTTTCAAAGCTGCGTTTACTTCTTCAACAGTAACGTCTTTCTTAAGTTCTACTACCAAGTCTGTAACAGACACGTTAGGAGTAGGAACGCGCATGGACATACCGTTCAATTTGCCTTTCAATTCAGGCAATACAAGGGATACCGCTTTAGCAGCACCAGTTGTAGTAGGAATGATGTTTTGAGCTGCTGCACGAGCACGACGCAAGTCTTTGTGCGGCAAGTCAAGAACGTTTTGGTCGTTAGTGTAGGAGTGAATTGTGTTCATCATACCTTTTTCGATACCAAACTTGTCGTTCAATACTTTAGCGAATGGCGCCAAGCAGTTTGTTGTGCAAGAAGCGTTGGAGATGATTGTATGGCTTGCAGCATCATACTTATCTTCGTTAACGCCCATAACGATTGTGATATCTTCGTTAGTAGCAGGTGCGGAGATGATAACTTTCTTCGCGCCGCCTTTCAAGTGCATTTCAGCTTTATCTTTCGCTGTGAAGATACCAGTGGACTCAACAACGATTTCAACGCCGTTAGCGCCCCAAGGCAAGTTCTCAGGGTTGCGCTCAGCGAATACTTTCACTTCGCGGCCGTTAACAACCAAAGCGCCTTCTTTAGCTTCTACTGTAGCTTCGAATTTGCCATGAGTTGTGTCATATTTCAACAGGTGAGCCAGAGTGTTTACATCTGTCAAATCGTTGATTGCAACGATTTCTACTTCTGAATTGTTCAATGCTGCGCGGAATACGTTACGTCCGATACGACCAAAGCCGTTAATACCAACTTTAACCATTGATGATTCCTCCCATTTCCTTCGCAATTTTTTTATATATCTCAAGACGGCCTGTAAGGCACATCGAGACCACAATGTTTCAATACTTCTACTGCTGCTGCTTCATCGATAACGAGAATGTCTTCGTGTCCTGCACGAAGCACTGCAGTAATCGATTCACCTTTGCTCTGACCTCCAGCAATGGCAATGACTACCTCCATACGAGAGATGTCCTCTAGGCGAAGGCCCAGTGTTAGCATCGTATGAACGACATGCCCGTCTCGGTCAAAATAATACCCGAAAGCTTCTGCAAGCGCCCCTTCTTCGAGCAGCTGCTGGATCGTCTCTTCATCCGCACGGCGGCGCTTCGCCATAACGAGAGCTTCTCCAATGCCATGCACGACAATGCGTGCTTGGCGAATTACTCGCAAAATGTCTTGGATGTTCGGTTCCTGCTTAAGCGACTGGTACGCTTCCTCACTCAGCAAATCCGGCACATGCAAGAGCCGATACTGAGCGCCTACGCGCTTCGCCATCGTGGATGCGATTGTGTTCGCTTGGTATTCCAAGCTCTCCCCAAGTCCCCCACGTGCGGGTACGAACCAATTGCCTTTCAACGGTGATGAACTCGTCAATTGATCTGCCATTGCAGCCAATGTGGAGCCGCCTGTCACCGCCACGACATCTTCCTTGTCCATTACGCTGCTGAGCGCTCTACAAGCCGCTTGCCCGAGTTCTTGCTTCACGGCAGGCGATACATCCGAATTGCCGGGTACGACAATGACCTGCTTCAAACCGAATGCTTGGCGGATACTCTCCTCCAGCTGGCGCATCCCGAGCAATTCGCCCATCACGGATTCCAGCTTCCGGACAAGTTGCCGGCCTTCATCAGTGATTCGCATACCCGTGTTATCCGAATCAATCAGGCCTTGCGCCTTCAATAAATCGGTCTCTGCACGGAGCACACGCTCGGTCATCTGCAATGACGTTGCCAGCGTTCTTCTCCCAATGGAGTCGGACAACATGATTTGATGCAGGATGGTGTAACGCTTCTTCAACAGTTCAATGAGTTCAGGTAGAAGTCGCTTCTGTATTTCTAACCACTCACGCATTCTCTCCACTCCTGCTTCCCATAAGCAACCATTGGACTAAAAACGTCCCATCTCTACATTTTTTGTCCCACCACTATTCTACCGAATAACGCAGCAACTTGCAAGTATCCTGAACCCCTGATTTTGCGCCCAAAACCGCGAATTCTCTGCCTATAAACAACTTCTATAATAAGCAAGCAATATCGAAGTTATTCATTATCAGACAACATATCTAGAAGGGCATACGACTGCCTATGATGTAATTAACCCAAAATACGACAAGTTAATACATATTTCGCAAAAATTTTAGACATTCCTCAGTATAGACATTAATGACGGACATCATGCCCTGCTCGTACCTGCGTTTACAAAAGTTTTGAGCTTTCCTTCACATCCTGTTCGCTCTCTACGTCCCCATGTAGTTTAGACATCGACATTGCTCACTTAGATCGGGCAACATCCACCTTATTCGGCACCTTCCATTTATTATAGAAAGAATTCAACCGTTCCCTCCTTAAAAGTTAAAACTTAATTATGGTCGAAGGATCCTTTCTGCGGTGCCAATACAATCATCTCTGTATCCCACTAATCAGTGGGCACTTCCAAACTTCCCGTTTTTAATAAATATTCAGTGGCGCTCACTTGACTTTGTTATACGCTTTCTTATATAATAAATTTTGCTCTTGTATGAATGCGCCCGTGGTCCAATGGATATGACGTAGGCCTCCGGAGCCTGAGATCAAGGTTCGATTCCTTGCGGGCGCGCCATTTACACTCCTGTCCTTATTTGGTACAGGATAAGAAGCTACGTTACGCATATATTTAGGTGAATAAGCACGGAAGTAACATCTTGAATTTTGCAGAAGCGAAACGATAGATGTTTTTTTCTCTACATAGTTTGACCATCTTTGACTTTTTGTTTCAAGTCCTTTATATTGAATGTGTAATGATATTAGTTAGGAGGGGTTATCTTGAGTTATGTACCCGTAGTTGTTGAACAGACGAATCGTGGCGAAAGATCCTATGATATTTACTCTCGATTGTTGAAGGATCGCATCATCTTCCTCGGAACAGAAGTGAACGATCTCGTGGCGAATTCGATTATCGCCCAGCTGTTGTTCTTGGCTGCAGATGACCCAGAGAAGGATATTCATTTGTACATCAATAGCCCAGGCGGTTCAATCTCAGCCGGCATGGCCATATACGATACAATGCAGCACATCAAGCCGGACGTATCTACGATTTGCGTGGGCTTGGCAGCTTCCATGGGAGCGTTCCTGCTTAATGCAGGTGCCAAGGGCAAGCGTTTCGCCCTGCCGAACAGCGAAATTATGATTCATCAGCCGCTTGGCGGAGCACAAGGGCAAGCGTCCGATATTGAGATTCGCGCACGCCGCATCTTGAAGATGCGCGACACGTTGAACAAAATTTTGGCGGATCGCACAGGTCAACCACTTGAGCGCGTGGAGCGCGATACGGATCGCGACTACTTCATGTCTGCCCAAGAAGCGTATGAATACGGTCTGGTTGATAAGGTTCTTGGCAAAGAGTAAACAGTAAACGTGATACAGCCTCTCTCATGCGATCTATTTTGCATGTAGAGAGGCTGTTTTTTTATTGCTTATTTCAACTTACATGAATAACGAAAAGCTAGGTTTACTTAGGTAAGAATGATCGGCAAGGACTCGAAACCGAACATAAACTCGCTCTGGATGCGCTTCAACGGCTTGGAATGATCACATTGGTAGTTCGGGAAACGATCGAGCATTGCATTCAACGCTATCCTCGCTTCCAGCCGTGCAAGTTGGGCCCCAAGGCAGAAGTGGATACCATGACCAAACGCTAAATGCGGGTTTGGCTGACGGCGAATATGGAAGAGATCTGGCTGCTCGAACACAGACTCGTCATGATTCGCTGACCCGATCCACAACATGACGAACTGCCCTTCAGTTAACATCATGCCATCTACTTCCACATCCTTCTTCACACGTCGAAACATTAACTGTACCGGCGAGGTAAACCGCAGCACTTCTTCAATAGCGCCAGGCAGTAAAGAACGATCGGATCTAATATCGTCCCATGCGATGCGCTCACTGTCGAAACACGCTAGTGCAGAAGAGAGCAAATTCGTTGTCGTTTCATTGCCAGCCACAAGCAGCAAAATACAAAACCCAATGAGCTCAAAGGGGGACAACGGTTCTCCGTCTGACGTTGCATGCACAAGCCTAGTTATCAGATCATCCTGTGGATTACGGCGGCGTTCTTCTGCGATCGCCTCGAAATATACAGCCATCTCCTTCTGGCAATTGCTATTGCGGTCAATGTCACCACTCACTAATGCCTCCGACCATTCTCGAAACTGATCTCGATCGTGTACCGGTATGCCGAGCATTTCTGCGATTACAATAATCGGGAGCGGAACTGCGAAGTCTTGAACTGCATCCATTCGTCCTTTGCTTTCCACCTTATCTAGAAGCTCATCCGCCAATGCTTCAATTCGTGGAATCATCTTTTCAATGGATCTAGGTGTGAAGGCTTGTGAGACTAATGTTCGAAGCTGGCTATGCTTCTGCGGATCGGTGCGGAGGATGCTGTATTCAATCGGCCGCTTGTCTTCGCTTCGCAATTCGGAGGAAAAATGATTGTAATCAGCAAATATCCTCTTAATATGATCGTATCGGTACGCATGCCAGAACGTTCCCCCCAGCAGCTGAGGATTCTCTGAACGCAACAGAGAGCTCTCTGACCACAACAAAGGACTCTCTGACCGCATAGTTTTGTAATGAGATAATGGCAGCACTTCAAGCTCTTGAATCCATTTCATCATTCAACCTCTCCCCTCCTTAACCATGCAACATAGCTTCAGTCACAACTCTTCCTCGATTTACAGGGATTCGAAATAATATCTTGCATTAAAACTAATATATGTAAATAATAACCTACATAGACCTAGGCCTGTATGCACTGAAACAACTTCGGGTCGACCTGTTACAAACCGAATTCAATTCATTTAGCTACAAAAAAAAGGACCGCATCGCGCAAACGCCGATGCGGTCTATATATGTTCTAGGGGTAAACTGTAAACCATGAGAAAGATGAAACGGATCACCTTGTGCAACGGAAGACTCCGGTTGACCAAGGTCAGTAATCGCTGCCGGCAACCCTCCTTCGCAAGAACTCATCTGTCATTCGGTCCATTGTTAGAATACTAGAGTTACATTAAAGAAAACTGAACCGAACCTTAAAATAAGATAAAAAGCAATTCCCTCAATGGCAATACACCTATAATGTCCACCCTACAGAAATTGTTGTACACACCAGGAAATCATTCCATTTCCGATTGGAATCGTTTACAATATGAATATTGCCGCTTTTTTTCAATTTCTCGCTTTACAGATGAAGCGAAACGTATACAATAATTACAAATCATCAACATTTCTTCTCTATTAGATTGTCTTCTTACTTATTGCCAGATCCACTTCATAGCAAGATTACATCAAGAGACTACTAGGAGGCTTGTCAGGATGAGTTGGAACTATTTTCGGTCGAAGCTGCTATTACAGTACATATGGTCGTATATATTGATTTTTCTCATCCCATTAGTGGTTCTCACGATCTTTATCTATCAAAATGCCGTAAACAATCTTCGTTCCGAAATTGAGCAATCGAACGTGAACCAGCTCAATCAGGTGAAGCTGAACATCGATTCTCGCATGACGGAGCTTCGAGACATCGCTTCTCGCATTGCTTATGATGAACAATTGACTCCTTATATGATACGGCATCCCTATTACAGCCGCGATGCGATATCCGCGCTCGGCAAATATAAAGCGAACAGTTCCATTCTAGAAGAGCTATTCCTTTTCTACAGGAACAGTCATGCCATCTACTCATCAAAAGGAATGACCAATGTAGATGTTCTCTTTGATCAATACTATCTATTCGAGGACTGGAGCAAGAAGGATATTATTAAGGAGCTGGAAACTGAGCTCTATCCTGTCGTGCGACCAGCGGAATCCGTTAACTTGAGCATGAATATTACCAAATCCATGCTTGCGTACATGATCCCAATCACTCCTAACAGCTCGTCCCCACACGGAACCGTGCTGTTCCTGATGGAGGAATCGAAGCTAACGGGGCTTATGGACACTATTCTAAATGGATTCAAAGGCAATACCTACATCTTCGACGATAAGGGCCGTGTGCTTACCCAGAATAATCATGGGGAGCCTATCCCGAAAACTGAGATTCACTTGCTGTCAGAGCTCGGGCCCGGCATCCATAGCTTGAAGCTGGATAATATGCAGCAATCCATTGTTTCTGTTAAATCTTCCATGAATGGGTGGACCTATGTGACGGCTATGCCAAGCGAGCAATTCTTCAGCCGTGTGTTCCATATTCAGACCTTCTTCATGCTCGCGTTCGCTGTAGTGGTCATCGCCGGCATTCTAGCAGCCATAATCCTGGCACGCAAGCAATACCATCCAATCCATGATCTCATGGAATTTGCCTTGTTGAATGAAGAAGCCTCTGCTGCACAGCCAGCACCTAAGAGACGCAATGAGTTGGAGTGGATTCGTAAAACTCTGCATGACTATAGTGCCCGCGTCGATATTCAAGAGCCATTTGCCCGAAATCAATTCCTGCTCATGCTGCTCAAGCACGGGAAGCTGGACAACCCAGAATCTGCACATATTATGGAGATGATCGGCATTGAACTGACAGGCAAGTACTATTTCATCATTGCAATCTCTTGGGACGAGTATCCTGGCGTCACAGATGCATTGCAGCATCGTCAGCAGATTGTAGAGTTGCTCGAGGAGATCGAAATTCCGGAATACGGTGCACACGCATATGGCATTGAGCTGCCGCATTTTGATCAATTCGCCCTCATCGTCAGTATGAATGAGGACTCAAGAATCTCCGTGGAGCACCAGATGGAACAAATCGTTGAAGCTCTTCGAATAATCGTGATGGAGAGCACGCACCTCATCCCATCCATAGGTGTTGGTAACGCCTATGAGGATGCCGCCCTCTTGAATCAGTCTTATATCGAGTCAGCTTCTGCGCTGGAATATCGTATGGCGAACGGCAAGGGCAGCATTACGTATTTCAACAAGCTGTCCCATACACCAAACGATACGTTCTGGATCGCTAAGGACTCCCTGCTTAAGCTTACACAAAGCTTGAAGCAGGGCAATGATACCGTTGCAATGCAAATGATTGAAGCGATATTCAACAAGCTGAAGGCAGAGCGCGTATCGATCTCTCTCCTTCGCTGTATTTGCTTCGATATAATGAATACCTTGCTGAAGACAGCGTCTGAGCTCGGCTTGAACGAGTTAATTCGCGATATTCCGAGCTTCACCTCCTTCGAGTCACTGGAGGAGCTTGAGAAGAAGCTTCAGCTCCTGGCCGCACATATTTGCGAACAAGTAGAGCGCAACTCGGAAAATGAACAGCTCTCTTTAATGGACAGCGTCATTGCGTACGTCGATCAACAGTATACCGACTACAGCTTGAGCTTGGAAGCGACCGCACAGAAGTTCTCTATCTCGTCCTCTTATCTCAGCCGTTCGTTCAAGGAGAAGACAGGCAGCAACTTCTCTCAATATATATGGCAGCGCCGCATGGATGAGGTCATTCGCCAGCTGTTGACGACTAGTGATCCGCTGAAGGACATCATCGTCAGGGTCGGATATTTGGATACACCGAACTTTATTCGCAAGTTCAAGAAAGAGACGGGATATACACCAGGCCAATACCGGAAGCTTCATGCTTCAAGCGAGCAAGCAAAAGCTGCCGCAGATGCGGACGATGAATCTATAAGCTAAGTGCATACGTACAAAGAAAACGAGCACCAAAGGCAGAATAGGAAGCCTAAGGTGCTCGTTTTCTTTCCGATTAGCTTATTTCACAATTTACGAGGTTACAACTAGTGTTTATTTCCCTGAGTTCCATTGGTCATAGGCTTTTTGATAAATCTCAACGATTTTCTCAGCGCCCATCTTCTTCAATGTACCTATATACTTATCCCAATTCGCAAGCGGTTCTTGCCCTGTTACGAACTTCGCTTCCATTTGCTTCACGTAAGTGTCGAGGTCAGAGCGCAAGCTCGATACTTGCTGCTGATCAGCCTCGGACAAATATACGCTCGGGAATGGAACTTTCGCGATCGGATTGATTTTTTCCTCTGTTTCTTTCTTCAACCACTTCTCGAATTCGCCTTCGAATCCGCGTTTCACTTCTTCTGTCATGACTTTCGGAACGATCGTACCGTAGTCCGGCGTCAAAGTTGCACGATAGTCCTCACGATCCTTACCATCCGGTACCGGAAGTTGTTTCTTTGTATGGTCTTCCTTGTTTGCATACTCCCACAGCGTGCCTTCCGGGCCATAGCTAAGCAATTCAGAGCCTTCTACCGAATAGAAGAAGTCTACCCAACGCATGGTTGCTTCTGGGTTTTTGTTCTTGTTCGTAATCGCGAATACGCCCTTCATCAAACCTGGATGCTTCGCTGCGACCGGTTCGCCCATCTCGCTTTTCACAGGAGCGTACATCGGGTCAGTCATGCTAGGCTCGCCGCCCAATGTGAAGTAGGCATGGTAATCAGCGAACAATGCCACTTGATTATTTTTCCCTTTTGCTTTCTTTTGCTCATCCGTTTGGGAGAAGGTTTCATGATCTAACAATTCTTCGTTCCACAACTTGTTCAAGAACGTAAGATAGCCTTTGTATCCTTCCTCCATTGGAGAGTAGTGAACTTTTCCTGCTTTATCCGCATAGATGAATTCGCCATACATCCCCCAAGAGCCGAACAACCACATGCGAATGTCGTCAAGCTTAACGGAAACAAGCGGAATTTCATCCTTCTTGCCATTTCCGTTCGGATCTTCTTCTTTTACCCGTTTCAAGTATGTGTATAGTTCATCCGTTGTGGATGGTACTTTGTCCATGCCAAGCTTCTTCAAGAACTTGCCGTTATACCACAATGGACCACGATACCAGCCTGCATCCAAGTCAATGCTTGGCAAGGAATAGATATGTCCATCCGGCGTCGTAATCGACTTGCGAATATCTGGATTGTCATTCAGGATTTTGTTCAAATTCGGTGCATACTTCTCAATAAGTCCTTCCAAAGGAATCAGTACGCCTTGGCTGCTTCCATAGTTGATTTCATCTGCAGACTGCAATTGACCGGAGAAGAACACATCAGGATAATCGCCACTAGCAAATACAAGGTTGCGCTTTGTATCAAAGCTGTCGAGAGGTGCATTTCGGTATTCGAACTTAATGCCAGTCTTCTCTTCCATTTGCTTTAGCAAGGCCATATCCTTCCAGTTTTGAATCCCTACGTCTTGTCCCATCATCGTAAGTGTAATAGGTTCCTTGACGATCGGGAAGCCTTCTTGATTTAAGTTGCTAAGTGCTTCCTCGCTACCTTCGCTTCCCTCTGCGGCAGGCTTGTCTGACGATCCGCATCCTGCGAGCATTGTGAAGATCAAGGTCATAGACATCAACAATGCCCACGTTTTTTTCCATTTTTGCATGGCAATGATCCTCCCTTTTGATGATTATTATACTCTTTGTCCTGCTTCTATAATAAGCAAAGGCGAGCCTTCGTTTATTACCGTTCATAGATTCGACAATGACAACGTACATATCTTTCATGCTCACTAGACGAAATAGAGAGATTCGTTACTGATGAATTCTACTCTGGATACATTCACAAGCGCATTCTAAAATTTGCAACAGTCTGTTCAAGCTATCCTTTGACCGATCCAATCATAACCCCTTGCACGAAGTACCGCTGCAAGAATGGGTATACCACGATAACCGGTAACGTCGAAACAATAATGACCGAATATTTGACGAGCGATGCGATTTCTGCCTTGTTGTTTAGCGCAGCGGCAACCGAACTACTTACCGCAGCACCAGTCGTTTCTGCCGACATTTCCTGCAGAACAAGAATTTGACGCAGGATCATTTGCAGTGGATATTTCGACTCTTCATTCAAATAAATGAGAGCGCCAAAGTAGCTGTTCCAATGTCCAACCCCATAGAATAATGCCATAACGGCTATGATCGGAGCTGACAACGGCAAAATAATCTGCAGGAATAACCGCATGTTGGTACAGCCGTCAATGCTTGCTGCTTCCTGAAGTTCTCTAGGTATCGTGGATTGGAAGAATGTCCGTGCCACGATGATGTTCCAGACTGATGCTGCACCCGGCAAAATTAACGCCCACATACTGTTGATTAGCCCCAATTCTTTAATCAACAGATATCCCGGAACTAATCCGCCACCGAAGAACATTGTAAACAGAAACATCCCCATAAAGAAATTGCGTCCAATGAAATCCGATCGACTCAATGCGTATGCTGCCGGTAAAGTTACGGCTAGGTTAACGCAAGTACCTACAACGGTATATAAAATGGTGTTCCCATAACCACTCCATATCTTTGAGTTCTCGAACACGCGTGCGTATCCGTCAAATGTGATTCCTTTTGGGAACAGCCACATTTCACCGGAGGCTACCATCTTCGGATCACTGATAGACGCGCTTAGAATATACAACACCGGATACAATACAAGAATCAAAGCTATCGTTAAATAAATATAGTTACATACGATAAAAATCTTGTCCGCTCTCGTTTCTTTCACAGTAGCAGCCATGTTCCATTCCCCTCCTTCCTACCACAAGCTTGTTTCGCTCGTGCGTCGCGCGATTTGGTTAACAACGATGAGCAAAATAGCATTAACGATCGAGTTAAATAAACCTATTGCCGTGGAGAAGCTGTACTGCGCATCTACTAGACCTGAACGATATACGAATGTCGATATGACATCAGAAGATTCCATGTTAAGTGGGTTTTGCAAGAGCAATATTTTCTCAAATCCGACACCAAGAATGCTGCCCATGTTCAAAATGAGCAAGATTGTAATCGTTGGAATAATTGCCGGAATGTTAATATGCCAGATACGCTGGAACCGGTTCGCACCATCTACAACGGCCGCTTCATGGAGCTGTGGATCGACACCAGATAAGGCAGCCAAATAAATGATTGTCCCCCATCCCGTACCCTGCCACACACCAGACAAGACATACATTGTCTTAAACCATGCCGGATCCGTAAGGAAAGAGGCCGGTTCAAATCCAAAGAACTTAATGATATGAATGATGATACCAGTTGAAGGAGACAGGAACGTAATAATGATACCTGCCATGACGACAACGGAAATGAAGTGCGGTGCATAGGTTATCGTCTGTACCGTTCGCTTGAATATCCCATCCTTAACTTCATTAAAGGCAAGCGCCAATATAATTGGCAGCGGGAAGCCTATCGCCAGCTCATACAAGCTGATGCTCAGCGTATTCCACAGCAGATCCCAGAAGTAGTACGAGTTGAAGAAGCGCTCGAAGTGGTCGAATCCGACCCATGGGCTCCCCATAATCCCTTTCGCTGGGATGAAGTTTTTGAATGCAATTTGAATCCCGTACATCGGGCCGTAATGGAAAATGAGGAAGTACAAAAATGCAGGAGCAATAAATAAATATAACTCCCAATTCTGAAGCATCTTCTTCCACGTCGGTTTCTTCTTATTTGGAACCACGTTCATTGAAAGGGCACTCTGTCCATTTCCTTGCATCGTGTCCACTCCCTCCCTTCAAATGATGGCATGGTTGGCACAGTCACTTTCATTGATGAAACGATGAACTGTGCATGAAGCCATGCTAACGCTTTCATGAGAACATTTTAGGCATCCTTTACCAATATCGTAAATATGTCGATTCCGCATTGTCGTTAACATATCCTTTACAACCGCGCCACTGCGCGTTTTTTGATTATGCACCCTGCGTCGGTACTACCTCAATAGCAGGCGAAATTGGTACATTTTGATGTTACCGATCACACACCATATATTACACATTGTCAGGAAAAACATATCGAACAAGGCTGAATACAACGCTTAATGTTCAGCTTCCAACCCTTCCATCTATTGCTGAATTCTACATCAGGATGTATGATAGTTCTATAATCATAGAACTAATGAAATTATAAACTTACAAACATGGACACATGTATAAGAAAGGGGAAAGATTCAATTGTCTACTTATCTTCTTGTTCACGGAGCATGGGATGGCGGATTTGTATGGAAGGAAGTCGCATCCCTGCTTCGACAAGCTGGTCATGCTGTGTATACTCCCTCCCTTACTGGTCTTGGAGAGCGAACACATCTAGCTCATCCAGACATTGATCTCCATACATTCATTCAGGATATTGTAGGGGTATTTACTTATGAACAGCTCGAGGATGTTATTCTTGTTGGACACAGCTTCTCCGGAATGGTAATCACCGGGGTAGCTGAAATTGTACCCGATCGAATCAAGCAGCTGGTCTATGTTGATGCCATGCTTCCCCGGCATGGAGAGTCTGTTGCGACTCTCTCAGCTCCATACTTGGATAATCCCTATCCAAGTACTGCAGATGGCGACACACCGGCGTTTATTGCACCACCTAACTTAACAGATCCGCGTAAATCGCCAATGCCGACACGTTCGTATATGCAGGAGCTATCTATTACCAATGAGCGTGCCGCTGCCCTTCCTCGCATCTACATAGAACCGCTGGATCATCCTGATAGTTGGCCGATGGCTGCCTTTTTCCGCGCAATGGCCTTACGCGCCCGGGATGCCGGCTGGCGCCATATGAGTCTCGAGCAAGGAGGGCATTGGCTCATGAAGACTCAACCCGAACCGTTGTCCAAGCTGCTCCTGAATCTGTAATCAACATAAAAATGCCCTTTATCCACATTAGGTGTGGATTAAGGGCATTTATTATTCAATCAATACTATGCGATTATCTTCCGCTCTTCAGTTCTGTCCACAAGCGATCATATAATTGGATATTTTTACCAACATCACCGAGCCATTCTGTTCGACCCAGTTCTTCGTCAGTTAAGTTAATCATCTTGTTGTCCAGATACTCTTTGCTATGGTGCTCTTTTGCCTTCGTCACAGGATTGCTGTAACCGATAGCCTCATAGTTCTTCGCACTGTTCTCTGGATCAAGCATGAAGTTGATGAACTTCTCCGCTAATTCCTTATTCTTCGTACCCTTTGGAATCGCATAGTTGTCCGAGAAGATCGTGCTTCCTGTCTTCGGAATCATGAATGCAACATCTGGGTTCTCACCATGAATGACAGATGCATCGCCAGACCATACCGTACCGATCCAGCCTTCTTCCGCAATCATCTTCTGCTTGATGTTGTCCGTATCGAATGCAAGCACGTTCGGAACAAGCTTGCGCAGGTCATCAACAGCCGCGTTGATTTCCGCTTCATTTTGGGAACTGTTCGATTTGCCTGCCTTCTTCAGCGCCATACCTACGATCTCGCGGTTGTCATCCAGAAGAAGTACTTTACCCTTGTACTCATCCTTCCACAAATCCGCCCAATCGGTTGGAGCTTGCTTCACATATTTTGTGTTGTAGGCAATGCCTGTAACACCCCATGTATATACAATAGAGTACTTGTTGCCAGGATCAAATTCAGGGTTTTTGAAACGATCCGTGACGTATTGGAAATTCGGAATATGATTTAAATCAAGCGGCTCCAGCAAATCTTGCTTAATCATGCTAGCCACCATATAGTCGGACGGTTGAATTAAATCATAATTCGCGCCGCCGGCTTTCAACTTCGCCAGCAGTTCCTCGTTGTTGGCAAAAATCGCATAGTTAACTTTTACGTTACTCTCCGATTCGAATTTCTTGATCATATCCATATCGAAGTTATCTGCCCAGCTGTACAAATTCAATGTTTGCTCCGGCTTAGAAGAGCAGCCTGCCAGTGCAGTAAGTGCCAACATCCCGGCCAATACGACCGCGAACCATTTCTTTTTGTTCAATTCTTGTTACCCCTCTCTGATCCTGCAACAGATCCTTAGAATGTATTAATTATTATGATTCAAATTCACTTGCTCACATCGGGTGAACAGTGAATTAGAACGGCAGCATAGAGCTTTTCTTCTCTCCGTTACCGCGGTTCAACAACCATTGTGCCAGTACGATCAGCATAACGCTCAAGATAATCATTAGCGTACACAACGCGTTGATCTCTGGAGAGATCCCCCGTTTTACCAATCCATAAATGTAAATCGGCAATGTTGTCGAGTTCGGTCCGGCAACAAAGAAGCTGATCATAAAGTCATCAATCGACAGTGTGAAAGCCATGATCGCTCCGGCAAGCACGCCTGGCCATATCGAAGGCAGCGTAACATAGCGGAATGTCTGCCATGGTGTGGCACCAAGGTCAGATGCCGCTTCTTCAAGCTGCTTGCCCATGTTGGCAAGTCTGGAAGCAACGATTACGTACACGTATGAAATACTGAACGTGATATGTGCAATAATAACCGTCATTTTGCCCAGATCAATCTTAAACTGGCTGAACAGCACCAGTAGGGACAAACCCATAATGATATCCGGCACAATAATTGGCAAGTACAACAATCCGATTACGCCTTGCTTGCGCTTGGCAGTCATTCGGCGAAGTGCAATTGCGGCTATCGTGCCAAGCACAGTCGAGATGACTGTAGATATCAACGCGATTGACAAGCTGTTGCTGAGTGCTTCCATTACTTGCCGGTTGTCGAATAGTGAACTGTACCATTTGAACGTGAAACCGCTCCAATTCGAATTAATCCGCGAATTGTTGAACGAGTACGCGATAATCAAAAATACAGGTATATAAATAAATAGAATTAACAGTATCGAATGGAGCGCAAGAAGCGGACTCTGATTCTTTTTGGTTGCTGCCTTCATGCCCCCGCCTCCTTCGATGCATCATATTTGGAGCGGAGTGCTCGGTTGAACAGCCCAATAATAATTAGGGAACTGATCACGAACACGACTGACAGCGCGGAACCGAATGGCCAGTCACGCGCACCTAGGAACTGATTCTGTATAATATTGCTGAGCATTTGCGCCTTAGCACCGCCCAGAATGTCTGTTACAACGAACATCCCCGCTGTTGTCACGAAGACAAGCACACTGCCTGTCATCATGCCAGACTTCGTCTGCGGCAGCGTAATATGCCAGAACGACTTCCACTTCGTAGCACCCAAATCACTGGATGCCTCAAGCAATCGCTTGTCCATTTGCTCCAAAGAAACATAAATCGGAAGCACCATATACGGAATGAACGTATAGACCATTCCAAGCAGTACTGCTCCCTTGGTATAGAGCATTTGCAGAGGCTCCGCGATCAATCCCAGATCAAGGAGCGTCTGATTAACGACCCCTTGCGTACGCAGCAAGAGTACCCATGCGTATGTCCGAATCAGGAAGTTAATCCAGAACGGAACCGTAATGAGAATGAGCAGCAGCTTCTGCTTCGCCGGGCTCGTCGTCGATATATAATATGCAAGCGGATAGCTGAACAACAAGCAAATTGCCGTTGTTAACACGGATAGCCACAGCGTATCCCAATAAATACCCAAGTATAAGGGATCGAAAAATCGTTCATAATTGTTCAGCGTAAACGAAAAGACGATATTTCCGAGCTCGTCTCGCTGCATGAAGGATACAGCGATGACCGCGATCATCGGCACGACAAGGAATATCGTCAGCCACAATACGACCGGCGCAATGATGCCAAATGAGCGTTTCATGAGCCGATCATCACCTCATCTTGCTTACTCCAGCTTACTCCAATATGCTGGCCAATCTCCCACGTCCGCTCGTCCTTGAAGTCAAGCACAACCGATACGTTCGTTTGGTCGTTATCCAAGTGCACGATCAGCTTGTGGATGTTCCCCAAATAAACGATATCCTGAATAATTCCAGTGCGAGGCGCACCTTCCACATCCGCTGTCACATGAATTTTCTCTGGACGTACGGTGAAGAGGTTCTCTTCATGGAATACGTTGTTCTCCCCTACAAACGTAGCTGCAAACAACGTCTCCGGGCGTTCGTAAATATTTTTAGGAGAGTCGATCTGTTCGACACGTCCGTTATTCATAATCACGATTCGATCCGACATCATCATCGCTTCTTCTTGATCATGGGTTACATATACGAATGTAATGCCCAAGCTCCGCTGCAATTGCTTCAGTTCAGCCTGCAGATTTTTGCGCAGCTGCAAATCAAGTGCACCAAGCGGCTCGTCCAATAGCAGCACCTTCGGCTTGTTAGCAATTGCCCGTGCAATCGCAACACGCTGCTGCTGTCCACCAGACAATTGATGTGGATAACGCTTAGCAAGTGCTGTTAGCTGCGTCAAGCGAATGGCTTCATCAATACGCTTGCGCTGTTCAGCTTGCGGAATTTTCTTCATCTTTAGGCCGAATTGAATATTTTGCTCGACCGTCATATGAGGGAACAACGCGTAATGTTGAAATACAAGATTCAAATTCCGCTTGTTCGGAGGTAAGTTCGTAACATCTTCTCCATCTAGGCGGATATGGCCAGATGAAGGCTGTTCAAAGCCAGCAATCATGCGTAAAATGGTTGTCTTCCCACAACCACTCGGACCGAGCAGCGTCAAAAATTCCCCTTCGCCAATCGTAAGCGACAGAGGATGCACAACGGGTTGCCCGGCAAAATGCTTCTCCACATTTACCAGTTCAATCATTAGCATCAACCCCTTACATCGTCAGTCTGCCAATTGGAGCAGCTGTTCCTGCATGCAGCATGCCGTCGAATGGCAAGCTAACACGCTCTGCAGCACCACCCCAAATGGGATGAACAAGAATGCGCGCAGTGTATAGGATACGTTCTTATTCATTAAGCAAAAAAAGCCATATCCATTGGTATGGCTTCTACGTCCCGTTCACGTTGGCGTTTTTGCATATCCAATATACATCGTTTTGTCTGACGATACAACTTATTTTAACGTAATTTCGACAAAAACATACATTTCTCTTCAACGGTTCGACCTATTTCCAATAGCGATCAGTCCATGAGGCACTTATTTACATTCGAACTATCGGAGAATACGATAATATTCATTTCCCCTGTTACATTCTAGGGCTTTGTTCCCTAAAATACAACCCCTAATCCAAGATGGCTTCCATACAAAAAGGCACTATGTCATTTCTGACACGAGTGCCCCTTGACACAGCGCCATTTCTGATGTACTACTACCCGCCTAATTGGGAATATTTCATTGATTTAACAGAAGGCTTTCATCCATGCCGACGCTGTTACTGCACGCTTCATTTCAGTTGTTGCTGCGTTCTTTATTTCAATTGATATTGAATTTGCACCTGTGCATTCAACTTAATAAGACCGCCCTGCAAAGAAGTTGAAGCAACATCCTTTTTCATATCCGACGGGCTTGCTGCGTCGTACATCACGCGTATCGGGGACCAATCCGCCCCAGACTCTGTAATCGTAAGTGCTGCACCTGCTTCACGGCCTGCTGCTTTCGCGAGTGTGGATGCCTTCTTCGCTGCATGCTGCACTGCCTTCTCCAGCACCTGTGCCTCATAGTCAGCGCGCTTCTCCGTATCGAATTGAATACGGACTACTCGGTTCACACCTGCATCAGTAGCTGCATCTACTAAGCTCCCTAGTCGATTCAAATCACGATACGTCACACGCACAGCATGCTGAGCTTGATAGCCTATGATTTGAGGCTCTTTATTTTCCACGTATTTATATTCAGGATTAACCGAGAAATTGACCGTCTTCAGATCCTTTTCCTGAACACCATATTTCGAAGTAAGCACCTGTTTCACTTTTTCGAATAACACTGCATTTTGCTTTTGTGCTTCAGCCGCTGTTTTCCCACGTGTATCTATTGCAAGTTCCGCATAAGCCACATCAGGCGTTACTTCCAATTCCCCCATGCCCGACACGCTCACCGTATCCTTCACGCTGAACTCTGCCGCTGCTGCATGCACAGGCACCGGTGCGGCAACTCCTGTCCCCACAAGCAGCGCTCCTGTAAGCATAACCGCCATCGTCATTCGACGCCATGTCATTCTTCCTGTCAATTGCGTCATAATCCATTCCTCCATCACGTTATAGAATGTAAGATTGACTTGCTTCTTGTCTTCTAAACGTTAACAAGGTAAATATTGTTGCAAGTCCGGCCATAACTTTAAATGTATTTTCTGCGGCTATTGAATCGGTACAAATGTAACGCTGCAGGTTCATTTTATAATCATCAATCTACAATTTTATACAATTATTGTCATTTTATGCTTATTTCGACCTGTCGGTCGACAAGAAACCATGATATGGTAGAGCTGTAAGTTTCCATTAAAAGATGTCTGAGGAGGAATACATGTGATCCGTAACAAAGGGAAATTCGCTTTACTTGTTGCTCTTGCATTGAGCATGCTTGCTCCTGCATCATTATCAGCCAAATCTGCTGATGAATTGATGATCGAACAGAAGTACGGACCGGAGTCGGGGTATTCGAAGGTATACCAAAAACAAGACATTGCTAAGGCATATATCGCTGTATACGAATGGTCAGCTGATTTCTCCACGACAACCCAACAACAAATTAAGAAAGACATCGTAGTTCCTAGCGATACTCTCCGCACTACACTCCAGTTGAACGTCAGCTCTGAGAAAAATACCGGCAGTAATGAAAAATTCAAGGTCGAATTAGAGATGTACTACCCTTGGGCAGGTTATTTGATCGAAGAATCACGCGAACTTAGTGTAGGTTATCAAAATGCACCTGTATACTTCTATAAGCTCAAGCCAGGCAATACATATCGTCTGCGCATCAATGGGAATGTTAAAGGATCTGTTGACGTCTATAGAGAATAGGCTTCGACAATCAATCGTAACAGCGGCACACAAACACAGCCTGATCTCTTGAAGGAGATCAGGCTGTATCACATTTCATACCGTTCATCTGATGCACCATTCAACAAGCTTACCATAATAAAAAAAGAGCCATTATGGCTCTTCTCTTGATCACAGTGGCAGCTCGCTGCTTCCACTATGATTGAACACGATGTCAGCTACAGATTAGCTGTCCAATTCTTCCTTGCTCACAAGCCCGACTAAAGCGCTTACAGCCTGATCGGCGTCCGCGCCATCCGCAGTAATGGTAATTGATGTGCCGGTGCTGATTGCGAGACTCATAATACCCATGATGCTCTTAGCATTGACTTTCTTATCTTCTTTTTCAACGAAGATATCCGAAGAATATTTATTCGCTTCTTGAACGAACAAGGCCGCAGGTCTTGCGTGCAGTCCAGTCTTCAAACGTACGACAATTGGTTGTTGAGCCATGCGAATCATACCCCCTATATTCCATGTAGTTTACATTACACAAATTTACGCTAATTTGCTCTATTTCATCACATATTAGCATTATAAACGATTTTAAGCGAGGAATAAAGTTTATCTCGCTATCCGTTGCGCATTCGCTCAGCCAGCTCGTCTATCTTGCGCAGTCGATGATTGACACCGGATTTACTAACCTTACCGCCCAGAAGCTCTCCCACTTCCTTCAGATTAATATCCGGGTGTGCCAATCTGACCTCGGCAACTTCTCTCAGCTTATCTGGGAGCTTATCTAATCCAAGATGCCTATCCAGATAACGAATATTTTCGATTTGGCGCACAGCCGCACCAATCGTCTTATTCAAGTTAGCCGTTTCACAATTGACGATTCGGTTCACGGAGTTGCGCATATCCCGCATAATACGGACATCCTCGAACTTGAACAGCGCCTGGTGAGCACCGATGATATTGAGGAACTCAATAATTTTCTCGCCCTCTTTGATGTACAGGACGAAGCCCTTCTTGCGCTCAATGAATCGTGCATTCAACTGGAACTCATTCGCCAGATCAACTAATGCGCGGCAATGTTCCTCGTACATCGAGGATATCTCCAAGTGATAAGAAGATCCCTCTGGATTATTCACCGATCCTCCTGCCATGAACGCTCCTCGCAAATATGCGCGTTTGCAGCAGTTATTTTCAACAATTTGCGTGTCAATGCCGTCCGTGAACAAGAACCCTTCCGATACAATGTGCAGGTCACGCAAAATCTCCTGCACACGCGTCGGAATACGTACAATGTACACATTATTTTTCTTCAAGCGCATCTTCTTGCGTACAAGCAGCTCCGTATGCACTTGAAAATACGTTTTAACAAGCGTATAAATGCGGCGTGCGATCGCTGCATTCTCTGTAGAAATGTCCAATATTACCTTGCGGTTGGACGAGAGCTGCACAGAACCGTTCATGCGCATTAGCGCAGACAGTTCCGCCTTCTCACAGCACGACTCGGATTCGATCATGGTTAATTCTTTTTTTGTCTGTGCTGCAAAAGACATAGCGGCTCACCTCTTTCGTAACATCCAATTTTCCACAAGCTGATAAATATGATGACTAAGCTTATCCGCGTCGTGACGCAGATAGGTGCGGAACAGCACTAAGGAATCCGCGATTACCTGATATCCACGCTTCGTCACTTCTTCCATATCCAAATGGACAGCCTTTGCCCCCTGTTCGGCATATTTATCCTGAACTTGCGGCGGAATCTCCCCATTATTCACGATAACATAATCGAACAATTGAGTGCCGACATGAAGCTGAACAGCTTCCAAATGATCACTCACAGAATAGTTATCCGTTTCCCCCGGCTGAGTCATCACATTACATACAAAAATCTTCACCGCATTTGATTCCAGTACGGCCTGTGCCAGCTTCGGTACGAGCAAGGTAGGAATAATGCTCGTATACAGGCTTCCTGGTCCAATCAGGATGGCATCCGCCTGACGGAGCGCCTCAACTGCCTCAGGCAACGCTTCCACCTGTTCCGGTTCTAAGAACACACGCTTAATGCGCTGGCCGGCTTGCGGTATTGATGATTCGCCCGACACAATAGACCCGTCTTCCATCTCAGCCTTCAGGACAACTGCTTGATTGGCTGCAGGCAGTACCCGACCCCGAACCGCAAGTACGCGGCTCAGCTCTCGAATACCTGCAACGAAGTCGCCAGTAATGTCTGTCATCGCTGCCAATAGCAAATTACCCAGGCTATGTCCTGCAAGTCCAGATCCACTCTTGAAGCGATACTTCAACATTTCCGACAGCGATGGCTCCACATCAGCCAACGCTGTCAATACATTGCGTATATCTCCTGGCGGGGGCATCTGCAGCTCGCTGCGCAATATACCAGAGCTGCCTCCATCATCCGCCACAGTAACGATTGCGGTAATATCGAGCGGCTTCTCCTTCAACCCTCGAAGCATGACCGACAGCCCTGTGCCGCCGCCCATAACTACGATACGTGGGTTTACGCGCTCTTCTTTTTCACATGCCATAACGACCCTCCACTAATGCCGATCTCTCTCAGCATCACGGTGACTGACACGGACAACCTCCGTATCACTCGCTCCGATTGTACGACCTAAATATTCTGCAATGGCCACTGATCGGTGCTTGCCGCCTGTGCATCCGATGCCGATGATAACCTGACCTTTCCCTTCCTTGCGATATTGCGGCATAAGGAAATTCAGCAAATCAAGCAGCTTCGCAAGGAAAGCCTGTGTTTCTGGCCATTTCATGACATAATCATATACTTCAATATCCTGTCCAGTTCTCGGGCGCAATTGCTCCACATAATGCGGATTCGGCAAAAAACGTACGTCAAAAATGAGATCCGCATCAATCGGCACCCCATATTTGAAACCGAACGAAGTCACATTCACCGACATCATATTCTGATCCGCGTGCGTGAATCGTGCCGCAATCCGTTCCTTCAACTGTACAGGCTTCAAATTGCTCGTATCAATAACCTGTGTCGCCCAACCCTTCAAATCTTCCAGCAGTGTGCGTTCCTGCTTAATTCCTTCAAGCGGCATGCCGCCTGGATTGAGAGGATGACGACGACGGCTCTCCTTATAACGCTGCACGAGAACAGCATCCGTTGCATCCAAGAACAATATTTCACAATTAATGGTAAAGTGATCCCGAATATAATTAATGGATTCTGATAAGGCCGTGAAAAATTCTCTGCCGCGCAAGTCAATGACAAGCGCTACCTTGCCAATCTTACCCTTGGACTGCTCGATGAGTTCAGCAAACTTCGGTATAAGTACTGGCGGCAAATTGTCCACGCAGAAAAAACCGAGATCCTCCAAGCTCTGTACAGCTATTGTCTTCCCTGCACCAGACATCCCCGTAATGATAACCAGCTTCGCAAGAGCTGTCATCTCTGTCGATTCCATCATCGTTCGTCCTCTCCTTCTTACAAGATTCGGCTACGAACGCAAGAACAAGCCTGCCGCACCAATCATACCCGCATCATTGCCTAGCTCTGCTGGAACGATGGATACGCCGCGCGTAACCGGGTCAGGTGTTAATTTCATGAATGTTTCACGAATTTGCTCGAACAGGAACTCGCCTGCCTTCGATACGCCTCCGCCAATAATGAACCGCTCTGGATTCAGTGTCACTGCTACAGCAGCCATCGCCTTGCCTAAATAATAAGCTGCACGGGATACGATGCGCACTGCGACCTCATCTCCCGCCTTCGCCGCATCGAATACATCCTTTGCTGTAATGCTCTCTACCAAGGATAAGGAAGTGCGATCTCCGCGTTCAACTGCATCATTGGCCATTCGAATAATACCTGTAGCCGAAGATACTGTCTCCAAGCACCCCATCTTGCCGCAGCCACATTGGATCGCTTCCAGATCAGGGATTACCGCCATATGGCCAAGCTCTCCTGCTAGACCTGAGAATCCTTGTACAATTCTACCGTTAATAATAATGCCTCCGCCGACACCCGTTCCGAGCGTGTAGCAAACACAATGGTCAATGCCCTTGCCTGCGCCGCTCCACACCTCGCCAAGTGCGGCAACATTTGCATCATTGTCAATCTTAACTGGCTTGCCTAGACGTTCTTCTAATATGGAACGGATCGGCACATCCTTGAATCCTACGTTGGGCGCCAAGATGATAACGCCTTCCTTTACATTCGTAAATCCTGCGACTCCTGCGCCGACGCCAGCCACCTGGCTCCAATCGTAAGGAGATTGTTCCACAATGAGACGAACATATTTTTCGATATTATCCATGACAGTATCCGGACCCTTAGCTACTTCAGTTGGTCCCTCAAATGTATGCAGAAGCTTGCCTTCCGCATCACAGATTCCAACTTTAATGGCCGTACCGCCCAAATCGACACCCACGTAGATCTGCTCAGACATGCGTCATCCACCTTTTATATACGTAATCGAATTATGGTACTTTCAGTACCCACTATACGCGAACCCACTAGTCAGGTCAAGAGAACGGAGCCCCTAGCCAAGCGTTGCCAAGCCGCGCCAGAAGCGCGTATAAGCCCTCCCTGCGGCCTAATTTTCGGCCATACGTTCCAGTCCGTTCGACACGCTCGCCACTCCCACTTTTCCCGCTCGACCACCTGACCTAATCGTACGAAAATAAAGAGGGAGCCTACTGGCTCCCAACTTTCGAAAAGTGAGTACTTTTTTACCTTATTGATTCAAAGACTGGCTCCAGTCCTGCGTAATATGTCCTTCCAAGAACTTCTCGCAGTCCAGAGCTGCTTGGCAGCCAGAGCCGGCTGCTGTAATCGCCTGACGATACTTCGTATCATGCACGTCACCTGCAGCAAATACGCCTGGTACACTCGTTTCCGTAGAACCTGGCTTCACAATTACATAGCCATGATCGTCCAGTTCAATGTGACCTTTCAAGAAATCTGTGTTTGGCTTGTGGCCGATAGCAACGAACAAGCCGTCCGTTTCCAGAATTTCTTCCTCGCCTGTCTCATTGTTTTTCACCTTGAGACCTGTAACACCCATGCCTGTAGATACGACCTCAATTGGAGTACGATTCAAGCCCCATTTGATCTTCTCATTATTTTTCGCGCGATCCTGCATAATCTTCGATGCGCGAAGCTCATCACGACGATGAACGAGTGTCAACTCGGAAGCGAAGCGAGTCAGGAAGTTAGCTTCCTCCATCGCAGAGTCGCCACCGCCAACAACGATGATTTTCTTCCCACGGAAGAAGAATCCGTCGCATGTCGCGCAAGCGCTGACCCCTTTACCCAAGTTCTCTTGCTCACCTGGAATATCCATATATTTCGCAGAAGCGCCTGTTGCTACAATTAACGTTTCTGTGACAATCTCGCCTACACCTTCAACTTGAAGCTTAAATGGGCGGCTAGATACATCAACACTGTTTACCCAGCCTGTCTTGAACTCCGTGCCGAAGCGCTCAGCTTGCTTACGCATATTGTCCATCAATTCAGGACCCTGGATGCCTTCTGGGAACCCAGGGAAGTTCTCAACGTCTGTAGTCGTCGTCAACTGTCCACCTGGTTGAGGTCCCTCGATCACAAGCGGGTTCAAGTTGGCGCGAGCCAAGTAAATCGCTGCTGTATAACCAGCAGGTCCTGTGCCGATAACAACTGATTTATATACTTTGTTCTCCATGGGGTTGGCCTCCCTTATAATCAAGTATTTATTTTATCTTCATGTAAAGGATTGCTTGATTTTAGCTTCTACCTGACAAGTGTCTTCCATTCGTTTCACATGCTTGGCAACGGTAGTTGCCGATACACCATATTGCTCTGCTGCAAGCTGATAGGACATCTCACGTCGTATCATCTTCGCGATAATGAATTCGATCGCTGCAGCCCAGCTTCCCGCCTTGCCAATTCGTGGCACTTCGTCGGGATATAAGTGCGTAATAAATTCAATCCAAAGCGTCTCTGCATCATGCATCTGAAACAGATCGTACCGCTCTTTCATAGAATCACGCAATATATCCAATACCTGCTGCCATTGCGACTCCCAGACCGGCAGACGATTTGCAATATGATTACGGTGAACTTGAATATACTCGCCCTTCCATTCTACCTCAATTGGATCTTCTACCCCATGCATACGAAGCACATATACAGCAACCTGCTTCATGTATGCATCCTGGTCTGGATCCAGCAGCATAGAGCGAAGCGCATCATTAGCCTCATCGTCACCAAGTAAGCTCATCGCTTGGAGTGCCTGAAGCTTTACATCCGGCTCACCGAATCGCAGTGCCCAGAACAATGAAGCTCGTACAAGCGGATCTTTCTTGAGCTGCTGCTCCCAATCCTTGCCGTCCTCTGAACGACCCGAACGACTGCCATCAGTTGAATCAGCCTTCGAAGCAGCCCTACGGCTAGCCTCCTCATAAGGTAGACGATAATGATAGGTTGGCATAGGATCGATATCTCCCTCATCACGCTGCTGCAATCGTTCCATATAGTACGTTGCAATGCCGGAATTGGGATCCAGTCTGCGGCATACTGCCCACCAGCGAGAAGCCTCCTCATATCGACCCAAGCGGCAAGCCGCTACAGCCGCATAATGGTAAATACTCGCTTCCCGCAGCATATGGCCTGTTACTAAGCGGCGCAAATGCTGATAAGCAAGCTCATGCTCATCCAACATACCCATCGTAGTCGCAATCTTGAACAGATGCTCCCGATAGAAGGGCTGAATCTTGCCAATCATCGCAATAAGCTGCTGGACGACAGCTTCATTGCCGGCATGGCGCTCGAATATCGCCAAGTTGCACAATGCATGCAAGTTCCCTTGATCTCTCTCAAGAACGGCATCAAGTGCCTCCCGCGCTTCATCGAACTGCCCCATATAATAATAAGCTAACGCCAGGTTGTTCCATGCGGCCAAATAATCTGGATCCGAATCTACAACCCGCTTCAACAATTTCTCTGCCTCTACGAACCGGCCTGCTTCGAGCAGCATGCGTGCTTCTGCATGCTCATCCTCTGCCTGCTCAGAGATTCCCATCTCTTCGTCGCTCAGCGCTGACGGCAGCTTCGCAGCCGACGATTGAGCTCCCACATTCTGCTCACCGCGATGCTGTGATGAAGAAGACTGCTTCCCCTCGAAACGAATCATTTCGAGCATTTCCTCCGCTTCTTCCGTATACATTCCTGTGAGATCACGGGATAAATACGTCTCAAGCATCGCCTCCGACTCCTCGAACTGCTCCATATAAGCAAAGTTATTCGCCATATAATAGTAGCATTCATTCATATTCGGATCGAGTTCATGTAAGATGTGGTGCAATGTATCGTTAGACTCTTCGAACCGCCCTGCTTCTGCAAGCGTTCCTGCTAGATTGCACTGCAAGATAGGGTTGTCCGGTTCGCACTCCACCGCCTTGCGAAAATATGTCAACGCCTTGTCGTAGTGCAGTCGTTCCAACGATTGTACCGCACGTTCAGAGAACGAAGCAGCATCCATCGGGAACATAACTACCTTGTTCTGTTCTGCCATCGCCAAGGCCCCTCCTGACACTCATATACTGTACACATACCCAACAGTATATCATATTGACGCTCAATTCCTGCACCCCTTTCGCGAAGTCTTTCCAAGGGACAGATTCAAACCTCGCGTTTCTCTGTAGATTCAGGCACAAGCCTCTATATTTCCCATAACCGCAAGGGCCGGAGATTCAGAAGAAGCACATCGGTAATACAATATCAACTTCGATGTATTATTTTTATATAATAATAATTCTTATCTTATTATAACTCAAATCTTGATCACAGGCAATCTGTTGACCCCTATTTAGATATGTTCATATTCAAGTTCACAACCACGCAAACAACGAACAATAGGCGGGCAATTGCATTGCGCACCTCTCATAAGGAACACATGACATCGCCCGCCATCCTATGCAGCTTGTAATCATGACTTTACTTTCCCATTCTGATTATACGTATCCCGTCTAGCCCCACGGTGGCGCGCCTCCAGTACGGATAACACGTCTCCCAGCGCAATGTTGCGTTCGCGTAGCAGAACAAGCATATGGAACAGCAAATCTCCAATCTCCCCAACTAGTTCCTCCTTGTTGTCATTCTTCGCTGCGATCACAACCTCGGTAGACTCCTCGCCTATCTTCTTCAATATCTTATCGAGACCCTTCTCGAACAAGTAGGTTGTATATGATCCCTCAGGACGCTCAATCTGCCGCTGTGCTATAAGGTTCTCCAGCTCTGCCAGCACCGAATTTACAACTGGCGCATGACTCTCTTCTTCCCTCACATATCCCATATGGCCACTTTCGAAGCAAGTACGGCTTCCGGTATGGCAAGCCGGTCCGCTGGGACTGACCTGCACGAGCAGTGTGTCCTGATCACAATCCACGGCTATGGATACGATTCGCTGCGTATTGCCTGACGTTGCGCCCTTGTGCCACAGTTCTTGACGAGACCTGCTCCAGAATACTGTCTCTCCTGTCTCGCAAGACAAGAGCAAGGATTCCTGATTCATATACGCCACCATAAGGACTTCCTTCGTGATGGAATCCTGCACAACAGTCGGCACGAGGCCGTATTCATTCCAACGGATGGATGCAGCCAAGCGTTCTCCATCTGCGATTGCTTGTTGCGTCATCGTACACGTACCCCCTCTGCGTGAAGCGCCTCCTTCACTTCTGCAATCGATACTTCTTTATAGTGGAATATTGACGCTGCAAGCGCAGCATCGGCATGTCCTTCCGTAAATGCCTCCACAAAGTCACCTGCTCGCCCTGCACCGCCTGAAGCAATAACGGGGATGCCGACAGCATCGGATACTGCACGTGTCAGCTTATTATCGAAGCCATCCTTCGTTCCGTCCGCATCCATGCTTGTCAGCAGCAATTCCCCTGCCCCAAGCCGCTCCACCTCTTGTGCCCAAGCCACTGCACGCAATCCAGTAGGTGTACGCCCACCGTGAATATACACTTCCCATTCTCCCCAGGTCTCATTGTACTTGGCGTCGATGGCTACTACGATGCATTGCGACCCGAATCGCCGCGCACCATCCGTTATAAGACTTGGCTGCTTCACAGCTGCTGTATTTATGCCGATCTTGTCTGCACCTGCACGCAGCATGCGCATCATATCATCGACAGAAGAGATCCCGCCGCCCACTGTAAAAGGAATCGAGATTTCTCCTGCGGTCTGCCGTACTACCTCCACCATCGTTGCCCTACCCTCGATAGACGCGGAGATGTCAAGGAACACCAGTTCATCTGCGCCCTCCTGATCATACAGCGCAGCAAGTTCCACCGGATCTCCAGCGTCACGAAGATGAACAAAATTGACGCCTTTTACAACACGGCCATCCTTCACATCTAGACAAGGAATTACACGCTTCGCCAACACCGCAATCGCCCCCGTTCCGTATGGCTAGCTTCGTACGGCTGCCTCCAGCCGTACTGCATCTGCCAAATCAATGCTGCCTGTATAGAGTGCCTTGCCAATAATTGCTCCACCTACACCATCAACCGCATACTTGGATAGAGCATGAATATCATCCATACTGCTGACGCCCCCAGAAGCAATTACGGTCTGCCCCGAGACCTTCGCCAGTTGTACAATTGCCTCGATATTCGGCCCCTTCATCATGCCGTCTCGAGAGATATCCGTGAAGATGAACTTCTTCGCCCCTGCCGCAGCAAGCTCAGCCGCAAGCACGCCCGCCTTCACTTCCGAGGTCTCCAGCCAACCACGTGTGGCAACGAATCCATTGCGGGCGTCAATGCCAATCGCAATGCGGTCGCCATACTTGCCAAGTACAGTTTCAACGAAGCCACGATCCTCTATTGCCGCTGTGCCCAATATCACACGCGCCACACCCGCTTCCAGCAGCTGCTTAATGTCCTCAAGCGTGCGCAGGCCGCCGCCAACCTGTACCGGAACCGCTACAGACCGTGCAATTTCACCAATGAGCTCCGCATTGATCGGGCGCCCTTCCTTCGCTCCATCCAAGTCCACCAGATGAATCCAAGAAGCGCCATTCGCTTCCCAACGCTGCGCTACTTCTACAGGGCGCTCATCGTAGACCGTCTCTTGCCCATAATCCCCTTGTACAAGCCGGACACACTTTCCCCCGCGAATATCGATTGCTGGATATATCGTGAACGCTGCCATCTGCCTCGCCTTCCTCTCCCATCATTCTCCTGTCTATGATCTGGCCAGTTGTATGGATTGCCTGCCCGAGCCGGTCAGCGCCAAAAATCTCCCTAACAGGCGCAGTCCCAATGCTCCGCTCTTCTCCGGATGAAACTGCATTCCATATACAGAGCCGCGCCCTACTATTGCCGCGACTTCAACGCCTCCATAGCTGCACGTCGCAAGTACATCTGATTGCTCTTCCGCAACTACTCGGTAGGAATGTACGAAATACACATAACCATTCTCCGCCTCTCCCGCCAATGGATGTGCTGCTTGCTGCCACATCAGCTCATTCCAGCCCATATGCGGCACCTTATAAGATCCGCCCTCGAAACGCACCGCACGCCCTGGCAGCATGCCTAATCCCTCATGGTAGCCATGTTCATCGCTTCCCTCGAACAACAGCTGCATGCCTAGGCAGATGCCGAGCATTGGCTTGCCTCCTTCAACTACCTCCTGCAGAGTGGGAATGAGCCCGCTTCCCCGAAGCGCCCGCATGGCATCTCCGTATGCCCCAACCCCTGGAAGAATGATGCCGTCAGCAGTCAGCAATTCCTCACGGGAACTGGTCAGGACGACCTCATATCCTAATCGCTCCACTGCCTTGCTAACACTGTGAAGGTTCCCCATCCCATAATCGACCACGGCGATCATGAGCTACAGCACTCCCTTCGTAGAAGGAACACCTTGTACCCGCGGATCAACCGATGTCGCTTCATCAAGCGCCCGCCCTAACGCCTTGAATACCGCTTCAATCATATGGTGCGTATTCTGACCGTAATGAACGATGACATGAAGTGTAATTCTCGCCTCCAGCGCTAATTTCCACAGAAACTCATGCACAAGTTCCGTGGTGAACGTGCCCACTTGGGCGGATGGATAGGAAGCTCTGTATTCGAAATGAGGTCGGTTGCTTACATCGATAACCACTTGAGCCAATGCTTCATCCATCGGAACAAACACAGACGCATATCTCTTGATCCCCGACTTGTCGCCCAAAGCCTCTCTTAATGCAAGCCCGAGACAAATGCCGATATCCTCAACTGTATGGTGATCATCGATGTCGATATCACCGGTAGCATCGACCTGCAGATCAAAGTGACCGTGCTTCGTAAATAAATCCAGCATATGCGTAAGGAACGGAACGCCAGTATCCAACTCACTTTTTCCCGTCCCATCAATCGAGAATGACAACTGAATATTCGTCTCATTCGTCTTGCGGGCAATATCTGCTTGACGTATACGGCTAATTGCTTCCTGTACCATTAAAAGTTCCGCCCTTCTGTTGAAGATTGCAGTTTTTATTCTTACTTTCTATGATCTAAGAATCCGCTATTTCCAATATAAGCTTCGCAGCTCGTTGACTGCACCTAGCTTTTCACGGTTCCTTCTCCACTGTTCCCTGTCTTTCACTGTCTCTCTTTACTTTCCGTGCCGCTCCGCCAGGTTTCTATTTATGTTCTCCACTCTGTCTCTATGATTTCTAATATCTCTATAATTTTTTATCCCCACTATGTCTGCCAAATCAGCCATTTGTTACTATTTCTACTATCACCGCTATCTCTACTATCTCTTTTTATTGCCACTATCCTTACTATCGTTATTGATATAGTACTGCTGTAATTCCTGCGATTTCTGTTGCTAGCTGTTTCTCTTAATCCTACTCTTACTGCTATCGCAACTGTTCTATGACGCTATGCGTAGCTTCAAACTCCACGTTTTCCTGCTCTCGCAGACGAACCTCAATTGCCCTGGCATGCCCCTCTAGCCCTTCGTGGCGAGCCAGTTCGATAATGGCCGCCCCATTCGTCAGCAGTGCTTCCTTGCTGTAACGAATTAAGCTCGACTTCTTCATAAACATATCTACATCGACGGGGGAAGAGAAGCGCGCGGTTCCATTCGTCGGAATAATATGGTTCGGTCCCGCGAAGTAATCTCCAACCGGCTCAGAGCTGTAAGCACCAAGGAAGATTGCCCCCGCATTCTCTATAAGCCCGAGCCACTCCATCGGCTCTTCCGTCATGATTTCCAAATGTTCAGGAGCCAATCGATTCACGACTTTGACGCCCTCGCGCAGATCCTCAACCACGATAATTGCCCCGTATTGTTCTATAGAAGCAGAGGCAATGTGACGGCGAGGCAGTTCCTTCAATTGACGTTCAACCTCGATTGACACAGCTTGAGCCAGATCCATGGAGTCTGTCACCAGGACAGCCGATGCCATCTCGTCATGTTCAGCCTGGGACAATAAATCAGCTGCCACAAATACAGGATTAGCCTGCTTATCCGCTAACACGACAATCTCTGAGGGCCCTGCCATACTATCGATATCAACGACCCCGTACACTTCGCGTTTCGCTAATGCTACGAAGATGTTCCCCGGGCCGCATATTTTATCTACTGGGGCAATTGTATCCGTCCCATAAGCTAATGCAGCAATCGCCTGTGCACCGCCAACCCGATACATTTCCTTTACACCCGCTTCGGCAGCCGCTACGAGTATGTATGGATTGATTCCTTTTGTCCCACCAGTAGCTGGAGGAGTGACCATTACGATCTCCGGTACACCTGCTACTTGAGCAGGGATTACGTTCATGAGAACAGATGACGGGTATGCAGCTTTGCCGCCTGGCACATATACACCTACGCGCTTCAGTGGACGCACAATCTGTCCAAGCAGAGTCCCATCTGGTTCGAACTCCATCCATGATGTCCGCTTTTGTCGCTCATGGAACCGTCTGATGTTGCTTGCAGCTTGACGAATGGCCACTAAGAACGCTTGATCAACCTGCTCGTAAGCCAATGCAATATCCGACTCTTCTACACGAAGCTGTTCTTGGGTAAGGACGGTCTTATCGAACTCCCTAGTATATTTGATTAGTCCTGCATCTCCCTCATGCCGCACATCGCTAACAATCCGCTTTACGCTGCTCAATTGCTCGGGGGTGCCGAAATCAATTTTCCGATCCAGGCTCCAATCTGCTGCTTGTATGATCCGCATCTCACTCTCTCCCTCCTAATCCCCTGCTGCAATAGACTTCGTTGCTCATCTAGACTGATGACTAAGAACATCCTAACGAATGGCCGCTGACTTCTCCAATGTCTGGGGCACAATCCGTTGAAGCCGTTCACACAAGCTCTGAATGGCCTCGCTCTTCATGCGATAACTTACCTGATTGGCTATCAGTCGGCTTGTAATGCCGAACATCTCCTCTAGCTCTACCAAGCCATTCTCTTTCAGTGTCTTTCCTGTCTCCACCATATCCACAATTCGATCAGCCAGACCAATCAAGGGAGCCAGCTCGATGGAACCATTGAGCTTAATCACCTCTACTTGCTGACCTTGCTCACGAAAATATTGTGAGGCTACATTCGGATACTTCGTTGCGACCCGCAAGTGGCTGACCGGCTTCCATGATGGCAATCCGATGACCGACATCCGGCAGCGTGCAATCCCTAGATCCAGTAGCTCATATACGTCCTTGTCTTCCTCCATTAATACATCTTTGCCGACGATGCCGATATCAGCCGCTCCATACTCCACATAAGTCGGGACATCAACAGGCTTCGCCATAATGAACTGCATGCTCGCTTCCGGCACATCTATAATCAACTTGCGCGACTCATCCTCATCCTCTGGAACATAGAGTCCAGCTTGACGGAACAAGGCAGATGCCTGCTTGTAAATGCGGCCCTTAGGCATTGCAACCTTAAGCCAATCTTGCATAAGTCGTTCCTCCTTCGTCGTCAAGCGCGATTCGTGAAGGCAAGCACCTTGCTTCCTCGATTAACACATGCATCGGGCTGCACCACCGGCTCAACACTTCCATCCAATCGTTTCTCACCTTCAGAATCGATATATTGCGTTACCACTTTCTTGCCTTCCTTCCGCAGACGTGCCGCTTCCCGGAATGCCTCCTGACGGTGAAATTCATCATATTGAATGGTGAGTGTTGCTATATCTTCATTTGTTGCATCACCACTGGTAGACAGAGCATCCACAATACGAGTCGTCTGAAGAGCAAATCCAGTTGCGGGCGCCGAGCGACCGAACTGCTGCAGCAAATTATCATACCGTCCTCCGTTTAAGACAGGGAATCCAGTATCCGCCGCATAACCTTCGAATATCGTACCTGTATAGTAGGAAAAGTCACCTAGCATCGTTAAATCCAATACTATATGGTCTTCCACCCCGTAGGCTTCCAGCACATCCCACACTTTCTCTAAATGATGGATGGATTCCATCATCGCTGGCACATCAGCTATACCGCGAGCTGACTTCAGTACATCTCGGCCTCCCCGCAAGTGCAGCACTTGCTCCAGGCAGCCTCGATGCTCTTGATCTATAGGCAAGTTATGAATGAGCTCTCGATAACCAACTACATCCCGTTGCACTAGGCGCAGCTTCAATTGTGTCTGTACCTCGTCCTGCTGAGGGAGTGCATATTCGAGCAGCCCTTCCAAAAAGCCATGATGTCCCAGTGCGACCTTAAACCGTTCAATCCCCGTTGCTTCTAAGCAAGCAATCGACAGCGCTATTACCTCAGCATCAGCATCAGGAGACCCATCCCCAATCATCTCTGCCCCTGTCTGGTAGAATTCAGCTTCACGTCCCGCCTCCTCCTCCATTGAGCGGAACACATTCGCATGGTAAGACAATCGAATAGGGTACGGTTCCTTGCCGAGCAAGGATGCCACAACTCGCGCTATTGGTGCAGTCATGTCAGAACGAAGCACCATTGTTGTGCCGCGTTGATTCAACAACTTGAATAGCTTGTGATCAGAGGTAGAGCTCGCCGTACCTACCGTCTCGTAATATTCCATTGTCGGTGTAATAATTTGCGCATAGCCCCAGCTATCCATCGTGCAAAGTGCTTTCC
>Ga0209566_100317_pt1 | contig 43641 bp, 25 predicted proteins | sample Araplavi_mTSA_r2_2_FD_184287 | JGI IMG/M metagenome (GOLD analysis project Ga0209566, IMG submission 184287) | Arabidopsis root microbial communities from North Carolina, USA - plate scrape CL_Cvi_mTSA_r2 (SPAdes) (version 2) | ecosystem: Host-associated > Plants > Roots > Endosphere | place...
GTACTGGCGCGCAAGACTGAATACCGTCAGGCAGACGGCCGAGCGGAACACGACGTTGCTGCGGCGGACCGATGAGATCCTCGCACGGCTCGAACGGCTTTGACCGCACCGTGTGGTTCGACCGCGATCGGGATGACCGCAGGCCCGACCGTGCCCCGACTTCGACAACCGGATTTCGCGGCAGCGCGCAGCAACGCACGCCCTCGCGCCAACAGGAGGTGACATGATCTTCGACGATCGCCAGGACGCGGCCAATCAGCTTGCGTCCGTACTTCAGGCCTACCGCGGCGAACACCCGCTGGTCCTTGCGATACCACGCGGCGCATTGATACTGGGAAGCATCCTCGCAACGCGCTTGCATGGCGATCTCGACGTCGTGCTGGTGCGAAAGTTGCGCGCGCCACGGCAACCGGAACTCGCGATTGGCGCGATCGACGAATCCGGCTGGTGCTATTTGTCGCGCGATGCCGTACATATGGCGATTCCGTCACGCTATCTGGAAGCGGAACAGCAGGAGCAACTTACCGTGCTTGCGGCACGCAGGACGCACTATGCGCGTTTCCGCCCACCCGTCGTCCGGGAAAACCGAATCACGATCGTGGTCGACGACGGCATCGCGACCGGCGCGACCATGATCGCCGCGTTACACGCGGCGCGCATGGGGCGCCCGCGACTGCTCGTCTGCGCGGTACCGGTGGCCTGCGCGCGAGGCCTCGATGAAGTCCGTCCCTATGCCGACGAGGTGGTGTGCATCGAGCAGTCCGACGAAGCCTTCTCGGTCGGCGCGTTCTATCGATCGTTTTCGCAGGTGGATGACGACGAGGCCGTCGCGATACTGGCAGCGGCGTGCCGGTCGCACGCTGCAGAGGATACGGTGCCCCGCTGACGGAATGGCACGCAGGCATGCGCGCTGCCGAGGCCACCGTGGCCGATATGCCGAACGGCCCTGACCGCTGCGGTTGACCTCCATCAACGTTCGCGCGCGACATCGCTCATAGATTTCAAGGGAACACGCGGAGCAATCCATTCCGCCATTCCGGACGCCACCCATGCCAAACGAAACCGAAGCTCGCCGCGCCTTGCTCGTGCATCTGGGCAGCATTCTGCGAACGCTCAGTTGCGTGCTCGAATACGAGCCGGATGACATGACACTCGATTCGCTGCTGGCCGCACAGCCGATGCTTGCGGACATTCCACTGCTGAATCATGTGTTCGCGCACATGACCGTGCGTGAATTCACGCGCGCCGTCCTCCACGCGTACTGCCTGTGGCCGCAGCTGTTGCTCGACGAGCCGCTCGATCGCGATGCCCTCGCGGAGCCCGTATGCGCACGGCTGTTCTCCGACAACCCAGGAGGCTGGGCTCGGTATGTCGCGTCGCTCCGAGCCGAGATTCCATGGTTCGGGCAAGGCTTGGGACCGTCATCGTCGTCCGCCCGGCGACCGGCTCGCACATCGCCGATCGTATGATTGACCGTCCATTCCTGGCTCCGTCACGGGGCGACACCTTGGGGATTCGTCATGCCTACCTTTGTCATGCTTACACGCGTGTCGCCGGATGCAGTCAAGACGCCGGAGAAACTGGCCGAGCTCGAGCATCACGCCGTCCACCGATTGCGGAAGACGTGCGGTCAGATCGAATGGCTGAACAATTTCGCATTGATGGGCCGCTATGATTATCTCGACATTTTCACTGCCCCCGATCTGGACACCGCCTTCAGAATTTCCGCCGGCATGCGCACGCTGGGCCACGCGAGTGTCGAAGTCTTCCCTGCCGTAGAGTGGAAAGCGTTCAAGGCGTTGATGGCCACGCTCGACTAGGCCGGCCGGCTGCGCCCCCGAGCGGTTCCGTCGCGTTCGACGCGAGCACTGCGAGCGCCGCGCTGCGGCCGAGGTCGAACAGCGCTGAAATCGATGTATCGGAAAAATCGAAGTCGCGCGCGAAAGTGTCCCTGGCTCCGGCAGGGCCATCCAGCGCGATCCTGAAGACCCGTACGGGCGCACGACTTCCCATCAGCCGGATGTATTCCGGGAGTTGTCGCATGCGTGCCGCCGTTTCGGGATCAAGCTGGCTGGTTATACGTTCGACGAGATCGCGAAAGTCGTTCTCGTTTTCCTCGAACCGCAGGTCGTTACGAACCCGATCGGCATAGACGATCTCATCGCGCCGCAGCATGACCTCGATCAGGTTCGACGGCAACGGGCGCGACCCGGAAAACAAATCGACAACAAACACGCGCCCTGCTATCCGCCCGCACCGTTCGATCACGAGATCGAGCGGCGAGTTGCTGATGATGCCGCCGTCCCAGTAAGCGCGGCCGTCGATGCGCGTCCACGGCATCGCGGGCGGCAGGCTGCCGCTGGCGAGCAGGTGCTCGGGCGTGATGCGATCGACATAGCTGTCGAAGATGCGCCGTTCCCCGCTTTCCACGTCCACGGCTCCAAGTAGCAGGCGCGTCGCGCTGCCCGCCAGGGCGTCGAAATCGACATGGCGGCGCAGTAGCGCGAGCATTGGTTGCGTGTCGTAGCAGCTCGTCCACCACGGAGCAAGGCCGGACGGCGGAATCCCGTCAGGCCACCAGTGCGGCCGAAGGAAATTCGGAACGCCGAATAGCGCGATATGCCACGCGAGCAACGCATGTCCCGCATAGGTGGACGATGGCACGCCCACTGGACTCCTGATCGACAGTTCACGCCAGAATGCGTCGAGTGCTTCGGCCGCATGCCCCGGATGGCTCGCGGCGATCGCGCCATTGAACGCGCCGATCGACACGGCCGCGATCACATCCGGACGGACGCCCCGCGCCTCGAGCGCGGCGATCGCGCCGCTTTCGAATGCGCCGAGTGCACCGCCACCCTGCAGGATCAGGACCGTTTGCGCGGGCAGTTCGCACAGCCGCAATACGTCATGGGTCGCAGCCTCGACTTGCGCGCCGAGATTGACCCGATGGCGGATCATCTCCTCGGCGGCGGTCATTTCATCCGCGCACACACCGATCGAGAACATCGCACGCAGGACATGATGTCTCAGATAGAGCAACGAGTACGGAGCATGCGGGAATCGACCCTGTTCGACGACTTCGGTCGCATCGGCAGCGTTGCCGAGGAAGTTGTACGGTACATCGAATACATTTCCGTAGAAAATCGATACATCCCGATAGGGCAAGCGCGCACCGCGCATGTTCCTGGCGGCCAGGCGGCCCTGACGCACCGCGTTGTCCCAGTGCTCGATACGCCTCTGCACGCCGAATACCGGATCGCGAAACCGCGCGACGTCGCCGGCCGCGTGGACGTCCGGATCCGACGATTGCAGGCATTCGTCGACAAGCACGCCATCCCCTGTCGCAATGCCACTGCCCGCGAGAAACCCGCAGTTCGGCTCGACGCCCGTGGCAATCACGACGAGGTCGCATTCGACGACGCGGCCGTCGGTGAGCACGGCCGCCTCGATCGATAGCTTTCCGATGAAGCGCTCCACCGTCGTTCCGGTTCGAACGTCAATGCCGCGCGTCGCACACAACCCGGCAAAGTGATCGGACAGTCGAACGGAATTCAGCTGTGGCAACAGCTGCTTGCAGCGTTCGACGAGCGTGACCTCCAGACCGCGCTCGCGCAGCGTGGCCGCCGCCTCGATACCCGTGAAGCCGCCGCCCACGACAAGCAGGCGTCGTTTCTGGGCGACGTTGTCGCGAAGCACGAGCGCGTCGTCGAGGTCGTGAAGGTGACTGATGCCCGCCAGCGTTGCCCCCGGCACCGCCAGACTGCGTGGCGACGCACCGGTCCCGATCAGCAGCTTGCCGTACTGTATCGCGGAGCCATCCGCCAGCCTGACGACATGCGCGCCGCAGTCTACCGACGCGACCCTCGCCCCCAAAAGCAGATCGATCCTGCGCATCTCGTAGAACCCCGCCGGGTGTATCGCGATCGCCGCCGGGGCGAGGTTTCCTGCGAGAAATTCCTCCGTCAGCAGCTGTCTCTGATACGGCAGCACGTGTTCGCCGCACAGGATCGCGATGCGAGCGGACGGATCTTCGCGCCGCAACGCATGCGCCGCGGACACGCCGGCAATGCCGCCGCCGACCAGCACATGATCGTAGTCTCGCTTGCCCCCAGACTGCGCCGTCACGTTACTCGCTCCGCGCTCATGTGCCGTTCGCGGGCGGCAAGCCGGCGGGCGATCGAACGCGCAAAACGGGCGAGCTTCCGAGCGGCCAGGCCGCGACCAATATCGCGCCCGGAAATCGCGCACGTCGCGATCGGCCTTTGCCGCGCGCCAGCGCCTGCAGCTGCCCGAATGCAGTGAGGTCGCCGCGCAGGCCCATCGTGCAGAAGAATGCGGTCGCGCGCAGTTTGCTCCCGTGCCGCGCGAGCCAGGTCGAAACCGGCGTCGATGCACGGCCAGCCCAGACCGGCGTGCCTATCACGACCACATCGTATGCGGACGGTGAACAGGCCGTCGGCCGAAGGTCCGCGGCACGATCGCGGATCACATCGGCGAGCGAACGCAGGAAGCCGACGGCCCCCGTCCGCCGCCGATCGTCGGCTTCCTGAAGCCGTTCGCAATCCGCGTCGAGTTCCGTGGCAAGCCGGCGTGCAATCGCCGCCGTCGTTTCACTGCGCGAGTAGAAAACGACAAGCAATCGTCGAGATGTGTCCACGTTCCACTCCGTGCATCCGTCCGGGATTCGTAGACCAGCTTATGCAGCGGCGATCGAGGCGACGCTGATACAGGTCAACCCGTCGCCGCACGATCCGGCGACAGTAGACTTGTCCGGATTCCCGGCGATTTTCCGCCTATGCTTCATGTGGTATGACCTGATCGAACGGCAACGGCAGTGGTGGCGAACGTGGAACGCGGTCGCGCGGTTCTCCCGCGGGCTTTGGCCCGATGCCGCGTCGTCGTGCTACGACGACCTGTTCGAACCCCTGCTCGACCTGCCGGCCGACGCGACACGGTTCGCTACCGAATCGGTGGACGTGGACGGCCATCACATCGATGTCGACGAAACGATCGTCGCGCACACTCCGTTTTGCACGTTGCGGCGCTTCTCGCACGCGGGCGCACGACGCGTGATCCTGCTCTGCGTTCCGCTGGCCGGCCACGCGGCCGTGATGATGCGGGAGACGGTCGAGACCCTGCTGGCCGACGGCGACGTCTGCATCACCGATTGGATCGATGCACGCGACGTGTCGCGCGACGCGGGCCGATTCGGCCTCGACGAATACGTGTCGATGCTCGACCGCTTCATCGATACCCTGCTTGCGGACGCGCGTCCGATGCACGTCGTCGCAGTCTGTCAGGCGACGTGTCCGTCGCTCGGCGCCATCGCGCTGCGCGCCCAACGCGGTGCCGCGCTGCCGCGCTGCCGCGCTGCCGGCGAGCCTAACGTTGATCGGCGGCCCCCTCGATGCCCGCATCCATCCGAGTGCGCTCGGAACCGCGGCCCGCTCGCATTCGCTCGACTGGTGTCGTGCCACGCTGATCGACACGGTGCCACACGGCTTCGCCGGATGCGGGCGTCAGGTATTTCCGGCCTATCTGCAGCGTGCCGAGATCGCGGTCACCTACCCACAACGCTACATGGCGCTGGTCGATCGCTATCGACGAGCCGTGTCGAGCGGCAACGCCGACGCACTCGCAACCGCCCGCCGGGCGTTGCGCGAATACCTGACGCTTCTCGACATGCCAGCCGAGTACTTCCTCGATATGGTCGACATCGTGTTCCAGCGAGCATGCCTGGCAAACGGGACGTGGCACGTTCACGGCCAGCGGGTTGAGCCCGCTGCGTTGCGCTCGATCGTGTTGCTGACCGTTGAAGGCAAGTGCGATGCCGTCACTGGTGCCGGCCAGACCCATGCCGCGCAGGCCATGTGCAGCGGTCTCGCAGCAAATGCGCGGCACCGCGTCGACATCGACGATTGCGACCATTACGGACTCTTTACCGGCGATCGCTGGCGCACCGACGTGCATCCGACGCTACAGACTGCGTTCGCTCGTGCGGAACGCGGCCGGCTGCAGGCCCGCAGGGTGTAGTCCCCTTCAGGCCGTCGCGGTACGCTGCGCGCGGCAATCGTTCGATTCTGCAGCCGAATCCCGCCGCGAGATCAAGGATCGACGCGTCATTTATGCTATAAATGTGCGCCTGATCCGATCCTCTGTTGCCCTCTCTGCAGGACTGCGTCGCAGGCTGAACATCGTGCACGACTGGTATGCATTATTCGACGAAGTAAAGAAGCTGGGCAGCTACCACAGCGACGCCCAGCTTGCGGAGGCGCTCGCTCTGACCCGCGCGCAAATTTCGGCATGGCGCACGGGAAAAAGCGATCTCGGCACACTGTCTAAACTGCGAATTCTGGATGCGCTCGGTCAAGACGACGTACGCTCCGCGGTACTCAGTCTTTTGCCGGAAAGGAACCGCGAGACACTGATTCAGCAGCACCTCGAACTCATTGCCCGCGTGGCGCGAGGCACACTGTTGGTCCATAGCGGTCCCGCCGACGGACACGCCTCCGACGCGGCACCCTCGGCCAATCGGCTGCTGGCGGCCCTGTCGGACGACGAACTCGACCGGCTCGTCCCGCATCTGGTGCCGGTCGCGCTCACGCTCGGGCAAGTCATGCACCGGCAGGGCGAAGTCCTCGACCATGTCTACCTGCCCACCACGGCGGCGTGCGTGATGTTCCATTCCACGAAGACCGGCGCTCCGATCGGGCTCGCGATGGTGGGCAACGACGGTCTCGTTGGATTGCCCGCGTGTATCGGCGAGCCGCGTGCGTCGAATCGCGTGGTCGTACAAGAGGCGGGGCACGCTTACCGGCTCGATGCCGAGGTCGCGAGGCGCGAATTCGCACGGGCAGGCAGTTTCCAGCAGCTGCTGCTCCGTTACACGCAGGCCCTGCTCGCCCAGATGTCGCAGATCGCCGTGTGCGGCCATCATCACTCGCCGCTGGAGCAACTCTGCCGCTGGCTTTTGCAAACGCTCGACCGGCTCGATTCCGACACCGTCCAGGTCAGCAGGAAAGTCTTTCCGGGCGTCCTGGGGGTCAACGGTGTGCTTGCCGCCGGGGAATTGCGAAAACTTGAAGCTGACGGGGCAATCCGCTGTCGCCCAGGTGTGATCACGATTCTCGATCGCGCCGCGATCGAACATCGGGCGTGCGAATGCCATCGCATCCTCAAGCGAAACGACGCGCGCATGTTCGACATCAGGTAATTTCCCGCTCCGTCTCAGACGCCCGGTGTGCCGGACTTCATCGTCCGGATGCGGCCCGCGAACACGGCGTCGATGATCTGCTGCAACCTCGTCAGACACCCTTGTGCTTCATCCGGGGAATTCAGTTCGAGCGCTTCGAGCATGTTCACGATACCCGCAAGGAATGCATCGCCAATGGGGCTCTCGCGACCGCATGCCCGGAAGTATTCGGCACGCCCGTACAACGCGCAAATGAAGTCGATCTGACGCGCCGCAAACGATTCATCGTCCAGCTCGACGATTTCGAACCGCTCGTGTTCGTATCCCTGCAGTGCTATGGGCAACCGGAAAGACATATTCATACTGCAGGCCTCGAATGAGAAGGGACCTCTGGGCCGGAGCGCCTATTACACCCTCCTCTGCCATTCAAACTTTGACGGACGTCGCCGGCACGTTATTTTTCTTCCGTGACGATGTTCGCGTCAAGTATATTTGACATGAGGAGACGCGCACAGATGATGCATGACAATTCCATGGATGGTTTGGCCGTTGCCGGATTGGCCATGATTCTCGGAACCTGGGGATGGATTTGCCGCACAATCCACCGCGCCCCAGCTTCTGATGATCAGACGAATGCGATGTCGGATACCGGGACCGACGCGGCCTTCCCGGCCGGCAATCGCAACACCGCCACGGGGTTCGGATACGATGCGTCGGTCGACGACGAAGCCGGCTATCGGGCATTCGTGGCGCTCAATCCGGTCGCAACCTGGCTGATGCATCACGACGTCATCGTCAGTGTCAACGACGCCTGCCTCGCGCTGCTCGGCGCGGTAGCGGCGCCGTCCTGTCGATCGCCGACCATATTGCCCTTGAGATCCGTCGTGGGGGTGTCGGTGGTCGAGCTGGAGGAAGTGATGACGATTCTGGAATTGCATCGGCAAGGGCTGAGTATTTCGGCTATCGCTGCTCGACTGAGTATGGACCGCAAGACCGTTCGTAAATACATCAGGAATGGCGTTCAGGCGCCGCGTTACGGTCCGCGCGCGCCGCGACCGTGCGTGGTCGATCCATTCGTCCACTACGTCACCGAACGTGTACGCGAGTTTCCCGACCTGAGCGTCGAACGTCTGCTGCGCGAGATCCGGGTCATGGGGTATACCGGCGGCCGCACGGCGCTGGGCGACCTGGTTCGGGAAGTCCGGCCGCCGCGCCAACGCGGCTTCGAGGTGCGCTTTGAGACGCCCGCCGGTCATCAGGCTCAAGTGGATTTCGCGCACTTCAATGTCGAGTTCGATGACGCGCCCGGCCAGCGGCGTTCGATCTGGCTGTTCTCGATCGTGCTTGGGCACAGCCGCTACCTGCCCATCGGCTCCAACGGCGGCAACCTGTTCTTCCAGCTCGTCAACGCCTGCTACGAGCGCTGCGCGATCATCCTGACGTCCAATCGCAGCTTCGGTGAATGGGGCGACGTGTTCGGCGACAGCGTGGTGGCCGCGGCGTTGCTCGACCGGCTGCTGCACCACGCGATCGTCGTGCAGATCGAAGGCACATCGTACCGCCTGCGAGAACACGCCGATCTGCTGCCGGACCATCTGCGCAACCGTCCGTCTTCCCTGAACCCCGTGCCCGCTGAACCGGCTCGCCGGCGCCCGGGCCGCCCCCGAAGGAAGGCTTCGCCGGGTTCGAAGGCGAGCGGCACGAAGGCCTTCCTGCGAGGCGCCTCAGCCTGCTCCTCGTGCCAACGCCTCACGAACGCGCTCACGCGGTCATAACTGCCGGCGTAACCCTCGGCGCGGATCGCCTCGAACATGAACCGGGCGGTGCGCCGGTCACGCTTCGGGCGATGACTGTCGGCACGCAGCCAACCTGTCAGCTGTGCGGCCCAGTCGTCGATGACGCTCGGGCTGACGTGCTTCGGATACTTCGGCTCGACAGCATCAGTCTGCCGCAGCCAGCGACGCACCGTGTTTCGGGACAGGCCCGTACGCCGCGCAATCTCGCGTAGCGGGACCTTCTCGCGGAAATACATCCGCCTGATCTTGGCCAATATGCCCACCGTGATCACCTTTGTATCCCCTGCTCAAAGATTGAGCAGGGCATTCAATCACGTGGGTCAAAATTCGATGAAAATTTGCAGCTCTAGTGGGTCAGTTCTGTGCGGACATCAACAAGCGTCGGTAGGCCTGAACCAATTTCGGCGACGGTAGCTAGGGCGGCGATGTCGGCCGAGATTCGTGAATTTCTGACGCTCTCAATTGCTCACGAAACTCGGTCGCTCCTCTTCCCCGCACTTTGCATCTCGGTAACACCGCAGCGTTCAAAAGCCGGGGCCACCCGTAGCGGATGCCGTGAGTAAGCAATTGAATCCATGTAGCGACCAGTAGGAAGTCCTCGCAGCAGAATTTCAACAGCCTGCTAAGGCGGATCGGCATGCGCGGGCTCATTGATGGATACGGCTCAGGATCTGTCGATAGATGTCGGGCGCATGCCGGTTCGTTGCGCGAGCAGCCATCGCGAGCTGCTCGCCCAGAAACCGCCACCCTTGAGCGGGAATCCGTGCATCCCATGGCGCGCCCCAGCCATCGAGATTGGCGATTCCCGTCGACGCCTCCACATAGGCGGCGTGAAAATCGCCGGCCAGCAGCCGCAAGGCGGCCAGCAGGAACCTCGGCTCCGCACATTGGGGCGCGAGCTGGATGCAGGCCCTGAGCGCTTGCGCGGCATGGCTGGAGGGAGCGGCGAGTGCCTGCTCATATAACGTGAACAACCGGCGTTCCTGTACGTCGCTGATGCTGGGCGCGCGGATGAACGACCGCGGCACGAAGCCAATGCTTCGGAATCCTTTGCACATACCGGACAACCACGGCCTGTCGATCCTGAACAGGGTTCTGCGCTGCTCGGCTTCGTTGGCGAGATCGAGCAGTCGCAATGCCCTGCACTGCGCGGCCGACACATACAGTTCACCGTCGCCCGTGTGCGTCCGTATGCGTAAAGGCCTGCGCGCCGGCGCGAGGTCAAGGCGCTCGGACGCCCGACGAAGACTGTCCCGATCGAGGACGCAAAACGCATGGGCGAGCACTTCGATCCGTTGCCCGACCACCCCCGCAACCCGCTCGCGTTCGCCTGATGCCACGACGCGATGGCGGAAGTACTGGGTCGAGTAGATGCTGTGAATCATGCCTGCGAGACGGGTGTCGGGATCGGCGCCCCATCCCGACAGCACCTCGTAGGTTCCCAGCAGGTGATCCCAGAGCGTCGAGCCGGAATGCGCGATGCGCATCGCATCCGCGACGAGGGCCAGCGTGGCGTTCAGACGATTTGCGTCGATGGGGGCGTCGCGCATCGCAGGCCACGCGCTCAGGTACGTCCGGCCTTGTCCGCGACGCTTGCGAGGCGCGGCGCGAGGCGCTTGCCGTCGAACGATGCAAGCGTGTCTCGCAGCGCGGCGATACAGGTTGCGATAAGGGGTTCCAGCTCGGCAGCGCCGGCATGGCCCGCGCCGGTCACGAACGGCCGCATCGCGTCCGGCATGCCGGCCAGCGACGCTTTCAGCGCATCGAGCAGGACGTCGCCGACAGTCGCGCCACTGTGATTGAATGCCATGTTCAGCGCGAGCGATCCGCCGTCACCCGCCCGCGCCTTGTGCCACAGGCCGGGCGGCAGGCAAAGCAGGTCGCCCGGATAAAGCGTGACCTTGCGGATCGTCTGCCGCGCGACGGCTCGATGCACGGCGTCCATGTCGGTGCGCGCCGAATTCTCGGTCGGAAATAATGTATGAGGCGACGTGGCGTACCACCAGGTCTTCTCGCCATCGAGTTGCAACGTGGTGGCGGTCCTCGCGTCATAATGAAAATCGAAGCCCGAGGATGGCGGCGAAAGATACGCGCGGAAATCGACCCGCCCGGCAAAGCCGATTTCCCGCCGGACGTTGCGGGCCGCCGTCCACAGCGAACGGTGCGCGAGCTGCATGTCCGTCACGCAGATCGTGGCCCCAGCCTCGTACATCTCCCGGATATCGGTGGGACCGATGGTCGCCTGCTTCAAGCCGCCGAACACGCAGCGAATCTCGGTGACCTTGTCCAATCCGAAGATCATGCGCGACGGTTTCATCAGGAAATCGAATTTCCCCGGTTGCCCGCGAATCAGGAGCGGGCGCTTGCCGAAAGACTCGCGCAGGAACGCATCGATCGATATCGGATCGAGAATTTTCGCGAGGGTCGCGCGTGGGTTCGCTTGGGCTTTCACGTCATGTTTTCCTTGATGCGGCGCACGAGGGCATCGGTGTCGAGGCCATGCGCGCGTCTCAGGTCGGCGATGGCACCCGATTCGCCATGCCATCCCGACGGCCACGACAGAGCGCGCACGGTGACGCCAGGCGGGGCGATCCTGCGAACGGTGTCGGCCAGGCCGCCGGCCGGCCCGTGGTCTTCGAGGACGACGATGCCGCGCAGGCGCGGCAGGCTCGTGATCCACTGAGCGAGCACGGCTTCGCCGAGATGCGCGATGTGCCGCCACGGAATCGGCACGCCGTCGGCAGCTAGCGCCTGCACGGCCTCCTGTGCCCAGTGCGATGCGTATCCGCACGACAGCAGCACGGTCTCGCCGGCCACGCCGTTGCCTCGCACGACGCCCGGCGGCAGCCGCAGGTCGCCGACCGGTTCCCGGCTCGTTCTCACGTAGGCCGGCCGCGGCGAAGCGGCCAACGACCCGACGGCCAGTTCGACGTCGGCGGCGTCCGCGGGCGCCCAGAGATCCACGCCGCCGATGGATGCGAGGACACCGAGATCCGACAGGCTGGCATGGCTCGCGCCATTGGTGCCGCTCGCCGCGCCCGCATGCGAGCCGATCATCACGACGGGCAGCCCCTGCGACGCGACGCAGGTGCGGATCTGATCCGCGCCCCGATGGCACAGGAATGCGCTGAACGAGAACACCCAGGGCCATTGCCCGCTCGCGGCCAGCCCGGCCGCGACGCCGATGAGCGCTTGTTCCGCTATGCCGGCCTGAACGAAGCGCGAGAACACGGGCCGCCCCTGCGCGTCGTACAAGCCGTAGGAATCGCCCAGGTCGCCGTCGAGCACCCAGATACGGTCGCTCTGTTCGGCCCTCCTTCGCAGCTCGTCGACAATCGATAGCGCCAGTCTTTTCATGCGGCAAGCCTCTCATCGATCCGGAGCGTGGCCGGAGCCCGCGATGCGCGCCCACTCGTCGCCGGACAATTGGGTGCAGTGACGACGAAACCGATCGAGTTGGAGCCCGAGGCCGTGACCCTTGACGGTTCGCGCCAGCAGGACGGTCGGCCCATGCCGGGGCCCTTCGGCATGCGCCTGCACGAAGTCGGTCAATGCATCGATGTCGTGTCCGTCCACTTCATCCGCGCGCCAGCCGAATGCACGCCACTTGGCGAGGGCGTCGGGCAAGGGCGTGGAATCCAGCCGCGCGTCGTGCGCCCAGCCGCATTCCTGTTCCCCATTGAGATCCACGACCACGTGCAGATTCGGCACGCCGTGGCGGGCCGCCAGCATCGCGGCTTCCCATACCATGCCTTCCTGGCATTCCCCATCACCCAGCACCACCCACACGTGGCGCGCCTCGCGCGCGAGCGCCATGCCCAGCCCGACGGCGACGCCCTGCCCGAGCGCACCCGACGAGAAATCCATGCAGGCCAGCCGGGTGCGATCGGGATGACCCTGCAGCGGGGAGCCGGCGGTACCGAACGTGCCGAGCGGCCCCAGGTCGACGCCGGCATGCTGCAACACCGCATAGAGCGCCATGCTCGCATGACCTTTCGACAGCAACAGGGCATCGCCTGCCGCATCGAGCGCGGACATCGCACGCGCGGCGAACAGCGCGAGCAGGATATCGACGCAGCTCAGGGTGCCGCCCAGATGGCCGCCGCCGTTGGCGCGCAATCCTGCCAATATCGCGTGCCGCACCCGCAGTGCTACACTGGGATCGGCCAGTTCTGGCCGCATCAGCTGTCTGTCGGACGTCGCGCGCTTGCCGGTAGTGTTATTCATCTCGGATGCGATTCCCTTTGCCGGATGGGGATCGATACTGCCCTGACATTAGGATTCTCAAGGAAAGCCAACATGTCAACTCTCGAGCCGCTCAGCCTGGATATCGTCGTCACCTGGAGAGGGCGGCACGAGCTGAAACAGTCGCTTCCCTCCTTGTGCCAACTCGCCGCCCGACATGACGGCGGCGTTACCGTGGTCAATTACGGCGGCGACGCCGATCAACTGCGCGACCTGATGGCCGACCACGCGGCGAACGTCAAGGTGGTGCACGTGGACGAATCCGGCTGGTTCAACAAGGCCCGCGCCCAGAATATCGGCGCCGCGCACACGCGTCGTCCGCTCCTGTTCTTCTGCGATTGCGACATCGTCATTCCGGACGGGCAACTCGACGCGCTGGTCCGGCAACTGCAAGCCGAACCCGACGCCTTCGGAACCGTCGCGGGCGTGACGGAGACCGTGCGCAACGCGCGCAAGGCCGGCCAGGTCGCGATGTTCGGTTATCACCTGAAGCTGCGGCTTGCCAACGGACGCGCCCTCGAGATCATCGACAACGAAGAAGACGCGGCGGACGGCACACGCCAGGCGCCCGGCTTGCTGATGGTGCGTCGCGTCGGCTTCGAATGCATCGGCGGCTACAACGGATGCCTGGTGGGCTGGGGCTGGGAGGATCAGGACATGATCGCGCGGCTGACGCTGAGCGCCGGGCTCATGCGGCGCCAGAGCGGCACCGTGCTGCATGTGTCCCACGACGACGACGCGCGCATTCGTCATTATCCACCCGTGCAAGATCGTTGGGAAAGCCGCGACCGCATGTTCCGGCAAGCCCTGGCCAACTACGATCGCGGGGATTGGCTCGGGACCTATGAGGAAGACGCCTTGCGCGCGACGACGCGCAGCCCGGTTTCAGCGAGCTGAGGCGTCCATCGCATCGATGGTCGCGCGCAAGCGCACCAGCAACGCGATTTGTTCGTCAAGCGCGTCGGCCCGCCACGCGGCAAGCGCCGCCGGCAAGCGGATATCCAGTACGCGCTCCGCATCGTCAAGCGAGCGGGTCAATACATAGCGCCCGTCCTCGACGGTCACGCCGTCGTGCAACGCATACGATCTGTTCAGTTGCTCGGCCTGCTCCGGCGTCATGCCGCGCGGCAGCGCGAGATGGAGGCCGGCGGTATCCGCGCGCACCGGATAGCCGCCGGGCCGGCCGTGCAGGCCCGGCGCATGACCCTGCCATGCGTCCGCACGGCCTGACAGGGCGCGCAGCATCGGCGCGGCGAGCGCGCCCGTGAGGCTGTTGAGCGTGGCGTCGGCGGGCAGGCGCACGGGCGCGGTCAACGCGGCGGCTTCATGTTCCGGCAGGCGGCGGCCGTCCAGCCACACGGCCGGCGCGGGCAGTCCGTCCCATGCGCCGCGTATCATCGCGCCGACGTGCGCGTGATGCGCGAGCAACGACAGGGGCGCGTGATCGGTGCGACCGTGCAACATCGACGCGACGATGGCGATATTGCCGATCCCTCCCGAGACCGGAATGCCGCGCCCGGTCAGCACGTGGTTGGTCAGGTCCGGATAGCAGCCGTTGACGAGATGGGCGCCGGGATGGACAGCCGTCGCCACCCGCATGACCCGGTCGGCGAGCGCGGCCTGCAAGGGCAGCGTGCAGCCGTAGCCCAGCCGCGCGATGAGTTCTTGCCACCCGCGCGTCATCGCCCACGGCGACTGCATCGACGCCAGGGTCAACACGACGCGCGGCCGATATGCATCGAACAAGCGCGCCAACGATGCGGGCGAGTAGTCGCATGCCACAGGGGTCACGGCAATGCGGCCCGCGCTTTCGCCGCCGAGCGCATTGGCGAGCGTCGCCATGTGATGCACGGCCGTCTCGTTGCGCGCCGCGGCAATCACGTCCATCGGCGCGTCGCCGCATCCGGCGAGACTCATCAGCACCGCGTGAGCCAGCGAGCCGGAGCCCACCACGATCAGATCGACGTCGCGCATGACGGATTCACTCCCCTACCTCGATGCCGAATGGCGATTGATCCAGCCACACAGAACCAGGATCACCCATAGCTGTTCGTGCCACCGGCCGTCGTCTCCGACATGGTCATAAGCGCGCAGCCTCGACAACAGGGCGGTCCGGAATCGCGTGGTCAGCGGCGCGATTCCCCACAGGTCGGAATCGGCGACCTCATCGATGACCCGCTTGCGAAACCGTGAGTCCAGCAGCCAATGCGCGATCGGCGCGAGCAGGATTTGCCGCTTGCGCATCACGATCTCCGGCGGCAGGTAACGGCCGGCGACCTGACGCAGCAGGCGCTTGGCCCACCATGCATCCGCCTCGTACCAATAGCTCAGGCCGGGATCGATCGCCGACGCCCAGCCGTAGACATCCTGGCGCAGGAACGGGAAATCGAGGCGGGCGCCGTGCATGAGCGCATTGTCGGCGAGCGCCGGCAGCAGCAGCTCGCCGATCCGGAACACATACTCGTGCGCGGACATCGCCTCCGTCGGCAGCGCCTCGGGCTTGGCCGCGAGCAACTGCCGATAGAACGCGACGTCGTCCGCGAGCAACGCGTCGACGGCCTGCGGATCCCGGCTCAGGCGCCGCATCTCGTCGACGGAAAAAAATTCCGCGATGCCGAGGAACAGCACGTCGTCGAGACCCAGCAGGCGCGCGGCCGGCAGGTCGTACAAGCCGGGAAGGTCGACGCCGAGCCGGCGCTGATGATGCATCTGGGCGGCGAGACACGTCAGGGGCTTGTGGTAGCCACCGAAGCATTCGTCCGCGCCCAGGCCGGAGACCGCGATGGCGTGTCCGTCCGCGACGGTCGCCTCGATCAGGGCGGCATGGGTCACGGCGGCGGGCGCCGTGAGCGGAAACGGAGCGTCCAGGACGCGGTCCAGCAGTTGCCGCGCGTGGTCGACGTCGAGGTGGACGATCCGGTGGCGGATGCCGGTGATGCGCGCCACGGTGGCCGCGTAGTCGGTTTCGTTGAGACCGTAGTCGTCGTCGAAGGCGATCGTATAGCCGGTGACGGCGTGGCGCTCGCGCAGGAGCGCGGCCAGCAATCCCGAGTCGACGCCGCCGGAGAGGAACAGGGCGATGTCGCGCGCCGCGTCGGCGACGTGGTCGACTGACGCCCGAAGGCGCGACAGCGCCTCTTCCTGAAGGCAGGACGCATCGTGCGATACCGAAGCGGCTTGAAGGGGCCATGCGAAACGCCGGACGACAGGCGTCGCACCCGGCTCGCATATCAGCGCCTCGCCGACCTGCAGCGACTGGATGCCTTGCAGAAGCGCATGCGCCGCCCGCGGCCGGCCTCGCCACAGCAGATGCAGCAGCGAGCCGACGTCGAGTTCGCACTTGATACCGAGCGTCCGGACCAGCCGCTGCGGATCCCGATCCCACTCGATGCTGTCGCGCTCGATGCGGAAATAGAGCGGACGACGTGCGTGCAACCCGCGCCGGATGATCAGCGCATCTTGCTCGTCACGCGAGACGTCGAGGTCGTCGTCATCGTCGTCGTTCGGCGATGTCGCGCCCCAGGCGATGCGTTCGTCGCGCGGGTCGAGACGCCAGTCGGTCCGTCCGTGGCCGATCGGCGCGGTGTCCCGCGCACGCTCACGCAGTGCAGCATAGCCCGCGTCGGTTAACGCCGCCGCGCCTCGCATCGACGAGGTCTGCTTGCGCGCGCGGTGGGTCAGGCCTTGGCTTTCGCCGAGCGTTTCTTCGCGGCGGGCTTTTTCGCGGCTGTCTTGGTGCGTCGCTCGGCGGGCCGGATGATGATGCCGCCTTTCGTGTCGCCGTCGGCGCGCCGGATCGATCCGCCTTTCGTGTCGCCGCCATCCAGCGTGATTTCATAGCGCCGCTTGTAGAGCTGTTCGAGCGCGTCGAGATCGATGGAAATGGTCAGTGCCTTTTTGCCGCGCTTGGCGGCGGGCTTGGTGGATTCAGCGGCGGAAACTCTATTGGATTTCTTTGTGGTTGCCACGTCTGCTCCTTTCCATGACGATGTGAAGGGAACCCCCGTCAACACACGACGCGCCGCAATATCACGGTAATCGTTGCATGATGACTGCGTGGAACGATTATAGGAGATATAAATCGAAGTTCCGTTATTTCGCATAACTCAAGCAATGCTGACCGCCTGCCTGATCGTCCATAACGAAGCGAGCGTATTGGCGAGATGCCTGACGTCCTTGATGCCGTGGGTCGATGCATGCTGCGTCGTCGATAGCGGCTCCACCGACGGGACAGTCGATCTCGCGCGGCAATTTGGCGCCCGGGTGCAGGTGATGCCGACGCTCGCGGACGCGCGCGGCAGATTGATCGACTTTGCCGCAGCGCGCAATGCGGCGCTGGCGATGGTGCGCGATGGGTGGGTCCTGTCGATCGATGCGGACGAGGTGCTGGCGATACGCGATCGCGCCGAGTGGCGGCGCCTGATCCGCAGGCGCGATTTGCAGGCGATCGAACTGGTGATCCTGTCGGGCGGCACGCGCTGGTATGTGCCGAGAGTGTTCCGCAAGCAGCCGTGGTCGACGTGGCGCGGGCGCGTGCACGAATGGATCGCGCTGCGAGAGCCGACGTGCCGGACGGACTGCGCCACGCTCACCAACCAGCCGGACAAGACGGGCAAGGAATCGGCGGTCGAGCGCGATCTGCGTCTTTGCGCGGTGGCATTGCGCGACGATCCCGACGATTTGCGGGCAGTGTTCTATCATGCGCGCGCCCTGAGGCTCGCAAAGCGACATGCCGAGGCCATTCCCCTCTATCTGCGCTATTGGCGGGAGGCGGAGTTCCAGGCGGGCCGCTACACCGCCGTGCTGGGTGCCGCCACCTGCGCGCTGTTGATGCACGACCTCGAGGCGTCCCGCCGCTATGCGATGGTCGCGTATCGCCTCGATCCCGCGCTTGCCGAGGCATGCTGCGTGCTGGGCGATGTCGCGCTCGGCATGGGGCGCGCCGACCTCGCCATCGGCTGGTTCGAAAGGGCGCTGCACAAGCGGCTGCCCGGGATCGCGCAGGCGCTGTTCGTCGACGAGAGTTGTTACGGGCCCTACCCTCGCGAGCGTCTGCGCTGGATCCGCGAGCGTCTGCAGGCGCGGTAGCGTGCGTTCGCGCCCGCACGATATTGACCTCCGACACCGCCAGCAAGCCCGTGAGCCGCACGTCGGCCATCCCCTGCCCCGGGTTCGCCACCAGACCGTTCCTGCGCACGATGTCGAGCATCGGCCCGGCCAGCGGCATCGCCATGTGCCGTCCCCCGAAGCGCTCGGGCTCGTGACCGGGCGGAAGAAAGCCCGGATGCGTGTCGGGATCCAGGGGATCTCACCGCTCGGGACAGAATGCTTCGGGAGCCAGAATTTTTCAGGTTCAGTGGTCATCATCATTGCGCTGCACGGCAAGTGACGTCGTGGATGATACGCCGCCCTACTCGCCCTGACGGACCGCCCGCCTCGCGTGATGGGTCCATCAGCGGCCTGCGGCCAACGGCGTACCGAGGTGATCGTCACGCGCGCGTCACATCGACCCAACGGAGCGCTTGGGGATAGCCAACTGCAGCCTTTACGTGAAATGAATTCCCTGGCAACTACCGCGGCAATCGACTATCTATATAGGAGCCTGCGACTCAAACTACATAACCCGTGACTAACGGTTTCGGGAGGTGCGATGCAGCCGAACGTGATTGAGGGAGGTCCGCCCAAGCCCCCCAGCGGCGAGCAGTATCCTGCGAATCGCGGTTATATCGCACCACCATCAATCACGCTCCCCAAAGGCGGGGGCGCCATCCGCGGCATCGGCGAGAAGTTCGCCGCCAACCCGTTCACCGGCACCGGCTCGATGTCGGTGCCCGTTGCCATCAGCCCGGGGCGTTCGGGCTTTGGGCCGCAGATCTCTCTGTCCTACGACTCCGGCGCTGGCAATGGGCCCTTCGGCTTCGGCTGGAGTCTTTCGCTGCCGTCGATCACGCGCAAGACCGACAAGGGCCTGCCGCAATATTTCGATGCAGTCGATTCCGACGTCTTCATCCTTTCCGGCGCCGAAGACCTGACGCCGGTCTATCGGCAAGACCCCGACGGTACCTGGGTCGCGGGTCATCTTGGTTTTCAGCGAGACGCGGACGGGTTCTGGGTGCGCGATACGTCCGGCCGCCTCGTCGTTCACGAGGACGAACTCGACGGCTACCGCGTGCGGCGCTACCGGCCGCGCATCGAAGGGTTCTTCGCGCGCATTGAGCGCTGGAGCAAGATCGAATCGCCCGCTGAGGTTCATTGGCGCTCGCTTTCCAAGGACAACATCCTCACCCTCTACGGCCATGACGAGAATTCGCGTATTGCCGACCCGCTCGATGCAAGCCGCATCTTCTCCTGGCTGATCTGCGAATCACGCGACGACAAGGGCAATGGTATTCGCTACCTCTACAAGAAGGAGGATGGCACCTATCAAGCCCGGCCCGGTCAAGCAGATCCATTCCGGCAGGCTCACCAGCGCAACCGCGGCCTTGCCTCCGATCCGCGCCGTACTGCCCAGCGTTACCTGCAGCGGGTGTTGTACGGCAACCTCAAGCCCCTGCTGGACGCTCGGGGGCAGCGTCCGCGTTACCTGAACGATCTGCCCGATCCGCCGACGGACACCGGCGCCGACTGGTTGTTCGAGGTGCGCTTCGACTACGGGGAACTGGATGATGGCGACCCCACGGGCAAGCCGGAAAAGCCCTGGTTCTACCGCTCCGATGCCTTTTCCAGTTACCGCGCCGGCTTTGAGGTGCGCTCCTGCCGCCGCTGTGAGCGGGTGCTGATGCTGCACCACATCCCCGATCAGCCCGCAGGCCCGGGGCGAGCGACCCAACCCGGCTACCGGGGTGTGGTGGGCAACACCAAATTCACCTACGACGACGAACTCGATCCCAACGTTTCGACCCGGCCCGTTTACAGCTTCCTCAAGCAGGTGGTGCAAACGGGATGGAAGCAGGAAAACGGCGTCTCCACACGCAGCAGTCTGCCGCCGGTGGAGTTCGAATACACCCAACCGGTCGTGCAGGATGCGGTAGAAGAAGTGGATGCGCAGAGCCTGCAGAATTTGCCCGTTGGCCTGGATGTTGCCGCATATCGCTGGGTCGACCTGCACGGCGAGGGGATTCCCGGCATCCTTACCGAGCAGGCCGGTGCGTGGTTTTACAAGCGCAACTGGAGCCCGATTCCGATCAGGCTGTTAGATGGCAGCGAGGTCGTGAAGGCAAAGCTCGCCCCGCTCGAAACTGTCGCGCTCAAGCCAAATGTTGCGTTGAGCGGTGGGGCCGAGATCATGGACCTGGCCGGCGACGGTCAACCCGACGTTGTCGTCATGGAAGGCCCCGCGCCCGGCCTGTACGAACACGACGAGGCCGAAGGCTGGCAGCCCTTTCGCCCGTTCATCTCGCGGCTGTACCGCGATCTGGGCGACCCCAATATCAAATTCGTCGATCTGGACGGGGACGGCCGTGCCGATGTGCTGATCACTGAAGACGACGCCTTCGTCTGGCACGCCTCGCTTGCGGAAGAGGGCTTCGGTCCGGCTCGCCGTGTCGCGCAGGCGCTCGACGAGGAGAAGGGCCCGCGCATCGTCTTCGCCGACGGCACCCAGTCCATCTACCTGGCCGACCTCTCCGGCGACGGCCTCACCGACATCGTCCGCATCCGAAACGGCGAAGTCTGCTACTGGCCCAACCTGGGCTATGGTCGTTTCGGCGCCAAGGCGACGATGGACAACGCGCCCTGGTTCGACAAGCCGGATCAGTTCGACCACCAGCGCATCCGCCTCGCCGACATCGACGGCAGCGGCACCACCGACATCATCTATCTTCACCGCGACGGCGTGCGCCTGTACTTCAATCAGTCGGGCAACGGCTGGAGCCAGCCGCAGACGCTGAAGGTGTTTCCGCGCATCGATGACCTCGCAAGCATCGTCCCGACCGACCTGCTCGGCAACGGCACCGCCTGCCTGGTCTGGTCTTCACCCTTGCCGGGCGATGCACGAAGGCCGATGCGCTATGTCAACCTGATGGGCGGCCGCAAGCCGCATCTTCTGATCAGGACAGCCAACAATCTCGGGGCGGAGACGCAGATCGACTACGCGCCCTCGACCAAGTTCTACCTGCTGGACAAGCACGACGGCAAACCGTGGATCACCCGGCTGCCCTTCCCGGTTCACGTGGTCGAGCGCGTGGAAACCTACGACCACGTCAGCCGCAACCGCTTCGTCTCCCGCTACGCCTACCACCATGGCTATTTCGACGGCGAGGAGCGCGAATTCCGCGGCTTCGGCATGGTGGAGCAGTGGGACACGGAACAGCTCGCCGCCCTCGCCGACGGCAGCGTACCGGCGGATAACGTCGCCGCTGCATCGCATGTGCCGCCGGTGCACACGAAGAGCTGGTTCCATACCGGCGTCTACCTTGGTCGGGACCGCGTCTCGCGCCATTTCGAGGACGAGTACTTCCACGAACCCGGACTGACTGTCGAAACCGCGCGGCCGCTTCTGCTCGACGACACCATCGTCCCGCCCGGTTTGACACTGGAAGAAGAGCGCGAAGCCTGCCGGGCCCTGAAGGGGTCCATGCTGCGTCAGGAGGTCTATGCCGACGACGCCACCCACCCCGGCGCCACGCCCGAAGAGATCCAGCGTGCCGGCACGCCCTATACCGTCACGGAGCAGAACTTCTCCATCCGAACCCTGCAGCCCCGAGGCACCAACCGACACGCGGTGTTCTTCACCCACGCGGACGAAGCACTGAGTTACCGCTACGAGCGCAACCCGGCCGACCCGCGCATCCAGCACGCGCTGACGCTGGAGGTCGATGACTACGGCAACGTGCTCAAGCAAGCGGCCATCGGCTACGGCCGCCGCGTTTCGCCGCTATCGGAGCAATGGGATCGCGACCGCCAGACAACGGCACTGCTCACCTACACGGAGAACCGGGTCACCAACGCCATCGGATCGTCAGACATCCTGCGCAATCCGCTGCCCTGCGAGGCGGTTACTTTCGAGCTGACGGGCTACACCGCCACCGGTCCGGCCGGTCGCTACCGGGCCACCGATTTCGTCGAGCCCGATCCCGCCGCTCCCGGTCGCCTGCGCCACAAGTTCACCGCCCCGGAAGTCGCTTACGAGGCCGCCGCCGTCGGGAGCCGGCGCCGCCGCCCCATCGAACGGTTGCGTACCGTCTATCGGCACGATGACCTGAGCGGCCTCTTGCCGCTCGGTGAACTGCAGCCGTTCGCGCTGCCCGGCGAAAGCTACAAGCTCGCCTTCACGCCCGGGTTGCTCGACCAGGTCTTTCAGCGTCCGCGCCAAGGGCAGGCGGACGAGCCCCTGATGCCCGATCCAGCGGCCGTCCTCGGCGGCCAGGCGGGCAACCGGGGCGGTTACCTGCGAAGCCAGGCCCTCAAGGCGGATGGCCGCTTCCCCGTGAGCGACGCGGATGACCTATGGTGGATTCCCTCGGGGCAGTCCTTCTACAGCACGAATCCTGCCGATGACGCCGCCGTTGAAATGGCGCAGGCACGGCAGCATTTCTTCCTGCCGCGCCGCTACCGCGACCCCTTCGGTCAGTACACCTTCGTCGATTTCGACGCCTACGACCTGTTGACGGCGGAGACCCGCGATGCCCTCGGCAACCGCGTGACCGTCGACGCCAACGACTATCGTATTCTGCAGCCGCGTCTGGTCAGCGACCCGAACCGCAACCAGACCGAAGTTGCCTTCGACACGCTGGGCATGGTGGCGGGCACCGCGGTCATGGGCAAACCGCCGCCGGCGCCGGTGGAAGGCGACACGCTGGCCGGCTTTGTGGCAAGCCTCACGCAAGCTCAGCTCGACGGCTTCTTCAATGCCGCCGATCCGCACGCCAATGCGTCGGCGCTGCTGAAAGACGCGACCACGCGCACCATTTACGACCTCGACCGCTTCCGCCGTACTCGCCAGGCCAACCCCGACAACCCGGACGCATGGCAGCCGGCCTGCGCCGCCACGCTCGTCCGCGAAACGCATGTCAGCGCACCGCTGCCACCGCACGGGCTGAAGATCCAGCTCGGCTTTTCCTACTCCGACGGTTTCGGCCGCGAGATCCAGAGGAAGATCCAGGCCGAACCCGGTCCGGTGCCCCAGCGTGATGCCCACGGCAAGATCGTCGTCGGTGCCGATGGTCAGCCGCTGACGACACCGAACGACGTGAGCCCGCGCTGGGTCGGCAGCGGCTGGACGGTGTTCAACAACAAGGGCCAGCCGGTCCGTCAGTTCGAGCCCTTCTTTACCGATACCCACCACTTCGAGTTCGATGTCCGCATCGGCGTCAGCCCGGTGCTGTTCTACGACCCGACCGAGCGCGTCATTGCCACACTGCACCCGAACCACAGCTACGAGAAGGTGGTATTCGACCCGTGGCAACAGACCACCTACGACGTCAACGACACCTGCGCGCCGCGCGCCGCCCAGACCGGCGATCCGCGCACCGACCCCGACATCGCCGGCGCTGTCGCGGAATACTTCAAGACCCAGCCCGCAACCTGGCAGACCTGGCACGCCCAACGTATCGGCGGTGCATTGGGTGCGGACGAGCAAAAGGCCGCCCAACGCGCCGCAGCGCATGCCGACACGCCCACCACCGCGCATTTCGACGCGCTGGGCCGCCTCTTCCTGACCGTCGCGCGCAACCGCGTGGTCTGCCCCGGACACGACCTCGATGGCAGCGAAGACAGCTTCACCACCCGCGTCGAGCTAGACATCGAAGGCAACCGGCGCGCCGTGCGCGATGCCGTCCAGCAGGGCGGCGACCCGCTGGGCCGCATCGTCATGCGCTACGCCTACGACATGCTCGGCGACCGCATCTATCAGCTCGGCATGGAAGCCGGCGCGCGCTGGATGCTAAATGACGTGGCCGGCAAACCGATCCGCGCCTGGGACAGCCGCGGCCATAACTTCTCCACCCGCTACGACGCACTGCGCCGCCCGACCGAACAAACCGCGCGCGGAACCAGCGCGGAGTCCGATCAGCGCACGCTCAACCGCGACGTCCTGGTCGACAAGATCGAATACGGCGAGACACTGGCGAACGCCGAAGTGCTCAACCTGCGCGGCCGCCTCTACCGGCACTTCGATTCCGCGGGCGTCGCCACCCATGCACGGCTCGACGCCAGCGGCAACCCGATCGAGGGCTACGACTTCAAGGGCAACCTGCTGTGCAGCACGCGGCGGCTGGTCAGCGACTACACCACCCTCCCCGACTGGCTGCTGAATCCGAATCTGGACGAGGAATTCTTCGAAGGCAGCACCCGCTACGACGCGCTCAATCGGCCCATTCAGTCCATCGCCCCTCACAGCAGCCTGGGCCACGGCAAGTTCAATGTCATTCAGCCTGTGTTCAACGAAGCCAACCTGCTGGATCAGGTGGATGTGTGGTTGGAACGCGCGGCAGAACCCGCGGTGCTGCTTGACCGGAACACCGAGGCGGCATCACCCGTCGGCGTCTCCAGCATCGACTACGACGCCAAGGGCCAGCGCCTGCTCATCGACTACAAGAACGGCGCCAGCACCTTCTACGATTACGATCCGCTCACCTTCCGCCTCACCCGACTGCTGACCCAGCGCAAGGCAGCGAACTTCCCCGACGACGACCCGCAGCCCCCCATCGCCGGCTGGCCGGGAAAACACGTGCAGAACCTGCGCTACACGTATGACGCGGCGGGCAACATCACCCACATCCAGGACGACGCGCAGCAGGCCGTCTACTTCAGGAACAAGTGTGTCGAGCCGAGCAACGAGTATGTCTATGACGCGCTCTACCGGCTGATTCAGGCCACTGGCCGCGAACATCTGGGTCAGGGCGGCGCACCCATCGCCCATTCACACAACGACGCTGGCCGCACCGGTCTCGTCAGCGCCGGCGCAGCAGGACGTTTCGCCCCCGACGACGGCAATGCCATGGCCGCGTACATCGAGCGCTACGTGTACGACGCCGTCGGCAACTTCCTGCAGATGCAACACCGCGGCAGCGATCCGGCAAATGCCGGCTGGACGCGCGCCTACGACTACCTTGATCCGAGCCAGATCGAAGACGGTAACGGCGGTGCGCTGCTCAAGACCGGCAACCGCCTCACCCGCACGACGCTGAACCCGGCGGGCAACACCCCGCAGCCGGAAAGTTATCTGCACGATGCCCACGGCAACATGCTGCGCATGCCGCACCTGGGCGGCGGCCTGCTTGGGCCGAACATGCACTGGGACTACAAAGACCAGTTGCGGCAGGCCGACCTGGGGGGCGGAGGCACGGCCCACTACGTCTATGACGCCTCAGGCCAGCGCGTGCGCAAGGTGTGGGAGAAGGCGCCGGGTCTCACCGAAGAGCGCCTCTACCTCGGCGGCTTCGAGATCTTCCGCAGGCACGGCGGCGCCATCGGGACCAACACCGCCACGCTGGAGCGCGAAACGCTGCACGTCATGGACGACCAGCGGCGCATTGCCCTGGTGGAGACGCGCACGCTCGACACGGCGGGCAACGATCAGGCGCCGCGACAATCGATCCGCTACCCGTTCGGCAATCACCTCGGGTCGAGCTACGTGGAATTGGATGAGCAGGCGCAGATCATTTCTTATGAGGAATACGCGCCCTACGGCAGCTCGACCTATCAGGCGGTGCGCAGCCAGACGGAGACGTCGAAGCGGTACCGGTATACGGGGAAGGAGCGGGATGAAGAGAGCGGGTTGTATTACCACGGGGCGAGGTACTACGCGCCGTGGCTCGGGCGCTGGACGGCCTGCGACCCGGCAGGCGAGGACGAAGGTCCCAACGTCTACCAATACTGCTTCGGCAATCCGACTGGCTTCGTCGATCCCGACGGCCAGAGCGGCAAAAAGCTCGCCATTGTCATGCACAACGAATCCAAGCCGGCGGGAAAGGAACTCCCCAAACCCAAGGAGCCCGTAAAGCCCCAGAAGCCGACGATCAAAGCCCCCGGAAAGAATGCTTCCGACAAAGAGAAGGCGAAATACGAAAAAGACAAGAACAAAGCCGAGAAATCCTTCGCGGAAAGCATGAAGAAGTATGAAGAAGCGGAAAAGAAATACTCTTCTGATTTGAAAAAATACGAAGCAAATAAAAAACTGTGGAGTGCTTATCGTGAGTCGCAAAACGAGTACAAGGCGTCCGAGGCCGCGCTGAAAGCCGAAGGCTACGATGTCGTGCAAGTCGATTCCGGCAAGGCGTTGCTCGATGCACTCAAGAACGCCGGGGCGATCAAGGAACTCGTGATCCTGCAGCACGGCACACCCTTTGGAGTGGGCGGTGAAGGACCCGGCGCGGGCCTGTACACCGACAAGCCGCCCGGCAGCGCAACGTTCGACGCCAAGCGCGGGGCCAAACTATCGGACCTGGAAAAAATGATCAATGACAAGAAGATCACGTTCGAAAAGGACGCGACGATCGTCTTGGCAGGGTGCAGAACCGCTGGCGGTAAAGAAGGTACGCATGTCGGTCAGTCCACATGGACCGGACCGATCGAGGATACCTTCGCTTATCGGCTGGCAAAAATTACTGGCCTCGAAGTCTTCGGTAGCGAAGGTGTTTCATCATACGGCGACGACAAGCGAACATCGACGCCATTGCGCCATAGCGATATTGGCTGGCATCGATTCACGCAACAAAGCAACACGATCAAAACAGAAAATTTGAAAGGAAAATATTTGAATGTCGTGACACGCAAAACGAGCGAGAAGCCGTAATGAAACGCTGATCAGTTCTCGCATCCCGATTGATACAGATTTGTGAACGGAAATGTATGAAACCAGTTCCTCACGAATTCTTTGTCGGCCTGACGGACTTCTTCTCCATCCTGCTGCCGGGCGCGCTGCTTAGCTGGCTGATGATGGGCGAGGCGGGCCCGGTCGTGCTGGGGCAGCGCTATGCCGGACTCGATGGCGCGCAGGGCTGGGCCGCCTTCCTGTTCGCGAGCTACCTCTTCGGCCAACTGATCTTCGTTCTTGGCTCGTGGCTGGACGCGTTCTACGACTGGGCCCGGCGCTACACGCTGAACACTCAGATCGCGCTTCTCGCCCGCCGCGGCCATGGGCTGCCCTGGCCCGCCCGCGCCCTGATCTGGCTGGTGTTCAAGCGCGAGCGCAACCTTGCTGTGGCGCGCGCCGGCAAGATCAAGCGGCAGGCCCTTGGCCCCCTGCAAGCCCAGGATGCGGTCGACACCTTTCAGTGGAGCAAGGCGCTGCTCAACGCCGAAAACCCGGCCAGTCTGGCCGTGGTCCTGCGCTTCGAGGCCGACTCCAGGTTCTTCCGCTGCTTGACGGTCGTGCTGCTGCTTCTGCTCGTCGCGTGGCCCTGGCAACACCAGTGGCCGGCCACCGGCATTCCCGTGGTGTTGGCGCTGCTCCTCCTTGCGCTGTGGCGCTACATGGAGCAGCGCAACCAGGCGACCAATCACGCCTGTTGGTCCGTCATCACGCTCGCGGCCAAAGACGGCAAGGTCGCGCTCGACAAGACCGCTCCCGAAGCTGCCGGCCCCACCCACGCCGGCGGCGTGGTGTTCCGGCTGCGCGGCGACACGGCCGAGTACCTGCTCGTCGAGGCCACGAACGATCCGACGCAATGGGTGCTGCCCAAGGGCCACGTCGAGGAAGGCGAGCAGCACCGCGAAACCGCCGTGCGAGAGGTGTACGAGGAAACCGGTGTCTGGGCGCGCATCGTCACCGACCTGGGAGACGTCACCTGGTTGGTCGACGGCTCTACTGTCACGACTCGCTTCTTCCTGATGAAAGCGACAGGTAGCGGGCTGCGCCAGGACAAGGACCGCCGGCACGCATGGCTGAGATTGCCGGAAGCTGTTGCAAAAGCGAACCTCATCGAGACGCGCGAACTCTTGCAGGCCGCCGAGCAACGCCACGCCCGGGCGGCCGGCAAGTCGACCACCGCGCGTTCGCCCCTATCCGCCTCGGCTTAGAGACCCCTGTCTGCAGAGGAGACAACGATGACCACCCGCGACGATCGGCCCCGTGTCCTCACCCTCCACACCCAAGGCAGCGATGTCAGCCAGATCCAAGGCTGCTTGCTCGATATCGGCGCGAACATCGCGACCGAGGAACTCGGGGCAGCCCTATTCGGGCTGAGCACGCGCAAGGCCGTGCTGGAGTTCCAGCAGAAGCTGCAGTTGCCGGTCACGGGGACCGTCGACGAAATGACCGCCGACGCGCTGCGGCGACACGGGTCGACCCGCCTCGGCTACCGGGTATGGGGCACGGTGCGACACCCCAACGGACGACCTGCCGGCAAGCTGACGGTGCGCGCCTTCGATCGGGACCTGCGCCAGGAACAGGCATTGGGCGAGACAACCGTCGACGGAAGCGGCTTCTACCAGATCGTCTACACCGACGCGCTGTTCCGTCGGGCTGAAGGCCGCAAGGCAGATCTTCTGATGCGCGTTTTCGACGGCCAGCGGGTGATGTACGACTCGCCGATCGAAAAGATCGTGTTCAACGCGCCGGCCGTCACGGTGATCGATATTGAGCTGGCCGACGGCGACACGCACTGGCAAAGCCAGTACGAGGCTATCGTCGCGGCCGTTACGCCCTTACTCGACGGAGTCGCGCCCGATGCGCTGCAGGAGGACGACAAGCATCGCGACATCACATTCCTGGCGGGCGAGACGGCCCTGCCCGGCCACAACATCGCGCACTTCGCCGTGGCCCAGAAGCTCGCAACGACGACCGGGATCACGGCCGAGTTCTTCTACGCGTTGTTCGCGCTGGACATCCTGCTGAAAGCCGGGCTCGACGGCGCAGCCGGGGTGCGCTTCGATATCGATCTGACGACCGACCGCGACGCGCTTTACTACGATATCGTGCTGTTGCCTGCGACGACGATGGGCGCCGCGCTAAAGCGGGCCGTCAACAACCACGTTGTCAGTGCGAGCGTGCTCGACCAGCTCGATACCATCGCCGAGCGGCTGGCCCGCGACTTGTCCGAGGCACGGGCCTGGGTCAGCCAGCAGAGGCCGAAGGTACTGCTGGGTCAGCTCGAACGGTTCCTCGCAGCCGGCAAGCAAACGCAGGTGCTCGACATCCTCCGGCAGGACAGCTTCGGCAACCTGCCCGAGCTGCTCCGACGGCTCCAGGATGCTGCGGCATTCAAGGAACCTGCCGACGCGAACCGCGCGGCCGTCGGCGCGACCCTTGCCGACCTTCTCGGCTACGACGACCAGATCGTCGACGGGATCCGCAGCGCGCAGAACATCGAGCGGCCCGAAGACGTTCGCCAACTGGCGCGCTTGAATCGCGCTGACTGGAGTGCCTTGTTGCAACGCACCGCGGGTTCACTGCAGGTCGGCGACCGGCCGCTGCGCAAGGAACTGGTCGACCTGCACGCCTCGGCGCTCGTGCGCAAGATGGAGAAGCGCTACCCGACCACGGCCTTCGGCGCCCAGCTGGAACGAGACCGGAGCGCGCTTCCCGCGCAACGCGATGCGCTGCTCGCGCTGCTGGCGGAACACCCCGACTTCGATCTGGCCGCCGGCAACATCGACTTGCTGCTCAAGACGAGCCCGGCGCACGCGAAGGCCAGGCAGGCGCTCAAGGCCACGCAGCGCGTCTTCAAGGTAGCACCCACGTTTCGCCAGGCGAAGGCCCTGCTCGACGGCGGCGTGCGTTCGGCCGCCGACATCCACGCGCTCGGCGCCACGCGCTTCGTCAACCAGTTCGCCAAGCCGGGCGTGTTCACGCGCAAGCAGGCCCACGAGGCTTTCGGCAAGGCGAGCGACATCCACACCGCGAGCGCATTGCTGGCCGGCGAACTGCAAGCCACCTCGGCCGCGATGCACGTGACTGCGCTGGCCAAGGCGCTGGCGCCGGCCAAGCTCGAGGCGGTGACGCGCGACTTCCCGAACATGAAGAGTCTGTTCCAGCTCGCCGACTACTGCGCGTGCGAGGAATGCCGCAGCGTGCACAGCGCTGCGGCCTATGTGGTCGACACGCTGCAGTTCCTCGGCAACCGTCTCGTGGTCGACACCACGGCCGGGCCGGCGAGCGTCAGGATCGCCCGCGACGTGCTGTTCGAGCGGCGCCCCGACCTCGGCGACACGGACCTCGATTGCGACAACACCAACACGCCGCTGCCGTACATCGACGTGGTCTGCGAGCTGCTGGAAGAAGCCGTCGCGCCCGACCCGGGCTTCGCCTTCAACGGCGCGCTGGCCAGCGGCGTCGTGTCCGCGGGCCTGCTGGCTGCGTTACAGGCGAATGGCCTGCCGTTCACAACCAAGGCCGCGGTCTACGACGCCGACCTGACCGGCCACCGGATCGTGCGCGACGCCAATGTGGTCTGCAAGCTCACTCCCGACGGCGGCCCCAACGCCTGGCGTTTGCGACGCCTGCGGCAGACCCGCGGCACGGCGGAGGAATTGGCCGCGGCGCCGCAGTACCTGAACGCCGACGCCTACACCGCACTGAACGCGGCGCGCTTCGCGTTCGCGCTGCCCTTCGACTTGGCGCACGAGGAAACACGCAGCTACTTCGCGCAGTTCGACGTGTCGCGCGCCGACCTGATGGACGCATTGCGGATCGCCGCCGGCCCGCAGGACAACGAGATCGCGGCCGAGGATCTCGGGCTCGGCGATGCGCAGCGCCAGTTGATCGTGAGCGCCGATCCGGCGAACCAGACGACCTACTGGAACACCGGCGCGACGCCGGCCGCGACCGCGATGAAGGTGGTGGACAGTCTCATCACCCAGGCGGGCATCGACTACACCACGCTGCAGGCGTTGCTCGGCCGCACGTGGCTCAATCCCGGCGCCACGCTGTTCATCCGGCATCTGGACAACAGCTGCAACCTCGCAAAGAAGGAAATCCAGAACCTCGACGACAACGCGCTGGACCGCCTGCACCGCTTCATCCGCCTGACCCGCAAGACCGGCTGGGCCAGCGCCGACCTCGACCGGGTGATCCGCGCGCCGCGCCTGGGCCACGGCGTCCTCGACGATGCCTGTCTGGTGCGCATCCGCCAGATCGGCCAGTTGCGCGCCAGGCTCGACCTGCCGGTGAGCGAACTATGCAATCTCTACGCGACGCTCGAGGCCGACGGCGACGGCTCGCGCTATGCGCAACTGTTCCTGAACCTGTCCGCGAACGGCGCGCTGAATGAAGACTTCCGGCTCGCGAACGTGCGCCAGAACGAGCAGGACGAAGTGAACGTGCCCGGCTCGGGCAAGAAGTTGTCGGCCGACATCGACTACCTGGCGCTGTGCCTCGGCGCGCCGGCCGACGAGATCGGCCGCCTCGTCGCGACCCTGGCCGCTCCCGCGATCCTCAGCGAGGCGAACATCGCCGCGGTATATGCGCGCAACCTTCTCGCACGCACGCTGCACCTGAAGCCGACGGAGCTGCTGATCCTCGAGAGCCTGATCGGCATCGACACCTTGCTGTCGCCCGCGGACACCCTGCGCTTTCTCGACAAGCTGGCGAAGGTCCGCGCCTCCGGCACCAGCCCGGCCGACCTGCAGTACCTGCTGACCCACCTGGCCGACAACCTCGGCGACCGGGAGCTCGGCGACACCGCCATCGGCACGCTTCTGAGCGCGCTGCAGGCAGGCTATCAATTGGCGTATGCGGAACATCGTTCGCCGTTCTCGGCCAGCTCCACGGCGGACGAGAACAAGGTCACGCTTGCCGACCTGCTGGCCACGCTGCCCGACTTCAGCACGGCCGACCTCGCGCGCTTCCAGGCCCTGGTCGACGATGCATGGGTCGACCCGATCGTCACGCCGGCGCAGTTCATCGACCAGACGCTCCAGAAGTTCGTCGACACCGCGCCGATCAAGGCCGCCCAGGCCGCACTGGCCGGGGCGGCGGCGCCGAAGGAAGCCGAGCGCAATGCGCTGATCCGCTCGGTGGCCGATGCGTTGTCGAGCTCGTTCTACGTGAGCGCGAAGAACGATCTGCTCATCGCGGCGACGGTCAAGGCATTCAAGCTCGACGAAGACATCGCCACGACGGTGTTGCAGCAAGCCCGCCTGAAGGAGCCGGCCGCCGCCGGCAAGCGAACCCTCCTCGACCTGTTGACCGACGATGCGCTGGTCGACACCGTCAACGTGCCGGCCGTTCCACCGGCCATCACCCCGGCGGCGTTCGACAACCCGTACCGGGCATTGCGTCTGCTGCAGGCGATGACGGCCTTGCTCGGCGCGCTGAAGCTGGATGCGGAGCAAGCGGGATGGATGCTGCAGAACAATCCCGTCCTGGGATGGATGGAGCTGGACAAGTTGACTTACCAGGCCGGCATCGCGCCCGTGACCTTCGACGCATGGGAAAGGCTGCAGGACGCGCTGCACCTGGTGCAGGCCTATCCGCCCGTTACCAATCCCGCCGATGCGGCCAAGCCGCTGAGCGTCTACGGATTGTTCGAGCTGGTGCTGAAGCCGGGTGCGCTCATCGCCGACGTGCTGGCCTATGGCGCACGGCTGACGGGCTGGGACCCGGCGGTGCTCGCGGCGCTCGATGCGCGCTTCGGCCTGTCGGCGGTCGACCTGACTGCCTACCGCCTCGCAGGGACCTGGCTGCGGCTCGACCCGCCGGTGACGCTGCTGCGCACGCTGGGCCTCGACGTCGCATCGGGCTCGAACCTGATCAAGCCGCAACTGCTCGCGACCGATGCCGCGCGCATGCGCCAGGCACTGAAAGCACGCTACGCGGACTCGGAGTGGCTCGGGGTACTGCGCAACGTGCAGGACCCGCTGCGCCAGCAGAAGCGCGACGCGCTGGTCGCCTTCCTGCTCGGCACGAACGCCGCCTTGAAGACCGCCGACGATCTCTACGACTATTTCCTGATCGACGTCGAGATGTGCTCGTGCATGCCGACGTCGCGGATCGTCCAGGCGCATGCGACGATCCAGCTCTTCGTGCAGCGCTGCCTGATGGGACTGGAGCCGCGCAGCGTCGCCAACGTGAAGCAGGACGCAGGCTGGGCCCAGTGGAAGTGGATGGCCAACTTCCGCGTCTGGGAAGCCAACCGCAAGATCTTCCTGTACCCGGAGAACTGGATCGAACCGGAGCTGCGCGATGACAAGTCCGAACTGTTCGTTCAGGTCGAGGACACACTGCAGCAGAACGAGCTCACCGACCAAGCGGTGGAGGACGCCGCCGTTTCATACCTGGAGAAGCTGGACGACATCGCGCAGATGGACGTGATGGCCACCTACTACCAGACCGACATCGCCACGATGCACGTGTTTGCCCGCACCAAGGGGGGCGACCCGGCCGTCTACTACTACCGCCAGTTCCAGAAGGAACGCTACTGGACGCCCTGGGAGAAGGTCGACCTCGACATCGCCGGCGATCATCTGCTGGCCTTCGATCGCAACAGCCGCCTCACGCTGGCCTGGCCGGTTTTCACCGAGGAAACCGATTCGAGCCAGGCGGGGCACATTCCCGGCCCGGGCGACATTCCCGCCGGCGGCACGGACACCGACGTGCCGCACAAGCGCTGGAAGATCCAGCTTGCCGTCAGCGAACGCTCGGGCGACAAGTGGATGCCGAAGAAGGTTTCGAAGGGCGCGATCTACAGCCCGCAGGGCGGCTACTTCGACGCCCTGCCGGCGGCGCAGACCTACAACTTCTTCGTCTGGGGGCTGGGCGCGGCGGGGCAGGCCGTCTCGTGTTCCAACACCGGCGGCACCGGTTGGGTCGGCTCGTTTGCGCTCACCGGCTGCAAGGGCTACCCGGAGCCCCAGCCCGGCGGCGCGGGCTTTCCGGCGACCTTCCTGCCGCAGTTCAAGGACAGCGCGCTGCAGGCCGAGCGCTTCACCGAACTGAACCAGGACGCCACGAACGACCTGGCGATCCGCAGCATCTTCAACATGGGCGCGTTCGACACCATCGTGAACGACACGCCCGGGATCTTCAAGGTCACGTACCCGATGCAGATGTCGGTCATCGACTGGATCCTGCTTGGGCTGGAACTCTACCTGGGCACGCAGAACAGCTTCGCCGCCTCCTACCGGGAGCGCGGAATGGCGATCCCGCTCGGTACCTTCATGCCGTACTTCTACGGCGACGTGACGCGCACCTACGCCATCATCCCGGGCTTCTACGAGCGCGAAGCGAAGGATCCTCGGCACCGCATCGAGAAGATGTTCTCCGACATCGACCAGTTCGTTCTGGACGTGCTCGCACTCGTGACGAAGTACCTGCAGATCTACCGGAACGACCCGGCGCTCGACCTCGTCAAGCTGATCCAGACCCTGCTCGTCGACCCGGAGTACCTGCGCCTCAAGGCCGAATGGACGGTCTACAAGTCGCTGCAATTCGGCCTGAAGTTCAGCAACTTCTATCACCCGCTGATCTGCCTGCTCAGATCGACGCTCAATCGGGAGGGCATTCCCGCGTTGATGCAGCGCGACCTGCAACTGACCATCACGCCGTTCGACTTCGCCGCCGTCTACAAGCCGAGCGCGCTGGTGGTGAAGCCCTATCCGCACGAGGACGTCGACTTCGAACACGACGGCGCCTATGCGGGCTACAACTGGGAACTGTTCTTCCACATGCCGTTCGAGATCGCGATGCGGCTGAACCGCGACCAGCGCTTCGAAGAAGCCCGCGACTGGTTCCACTACATCTTCAATCCGGTTGGCGCCACCGACGCGCCGGCACCGCAGAGGTTCTGGGTCACCAAGCCGTTCTTCCAGACCACGGTGGCCGACTACCAGGAACAGGCAATCGACAGCATCATGAATGCGATCGCCGCCGATCCATCGGGCGCGAGCATCACGAACCTGAAGTTCGCCGTCTCCGAGTGGCGCGACAAGCCGTTCCGGCCGCACGTCGTTGCGCGCTCGCGTCCGGTCGCATACCAGCTCGCCGTCGTCACGAAGTACATCCAGAACCTCATCGATTGGGGCGACAACCTGTTTCGCCAGTTCACGCGCGAATCGGTCACGCAGGCCACCCAGCTGTACATCCTGGCCGACAAGCTGCTCGGACCGAAGCCTCGCATAGTCGCGCCGCTGATCGCGCCACCGCCCGAAACCTACAACCAGCTCCAGGCAAGGATCGACCTCTTCGGCAACGCATTGCTCGACCTGGAAACCATGATTCCGGACCTCGGCCTGCTGCCTCATGGCGGTGCGGAGCTGCCGCCCGCGCCGATGACGGTGTCGGCGCTGTACTTCTGCGTGCCGCCGAACGAGCAGATGCTCGAGTACTGGGATCTCGTCGCCGACCGGCTGTTCAAGATCCGCCACTGCCAGAACATCGACGGCGTGGAGAGCATCCTGGCGCTGTTCTCGCCACCGATCGATCCGGGCGCGCTGGTGCGGGCGGTGGCGGGCGGCCTCGACATCTCGTCCTTCGTCGCCGGCCTCGGTGCGCCCATGCCCAACTACCGTTTCAGCGTGATGAGCCAGAAAGCGACTGAACTGGTGCAGCAGGTCAGCGCGCTCGGCAACGCGCTGCTGGCCGCGCTCGAGAAACGCGATGCGGAAAGGCTCGCCCGCTTGCGCTCGGAGCAGGAGATCGCGGTGTTGAAGGCGGTGCGCGCCGTGAAGGTCGCATCGATTGCAGAGGCACAGGGCGCGCTGGAAGGATTGAACAAGAGCCGTAAGGTCACCGAAGAGCGCAGGGCCTATTACGCCGGCCAGAGCTACATGAATGCCTGGGAGATCACCGCGGTAGCGCTGTCCGGCGGCTCGCTGATCGGCGAGGCGGCCATCGCGCTCGGCTACATCCTTTCCGGGGGCCTGAAGCTGATCCCGGATTTCATGACCGGTGGGGCGGGCTTCGGCGGATCGCCGACCGTAACGCTCACCATCGGTGGCTCCAGTACGGGAGCGTCCGCCGATTCCGCCGTGCAGACGATTTCGTCGATTGCGCGCGCACTCGACAAGGCGGCCGCGATGGCCGCCACGCAAGGCAGCTACCAGAGGCGCCAGGACGAGTGGGACTTCCAGGTCCGGCTGGCCGACAAGGAACTCGTGCAGATCGACCAGCAGATCGCCACCGCCAACCTGCATCTCGACATGCTCGGCAAGGACCTCGCCACGCACGACGTACAGGTCGCGAACGCGCAGCAGACCGACGCGTACATGCACAGCAAATACACCCGCCAGGAACTCTACGACTGGATGATCGGCCGGATCAGCTCGGTGTACTTCAAGGCCTACCAGCTCGCGTTCGACGTGGCCAAGAAGGCCGAGCGCTGCTTCGGCCACGAGCTCGGCGGCGGCGCAAACTTCATCGCCTTCGGCTACTGGGACAGCCTGCAAAAAGGCCTGACGAGCGCCGACGCGCTGCTCCACGACATCAAGCGCATGGAAGTGGCCTATCTGGACCAGAACAAGCGCGAGTACGAACTCAGCAAGCACCTGTCGCTGCTGCAGCTCGATCCGGCCGCGCTGATCCAGTTGAAGACGACCGGCCGTTGCGTCGTGCAGGTGCCCGAGACGGCCTTCGATCTCGATCATCCCGGCCACTACATGCGCCGTCACAAGTCGGTGAGCCTGTCGATCCCTTGCGTGGCCGGGCCCTACACCTCGGTGAGCTGCAAGCTCTCCCTAATCGGCAACCGCTACCGCAAGAGCACGGCGCTGCGCCAGGGTGCCGCCACCGACAAGGCCAAGTACCAGGAGCAGGCAGGCAACGATGAGCGCTTCGTCTACAACGTCGGCTCGATCCAGTCGATCGCCACCAGCAGCGGGCAATCCGACAGCGGCATGTTCGAGCTGAATTTCCGCGACGATCGCTACCTGCCGTTCGAAGGCACCGGCGCCATCGCGACCTGGCTCATCGAGATGCCCGACGCGTTCCGGCAGTTCGACTACGACACGATCGGCGACGTCATCCTGCACCTGAGGTACACGGCACGCGACGGGGGATCGAGCTTCCGAACGCTGGTGGACGGCGTGGAGCGCGAACTGCTCGACGAGATGACGCTGGCGGCCAGCCGCAGCGGCCTATACCAGGCCTACAACCTGCGCCAGCAGTTCCCGAACGAGTGGTTCAGCCTGCAACAGACCATGAGCGCCACGCTGACGATCGGACCGCAGCACTTGCCGTACTTCGTACGAAGCCATGGCCCGGTGGTTGATTCGGTCACCTGGTTCGCGAGAGTAGACGGCGATCCGGCCGTATACGTCATGTCGATGGATGCGGTCGACTTCAACCTGAAGCGCAACGTCGATCTCGGTCGATTGTGCGTCGGCACGTCAGCGATATTGACCCTCGACACGGCCTTCACTCTGGCAGCCACTGACACAAGCAAGCTGAAAGACCTGACCCTGCTGGTGCATTACAGCATCGGGTCTTGAGATTTGCCCTGGAAATGCCCGAAGCCTTGGTGAAGAATTCACTCGACTTGAATTTGCAACCTGTCGTTCGGCTTCGGGTCCAGGTTCAAGCCACTCTAAGGAATCAGGCAGTGCCAGCGAGTTTTCGGAAATCCTTCGGCGTAGAGTTGGTTTCCCGCTTGAAGAACTTGCAGAATCGATCCGCCCCCTCGAATCCCAACCGGTCCGACAGTAGCCCGATGGGTAGGTCGGTGTGTGTGAGCAGCCGTTTGGCCTCCAGCACGATTCGCCTAGAGATGTATGCCTTGGCGCTGATGCCCTGCGCTGCCAGCGAAGCTGCCCGCGGATAGTGCCAAATGCCTCGCCTGGAATGCGGATATAGCGCAGTCGGTCACGAAACCCGGGGTTGGTGTCGAGCGCGAAGTACCTTGTGTCGAGGCCACTTTGCTTCCCCCGATGCACCGTGAACCAGCCATCCTGGGCAGCGATACGGCGAGAGACATGGCGCGGCTTCAGCAACCGTGTTCGGCCGAGTCGGAGCGGATCTTTGCTCTCCTCGGGCGAGATCAGGTCGTCGTGCGTGACGGGCAACATCCACACGGCGCCCGGCCACACGCCACGGCCCTCCTCGCTTTCACACGAACGGTTCTCGCACGGTTGCTCGACGGCCGGTTTTTTTACGGCGAACCAGAGGGCCGACAACGCACTCCCCGACCAATCCAGCAAGCGGGTGGGCATCGCGTGGTGTTGCGCGATCGCAAGCCAGTCGACGTTCGTCAAGTCCACGGTCGATTCGACGTGAGGCAGGGCACGCTGCTTGAACTCGTCGAGCATGCGTTGCTCGGTGTTGGGCCGCAACCGCAGTTGGTATGGTGCGCGTCCAATTGCGGGCACAAGCCGCCACGACTCCACCTCCTGGCCGCGAAACAGTGGGAAATCGAGGCTGATCACGTCGACGCTGGCAAGCCACTTGTCGACGTGTTGTAGAAAGCTCACGAGGTCCGTCGCTTCCCCGACACATTGGGCATCGCGGAGATTCGGATCGAGACTGGATGAGGTGCTCATCGGTGAGTCCTTTGTTCGTGGGTCAGGGTACCGTCATCCTGATGCCCCTTCATTCCACCAGTTCGCTATGGAATAGAACCACGTCGACAAAGAGCATCGCGGTGCCCTTTGACGATACAACTACACACGCCGTGACTCGCTTCCTAGAGTTTCTACGTAGAAACTGTCGACTACGAGGTCCACGCACGGATCACGCATTGGCTGCGCCAGCCCGCAGATTTATCCGTGCACATCAACCGCCGGCGTATTCGCCGCGACAGGCAGAAAACGTTCAGCATCAGTCCGATTCGAACGGCAAGTTAAAGGAAGGCGTGCCAACATGCTGCACCTGCTCCAGCGCTTCAAGATAGCGATGGACCGGCACCGCAGCAAGTTGCTTATCATGAACACGAAGCAACGCTTCGAGTGCAGTCCGTTCCGCGTCTGTAAAAGTCCACTTGCCACCCCGCTCTGCCCGCGCAATGCATTGGTTGAGTGCGAAGTCCGCGGACCGATACAGTTCCGCTTCGCCGTCGGAACGCAAATAGAACGCGAGCGCGAGCATATTGGACAGCGTGGCGATCGACTCAATATCGCCGCTGCCGCCGCAAAGCAGCGCAAGTGCGAGGTGGTGCTTGAGAGAAAGACGACGGACCTGATCAACCGGAAGAGGTAGTAGTTGCGCCTTCGTCAGTGGCCGTCGGCGCACGGTAGAGTGTTTTCGCATAGCTTAATTGCCGTGCCAGCAACATCAGATTTTACCGGGCGACCGCTTCATCGTATTCGCCCATCCGCGCGTGTTTAAGCACCTCGGAACCTCGGACGGGAAGTCACGCCTTGCGGCCCCGGCGCTCCAGTTCGATCCTGGTACGTTCCAATTCTCGCGCGAACGTGGCCTCATCCGGGAGGACCGTCTGATACTCCGCTGCGAGTATCTTGTTCGGTAAGTTGTCGAGTGCATAATGCGCCTCGGCCGCGCCTTTTTCAGCACACAGAATCAAGCCAACCGGGGGGTTTTCGCCGGGCTTCATCCAATGTTCACGCGCGTAGTTGAGGTAGAGATGCATCTGCCCCGCGTCCGCATAGCTGAAGCGCCCAACCTTCAAATCGATAATGAGCAGGCATCGCAAGCGCCGGTGAAAAAACACGAGATCGACTCGAAACCAAGCGTCATCGATCCGTAAACGCCGCTGCCGACCTATGAACGCAAAGTCATCGCCGAGCTCGAGGAGAAAGTCCGCCAAGTGCTGGATCAAAGCCGCTTCGAGATCCGACTCCGAATATTCGTCCTTCATGTCAAGAAATTCGAGGACAAACGGATCGCGGATCGCTTCCTCAGGCGAGAGAAGATCGCCGGGTTGCGCTACAGCCGCCTTTCCGAGCAAGGACGCCTTGTTGCGTGACAGCACCAGCCGCTCATAGAGCTGACTGCTGATCTGACGGTCAAGCTGCCGCACAGACCAGCCCTCACGCAGCGCTTCAGCCTCGTAAAAGTCGCGAGCAGCTTGCGCTTTCACCGCGAGGAGGCGAACGTAGGCGGACCAGGGCAACGGAAAAGCCTGAGCGATAGAATTTAGCTCAAACGCCACGCCCGGCGGCGCCTTCACCGCCGCTTTGGTTGATTTTGCAGACGCTGTCGGGACAATCCGGGCGGGCGTGGATTGTGCAGACAGTGTCTGCACAATCCGATCCGCAGGCCACGTCAAGTAAAAGGCGCGCATCTGTGCGAGATTGCGCCATCCGAAGCCGCGACCGAATCGCTCTGACAGATCGGCGCCCAAACGGCGGATCACCGCCTCGCCATAAGCGGCCCGTCCCTCCCCGCCCTGCTCGAACTCAACGATTCGTCGCCCGATCTCCCAATATGTCGCCGTCATCAGAGCGTTCACCGTGCGAGCCGTCGCTTCGCGCGCCGACGCGACTACATCAGCAATTTCACGGTGCAGTCCCGCATAAGCGGCCTGCCCGACATCACGCTGCGTCACAGTGCGCTCACCACGTCCTTGAACGTCTTGCCGGCGGTGAACTTCACAGTATTCGCGGCCGGGATGGCAATCTCCGCGCCCGTCGTCGGATTACGTCCCGTGCGGGCAGCGCGCTGCCCCTGCGAAAACGCGCCGAAACCGATCAGCTGTACCGATTCGCCGCGACTCACCGCGTCCGTGATCGCGTCCAGGACCGCCTGGACGGTTTTGCTCGCGTCGGTTTTGCTGACGCCCGCGCCCGCTGCGACCGCGTCAATGAGTTCCTGCTTGTTCATGAACAGCCTCGGCAACAAAGTCAAAGCTGCACCCTACCTCATCCCGCTGCACACACGCAAATCGCTGGCCTCCGCCCCACCACTGCCTGCGGCGGGCAGCCCACCAATGAACTCCGGCTTACACCTGTCGCAGCCACGCTCGCCAAGAGCAATCGCGAACGTTTTCCGCCCGGCCAGCGCTCACACAACCAGCGGGCCGGTGCGGGTGTCATCACTCGCGCTGACTACGTGGTCCGGCTTCCGGTGTCACACACCCTGACTGTTTCTCCAGCCGAATCTGCCCGGACTACGGCATCGGTTCGTGCCGCGTCTCCTTCCTCCCCTCTGCCCGCCACCGGCAGCCGGGCCTAGACTCAACTTTAGTCGTGTGAGCCCCACGAGCCTGGGGCGTTCGCTCGATGTCCCGAAATGAAGGGTAACATAGCCCTTACTATGTTACCGTCTCCGTTTATCGACAACCTCCCAACCAGGGTACCTTGCTGACGTGATCCTGAAATATTCACCTCGGATCGGGGAGATTCGGTATCTCAAACTGCTCTGATGGCGAAGATCGCCATGATGCGCATACTGAAGGATGGCATTCGATTTCCCTGTTGGACATAGGGTGGATAGACTGCTTATTTTTAAAATCAGTCTCGTGGTCGACTCGACCACTTCGAGTTGGTGACTACGCTGCGTGTCCTTAGCGCCCACAAGGCGCGTCGGACACTTCGCTATTTCAAAGTTAGATCTCGCCCCACTCCGGGGACTCGATAAGTTGACGCTCCACGAGGAGCCCTCGTTCCGCTTATTAAAGTTAGTCGGTGACCTTTGTGGGTCACCAATAAAAGGGGAACGCTTCGCGCCCGTGCACTCACGTGCACATAGGGCGCTTCGCTTATTAGATCGCTTCGTTTCACTCGCTCACTAAGTTGGACCTTTTTCTCCATCTCCGTAGGTTCTTCCTCCTTTTCCCAGAGGAAAAAAGAGGAAGAAACGTGATGCTGAAGCATCACTCCTATAGGATATACAGTTAAGGCGATATATTTTTATACCCAATCCATTCTTTGATAAACAAACTACTCCGATGCAAACTATCGGGCGTAGCCGCCCTATCGTTCGAATCGGAGTAGTTTGTTGAGTGCCATGTAACTCTCCCGCTGGGGAGAGTGCCACCAAATTTGGATCATGCGCGCCGCCAGTCGCACCATGCACTTAACTTAAGCACCCCCAAGCCAGCCAACAAGTCCCGACCGAGATCCTCTAGTTGTCGGGAAGGTGCCGCAAGCCCCGGGTTGGCACAGTCAGTTGTTAGCTTTCGGGCACGCTCGATTTGTAAAATGCTCGTCAATCTTCGAGGACTCGTTATCTCAATCACTACCCCACAAGTGAACACATAGGCATCGAGGCCCTACGAATTATGCGTCAGCATAATTCGTAGGGCACTCCGGTCACCAGCCCACGTTAAATTGCAGCTGGTGGCCACCGCGACGGGCATAAAAAACGAACCCCTCGCGATGATCCAACTTCGATTTCAACGAGTGTATGACTTACGCGTCTCCGCCGTCGCTCCCGTCACGATCGATGCCTGTTGCTCCGTCCGGCGCCTTGCGGCAGCGATCTATACGTGTGTAGGCTGGAACCCACGTGCCCCATGAGCGTACACCCTCAGTCTCTTTTAGTTGAATAAAACTATCTCTCTGAGCTAGATATCCCAACTCATCGTCCAGCGATTTCATCCTGTTTACATCGTCAACAGCGACGAGCCCTGTTACAGGGGAAGACGCGTCGTTCACCCCTGGTACCCGAACATATGCGGTATCAACGCCAACCACATCTTTCCAAACACTGGCGACGAGAGTGGACCACTCTCTCGAGTCCTTTACCATCGAAGCATCGAGCAGGAATATCCAGCGATGGTGATGCCCTTTATGCCGCCCCCATGCCAAGGACCAAATACCACCTATTGCGACGGCTGCGAATTTCCCGTCGGCTCGGAGCCGGTTGACGAATCTTCCGTGATCTCTCTTGGCTTGGCCAAGTGAGACGGGGATCTCAAGTGCTGGATTTTCAGGCGGTCGGTAAGTACACTCGAGCAGCATTACGTTCAGTTCTGGGCACTTTTGGAAACATTCATTTTTAAACTTCTGCATCCGTTTAGTCGCCCGCACTCCGTCGTCTTTGCGCGACGACACAATTTTTCCAATCAATCGGGCCTTAGCCTCCCGCCGGATTAATCTGAATAACTCGTTTACGAGTTCGCCACTAAACAACCTCACATCAGTGTTAAAAAATGTTGGTTGTTTACTTAAACAATCACCAAGAGTCGGCACTCTGCCTACGAGATTGGTGATCACATGGCAAAAAAGTTCGGCATACGGTGGCAACCTAAACCGATCGAGATCCAACTCGGGATCGAATACCGCGCGAACAAGAGGCAGAAGCAAGCCGTAGTAACGTCCCAACGCATGCTCCTGGACCCGAATGACCTTGCCATCCTCCTCACGTCGCTCAAAATCGTACGCGTTTCCTTCGTTGCTTACGACAAGCCACGTAAGCCAGTCCATCAGACTTACGAAGCGCGCCAACGCCCCGAACGCATCAGAAAGAATCCGCAAACTGCCGCCCTCGTGTTCCACGACGGCACTCATCATGTCGTCGTCGATACGATTGAGAACTCTACGGCGCACAGTGCTGTACGTCAGCACGGCTTGGCGCAGCTGATTGTCGTCGTCCGAATATGACCTGAGACGTTTCTTGTAGCCATCTGGCAAGTGAGTTCTCTTTTATCCTAGAGGCAAGGAGAACTCGATGAAGAAGCGATTTACCGACGAGCAGAT
>Ga0209566_100318_pt1 | contig 43638 bp, 41 predicted proteins | sample Araplavi_mTSA_r2_2_FD_184287 | JGI IMG/M metagenome (GOLD analysis project Ga0209566, IMG submission 184287) | Arabidopsis root microbial communities from North Carolina, USA - plate scrape CL_Cvi_mTSA_r2 (SPAdes) (version 2) | ecosystem: Host-associated > Plants > Roots > Endosphere | place...
CGAAGGGACCGCTCGACTTGCATGTATTAGGCACGCCGCCAGCGTTCGTCCTGAGCCAGGATCAAACTCTCCAAAAAGGATGAATCTGAATAGCTCATTTAAAGCTGACGAGATTGTTAATCTCTTTTAAAGTTTAAAGTCGATTGCTCGACTTGCTTCTCACTCGTTGTTCAGTTTTCAAAGAACAATTACCTTGATTTTATCGACCGCCCATTTAGCGGCGACTTTTATAATATATCACATTCGATTCCATCAATGCAAGCTTTTTTTTCAACTTGTTAACCGCTTGTCTTGCTCAAAACTTTGTTGAATGTGTGCCGTTCTTGGCGGCGAAAGTTAATTTATCATAGAACGAGCATCCAAGTCAAGCATAAAAAAAGAATCGGAACAAAGTCCGATTCTTAAAACCCAAATCGCTATTACAATGACGAATATTGCAGCTCTAGCTCCGTCAACTCATCATCAATAGGAACGGCAACTTCTTTGATAAGTCCTTTTTTCACGAGTTTATTCAATAAAAGCGGGAGCTCCACCCGGATCTCAGCCAGCTGAGGATGCTGCTGAAGCTGATCTGACCCCACCGGATGCGCACTCTCAGCCAAAATATGAATAAGCGCCTCGCAGCATCGTTCCATTTTGGACATGACAGAGAACTCACAAGCCAGAAGAACGAGCTGAATGCGTTGTTTCAATGTTTCTTTGCTGGTCGTCAATTCTTCATATAGCTTGTACACGCCTGGGTTAATCGCGCGGATCTGCCGCCAAACTGTAATCTCCGGGTGATAACCGTCTTCGATAATAACGATGCGGGCCCAGTGATGCAGAGCTTCCAAAACATTATTATACGCGTCGAGCAGATGATCATCGAGAATATACTCTTTGCTTTGCAAATACTTGCGAAGAAATAGCGAGAATTCAACAAGCAGCTTTTGTTCTCTTAGATCGATAGGAAACTCAAGCATTCTATGGCGAAGCCCTTCCAAGTACGTGTTATGGTCCAGAAGTATCTCCCCCTTTAACAACCAGTGAATGATATTCCGATTAACGCCTAGGCGAATCCATTGTTCCAGGGAAGCCGTATCCGTCCATCTTTCTTGTATACGTTGGTCGTCTCTTATATAATTAGTAGCATGATTGTTCAGGCTCAGGTCATTTGTAATGATAAGTAGCAAAGTATCGAAACCATCTGTTAGCGCAGGAAGCTGCCTTGGGTTTTCAACCGCCATGACACTGATGACTCTTTGGTCATTCCGGAACTTTTGCAAAACCTGCTCTTTATCGATTCCCATGGGTATCCATTAGCTCCTGTCTGAATTGATATTTTCATCTATCATATTTCTACAACGTAGAGAGAGTTTCCTGCTGATTTCTGTGACAATTCATACAAAACCTGCAGACAGTATTTGGGGGGATAAGATCAAAATGCGTATGAGATCAAGCAAAGTAAACGAGTTTAGGCTATGGGGACTGAGCATGACTATGGGCGGCATGCTGCTCATGATCGTCGGACTTGCCGGCATTGTATTTGATTGGGGAACCGCTGGCCGTATTATCGCCGTCATTTTTATGATTTTCGGCATGATCAGCATGATGGTCAGTATGGGTATCTACTTCTGGGCCGGTATGCTTTCCACATCCGCTACGGTAATTGATTGCCCGGAATGCGGCAGAAGAACAAAGATGCTGGGGAAAACAGACCGCTGCATGTTCTGCAAAACGATTCTGACGGTAGACCCGCAGTACAGCTCAGCCGCTGATCAGGAAGCTCCGGTTGAAGCTCACGTGACCCATTTTCATCCAAATCGTGACCATGAACATAAGCCTCACTGAGGCAAAAATAAAAAGCCGCCTTTACAGGCCGGCTTTCTTTTTTATTTCTCATTCAATGCGTCTTGGAGAACCTTCCACATCGACGGCACTTCAAATCCTCTACGCCAGGATGCGAGTCCTGCGAGATTGTACTTTTTAACCAGCTCCGCCCGTGCCTTGAGCGAAACTTCGTCTTCAAGCCAGATGCGCATCAATTTGTCGCCTTCTTTGTATTCGACATAATTCTGGCCCGCTTCCGGCGAGAAAGTCGGCGTCAGTTTTTTATCTTTGATGATGGCTTGCGCCGCTTCCATGGTTAATGTTTTGGAACTGACCGATGTCTTGCCATTCTTGGGTTCCTCCGTCCACAATCGGGTATAGAACGGTACGCCCAAGACAAGCTTATTAGGTGGTACCTTTTCGCTGTTCAATAACGACTGAACGGATTTCTCCGTCCAAGGCAGCGAGGATACCGAGCCCGATTTGGGACTCGTCGCCCAGTACTCGTCATAAGCCATGACCATCATATAATCCACGACTTGCGATAATGCAGGCCGATCATAAAACATGGACCACATTTCATTCGTCGATTTCGGTGTAACGTCAATAGAAACGGCCAAACCCTGCTCATGCATGAATGGCGTAAGCTCCCGGACGAATTGAACCAGATTCTCTTTATCTTTGACATATACATTTTCAAAATCAATATTGATCCCTTGCAGCTTATACGTTTGGGCGAAGCCAAGTAATTGCTTAATGATCTTCATCCGGCTGTCATAGGTGGACAGCGCTTTGGATGTGCGGTCAGGCTCGAAGCCGTTGCTGAACAGCGCCCATACTTGGTAGCCTCTGCCTTGCGCCCATTTGACATAGGCAGCTTCAGCCTGATTCGAAACCCGGCCGTCATCGTTGGCTAAGGAGAACCACGTCGGACTGACCACCTGCAACCCCGGCATATCGGGAATTTTGGCAGTGTCAGGGTTCTTCGTGATGACATGTTCCCATGTCATATTGAGCTTGCCGCTCTGCGGCTTCCACGGCACGTAGGCAGCAGGCTGCTCTTGCAGCGGAATCGACTCCTCATGATCCGCCGCAACATCTGTTTTGCGCACGAATCCGACCGGACCGCTTGGCGGCTGGATTTTGTACCACTCCGCATCTTCGCTCAATATCATCACTTGCTCATTGGCAGCAATCGCGGATACGATAGGAGCCTTAATCGTCGCATCCGTTCGCAATGGTACGCCATCAGGCTTGAGGGATTTGCCCCAATTGATCTTCTCCCCTTGCTTATGGAGGATCACCGCGCCCGTTTGATCAGACTCACGGATATCGAAGGGATATAACTGCCGCAGTGGCTCGATCGGAACATATATGACATTATCTTTCTTCTCAACAGGGAAAGACAGCGTAATCGGCTTCTCATTCATTAGCGCGGAAAGCTCCGCAGTTTTGAATCGCAGCACTTTATCCGCGGTCGTGATGATGACTGAATCGCTTTCTTTTTCATAGATGATAGTTGGATCGATCCATTGTTGAATTAATTCAAGTGGGAGCTTCAAGCTCTCTTTGTCACCAATGGCACTCACAGGGTAAAACTCGCCGTTATAAAACACGGGCTTCTGCAGCTCATGGTACGCTGTGTCCACATGTTGGCGATTAGGGGCATATTTTTGCCATAAGTAAAAGCCAGCACCGGTAAGCAAAAGAATAAGTACGATTGTCAATAAGATCCAAAGTCTTGCGCTGGATTGTCGCTTCGGATGAAATTCTGTCGATGTCGGCTGCAATTCTTCACTTCCTTTTAGAAAATTACAAAGAAAAAAACGCGTCCTTCCCCTCTTCACAAAGAGAGATCGAACACGTTTAATTATACAACATAGAAGCATAGATTGAGGAGTTCTGCTCCAATTAGTGCTTGGTAATTCCTTCACAATCCGCGCAAATGCCATAAACTTCCAATCGATGACCGCGCACCTTAAACCCAGTCTGCTGTGATGCAGTTTCCTCAACGTCATGTAGCGAAGGGTACTCAAAATCGGTAATCTTGCCGCACATTTCACAAAGCGCATGATAGTGGTCCGTCATATCCGCATCGAAACGGCTTGAGCTATCTCCATAAGTAAGCTCGCGAACAAGTCCTGCTTCAATAAATACTTTGAGATTGTTATATACGGTTGCTACACTCATATTCGGAAACTTCGATTCAAGTGATTTATAGATGTCATCTGCGGTCGGATGAGTCATGGAATCGAGCAAAAAGGATAGAATGGCGTGCCGCTGCGGTGTCATTCGAACTCCTGTTGTTTTTAACTTGGCTAAAGCCTGTTCTAAATGTACGGTCATGAAACTCACCACCCGATGTTAGTCAGCTAATCTTTACATCATATTTTACGTGTGAAAATTAGCTTTTGTCAATGATATCGAGTCGTGTTCCACGATTATTCCGCTCTATTTTTACGTGATTCCATTAAAAACATAACAAAACCTGCCACAATTAGCACAATTGAACCTATGTAGGAGCCCAGCAGCTCGAAGATGCCGGCAAACCAACGCGGCTTGGAGCTTAGCAAGAAACACAGCACTCCCACGATGACTAGCAATATGCCGAGATTGTTGCCCCGAAACAGCTGGTGCAGCGGATCTGGCATGGGTTCGGCTGCTGCGCCGAATTCCAGGCGCCGGTTGACATTATCCGTCGCTTGCAGCGCGTCAAAAATGTTGTAAAAATACACGACCGGGATCAATAAAGCAAAAAGTGTGACCATCGGCACTTTGGAAGGCTGATCCAGCGTGACCAGTGTGGTGATCGTAAAAATGTCAAGAATGATCAGCATCATAAAAAACAAGCCGCGCTGCATGAAGCCGAGATAGTAATGGCCTGTTCCCGGAACGAGAAGCGCCAGCAGCCCTGCAACCCATTTGCGCTTCTTCGGCGCTGGAAAATAAGGTGCATAGAAAGCAGGCTGCCGCATCTCGTCATGCGCCGGAAACGCTGGCATCTCGTATTGTTGTTCGCTGCTGCTATTCACATGGAAAACCTCCTAAGGCATGTTGACTAAAATGGCAGAAACGCGGATAGCTGCTCAATATAAGCGGCTAAATGTGTCACCTGCGCATCGATATGAACAACCTTGTTCATAATACCTGACTCGATTAATAAGAACGTAGCAGCCGCGGCAATACAGCTATTCACCCATTCCTTGCGTCGGCGCGGCTTCTGAGGGCGCGGCTGATTTGCGGGCATCTCCTCCGCAATGGAGCGCATCACACGATCGGTCCATGTCGAAGACGGCTCCAGCAGCGGCATTTCATCCAACAATTTATTTAGGGATTGCGTGAGCCGGACTTCCTCTGCGGATTTCGGAGTCATACGCATTCACCTCCAACCATTTTTCTTTCAGCATCGCCTTGCCCCGGTATAGCCTTGTCTCCAGTGTCTTGACTGGCAAGCCGGTAATTGCGGACATTTCCTGATAGGAAAGCTGTTTGTAGTGATAGAGATACAGAATTAGCCTATACTTGTCCGGGAGACCGGCAAGCAGAATCTGCATGCGCTGCTGCTCATCTTTCTGCAGCACGATTTCCTCCGGCTGCGCTTTGGTATCCTTAAGCCAGCCCTTCATCTTGTCCAGCAAGGTGGTATAAGGCTTCCGCTTCTGCGACCGGCGGTAATCTTTAACCAGATTCGTCGTTATGCGATACAGCCAGGTCGTAAACTTCGCGTCCCCGCGGAAATTGGCCATCGTCCGATACAGCTTCATGAAAACATCCTGGGTTAGGTCTTCGGCAGTTTCTTTATGCTCTACCATGCGGTATATGATCGTATAGATGTAGCTTTTATGCCGCTCAATCAATACACGGTACGCTTCAGAACGACCTTGACGAACCTGCTCTACGAGCTGTTCATCCGTCATATTGTCCATGCCCGACCTCCCCCTTTCCAGCTGTTCTATGTGTTAGACGCTGCGTTCCGCCGGATCCCTTCAAGCTTTGCTGCTTTTTTCGATCGTTACGCCGACAACACCTCTGCATCTGCTAATTTCTTCCAATAGGGTAGCAATAACCGCAGGTTTTGGAATCGAGACAAAGAAAGTAATCTCCATGGAACCCGTCGGGTCCAGAATGCCCTGCTCCTGCATGGCAATTTTGCGGATATCAATATTTTTCTTGTTCAGCAAGTTCGTGATATGGCCAAGCGTCCCCGGTTGATCCAGGGCTCTTATTTGCAGTATCCGTACTTTTTTCCCGTTAAAATATTTATGTTCCACTTTGTTCAATATCCATAAAGAAATTAGCACCATAAAACAAGCCAGGACTGCCGGATAATAAAATCCAGCGCCAACCGCAAGTCCGATACCTGCCACTACCCATAACGAGGCGGCCGTAGTAAGTCCTGTAATGGACCGTCCATTGAAGATGATGGTGCCTGCCCCTAAAAAGCCGATTCCACTGATGACCTGCGCGGCAAGCCGGGAGGGGTCGATCCGCACATTGGTTTCATTGACGAATGCACTAAAGCCATAAATCGAAAGCAGCATCACAAGCGCAGAGCCGACACAGACCAGAATGTGCGTACGAAGCCCGGCGGGGTGACTGCTGACCTCCCTTTCAAATCCCACTAATCCTCCCAGAAATAAGGCCAAAAGCAGGCGAATCGTTACGTGCAGCTGGTCGATAACCCAAGGATTCGTCATGTCGATAGCTCCTCTCAACGGTGTTAACATATTGTATCCGTTTGCAATGAGATGGGAACCCACTAATGATGGAAATTTACAATGACACAGGTCTTTCAAATGTAGTCAGACTCACACCTGGCGGGACTGTGAACACGCGGCGCTGGATAAAGCCGAAGCTTTCGTACAATTGAACAGCCGGCGTATTCTGCGTACCTGTCGAAACAATAAAGCGGGAAGCGCCTTGCTGCTCCTGGTGGTCAAAGATATGTTGAATCAATGCGCGGGCAATTCCCCGGCGAAAATAGTCCGGATGCACCATCATCCGGCAAATAGTGACGACGCTACCTTCCCGCGAAAAGGAGACTGCACCAGCGAGCTTATGTACCTCATTGTCATACGTGAAATAGCCGAAAATTGTTTCTTCTTTTTTCGCCTCACGGATGGAAGCGATTCCATCTTTAAGCGGAGGAATGTCATCAAATCCGATGATTTCCGCCTCAACCTGGTAAGAAGCGATTTGTAAGGACAGCAAGCTTAAAATCTCTTCATTCGTTTCCAACTCAAGCCGTTGAATCGTCATAGATCAGCTCTCCCCTCGTTTATAAGAAAAAAGCGGCGATCTTGCGGAAAGATCGCCACTCTTAACATTTATTTGCTGTTCAGACACTCCACAATCAATTTGTTGACGAGGCCTGGATTTGCTTTTCCTTTGGTTTCTTTCATGACTTGTCCGACCAGGAAGCCGATTGCTTTCTCTTTCCCTGCTTTAAAATCGGCTACAGACTGCGGACTGTTCTCCACAACCTGCTCGACAACCGCCTTGATCGCGCCCTCGTCGCTAATTTGCAAAAGACCTTGCTCTTCAACGATCTTCTGCGGGTCTTTGCCGCTCTCAATCATTTCTTTGAAGACGGTTTTTGCGATTTTGCTGGAGATCGTGCCTTTCTCGATCAGCCCGATCATTTCACCCAAGCCGCGGCCGGTTACTTTGACATCTTGAATTTCAAGGTTATTCGCATTCAAATAACCAAGCAGATCGCCCATGATCCAGTTCGAGACGGCTTTCGCGTCCTGCGTATATTGCAGGCTTTCCTCGAAGAAATTGGCCAGTTTCATGGAAGCTGTAATCACATCGGCGTCGTAGGCAGGCAGCCCGTATTCGCTTGCGTATCTCGCCTTGCGGGCATCCGGCAGCTCAGGGATGGAAGCTTTGACTCTGGCTTTCCATTCTTCGTCGATGAACAAGCTCACGAGGTCAGGATCCGGGAAATAACGGTAATCGTGCGCATCCTCTTTGCCGCGCATCGTCAATGTCTTGCCTTGCGCATCGTCCCAGCGGCGCGTTTCCTGCTCCACTTCACCGCCGCTGCGGAGAATGTCAGCCTGGCGGAACTCCTCGTACTCCAAGCCTCTCTGGACGCCGCGGAAGGAATTCATGTTCTTCAGTTCGGCTCTCGTGCCGAACTTCTCTTGCCCAAACGGGCGCAAGCTGACGTTCGCATCGCAGCGCATGGAGCCTTCTTCCATTTTCACATCAGAAACGTCACAATACAGCATGATCGCTCTAAGCTTCTCCAAATAGACCCGAGCTTCCTCAGGGGAGCGAAGGTCCGGCTCGGATACGATCTCGATGAGCGGGGTACCGGCGCGGTTAAGGTCAACCAGGGAGGCATATCCGCCATCCACGTGCGTCAGCTTGCCCGCGTCTTCCTCCAAATGAAGGCGAGTGATGCCGATGCGCTTGGTCACCCCGTCAACTTCGATGTCAATCCAACCGTTTTGGCCGATCGGTTTGTCATATTGGGAAGTTTGGTAAGCGTCGGGTGAATCGGGATAAAAGTAATTTTTACGGTCAAATTTACTCTCGGTGGCGATTGTACAATTCAGTGCCATGGCCGCTTTCATGGCATATTCAACCGCCTGGCGGTTCAAAACCGGCAGAACGCCCGGATGGCCTAAGCAAACCGGACATGTATTCGTATTCGGAGGAGCTCCGAATGAAGTGGCGCAGCTGCAAAATATTTTGGAAGCGGTATGAAGCTCGACGTGAACTTCAAGACCGATTACCGTTTCAAATTGGGTATCCGTTGCCGTCAAGATGAAAGCCTCCTTCGTTTAACTTGCAAAACCGGGTGAAGCGCAGGGAGCCGAGTCGGATCGGCTTACAGCTGCGGGCGTTGTTTGTGGTGATCGGTATGCTGCTCGAAGGCGTGGGCCACGCGCAGAAGCGTCGCTTCGTCGAGCGCTTTGCCGATCATTTGCAGGCCGACTGGCAGACCGCCAACGAATCCGCAAGGCACACTGATCGCAGGAATACCTGCCAAGCTGACCGGAATGGTCAAAATGTCATTCAAATACATCGTCAGCGGGTCTCCGCTTTGCTCACCAATTTTGAAAGCAGGCGTCGGCGCCGTCGGACCGATGATGATGTCATATTTCTCAAACACTTGATCAAAGTCTTGCTTGATAAGTGTGCGGACTTGTTGCGCTTTGAGATAGTATGCGTCGTAATAGCCGGAGCTCAGAGCGTAGGTACCCAGCATGATCCGGCGCTTCACTTCGGGACCAAAGCCTTCGCTGCGCGACATGTTGTAGACATCGAGCAAGTTGCGGGCATTGTCGGAGCGAACGCCATAGCGGATTCCGTCAAAGCGCGCCAAGTTGGACGACGCTTCGGAAGAAGCGAGCAAATAGTAAGCAGCCACCGCGTATTCCGAGTGCGGCAATGTGACTTCTTCCCAGGTAGCGCCCAGACTTTCCAGCACTTTCAGCGCTTCCAGCACTTTATCTTTGACGGCCGGGTCGACACCCTTGCCCATGTATTCTTTAGGTACACCGATGCGGAGCCCTTTCACATCGCCGGTTAAGGCTTTCAGGTAATCAGGGATGTCCACTTGGGCTGATGTGGAATCTTTGGGATCGTGGCCTGCGATCGCTTGAAGCAGGTACGCGGAGTCTTCCACGTTCTTGGTCAGAGGACCGATCTGATCAAGCGAAGACGCGAACGCGACCAGACCGTATCGCGATACAAGTCCGTACGTCGGCTTCAGCCCGACGATGCCGCAGTAAGCAGCCGGCTGGCGGATCGAGCCGCCGGTGTCGGAGCCGAGGGCGAAGTAAACCTCGCCGGCAGCCACCGCTGCGGCAGAGCCACCGCTGGAGCCGCCCGGTACATATTCCGTGTTCCACGGGTTGTAGGACGGATGGAATGCGGAGTTCTCATTAGAACCACCCATGGCGAACTCGTCCATGTTGAGTTTGCCGATGGTGACCGTGTGCGCCGCTTTCAGCTTGCTTACGACCGTTGCGTCATAGATCGGATTATAATTGGATAAAAATTTGCTGGCGCAGGTCGTGGTCAAGCCTTCAGTTACCATGTTGTCTTTAATCCCAATTGGCAGGCCGAAAATAGGGCTTGCGGCGCCGCCACTTGCTAACTGCTTGTCCAGTTGCTCAGCAGCTGCTCGGGCATTCTCTTCATCTAATGTAAGAAATGCGCGGACTTTAGGTTCGACGTCTTGAATGCGGGCAAAGGATTGATCAACGAGATCGGTAACTTTCAGTTCTTTACCTTGGAGTTTGGCTTGGATTTCTAGGAGGTTTAAATCAAACAAAGACAATGACGGGCACTCCCTTCTTTATATGTATGTCTATTCGAGGACAGCTGGAACTTTGAACTGGCCGTCTTCTTCGTCCGGCGCGTTCAGCATCACTTTGTCAATCGGCAATGATGGTGCCGCTACATCTTCGCGCATGACGTTAACCATTGGCATGGCGTGACTTGTCGGCGCTACGTGTTCCGTGTTTAATGCGTCCAGTTGCTCTGCATATTTTAAAATGGCATTGAGCTGCTCGGTAAATTGTTCTTTCTCAGCGTCGCTCAGTTCGAGTCTAGCCAGCTTAGCGACGTGCTCGACATCCGATTTCGTAATGCTCAAGTTTCTGCACCCCTTTTAAGCTTTTAGTCATTCTTTTCATTATATCCCAGATATATTGTGAACTCAATCCAGAATCAGGAAGCAGCAAGGTTGCGGAGGGAGAGCCATAGCGGTAGGAGGTTGCTAGAGGAGAAGGCGGGGAGGTATTCCTTGAGAGTTAGGGTCGTTTATTGATCTTAACTCTTCTCACTTGCTTCGCGTGCCTTAGTTTGCGTCGTAAATCAACGCTAACTTTAGTAATTCGCTGTCCGGCATAAAAAACTCCAAGTTAATGCTGTTTTACAACCCTAACTCGGCTCCCTGACACCCCCATGGCCGACTTAACGCTATAAAACGACACTACCCCTAAGAGTTCGGGGATGACATGCATTTGGAGGCTGGGGTCGTGGACGGCTGCCAGACTCGGGAATGCGTGCCGCCCCGTCTGTCCCGCTTAAACAACAAACCCGCCACGGCCCTGGACCCTCACCGGCGGAAGACGGGGATGGTTCAAGAGACGATGACGGGTCATCTTTGGTTACTGGATAAAGCCGGTATCCATCGCTTTCGCTTTTTCCTTCAGTAGGTAGTACTTGAGCTTGGCGGCGGCGAGGGTGGTTTCGCTCTGATGCAGCTTGACTTCAAATTTGTTCAGATCGTGCTTGGAGATGACACCCACGTTGTACCGGAACTGCATGCTGGCATAATCCGCCTTCACGTCCTCCTGATTGCGCTGCTCAGTCAACACGGCTTGATAAGCGTTATTGACATCGTTGTAAGTCGTCTTGATTTTTTTCGTCAAATCCAAAATCGTCTGCTCGTTTTTCTGCCCGCTAATCGCGATGTTTACGCCCAGATAAGTCTCACCATATGTATTCTCGGTCACCGTATGATCCGCTGCCCATACAGCTTCGTCCATGTTATTGCCGGACATTTTCATTTGATACGAATTTGTGAGCAGTGTCATCGTATCACTTTCCGCAACAGGCTCTACCTGAATCCCGGCGATATCCATCAAATTCAACTCGGGATTATAGGAAATCCCGATATCTGTCGAGAGCTGTACCAGCCCCAAGCGAAAATTGTTGGTCAACGTTACGATATCGTCCTTTTGCTTGTTGATCGCCTTCTGAACGGTCTGCACATCATCCTTCGAAGCTAACCCCTGCCGGGCAAAAAGCTGCGCTTTCAACAAGTCCTTCTCCATGACCGCCTCATATTCTTGCAGGAAAGCAAGCTGCTTCTTCTGCCCGAGCAGTTGCGCATATTGCGCAATCATTTGCAGACGGATACCGGCTTCGGCTTCTCCCCGCTGCAGCAGCGAGTTGCGCTGGTCGGTACCGAGCTGGTGGGCGGCCGTGTTCATCTGCTCTCGTTGCTTGTAAATGATTTCGTTCATACCGCCGGCAAGTGCCCCCATGCCCTGCAGCATTTGATTCATCACGCTGTTCTGGTACACCGTCCAAGTTACATCCACAGGATCTGTCATCGCAGGCATGCCCGGGGTGGCCGCCAGTTCAGCAGGCGTGTTCGGCACATGTACCGGGGTGAATGAAGCGGAGCCCATCGACTCTAACTGCTGCTCCAGATCGCCCTTCTTGCTGACCTGCGCCGAATATTTCAAGTTCAGCAGCGTCAAATTGTGTGAATCTTTCAGCGCTCTATCCAGCACATAAGCCAAGTCGATCGATGAAACTGTATCGAGCACCTCCGTATGCACATAAACATGCTGATCCGGATCATCTGAATCATCCACGACAACGTCTGCCCAAGCGAGCGCTTGCGAACTTGAAAATAGTAGTAAGGCTGCGGATAAGCTAAGGAGATATTTTTTCAAAGTAAACGCATCCCTTCTCTTGGTTATAGCGATAAATTCGAGCCCGATGGAAGAGCAGGCTGCGGCTCCACGGCGGCTTCCTGCGATGTTTTCCCGGGAAATATGACAAACCGCGTCAGCAGCATGGCGATAAAATAGGTTAGTGTCCCAATCAAAATCAAAGCAATGCAATCATGCGCAATCACTTGCATGTCGTTGCCTTTGACAAAGACATTGCGGACACCGTCCAAATAGTAGGTAAGCGGCAGCAAATGGCTGACAACTTGCAGCGCCTTCGGCATAGCCTCCATCGGCCAGGTGAAGCCGGAGAGCATGAAGGAAGGCACGGCGATCAGCATCGCCGTTTGCGTCGAACCGAGCTGATTGCCGGAAAACAAGCTGATCAGATAGCCAATGCCGCTGACCGCCCAAGTAAAGCACAGCGTGAGCGCAAGGCCTGTCAGCAAACTTCCGCCCATCGGTGCTTGGAAGACATACAGCGCAACGACGAAGGCGACAGAGGTGTTAAATAGATTAATTAAAAAATAAGGCGCCGTCTTCGCATAAGCGATTCGCCAAGGATTCCGCTTCCACGCTTCGAAACGGCGCCAGGTGCCGCCATCTTTTTCCCGGGTAATCGTCAAGGCAATGCCTAAGAACAACACTTGCTGCAAAATTGCGCCCATCAGTCCATAAAGCATAAAATCGCTATAGTTAAACGCGGAATTGTACATAATCCGGTACCGGTAAGGAATCGGCGATAAGGTGTTCATCACTTGCTCATTTTGGAGACCTTGCTGCAGCTGGAGCTTTTTTTGCGAGTAGCCCATGCTGAAGGTCGTGATGACTTCATTCGCCCCTTTGGTAGCCGAGTTGGAAATCATCATGTTGCTGCCATCGATCAGGGTGAGCAGCGGCAGCGTTTCACCATGTTTGAGCTTAGCTTCAAACTGGGAAGGAATGATGAGGCCGACTCTGGCCTCACCGCTCGCTAAAGCCCGCTTCACCTCTTCCTCAGCATGATACTCCTTCGTAATATGGAACGATTCGCTCTGTTCAAAGGCTTGAAGAATTTGCCGGCTGAGCGAACTTTGGTCCTCGTCCATGACGACAGTGGCCATTTCCGTCACTTTGTGGTGCACATAGATCGAGCCAAAGAGCAGCGTATACATCAATGGAACGATGAACAAGATGGCGAACAGACGGCGATCCTTCAAAATGTGCGTCCATTCTTCCGTTATAAGCTTGCCAATCCGCAGATCCATGCGTCCATCATCCTTCCGTTTTCCCGTTCCAGATCAGTGTCATACCGGTTGTTGCGCTATCCGGCAGCGTGCTGAATTCCACCTTGATGCCGAACGAACGGATGTCCGTCTCACCGGAGGTTTGCGTCGCTTTCTTCACGGCGAAATCCGGTGCTGCGGCCACATTCGCCACGACACCCTCCACTTTTTCCCCAGTGGACACGAGCGTCATGCTGATTTTGCTGCCTGTTTTCAGCCCGGCGATGGCCGTCTCCGGCATGTAAAACTTCGCCCATGGCTTCTCCGTCGATTCCATCGAGAACACAGGGAAGCCGGAACCGACCATCTCGCCGATCTGAGCCGACTGCGATAAAATAACGCCATCGCTCGGCGCGACAAGCTCGGTGTAGCTGAGATAGGTCTCGGCTTCGAGCTGTGCGGCTCTGGCTTGCTGCTCGCCGGATTGCGCCGACTTGACGGCTCCTTGCGCCTGCTGCACAGCGGCGACCGCTGCGGCGACATCGCCTTGGCGCACCTGTACGGTCTCGCGATTCGCCTCCGCCAGCTTCAAGGCCGCCTTCGCCTGCTCCAGCAGTGTCTCCGCTCCACGGATTTCTTCCTCGCGCGGACCCTGGTTCGCCATATTGTACTGCTGCTCGGCCAGATCACGCTTCGTCTTCGCCTCCTGGTAGCTCACCTTCACCTTATCCACATCGGCTTGAGCGACGAGCCCTTGCTCCAGCATCGCGTTCATCCGGTTCAGGTTCTGCTCGGCGATCGTATACACGTCCTGCGCCGCCTTGAACTGAATCTCGGCCTGCTTCTTTTCTTCCGGGCGGGCGCCGTTATGCAGCCCGTCGACTTTGGCCTGGGCGGCGCTGACCGCAGCTTGCGCCTGCGCGACTTGCTGCTCCGCCGTATCAGCCGTGACGTTCACGCCGGCTACGCCCTGCTGGCGCTTCGCTTCCGCTGTCGCGCTCGCGCCTACGGCTTCAGCAATCTTGCCCTGTGCGAGCGATACCGCCGCCTTCGCTTGCGCAACTTTAGCCTCGATCTCCGTGCTCTGCAGGCGGGCGAGCACTTGACCTTTCTTCACGCTGTCGCCTTCCTTCACGAGGATTTCCGTCACTCTGCCGCCAACTTTGAAGCTGGCACTCACTTCGTTCTTCTCTATGTACGCCGTCGGGTGAACCTGATTAACGGGGTCTGTTGTACTCTTCGCTTGCTTGCTCATCAATAGAAAAGCGCTCGTACCGATGACAACCGCCATCACCGAATAAATGACCGGTCTAATAAATCGCATAACTGTACCTCCATAAATGAAAGGGAATAAAAGGAAATTGAAAGGAATCATGAACTAAGAAAATTGCCAAAATAAAGCTTAAGCAGCTCCGAAATGCGTTCGTCGGTCAGCGGTTCGTTGTTTTTTTCCCAATCGAACACCAACGCGATATACAGCTTATACATAATGAATGCTGTCATCTTCGGGTCGCAGTTTGTCATCGTGCCGTTCTGAATGGCACGCTCGATATGCTGGGCGATGAAATCCACCAGCTCCGTCTCAATGCCGGCGAGGGCATCGCGCGTAACCTGACTGCCAAATTGCTGTACCTCATGGGCCAGCTGAATGAGCAGCCGCTCCTCTTTACGCAAAACAAGGATGCCGTAAATCGCGCCATGAATCCGTTCCAGCGTCGTAGCGCCTTCTGTCAGCGCCTTCTCTGCGACGGCCTTCATTTCCGCGACCAGCGACTGCATAATGGCGTGCAGCAGCTCTTCTTTATTTTCAAAAAAGGAATAAATCGTGGCCTTGCCGACACCGGCAATTTTGGCAATCTGATCCATGGTCGTTCCTTTGTACCCGAAAAGCGAAAACGATTGTTTGGCCGATTCCATTATCAAATGTTTCTTTTGATCCATATCCATCTTATCGCACCTCAGAACTAAAATACAAATTTAGTTTTATGTTCGAAAATTACTATATCACTCTTTCCTTTTTTTATCAACTATGAGCAAAAAGAAAAACCCGCCATCCGAAGATGACGGGCTTCTGTATATAGATTTAAATCCAGGCGCGCAGGCCGACTTGTTTAATGAAGTCTTCCCTGGACTGCACTTCTTTGTTCGATTCCACTGCAGCGTCCTCCAGAGGCTCGCCGTTCATGATTCTGCGAAACAGCTCCTCGTTCTTGGTGGATAGCGCGTAATCGATTAAGGCCTCCTTCTCGATCCGCTCCGCTTCCTGCTCCAAGAGCACCGATTCCAGCTCGATATCGCTCGCGGGCACGTAATAATGCTTGTTATCTTTAGGAACACGAATCACATAATCAAACACATTATCCGCATTCCGGTCGTAAGCAATAATATATCCATATTGGCCGATTGGCAGATTCTGCTCCAGGCTATCCGCAATCACAATAATTTTCTCTCCCAGGCGTAACATCGAAGTTCCCCCTCACACTATGAAGCTGTAAATAATTAAAGTCTATCAATATATGAACTGAACTTATTAAACTATAGCTTACTAAAAAAAAGTGAGTGTGTCCAATAGAAAGCCATCCTGACGAAGCTTATGCGGCATGCAAAATTTCTTAATTCATTCAGATGCTGGTATACTGGTAGTCGAACAAGATACCAGAATAAGGAGATTCGACGATGAACGGAAAAGACGGCAAGAAACCGAGGCCTTCCTTAATCGAAGGGCCTATTACGAAAACGCTGATATTATTTTCAATCCCGATGCTAATGGGCAACATACTGCAAACTTTGAACGGTTCCATTAACGCTATGTGGCTCGGCAAATTCCTGGGAGAAGGCGCTATCGCTGCCACTTCTAACGCGAATCTTATTATGTTCTTCCTGATGAGTTCCATTTTCGGCTTTGCCATGGCTTCCGTCATTCTGATCGGGCAAAATCTGGGGGCCAAAAAGGTAGAGGAAGCGAAAAGGGTCGTCGGCACAAGCTCGGTCTTTTTCATGGCTTTATCCATTATCCTAGCCGTGCTCGGACTGTTATTCTCCACAACGATCTTAAAATGGATGAACACGCCCGCCGATGTCATCGACATGGCCATTACCTATACGACGATCATGTTCGCCGGTGTACCGTTTATGTTCGGCTTCAATCTGATCATGGCATACTTGCGTGGATCCGGGGATGCGAAGACGCCCTTTTATTTCCTACTGCTGTCCGCCGTGCTCGATGTCATTCTCAATCCGCTGCTCATTGAAGGCATGGGGCCGTTCCCGCGTATGGGCATTGCCGGGTCGGCGACGGCGACTTTTTTTGCTCAGGCTGTCAGCATTGTGGCGCTAATTATTTATTTGTATAAGAAAAAATATTTCCTGCGCATTACCCGCAACGACACGCACATGCTGCGGATTAACTGGACGATTATTCGCACGCTGGTCCAAAAGGGGCTGCCGATGGCGCTCAATATGATCGTCGTGTCCTTGAGCAACCTGATTCTGGTGAACCTGGTCAATTCCTTCGGCTCGGAATCCACAGCCGCTTTCGGCGTCGCCATGCAAATCTCCAGCTACGTGCAAATGCCGGCCATGGCGATCGGCGGTGCCGTCACCTCGATGGCCGCGCAAAATATCGGCGCCGGCAAATGGGACCGTGTCAAGCGGATTACTTGGGCTGGCGTCGGCATCAATATTATCCTGACCGGATTTCTGGTCATTCTGATCCATCTCTTCAATCGCGCGACAGTCGGCCTGTTCCTCCCAACAGAAGGCAAAGCGATTGATATCGGCGTACACATCAACAATATTACGCTGTGGTCGTTTATTATTTTCGGCATCTTCAACGTGATTGCCGGGGTTGTGCGATCCGCAGGAGCGGTTGTGTTCCCGCTCGTCGTCGCTTTCATCGCACTCCTGCTGATCCGCATTCCGCTCGCCACGTACATCGGCCATTCCTATGGCTTCGACGCCATCTGGTGGACGTTCCCGATCAGTTTCTCGGTCGCCGCACTGCTGAATCTGCTGTATTATCAATTCGGCAATTGGAAAAAAGCAAAAATGATGCCCAGCTTAAGCAAGGCATAACAATAAAAGTCTGCCACATCCCGCTAGCGGGGAATGGCAGACTTTTTTTATGAAAACTTTTATAGCTGCAGTAAATCTTTATGAATCTTAATCACGATCTTACGGTTAGTTCGCGGCTCTGTGATGAAGCAGTTTGGACGGTGAATATCCGACGGGAAGCACACCGCAAACATCCCCGGTTTCAACACAACCTCTGTCTCGGGCTCATTAGCGTCCAATTCGTAGAAGGCGATGTCATGGGACTCGAACTTGTCCTCTTTCACTGCCACAGCGTCGTGCAGCTTGGTGAAACAAATTTTCTCCTCACCGCTGACCAGAAATTGAATATCGGTATACACGGCATGAGATTCCGGCAGCTGCTCCTGTGCAGACCTTGTCTCCACCTCTTGCACATTAGCGAACATCAGTTCGCCATTCTCACCTTCCAGCGCATGCCTGCCAAGGGAAGCCTCACTCAAGCTGCGCGTCAGAATGTAGTCGATACCACGCTGCACAGCCGCCGGCCACAAATGGCGTTCTTGCTCGTAGTGCTGTAAGTCACTCATAATCACAATATCCTGCCCCCGCTTCATATGGAAAAGACCCATGTCCCATGGGCCCTTTCTCTTTATATTAGAAATTGTTTTGCTTTGCGCCTTCCCAATCGGCCAAAAACTTGGCAATACCGGCATCTGTCAGCGGGTGCTTGATCATCGATTCGATGACTTTGTAAGGCACGGTCGCAATGTGCGAGCCGGCCAAGGCCGCTTCGATCACATGCGCGGAATGGCGAACGCTGGCTGCAATAATTTCGGATTTGATGTTGTGTACTTGGAACATTTGGCTGATTTCCTTGATCAGGTTCATCCCGACTTGGTTAATATCGTCCAAACGGCCGATGAACGGCGATACATAAGTCGCACCGGCACGTGCTGCAAGCAACGCTTGCGTGGAGCTGAAGATCAGCGTGACGTTCGTCGGGATACCCAGCTTGGCAAACACATTAGTTGCTTTCAAACCGTCAGCTGTCATCGGAAGCTTGATAACGATGCTGGGGCCGAGTTCGGCCAACTTCTTGCCTTGCTCGATCATTTCGTCGGCTTTCAAAGAAATGACTTCCGCACTAATCGGCACTTCGCCTACGATGGAGACGATCTCTTTAACCGTTTCAAAAAAGTCTCTGCCCTCTTTAGCGATCAACGAAGGGTTCGTAGTCACCCCTGCCACTACGCCTAGTTCGTGTGCTTTGCGAATTTCCTCTACATTGGCTGTGTCGATGAACAATTTCATTGTCGTATCCCTTCCTTTTCCCCTTGTTGGGCTATTATTGGAAATACTTCTGTCTGATTTGTTGTACGATCCCTTCCACTGTAAAACCGTATTCGCGGATGACGCGATCCGCTTTGGCCGACGCTCCGAACTTGCGGATCCCGACGACAAAACCGTCTCCGCCTGTGATGTCTTCCCATCCAGCCGGGTAGGCCATCTCCAACACGACGTTTGCCTTGACCTGCGGCAGCAGAATGGATTGCTGCACTTCAAGCGGCTGCTGTTCGAACAATTCACGGCTAGGCATCGAAATGACGCGAGCCTGTATACCATCTTGCGCCAACTGCTTCTGTACGTCAAGTGCAAGGCTGACTTCGGAGCCCGTCGCAACAAGCTGCACAGCAGGAACTGTACCTTCAGCCGCGTCAGACAATACATAAGCACCGTATTGGATGTTTGCATATGCAAGCTTATCCGAGCCTGGCAGCACCGGCAAGTTCTGACGGGACAGTGCGAAGACGAACGGGCCTTCTTGCGCCTGCATCACATATTCCCATGCCGCGGCAGTTTCGTTAGCATCCGCAGGGCGGAACAGCGTCAGATCCGGGATCATCCGTAAGGACGGGATCTGCTCAATCGGCTGATGCGTCGGACCGTCTTCGCCGACCGCGATGCTGTCATGCGTGAACACATACGCCACAGGCTGTTTCATCAGTGCCGATAGACGAATCGCGCCGCGCAAGTAGTCGCTGAACACGAGGAACGTACCACCGAAGGCGCGCAAGCCGCCGTGCAGCAGCATTCCGTTGAGGGCTGCGCCCATCGCGAATTCGCGGACGCCGAACCAGAAGTTGCGGCCGCTGTAGTTAGCGGCGCTGAATGCGGACTCGCCATTCAGCATCGTCATGTTCGAGCTCGCGAGGTCCGCCGAGCCGCCGACCAAATAAGGCACGCGCTGCGCAAGTGCGTTGATCACTTTGCCGGAAGCCGTACGCGTCGAGACGGCGCCGCTCTCCGGCGTGAAGCGCGGCACGTCGGCGTTCCAATCCGCTGGCAGCTCGCCGCGGGTAGCCAGCTCAAACTGCTTAGCCAGCTCGGGATAAGCTTGCTTGTAATCGTTCCACAGCTGCTCCCAGCTGTGTTCCGCTCCTGCACCTTGCTCCTTGAAGGCAGCAAAGTGTTCTGTTACTTCAGCCGGCACATAGAAGTCCGGCTCCAGCGGCCAGCCCAGCGCCAGCTTCGTCAGGCGCAGCTCATCTTTGCCCAGCGGGCTGCCGTGCGTGCCGCCGTGGCCGCCTTTGCCGGCTTTGTTCGGACTGCCGTAGCCGATCGTGGTTTTGATCTCGATCAGGGTCGGACGGCCTGGATCTGCTTTTGCCTCCGCGATAGCTGTGGAAATCGCGTCCACGTTGTTTTGTTCTTCGACGCGCAGATACTGCCAGCCATAAGATTCGAAACGTGTGCGGACATTTTCTGAGAAGGACATGTTCAGCTCGCCGTCGAGCGAGATATCGTTCGAATCGTAAAGCACAACGAGCTTGCCGAGTTTCAAATGGCCCGCAAGTGACGCAGCTTCACTCGAAATACCTTCCATGAGATCACCGTCGCCGCAAATGGCATACGTGTAGTGGTCGACGATCGAGAAGCCATCCCGATTGTAAACAGCCGCTTCATGCGCTTCCGCCATCGCCATGCCGACAGCCATCGCCACGCCTTGGCCCAACGGTCCGGTTGTCGCCTCGACACCCGCGGTATGGCCATACTCCGGATGGCCCGGTGTGCGGCTGCCCCATTGGCGGAACTCTTTGATGTCGTCCAGGGACACATCATACCCGCTCAGGTGCAGCAAGCTATACAGCAGCATGGAGCCGTGTCCGGCGGACAGTACGAACCGGTCTCGGTCCACCCACTTCGGGTTGACGGGATTATGTTTAAGATGGCGCGTCCACAGCGCATACGCCATTGGCGCTGCGCCCATTGGCATGCCGGGGTGGCCCATCGCCGCCTTCTCTACAGCATCGATGGTCAGTGTACGAATCGTGTTGATGCTTAGTTCTTCTATAGAAACCGATGTCTGATTCAAGTTTGCTCTCCTCCATCAATTTGGTTAGTGAATCACTTGCTCTTCCCCTATTATAGAAGCAGCGCAAGCATTCATAAAATTGATAGTTTAGATACTCGCTATAGACAGTGTCTATATGCCGGTTGGATCGACGAGGCTATTGGGCTGCAGTTCGGTTTTGTCCGATTGCAGCGGATCTTCCAAACTCCACCATGCTGTAATCCGGTTTTGCCCAATTGCAGTGACTAAAAGCGGCAGTTACGTGAATTATGGCGCTAGTAAGCAGGTAAATTCGAACTGCAGTGGGAGATTTCCGCTGTGAACCTCCTGTAGTTCGGAAAAATCGGACTACAGAAAAACCCCCACGTATGTGGGGGTATCTATTGGGCGAGCCAGTCACGCCACGCTTATTTCGAATCAAACGAAATCAGGTGAACGGTACCTTTCCCTTTTTCGCTGGTAACCTCAATGTTCCCCTGCATTTTGCGGATGATACTGAAAGAAACCATCGTGCCAAGGCCTGTCCCTTTATCCTTCGTCGAATAATAAGGAGTCCCCAAGCGATTGACTTGTTCCGCTGTCATGCCCACTCCTGTATCGGTGATGGTAATGAGCAGCGCACGGTTCGTGCGGCGCAGGGTGAACGTCAGTTGACCGCCATCCGGCATCGCTTCGATACCATTCTTGCCTATGTTAATCAGCGCCTGACGCAGCTTATATTTATCCCCTAACACGCTGATCACCTCGTCAGGGAGCTGTGTGATCACCTGCACGTTCTGGTAATTGGCATACGAGAGTAGAACATTCGCCACATACTCGATCTCATGATTCAGATGAATCGTATCGATCTTCTCGGGCTCCGGCTTAGCAAAAGTTAAGTAGTCGGAAATAATCTGCTGCGCCCGGTCAAGCTCGTCCAAACAAATGGTTTTGTAGTACTGCCTGCTCTCAGCCGTCAAATCCTGCTTGCCCATCAGCTGAATGAACCCTCTCACGGAGGTCAGGGGATTTCGCACCTCATGCGCAACCGAAGCGGCAATATCACTCACAACCCTCATCTTCTCGCTTTTGATGACCTCATCTTGCAAGCGGGCGTTTTTCAAAAATAGTTCCAACAAATACACATATAAACCGGTAATAATCCCTTGCAGCACAATCGTTTCAATCATGCCAAAAGAAGCGAATTGCTTCAACATCCTTACATTATCTGTTAAGTAAAAATAAAGGACAAGAATGCTGACACGGACGATCAAATAAACGGCTACGGATGATAAAATTTTCTGCACAAGTGTGAATTTATGGAATTTAATTGTAAACCAAAGAATCATGAAAAAGGTAGGAATGGCAGCGATGATATACTGAAATGGATGAGCGCTCCCATTGATAAACCTATAAAGCAGCAGCGCGGCATATAGCATAAGCGATGTATTCCACCCTCCGTACAACGAGCCGATCGCCACCGGTACAGCACGGAAATCGAAGGAGGAGCCATTGATTTCTACAGGAAATGTCATGGTTAAGATAAGCGCAGGACAAAAAAACAAAAAAGTCATCAAGCTGCGGTAAGCTGATGTTCGATTCGTTTTGAATACGTGCACATAAAGCGTGATTGGAAGGAATACAAGGAAAATATTCAATAGTAAATCCCTGTAATTTTCAAACATGACGGATCCCTCTCTCTCACTGCACGAATGTTCTTATCTAACAGTACCATTGATGCAGGTGGCAAGACAATCGAGCTGGATAAAATTTATTGACCGAGCCGGTTTGCCTGCATACTCATGCGGCGGTAAGCGCCAGGGGATGTGTGGTTCCACTGTCTGAACATTTTGCCGAAGTGCTGCTCGTCCGCGAACCCACAGGCATCCGCGATCACTTTCAGCGGCTCGGCGGTAAGCGCTAAATACTTTTTCGCCTGCTCGTTGCGAATGCGATTTAAATAAGCTTTCGGCGATACGCCGAGCTTTTTGAGAAACCATTTGCGCAAGTGCACACTGGAGATGCCGAAGCTGTCAGCCAGCTGTTCGATGCGCAGATCGGTGCCGTAGTGAATGTCGATCCATCTGCGGATCGAAGCGCAAGCTTCCTCATAAGGGTCCAGCGGAGCGGAAAGACGCGACAGCTGCATGATGAGCGAAGCTAGCTCATACTGAATATCCGGCTGGAACGCGGGCCTGGCGGGTGACCAGTATTGCGCGATGACCTTGATGCGCTCATTCATCAGCGGAACTTGATCCGGCGGCAGCGTCTGCAGAAAAGGCAGCGACAGATCGTCCAGAAGTGCCGATTGCAAGCACTGCTGCGGTTCAAAATCCACGCGGACGGCGTGGAATAAAATCATTTTGATATGCAGCGGCCGCTCTTGATCCGATTTCATGTGCAGCTTCAGTCCCGGCTTCAAGTATGCCATCACGCCTTCGCCTACTTCGTATCGCTCGCCATCCGATTGAAAGATACCTTTGCCGGACATAATCCAATACAGGCTGTGAACGTCCAGTGTTTGCCGCACGTCTTCCCAGCCGGGAACAGGCGCTTTATCGTAAACAAGCTGAATCGGATAAAGGGTGTGTTGGAACTGCGTCAGAACCATGTTGGCCGCCCTCCTTCCTGTTTCGATTTTGACTAAAATGAATAGATTTCTTCCCTGTCTACCGAGAAGTGACTATGTTACATTTATTCTAAATTGACCAAAAAGGAGCGTCAACATGATTCGTACTTTTCATGAGCATCTGATCCGTAAAACAAGCCTCCTCGACGGGCTTTGGGACTTCGTGACCGACAGTGACAACAAAGGCGTTCAGGAGCAATGGCATCTCCACTTTCCTGCGCCTGAGCGCCAGCTAATCGTTCCTTCCTGTTGGAACAACGAAATGGGACTTTTTCAATACTTGGGGGCGGCTTGGTATCGCACCTATTTCCATACAAGCGGTGACAACACACACGTTCGCCTCACCTGTCACGGTGTTATGCATCACGGCGACGTTTATGTGGACGGGCAGCATTTGGGCTATCATTTTGGCGGTTTTACACCGTTCTCTTACGTAATCCCGGAGCTGTCAGCTGGCCGGCATGAGCTGATCATCCGTGTCGACAATACGGTGGATTGGCAAACTTTGCCGACTGACATTGCCGACTGGTTCTCCTACGGCGGTATCTATCGCTCGGTCGAGCTGCAAGAGCTCAGCGACGTCTACATCGACCGTATCAAAATTGACTACACGCTCGGCGGCGAAGACGCAGATGTGAGCGTTGAGGTGAAATTGCACTCGCTCGGCCAAGAAGCGATCACGACTCCGGTAACCGTCCAAGTGAACGGACAAGCTTTCGGCGATTCGGTAGCGCTGGTGCCTGCTGGCGAAACGGTGGCGTTGACGCTTACAGGCACGCTTCGCGATGTGAAGCGCTGGCAGATCGGCAAGCCTGAGCTGTATACGTTCAGCGTGAATACGCCGAATGACGATCAAATCGACAGAACCGGCTTCCGCACCGTTGAAAGACGTGACGGGCAGGTGCTGGTCAATGGCGAAGCCTTCTATTTCCAAGGCGTAAACCGGCACGAGGAGCATCCGGAGTGGGGATTCGCGATGCCGCCGAAGCTGATGCTGAAGGATCTTGATATTTTGGCGGACTTGGGCTGCAACATGGTTCGAGGTTCACATTACCCGCAAAGCAAATATTGGGTCGATCTGCTTGACGAGCGAGGCTTGGCGTTCTGGGAGGAGATCCCGATGTGGGGCTACTTCATGTCGCGCGAGACACTGGCAAGTCCCCTGTTCCGCGAGCGTGGTCTGCGGATGATTGAAGAAATGATTGAACGGGATTACCACAACCCGTCGATCCTGTTCTGGGGCGCGCATAATGAAATCGACACTCGCACAGAAGAAGCGTACACCCTGACGGAAGCGTTCGTTGGAAAAATTCGCAATCTGGATGCCAGCCGATTGGTGATTTATGCAACAGCCTATCCGGAGGAGGATATTGTACTGCCTTTCTTTGACGTGATTGGGATTAACAAATATTACGGCTGGTATGAAGGGAGTACGGAAGGCTTCCGCAAGATGCTCGATGTATTCCATAACCGCGCCGAGGCGCTTGGCGCCGGGGACCGTCCGGTGCTGATGAGCGAGTTCGGGGCTGCCGGTATTTATGGCGACACGGGTTGGGAGCCGCGGCTGTTCAGCGAGGATTATCAGGCGGAGGTGCTGGAGACGGCGCTGGGTATTTTCCGTGCTGATCCGAAAATCGTCGGGACGCTGATCTGGCAGTTCTCCGACATTCGCGTCGATCTGCGCAGCGACCGTAACTATTTCCGCGACCGGGCGCGGAGCTTCAACAACAAAGGCTTGGTCAACGAGTATCGCAAGCCGAAGCAGGCTTATCGCACGGTGCGCAGCATCTACCGGAGCGGCAAATAGAGGAAACAGCCCTCATGTGGGATATGAGGGCTGTTTTTTGCGGCCGGGGGGCCTTAAAAAATCCGCTGCTCCCACCCTAGCAGCTTGGCAATCGCTTCTACGTAATAGTAATCGCCGTAGATCAGCGATACGTCCACATTTTGCCCGGCAGGCTTATTCCCTGTTCCCTCCAGCAGAATCGCCTCATGCTCCGGCCGATCCCATGTGCCATAATGCTGGGTCAGAGACAGCAAGATGCGCTCAGCTGATTGGCGGTACAAGCTGCCTTCTGCACTCGGGAGGAGGGACGCGAGCTCGATGAGACCGGACGCCGCACACGAAGCGGCCGAACTGTCTCTCGGCTCCGCATCGAGCGAATCCGCTGCGCGGAAATCCCAGTGCGCCACACTGTCCTCCGGCAAGCTCGCCAAGAAATAATGCGCAACACGCTGCGCCGCACGCAAATAACGATCATCTCCCGTGAAGCGATAAACATTAGCCAACCCATGCAGCGCCCAGGCTGCGCCACGGCTCCATGCCGATTGCGGCCCCGCGCCTTGACCGCCCAAGGATTCAATCAGTTCGCCCGTCGCCGGATCGAAGCTCAAAATATGATTCACCGAGCCGTCCGCTCGGACGAATTTGTCCACGACCGTATCTGCATGGGCTTTGGCGATCTGAGCAAAACGCGGATCTTTAGTCACCTCGCTGGCCCAGAATAAAATGGAAAGATTCATCGTGGAATCGACGATCGACCAGCCAATTTTGTCCTGATTCCACGCCCGCAGGAATTTTCCCGCCAGATTGAAGCGGCCGGCGAGGAAATTCGCCGCCTGCAGCCCACGGCGCAAGCCTTCCGCATCGCCAGTCAGCTTATGCTTGATGACAGCGGTCGGCAAATATTGAAAGCCCACATCGTGGTGAAAATTGTTTTGGCGCACGCTGGCCTGCTCCAGCTTTTCATCCCAGTTCCAAGCTGCATCCTTATAATGCTCCCCGCCCGTCAAGTCGTGAAGAATCCACAGAATACCCGGCCAAAAGCCGGAAGTCCACCAGTCGATACGCATGTCATCGTATAAGCCGTCTTCTTTGGCAACGTGCGGCGATTTGGACCCGATCTGGCTGATCATGCGATCGACTTTCACCTGCAGCGCTTCCCATACTTCGGGCAAAATATCTCGCAAATTTTGTGCCTCTGGCCATGCAGCGTTTGTTTTCATATAAATAAACCCTCCTCAGATTGGATTTACAGGTTTTCAATAACTAGGGTCCGTGTCGCCATGCCCTCACAGATGGCGCTGACGACGGACCTATACGTCCGTGTGCCGCCACTGCGGGCAGCCAGCGAGGCTGCGGGGCCGCCTGCACTGACGAAATCTCGCACGGTGATGCCGGCCGGTAAGCCGCCGTACGGGTCGACATAAATGCCTGCCCGGCCGCTGGCCAACTGAACGAGCCGTGAGCCCCGAATCGTGCCCAGGTTATCGAGCAGCTTGCCGTCTCCAGCCAGGCCGAATCGGACGAAAGCAGCCGCATCCGGGCAAAAAATCCCGTTCGCATCGTACGCACGCGCCTCAACCAGCACACGCCCGTCGCCCGTCACCTCCGTCGTCAGCTCCAGTTGGGCCGGTTCCCCCCATGACGCCGTCTGATAGGTGAAGCGCAGCTCGTCCGTGACCGTCACGCCGTCCCGAACCGCCACCGCCAGCAGATGATGCTCCCCGGCGTGCAGCGCAGTCTCCCAGCACAGTCCGGCGCACGGGAAGTTCTGCGAGTCCCGGCGCATCACGCCGAGGCTGCGGCCATTCAGGAACAGCTCCACTTCCGCTGCGTTGGAGTAAATCTTAATCGTTTTGAGCTCACCTTCCGCACCCCAGCGTACCGGCATCGTATGGCCGTAGATGCGCACCATCGCTTTTTCCGACCAATACGATTGGAATCCATAATAAGCTTCTTTTGGCGTCAGATCGCGCTCCACGATCCCTTTCATATTCAAGTACGGGATCGGTGAGTCCGGCCGAACGGGAGTTGAAAAGTCCTTAAACGACCACTGCGCAGCTCCCGTCAGCCAGGCCATGTTCTCCTGCGATTTCAAGTACCAATCGATCATTTCGCAAAAATACGTCTCCGACCAATCGCCATCGCGCGATACGCGCGGTTCCCCGCCGGTCAGCAAATAATCGCCGTCCCGCTCATCCGTGGCGCCTTCCGCCTTCTCCAACAGCTGAAAGCCCGTGAACGGCTTCTCCACATGCCGCATCGGCAAATTATCTGCACCCCATTCCATATGGAAGAAGGAATCCACATTTTCAAAAGCGGTCAAACAGCTCGCCTCATAGTCCGTATATATGCCCCGGTACCAGCCCGCCCAGATGGAAGGCGAGTACACGTCGACAATGTCCTTGCAAAATTCACAGCGGCGTATCGCGGTCAATCGGCCAGGATCCAGCTTGTGCGCCAGCGTGTGCAGTTCAGCCATGAAAGCCCGGATGCCCTGCTGATCAAAATAATCGAAGTCGCACTCCCAATCGTTCTCATTGCCAAGCCCCCACAGGATAACCGACGGATGGTTGTAGTGCTGTTGAATCATGGCAGTCAGCATGTCGAGGCATTGCTTACGGTACGCCGGTCCGCCGAGACCGCCCCGGCACCATGGAATTTCTTCCCAAACAAGGAGCCCCAGCTCATCGCACAAATCAAGCACGATGCGGGATTGCTGATAATGTCCGAGCCGGATAAAATTAGCGCCCATCGCTTTAATCAGCGTCATTTCCTCACGGATCAGCGCCTCGCTCATGGCCGCTCCGACAGCCGCATGATCCTCATGCCGATGCGTTCCGCGCAGCAGCAGCCGCTCTCCGTTCAACTTAAACGGTCCCTGCTTCACAAATTCAAAGGAACGGAAGCCAAACCGCTCACAATGCACCGTTGCCCCGTCCTCACAGGTCAGCGTCACCGAGCAGCTGTACAATTGCGGGGCGGCAGTCGACCACAGCAAGGGCTTCGGCACCTCAAAGCAAGCGACTTCCTGCTCGCCCTGCCAGACTGGCAGCGTGATTTCGACTTGCCCGATCTGCCCGCCGTCCGGCTGCTTCAAGGCAATCGCCAGCTTGACAGTCTGCTTCACACCGTCCGGGTTGTACAGCTTGGCGCGAATCTTGACTTGCCCGCCAGCTGCCCGGCTCCCGCCATCGTCCTGCAGCGTCGTCTCCATGTGCACCTGTGCCAACGAAATCTGCGGCACATATACCAGATTCAAATAGCGATATACGCCGCCATACAGATTGAAATCGCTTGCATCCGAGGGGATTGTTTCCAGCTCACGGCTGTTATCGCAAGCAATCGCGACCGGCACGCGACCCTCATAGCGCTCGATCTCCATAACCCGTGCCGCAGCGTCCGTGATATCAACCGTAAACTCGTCATAGCCGCCCAGGTGCGAGTCTACTTTTTCCGTATACACATATACATCCGTTCGCTGGCCTGCACCCTCAAAGTGCAGCAGTGTGCGCCCCTTGGCGTAAGGATTGCCCAGCTCCAGCTTGCTGCGGTACCAGCCTTGGCCCTGATAATATTTACCGTACGGGTCCATGACGTCGTAGCCATTATAAGTATGCGGGAGCGTAACCGGCTCCCATGGCACGTTATAGTGATTTTGCAGCTTATCTGCCCGCCATACTTCCCAAGGACCGCCCAAGCTGCCGCGATAATGCTCCCACTGCTCGTTCAACCGTTGCTTGATCATGAAGTGCTCCTCCTGTGTACCAATTCCTACCTTCATCGTATCAAAAATAACGCACAGAAAGTTTAGCCCTCTTATGATAAAATGTTGCTATATTACGATGAGCAGATGGTGCCCGAGATGAAATTAATGAATTACATGAACCTGAATATTCATCCGGTCCAATTCTCCTTTTTCAAAGACCGGACGCACGAATTTGAGGAAATCTTTCATGCCCACCAAGGCATGGAGCTGCTTGTCGTGCACGAAGGGCACGGGCTGGCGGTCATCGATCAGCAGCTCGTCGAGCTGGCGCCTGGATCGGTGTTCATCTTCCGCCCTTTTCAACTGCACCGCCTGCGCGTCTATAACTTGCCGCAGGACCGCTATGTCCGCTCGATGTTCGTGCTCGAGCCGGCTGTGCTGGAAGCGGCGCTGTCGCCGCATCCGTCGCTGCGCGAGTTCTTCCGCAAGCTGTGGAAGGATCCGCTGGCGCCGCAGTCCTTTCGCTGCTCGAGCCTGACGGCGCTTGCCTCCATGTACCGTCTCTACGCGCCGAGAATCGAGGCCGGGGCGGAACGCGGCACGGAGCGGCTGCTGGAGGAGCAGCTGCTATTTCTGACGGCGTTCATGCACCAGCTGCGCGCGGATGCCGAGCAAGAGCAGCCCGGCTCGCAGCTCCCGGCCTTGCCCCAGGCGCTCCCTAACAAAAACTCTTCGACCGCCGAGCGGATGCTGGCATGGATCGAAGAGCATTATCGGGAGCCGTTCAAGCTGAGCGAGCTCGCGCAAGCCGTGCACCTGACGCCGAACCACGTGTCGGCCGCCTTCCGGCAAGCGATCGGCAGCTCGATCACTGAATACTTGACGGCCCGACGCATCCGGCAAGCCTGCTGGCTGCTGCGGACGACCGACATGTCGGTGCAGGAGATTGGCGAGTCGGTGGGCCTCGGAAATTTTTCCTATTTTTGTCAGTTGTTCAAAAAACACGTGGGCTTAACGCCTTATAAGTTTAAGTTTTTGTAAAAAAGAAAAGACCCCGCTCTTGCACCGCAAGAACAGGGTCTTTCGCTATTCAGCTTTTTTCGTAAAAGAGTGATACTTATTCCAAACCTGATAGCCCAGCTTCTCATAGAAAGCAACCAGTGTCGTCCAGTCGATGGCGATTTTCTCAATGCCTCTAAGTCTCAGAAAATGCACGCCAGCCTGCACGACGGCGAGGCCATATCCGCTCCCCCGATAAGCGCCATCGATACCCAGCGGTCCCATGCCTCCGAGCTCTTCAGCAAAGCGCGGCGCCCAGTACACATTTTGCGCGATCAGCGGGGATTGCGCGTCATTGATCCGGCAGAAGCCGATGACACTGCCTTCTTTTTCTAGCACAACAAACTCTCGCCCTGTCCCGCCTCTTTCAAAATACTTCATCGCTTCGTACTCCCAGCGCCCCGGGAAACAACGATGCAAGAACGTCAGCAGCTGCTCCTGCTCTCCTTCCTGCAATAAGCGGAAGGTAACGCCCGGAAAGGACGGCAGCACTTCTGTTTGATCCGGTTCATAAGCAGCCAGCAGATCGTGCTCGTCGCGGTTCTGATCCTCATAGCCCCGCCGCTCAAACCAAGATTTGGTATCCGTATAGGCAACGGGAATTCCCGGGAAATAATGCCACGGATCGCGCCCCAGCAAAATATCCTTGGCCCCAGACGCTTTCAAGGCCTGTTCCGCACGCTTCAGCAGCTCGCTGCCAATGCCCTTCCCGCGGTAATCGTTGTGCACGAGCAGCGCTTGAATCCAGCCGTTCCCTTGCCCTAGCACCAACTCCCCCTGCTCCTGCCAGCGCTTGGCCACGATAAATCCGACAACCCGCTCCTCGGCCAGTGCGATCCAAGATCCCGCCTGAAGCACATTGGCATCGTCAAAACTGTTCTGCAGCAGAAGTTCCAGCCGCATCGGAAATTGCCCGCCAAGCTCGCGATTCCATAAATCGCAAATCTCCGGCGCTTTTTCTCTCGTCCATGGTATATAGTTGTAGTTCATGAGTATCCCTCATTTCTGCACGTTCATCTTAGAGTGAATGATAAATTAAATTATGAAGCCGCGGCCGCAGCCGAAGGATATGGTCCTTACGCCCGAAGTGAACACGATTCGTCAGCAAAATCACGTGCAGCTGTATCTCCGGGTCAAACCACAGGCTCGTTCCCGTAAACCCGGTGTGGCCGTAGGAAGACAGGGACATGAAATCCCCGCAGGATGAGTAGCTCAGTTGATTTTTCAGCAGCCAGCCCAGTCCCCGAAATTCCGTATCATAAGGTGTAAAATTGTTCCTGGACAGCTTAATCGCTGCCTCGCTCAGTAACCGCTGGCCCTTAAATGCGCCGCCCTGCTCCATCATCGTTGCAAAGCGCGCCAGGTCATCAACTGTCGAAAAAAGTCCTGCATGGCCGCTGATCCCGCCTAGCCGCTCTGCTTTCTCATCATGAACGATCCCGCACTTATAGTCGTTATGCTCGGAAGAGAATTCGGTGGCCGCGAATCGCGCTCGCTCATATTTCGGTAAAAAAGACGTGTCCCGCATCTCCATAGGGTCAAAAAACTCCCGCTGCAGGAACGCTTCAAACGGCTCACCGGTAATGTGTTCAATAATTTGATATAACATAATCAGACCTAAATCACTGTAAACGACCTTCGTCCCGGGCTGATGCCGAGGGCTCGCCTGGGTAATTCGCTGAAGCAGCTCTTCCCTGGATGATTTCAGCGTAACCGCCATTGGCAGATCAGCAGCCAAACCGGACGTGTGGGTCAGCAAATGAAGAATGCGAACCGTCTCACCTTGCTGCTGGGTAAAATCAGGCAAGAACGCATCGATCGGATCGGACAGCGATAATTTTCCCTGTTCGAGCAGTTTGAGGACGGCGGGCAAGGTGGCAATGACTTTTGTTAGCGAGGCCAAGTCGAACACGGTATCTACCTGCATCGGAAGCGCCGCTGGATGTACGGCCCGATAGCCGACGGCTTCCTTCAGAAGCGGCTGTCCCTGATGGGACACGTAAAGGACCGCTCCGGGGATATGTTGATTGTGAACTTCTTGCTCCAAAAAAGATACAATACGCGATCGTTTGAGAGGATCCATCATTATAGAAGCTCCTTCGTCCGGATCGACACGCAGCCCACGTTTCGGGACATGGATCGGCCGGTTGTTTGTTAACGTTTCCACCATAAAGTATATCTATCCTGAAATTAAATTTCAATGAATTTTTATTCCGTGATATATAATTTCAGAGGAGTGGGGGCTTTGATGCTCTGTATCTGAAGCGTTTCGGGCGGTATCTGCGCGATCGGCGCTAATTATCCTGCAAATCTGGCAAAGCGGCAGTCGTCCTATTTTTTCAGACATGAATCCGCCCCGTCTCCGTTCCTTCCTCTATTACAAATTAGACGTCTACGTCCTGGAAAAATGTTCAAATGATGTAAAAAGGACTGCCCCCCAAGCAAATCTGCTTGTAGAGGCAGCCCTATAGCGCTGCTAGGAAAGACCGACTGCATCTTTCGTTTTGACTCCTGGTGTCTGACGGCGCTTCATATTCGCAATGGCCACACCAGCCAGAATCAGAATTCCGCCACCCACTTGTGCGGTACGAATCGGATCGCCCAAGACAAAGAAGCTGACAATAATCGCAATAAACGGCGGAATGTTCATAAACATTGCGCTTGTCGAAGCCCCGGCGACAGCGATGCCCTGGTTCCACCAGAAGCCGGCAAGCCCTTGGCCGATCACCGCTACGCAGACGAGCAGCACCCATGTCCACAGTTGGTGGCTCCAGTGCATTTGCCCATGCAGTGCTTCAAAGCCCACGGCAGGCGACATGAGAATCGTGCCGATCAATGTGGAATAGATCGTCACCTCGTATGACGTCATGCCGCTGGTCAGCTTGCGGATAAACAGCAGGCTGATCGACATGCCCAGCATCGCCAGCAGCAAAAACACATCGCCTTGGGAGATACCCAGCGCTTTGCCGCCGTAGAGAACGATGCATACAACACCGATCAAGGCAACGATGGCGCCCAACCACTTCTGCGCGGTAACTTCCTCTTTCAGGAACATCCGTGACAGCAGTGTCGTCGCGATCGGCGACAGCGCGATGATGAGCGCGGCATTGCCCGCCGTTGAATATTTCAGGCCTGTGAAATAGAATAGCTGGTTCATCAACGTGCCGAAAACACCGGCGAACAGCAGCAGCACCCACTCCCGGGCGGTTGGCCGGCGCAGCGACCTATTGACAGCAGCTACGGAAAGCAGGAACAACGACATCACGACTAGGCGCGTGAAAGACAGCAGGATGGGCGAGAAGTCCCGCAGCAGATAAGCACTGGCAACGTAGTTGCCGCCCCAAAGCAGCGATACGCCCAAAAGTTTTAAGAGTACAGTACGGTCTGACATTTCTCTTGGATCTCCTTGGTTTCTTTATAATCTATTTATGATGCATGGATGTCCCTAACGCTTGAGGGCGCTTGTTGGTGCGCAAGTAAGACAGAACAGTAGCCAGCGCCATCAGCGCTGCCATGAACCAGAACACGGCGTGCAGCCCGCTAATAAATCCGGTCAGTGCCGAATGATCGCCGTTCATCCCCACCTGTGTACCGGAGAAAATCGCCAGCATCGCCTCATGCGGGATACTGTGGGTCACGATCGGCATCGAGAACGCAATGCTGAGCATCATGCCCATGTTCGTCGTCAGTGAGCGGATGCCTGAAGCCTCTCCGCGGTATTGCGCTCCGGCGGCATTCATGATGCTGCTGGAGTTCGGCGAATTGAACAGCCCCGAGCCGATGCTGATGATCGTCATATACACTGCCAAGTGCCAGAATGGGGTCGAGATCGCTGTATCCAAGGCCAGCCCGGCCATGCCGAAAATGTTCAAAAACAAACCGACGGTCGCTGGCGCCGTCTCACCGTATTTATCGCCCAGGCTGCCCGCGAGCGGTGAAACCACCAACATGCCGGCGGCGAGGGGGATCGTCATGATGCCGGCTACGAGCGCGTCTTTTTCCAGCGCTCCCTGGAGGTAGAAGATCAGCATGAACATGATCCCCATGCGGGCAATCGCATTCAGCGTCGCCGAGATGATACCGAACGTAAACGTGCGGTTCAGGAACAGCGGCAGATGGAGCAGCGCGTTCGGGTGCCGCTGCTCACAGCGGAGGAACACGGGGAACAGCACCACAAAGACGAGCCCGCATATCCAGACGACCGGAGACGACCACGATTCGATCGGTCCCCATGTCAAAGCGATGAGCAGACCTGTGATGGAGATCACGTAGGTGACGATACCGCCACGGTCCAAGCCTCCGCTCTTCGGCGCAGCGATTTTCTCATCTTTCAGGCCCATTGTTTTAATGCCCCATACTACGCCGAGGATGCCGAACGGGACGTTAAACCAGAACGTCCACTCCCAGCCGTAGGCGGTCGTCAGCCAACCCCCCAGCACCGGGCCGATAATTTGGCCGACAGCAACGACCATGATGTTGATCCCGAGCGCGCGCCCGAGCTCTTCTTTCTTGAACGCATCCGCTACGATCGCGGTGCTGTTGGCCATGACCATCGCGCCGCCGACGCCTTGCAGGATGCGGAATATGATCAGCACCGGCGCGTTCGTGGCAAAGCCCGCCACAAGGGAAACGACGGTGAACAGCAGCATGCCGGCAATATACAGCCGCTTGCGGCCAAACCGGTCGGCTAACGAGCCGGCCATGAGCACCATCACGGTCTGCGCGACCATGTAGGAAAGCATGACCCACATCGCCTGTAGCAGCGAAGCTTGCAAGCCCTTGAGCAAATCCGGCAGGGCGATAATCAATGTGCTGAAATTGAGCGCCGATAACAAGGAGCCCAAGCTTGTGACGGATAAAATCCACCATTTCCTCGATTGATCCATTCGGTTCTCTCCCTCTCTATAAATCACTCTCTACATCGCTATGTCCGCTGCTTAAGCTGCTTCGCCCGTTCCAAACGAGCGCTGAAGCCTTGGCGCATCGTCTGCAGCTTCGCGATTTTCTCATCGATGTGGGCCATGATGCTTTGCAGACGCTCTGCCGCATCGTCGAGCAGCTGGTCACGCTCCTCCTCCGAATGCAGTTCTTCGTAGTACTGGACCTTGATCAGATCCAGCTCCTCTTCGGCTTGCAGAATATCGCGGATCTCCTGCAAGGAGGCTCCCAGCACCAGCTTCAGCCTCAGGATGTGCTCAATGCGCTCCACATTCGCCTCGTCGTAGACGCGGTGCCTGCCTTCCGTTCGTGAAACGACCGGCAGTAAACCGATCTCTTCATAGTAATGGAGCGTTCGCGCTGTAATGCCGAGCCGCTCCGTGACATCTTCGATCGTATATTTTTTCGCCGATAAGGACATTCGTTGTACTTCCGCCTCCTTTTCTTTTCCATTTCCTTTCCAGATAAATGGACAACTCCTCTTATCATAACAGAAAAAACTATAATTTACGTTAACGTAAGATTAACATTAGAAAAAAAGCCTGATGCATGCGGCGCATCTTAGGCTTTACCATTTATTTTACCGAAACAATCCCGCATTTAGAACCTCCATAGCTTGTGAGATCCTGTTCAGCTCGTCTTCTGTTGCGGCACCAAGCCGCTGCAAAAACAGCTTTTCCATATGCGCAAAAGCTGCATCCATATAGGTCTGCCCAGCAGGGGACAAGCGGATGAACTGCTTCCGTTTATCGTCAGGTGCATCCCACTTCTCGCACAGCCCTTTTTCACTCAATTTCTTCAACTCGCGGCTCGTATTGGGCATCGAGATGTGCTTGCAGTCGCTGATTTGGCTGATCGTCACAGGCTGTGACACGGCGATGTACTCCAAGATCCCGTATTGTACAGGGGTGATATCCCCGAGCGGAACTTCTTTCGTCATTTCATAGGTCGTTTGATGCACAGACGTAATGAACGCAACCGCCTGATAAAACAATTCTTTTTTATCCATCTTATACACCTCTTCCAAGCAACGATAGCAAAACATTTATCATTTGACAACTATTTAACGGAGTGCTACGATTTACTTATCAAATGATAACTAAAGAGGTGGAATGACGATGAACTTACTCGTTATTTTTACGCATCCTAACCATCAGAGCTTAAGCTACGCTTTTCTGCAACAAGTTCTTCAAGGCTGCAGCGACAATGCGGCGATCCAGGAAGTGAAGGTGCTCGATCTGTATAAGGAAGACTTTAACCCTGTGCTTGTCTTCAATGAAAATAAGCGAAGAAGGGATATGCACACCGACCCTGATCTGGCCGATTACCGCGAGCAGCTGTTATGGGCTGATAAAATAGTTATGATCTACCCGATTTGGTGGGGACGGCCTCCCGCTATGCTGCTCGGCTACGTGGACCAAATGTTTGCTTCAGGCTTTGCCTACCGGGACGGGCGCGGTCTGCTCCCTGAAGGGCTGCTGAAAGGCAAATCCGCCGTCTGTATCTCCACGATGAAAGGCCCCGCGCTGTATCCGCTGTTCTGGTTGAACAACGCGCACAAAGTGCTGCTGCGCAGAGCTTTATTCAGCTTCATCGGCATCAAGCGGGTGAAGTTCTTCGAGTTCGGACGCATGGAGCAAGCAGACGGGAAGCAGACCAAGAAGCTGGAAAAAGTGTACCGCTATTTCAAATCACTCACTGCCTAAGCGCTTGTTGTCGCAGCACCAGCACTTATAATTCTTTTTTACCCGAACGAACCGAAGGCAATTTCCAAACTCCCCAGTCAAATGTGCTGACATGCCGCTCCGCACTGATCATCGCTGGCTCATAAACCGTTCGAAGTCTTCGCAGAACTTCCTGTAGTCCGATTTTGCCCAATTGGAGAACGCTCGTCAGCCTTATGCGTGGCTGCAGTCCGATTTTGCCCACTTACAGCGGCGTTTCTGGCCACCAGACACAAAATATGGCGCTCCAAGTGGGCATTTCCGGACTACAGCCCACTTGGCCGCCAACCTCCGCGCTGCAATTGGGCAAATTCCAATAAGCGCATCGTCAGCACCCGCCAAAACACAATGTCCCCATAGCCGCAAACGGCCGGGGACACTCTCTTACACTTCTTCTACATCCAACTGGCATTCTTCCAGTTTGAGCACTTTTGTTTTGTTTTTCCACTTGTAGCCCAGCCAAAATACGAGGAAGAGCGGTATGCCTAAGTAGGAGGCCAGCAGGAACATCCAGTCCACTTTTCCGTCCGAGAACGCGCTGATGCTTTGACCAATGATGACAATCGCGCACATTACGCCAGCCACAATCGGACCGAACGGGAACCATTTGGAGCGGTAGGGAAGGTCCGCCACTTTGCGTCCTTGTGCAACGTAAGCTTTACGGAATCGATAGTGGCTAATGGCAATCCCCAGCCACGCAATGAATCCGGACATGCCTGAAGCATTCAGCAGCCAGATGTACACTTGACCGTCACCAAAAAACGAAGCAAGGAAAGCAAGCATGCCGAGCGCGGCTGTCGCCAACAGGGCGTAGACGGGGATGCCTTTATTATTCAGCTTTGCGAACACTTTAGGCGCTTTGCCTTCTCTCGCTAATACCCACAGCATACGTGTGGATGCATACATACCCGAGTTGCCTGCAGACAATACTGAACTTAGGATGACAGCGTTCATCACCGATGCCGCTACACTTAAGCCCGCTTTTTCGAAAATAATCGTAAACGGGCTAGCCGCCACGCTATCGCTGGCGAGGGTGTCCGTGGAAACCGGGATCAGCATGCCAACCACAAAAATCGCCAAGATATAGAACAAAAGAATTCGCCAAAACACCGTACGGATCGCACGCGGCACGTTCTTCTGCGGATTCTCGGACTCCCCTGCCGCAATACCGACCAATTCCGTCCCTTGGAAGGAGAAGCCTGCGGCCATACACACGCCGAGCACAGCGAGCAGTCCACCGGAGAATGGCGCGTCGCCAGCCGTGAAATTGCTAAATCCAACCGCTTTTCCGCCCCAGATGCCCACGATCATCAACAAACCGATCACGATAAACACGATAACCGTGACAATTTTAATCATCGCGAACCAATATTCCGATTCTCCATAGCCTTTAACAGATAATAAATTCAATCCAATCATGAGGGCAAGAAATAGCGCACTCCACACAAACGACGGGCTGTCTGGCAGCCAAAACTTAATGATTAGCGTAGCTGCGGACAATTCCGCTGCGATCGTGATCGCCCAGTTATACCAGTAGTTCCAGCCTAGCGCGAAACCAAACGATGGATCTACAAATTTTGTTGCGTACGTACTGAAGGTACCGGATACTGGCATGTAGGTTGCCATTTCTCCTAAGCTGGTGACCAGGAAATACACCATGATGCCGATAATGGCATAAGCGATCAAGGCGCCGCCCGGCCCCGCTGAATGAATGGCTCCCCCGCTAGCGAGAAACAGCCCCGTTCCGATCGATCCGCCGAGCGAAATCATCGCCATGTGCCGCGATTTTAGTCCTCTGCGCAGTTTGTTCTCTTTCACTTTCTGTACAGCTCCCTTAATATGTGATTTCCTTTAGCATGCCTAAAATGACCTGCCGCAAACGCAAAAAAGCCGCCTCTCTTTATCAAGCAAGGCAGCCTCAACTCCCTCATCAATCCTGAACATCAAGATAGCACAACATACTGTTTTTGAATGAAACAGCATGACAGTTCCGCTCCTTTCGGAAACGGCCCCAGCAAGTCGCGGTCAGTCAACCGCGCAGCTTCGGCGATGGTGCCTTTTCATCGGAATCCACAGTCTGAACTGGACTTCCTCCGATGTACTCTTCAACATCGCGACCTCTACCTCATCAGCGTGATGAGGGTTTATATGCAATTTTCCTTTAACAATATAATTGACCATCGTTCAAAAAGCAATGGATATTCCTTCCACCCGTCAGCTCAAACATTCGCGCTCCACAACTTCAACAAGCTGCTTAAGCTGCTGCACGCTCTGCTCGAGTTGCAGCGAGTAATATCGATGTGTCGCTTTCTGCTCGATTTGAACAAGCTGATGATCGCGCAATAGTTTCAAATGATGAGAAATCGCCGGCCGCGACAGGCGCGAATGCTCCGCAATTTCGTTGACACTTAAGGACTCGCGCTCCGCCAGCAGAAGAATAATATCTTGCCGCGCCGGGTCGCTTAAGACATTGAATAGCGGAATGCAGGCTCTAAATATGTCGATAGCGTTCTGTGATGACATCTGTCTGTGGATTCCCCCTTTTGACCCATCCGCCGCAAGAAGCGCCTACTTCGCTCCCGCTACATACTTGGCCATCTTCGCTGCCCAGCTCCTGGGCAAAAACTTGGCTGCCAGCGCCCCGGCTCTGTTCATCCCACCGGTAATGATTACGCGCTTGCCTGCCATCAGCGCCTGGTAGCCCTGCTTGGCCACGACGTTTGAAGGCATCGCAGCGCTGAACATCTTCGTGCCTTCCACATTGGCAACGGCACCAAAGTTCGTCCGCGTCGGCCCCGGGCAGAGCGTAGTCACGGTGATCGCTGTGCCAGCCAGCTCCTCCACAAGCGCTTCGGAGAAGGACAGCACGTACGCCTTCGTCGCGTAATATACGCTCATCATCGGCCCAGGCTGAAAGGCCGCAGTACTGGCGACGTTCATGATCCGGCCGCTGTTCCGCGCTTTCATCTGCTTTAGCGCATAGTGAGTTAATTCCGTAAGCGCCGCTATGTTTAGTTGGATCATAAGGATCTGCTTCTGTATATCCAGTTCATCAAAAAGTCCCATTAACCCGAAGCCTGCGTTATTCACCAAAACATCGATCGCAATATGGCGTTCCTCCAGCTCGGCGAACACTTCACTTGCTGCGTGCGGCGCGCTCAAATCTTTGGCAATTGTAATCACTTCCACACGCTGCATACTGCGCTTGATTTCCTCTAATTTCTGTCCATCTCTCGCTACAAGCACAAGACGATACCCATCCTGGGCGAACAGCTGCACAAAGTCATAGCCCAACCCGCTTGTCGCTCCTGTAATTAGCGCCGTTCTCTGCATCGGCATAGCCCTCCTGCAACATTAAGTTTGTATGTTTAAACACTTAAACATTTAAACATAGAGAAAGCTTCATGTCAAACATGAAGCGGATCGGCAACCTTTTATAACTCCATCGTCATAAATACGCTGTTCGGATCTTCCTCGTAATCGGCGAACGGTCCGCAGTCCTGAAATCCGAAGCTTGCGTACAGCGTTCTTGCCGGGGCAAAATCTTCCATCGAACCGGTCTCCAAGCTTAGCCGTCTGTACCCGCGCCGCTTGGCCTCCTCGATAATATGCTCCATAACCCGCCTGGCTACACCTTTGCGGAGATGTGCGGAAGCAGTGCGCATCGATTTCAACTCTCCGTGCTGCTCATCCAATTGCTTCAGCGCTCCGCAACCTAGCAGCTCCTCATCTTCCCACGCACTCCAGAACGTTATCTCCGGCTTCTTCAAGCCTTCCAGGTTCAGGGCATGAATGCTTTCCGGCGGGGAAAGAAGTGTCATCCCATGCAGATGCTCCGCGATCAAGGCCGCTATATGGGATCCGGACAAATCATCCAGCTTAATTTCCATCTGATACCCTCCACATCCATACGTATAGTTCTCATATTTCTTTCATTATTATATCAGGGATTCCCACTTCTAATAGGTTTATATTCTCATAGATTTGGAAAAAACTAGTACTAAATTCGTCGATAGGAGGCAATTGGTATGAAAAACCCAATCTACATGTCGGGTACCGAACTGGCGGATTGTTTTCGCCGGGTCTATCAGCCGTTTTGGCTTGTCGTTGCCTTTGTTGTTCTAATGGGTTCTTTAACCGTATGGGGCATACAGCAGCAGAAAGACCAAGGAATCCTGGATGATCATGATATGATCGTGCAAAATAATAAACAGTCCCCATAAGGCCTGGCCTTAGCGGGACTGTTTTAGCTTCTACTTGTCTACTGCTGTAAATCGCCATAAAAGACTTTGAAAATCTCCATGCAGAAGGTGTCCGATTCGCAATCACTACACTGCATAATGGAACCCTTGCTTTGTTCATGGCATGGCATGCCTCTTCTTCGTCAAATAACTCCTCCGCTTGGCGTAAAGAGTTTCATCAGCGTGTCGAACATGAAGTTGCGCTTTTCAACAGTAGCTCCTGCTTATTAACAGCTTATCAAACAGATGGCAGCTCGGATTTAGGACTAATTAGCGATCAACTCCGGGGTATTGAGGCTTCTTCCTCATCCCGCAGCGTGCATGCAGACCGGTTCCTTCCCTATCCGGAAGTCGTCCGGTTAAGCAAACAGGTGGAGCTTCAGGCCTTGGGCTGTTCAGGCTGTTTACCGAGAAGGACTATGTCCACTATGTCAAGGAACACGCATTATTAAAGAAAGCGTTTACAAATATGCTGCTGCGTGATGCCAAAGTCGTGCAAGCGGCACTCAATTTTATCCAGTGTGCCATTGATTTCTCCATCAGTCTGCATGCAGAGGAGACAGAGAAATGGCTCGCCGCCCTATTGAATCACGGTGAAAAAATGCTGTCTGAACGTTCTCCCGATGAGAAACTGCAAGGTGTCTGTATCCAGTTAGTTATTCAATACGTGAACCACAACTATATGAACGACATCGGCATTGGACAAATCGCCGGGGAATTGGGCGATGAAGGTGCAAGAAGCCGCAGAGCTTGTAGGCCATCATAGCACAAGGCATTTCACCAAGTTATTTAGCGAGTACTTCGGCTTTTACCCATCGGAGCTGCGGGAACGAGTCTTGCATACGTAGAAGATGAACGCCAATCACCCCTTCCGAACTGTAAAGGTTTTTGGGTTTCGTTATAATTTATAGACATTTTATTAATTTGTTTATATAATATTAAACATATATTAATTTTGTTTATCATTTAAATCTGGTGAATGTAGACAAATAAAACCATCACACCACAGAATAGGAGTTTTTACATTGGAAGCGCAAGTGATCCGTCAAGAAAAAGCCAACTCGTTACTTCGAACTATGTTTATGTTTTTGATTCCCTTGATTTTAAGCAATGCGCTGCAATCCATCGGTCAGCTGGTAGGCAGTGTCGTTGTTGGCCGTTATTATGGCGTAGATGCTCTAGCCGCGATCTCGTCGTTCTTTCCTCTATTTTTCCTGTTGGTCTCGTTCACGATTGGGATTGGCTCCGGCAGTGCGATCTTAATCGGCCAGGCTTACGGGGCGCGCAACGAAGAAAGGTTAAAAGCCGTTGTAGGTACAACGCTTACCTTTACTTTTATTTTAGGGATCGTGCTGTCCTTGCTGGGGGGGATCTTCACCTGGGATATCATGCGATGGTTGGGGACGCCGGCTAATATCATTGAGGTCAGTGTGCGATATGCCCGGATTTTGTTCTGGTCTTTGCCGTTTTTGTTTCTATACTTTGCCTATACGACATTCATGCGCGGAACAGGAGATTCCAAGACGCCCTTTTATTCGCTTATCGTCAGCACGGCTCTCAACCTGATCTTATTGCCCGTTCTCATCTTCGGCTGGCTTGGTTTACCGGCATTTGGCCTCTACGGTGCTGCCTACGCGTCAGTTATTTCGACCATTGTGACCTTTATTTTATTGCTGTTCTATTTGCAAAAAAAGAAGCACACCCTCCGCTTCGACGCCGCGACAGCGCATCATCTCAAGATGGACTTTGCCATCCTCAAATTATTGCTGCGCCTGGGGATTCCATCCAGTGTAAATATGATTCTCGTCTCGCTGTCTGAGATTGCGGTTATTGCTTTCGTGAACCACTACGGCTCCAATGCTACAGCGGCGTACGGCGCTGTCAATCAAGTGGCCAGTTACGTGTCCATGCCGGCGATAAGCATCGGGATTACCGTATCTATCTTTGCTGCGCAAGCTATAGGTGCCAATCAACTGGAACGGCTGGATAAAGTGCTTCGCACTGGCCTATTGCTGAACTACTTGGTCGGCGGCATTCTCATTCTGCTTGTTTACCTTTTTTCAGAAAATATTTTATCCTGGTTCCTCACCAGCCAAGAAACGATCCAAATTGCACATAGCTTGCTTATGATCACCTTATGGAGTTATCTGATTTATGGGCATGCCATGATCGTAACCTCGATTATGCGGGCCAGCGGAACCGTATTGATGCCGACGATCTTCAGTGTGATTTCGATCTGGTGTATCGAAGTGCCGGCAGCCTATGTATTTTCCAATTATTCCAGGCTGGGCATTAAAGGCATTTGGAACGCTTATCCGATCGCGTTCCTCGTCAGTCTGGCCTTGCAGTATGCTTACTACCGCTGGGCATGGAAAAAGAAACAGATCACCCGGATCATCCATTAGCAGGAGTCCGCGGAGTAAACAAAAGACCAGCAAACAATGATGTTTGCTGGTCTTTTATTCGAAGCGGAAGACGGGATTCGAACCCGCGACCCTCGCCTTGGCAAGGCGATGCTCTACCCCTGAGCCACTTCCGCATATGAAATTGATGGAGGCTGATGGATTCGAACCACCGAACTCGGAGAGAGCAGATTTACAGTCTGCCGTGTTTAGCCACTTCACTAAGCCTCCATGTAATAAAAAAGCCCACCGGGTGGGCATTCGCTTGGCAACGTTCTACTCTCCCAGAACCCTTCGGTTCAAGTACCATCGACGCTGGAGGGCTTAACGGTCGTGTTCGAGATGG